>OCTW013417098.1_pt1 | contig 14935 bp, 13 predicted proteins | sample 1539671 | NCBI WGS metagenome assembly OCTW01 (sample SAMN02144230, study PRJEB22623) | gut metagenome | biome: sheep rumen | host: Ovis aries | place: New Zealand
AGGCGCTGCAATGTAAGCCATGAAAGTCGACAAAGGCTTCAAAATCTCCCAGTATGCCTGTGCGGTGCTGCTCATCGTGAGCAGCATCGCGCTCGTAACTTATCAGGTGGTCGAAATCGACGATGTCGCTGCCGGTCTGCTCTACTATGTGGCGCAGTCGTTCCTGCTCGCTGGCAGCATCTTCGGCCTCGACCAGTACATCAGAATCATCAAACGCAACGAATATGGATAAGCAAGAATCTAAAAGCGGATATTCATCCTATATGTCCATTTTTTTACTTCACTTCTATCCTTAGCCCATATGCATCGCGGTTTTAGGGGTTAGACAATGTTTTCGACTGCAAAGATAAACAATTATTCCGAACGGCGCTAACTTTTGTCACATTTTGTTGGATAATATAGTGAAAGTGCGTACCTTTGCGAAGTAATCATCATTAAGACAAAGCATGGACGAAGACAATAAAGACATCCGGAAACCTACGGAGCATAGCATGAAGCGCCGGAGCACGATACACGACTACTTCCGGCCAGGTTACTACCACGTCACCATCAGTCTGGCACAGGCGCGCGGACAACTGCTGGGACGCATTGCCGGAAGGGCCGACAGGCCCGACGGTGACGCGGAGGCTCCGCATGTGGAGCTGACGGCGATAGGCCGTATGGTGGAGCAGGAGCTGACAACCAGCATCACGAAGCATTACGACATGATTGAGGTACAGGAATACATCATCATGCCCGAGCACCTGCACTTCCTGCTGGCGGTACACCGGAACATCGTGTCAAAGAGCGGGCGCCACACCCACCTGGGGCAGGTGATAGCGGGCTTCAAATACGGCTGCAACCGCCGCTACTGGGCCCTGACGGGACGAATAACCCTAGCGGCTGAACCGCCAGGCACAGTAAAGCACGACAGCACGCCCAGCGCCGGAACGGCCGCAACGGAGGGCACTACTGTGCTTGGCGGTTCGGCCGCCAAGGAGGAGCACGCTACGGGCCAGCTGCCGCCACTCTTCGAGCAGGGATATGTAGACGTGATGCCGGTGGACGAGGCGCAGCTGGAGACACAGCGGCAATATATTCGCAACAACCCGCGCAGCCGACTGCTGCGGAGGGAGAACCGCCCACAGCTGCAAGTGCAACGGACAAGCATCAGGACGGCCCTGACGCTACCTGCTCTTCTACGATATTTAAGGGAGGTGTGTCACGCGTCGCAGATGGGCGAGGAGCAATGGCTGACCCTGCAGGGGCGGTTGCTGACAATGGACGGCATGGTGATAGGCGACAGCTACGGCACCAGAGAGCTGCTGACGCGACGGCTGTTGCCGGTCGTGTGCCACCGGAAAGACGGGGCTATGTTCGAACAGCAGAAGGCGCGATGCATGGAGGCTGCTGCCGAAGGGGCTGTGCTGGTATCGGCACGCATCGCACCGGGTGAGCAGGCCATCATGGACGAGGCGGTCGCTCGGAGATATGCGGTCGTGCTGGTGGTGGACAACGGGTTCCCTGAGTTCTACCATGCCTCGAAGGAGAGGATGGCGCTATGCCTGAAGGGACAGTTGCTGCTGGTGAGCCCGTGGAGGTACCGCTACCGATTGGCGGAAAGCGGCATCAGCGTTCCGGAATGCAAAGCAATGAACTGCGTAGCGCAGGCGCTGTGCAGGACGAGGGACGACTGGTGGAAAAAGAACCCTGGCGGCTGAACCGCCAGGCACAGTAAAGCAAAGCGCAACCCTGACGGTTACCAGCGGTGGGTGAACTGGGGCCAGAGGCACTGGCGGTAAAGGCGGTAGTCGTCGAGCAGGTAATAAGGACGACGGACACGGGGCTTCACACGACTGTCGGCAACACCAAGGACGGTGAAAGTGTAGCGGGACTCGTTGTTCTGGAAGTCGCGCAGGATGTAGGTCAGGTGGTAGGGGCGCTCTTCGGTGAAGTGGACGTAGCCCTGGTGGATGTCGGTGTGGAGGATGGGCAGTCGCATGCCGTCCTCGCAGTAGGACTTCATGTACCAGACGCGGGTGCGGCGCCAATGGTCGTAGTCGCCCCAGCGGTTGACCTCGGGCTGGCAGGAGACGGGAATGCTGTCGACATCGGCACGGAACACTTCGCGGCCGTCGACGAGCAGCTGGGTGTGGCGGATGCCGTAGTGGTTGTAGGTGGCTTCGCTGTAGTCGTCGGCCCAAAGGGCGAAGCCTACCCTGCCCCACGCGGTAAATTGCCTTTGAACGCTGAACGTGGACCGTTGCACCTTCTGGTCGCCGGCTCCGAAGCCGAAGGTCTGCTTGCTGCTGCCGCCGTTGAAGACACCTTCGCCCGGCACGGGAACGGCCATGAAGGAGTGTGCCTGCGGTGCCACGCTGTCGGCGACGAGGTGTCCGAGGAACTCGAGGGGGTCGCGCATGGCCCACGTCTTGCTGTTGTGTATCTCGAGGTGCAGGTGGGGTCCTGTGGAGTTGCCGGTATTGCCGCTGATGGCGATGAGATCGCCGGCGCGGACGGGGAACTTGTCGGCGGGAAAGAAGAGTGACAGCGTGTCCTTGGGGCCTGTGCGTTGCAGCACGGCCTCGTAGGCGTCGGCAAAGCGCTTCAGATGGCAGTAGACGCTGGTGTTGCCGTCGGGATGGCTGACGTAGATGGCGTTGCCGAAGCCATACATGTTGACGGTGAGCCGGCTGACGTAGCCGTCGGCGACGGAGAAGATGTGCTTGCCCTCCTGATTGCCGGTCTTGACGTCGATGCCGCCGTGGAAGTGCCAGGGTCGCGGCTCGCCGAAGTTGCCCGCCAGCACGATGTCGTAGTCGACGGGAGAGACATAGTCAATATTAGAATTGCCGACAGGCTCAGATTCACCAGAACCACAGCCTGCCAGCAATAGAAGACAGCATGCAAGAAATCCCTGTCTCAGCATGCCTTAAAACTCATATCAAGACCCTTGACTGAGTGCGTCAGGGCACCCACGGAGATGTAGTCGACGCCCTGCTCGGCATAGTCGCGGATGGTGTCGAAGGTGATGCCTCCGCTGGATTCCGTCTCGTAGCGACCGGCAATGATGTCGACGGCCTTCTTGGTGTCGGGCACGCTGAAGTTGTCGAGCATGATGCGGTCTACGCCGCCATGGTCGAGCACCTGCTGCAACTCGTCGAAGGAGCGGACCTCAATCTCAATCTTCAGCTGGAGGTTCTTCTCTTTCAAATAGTTATGGCAGCGGTCGATGGCATTGACGATGCCTCCGGCGAAATCGACGTGGTTGTCCTTGAGCAGGATCATGTCGAACAGTCCGATGCGGTGGTTGCAGCCTCCGCCAATCTTCACGGCCTGCTTCTCGAGCATGCGCATGCCGGGGGTAGTCTTGCGGGTGTCGAGCACGCGGGTCTTGGTGCCCTTCAGCCGCTGGACATACTGGTCGGTCATGGTGGCAATGCCGCTCATGCGCTGCATGATGTTGAGCATGAGTCGCTCGGTCTGCAGCAAGGAGCGCACGCGACCAGTGACAATCATGGCGATGTCGCCCTTCTTGACGCGCGTGCCGTCCTGCATCTTCACCTCAACCTGCATATCGGGGTCGAAGCGGCGGAACACTTCCTTGGCGACCTCGACGCCAGCCAGGATGCCGTCTTCCTTGATGAGCAGACGGCTCTTGCCCATGGCGTCCTCGGGGATGCAGCACAGGGTGGTATGGTCGCCGTCGCCGATGTCCTCTGCAAACGAGAGGTCGATGAGCCGGTCGACGAGTTCCTCGACGTTGATGTCGAAGTTGGGTCTCATGTAATCTACGGTCAACATAATATTTCGATTTAGTTAAAACAAGGTTCTTTCATTTATTCCGTTAATTCTTCGTCTGGTCGCGGAAGAGATACACGCCGACGCCCAGGCGCAGACCGTAGCTGGAGTAGTCGAACTTCTTGGTGGAGATGTCGAAGTACAGCTCGGGTTCGAAGGTCACCGTGCGGCTGATAAAGAAGGCATAGCCCACCTGCACGCCGGGAACGAAGTCGTTGAAGCTGGCGCAGTTCTCCCCGCCGGCAAACGTTCCACCGTGACGATACTTCAGGTCGGCACCGAGGAAGAGTCCGTTCTGGGCGATGTAGTAACGACCGCCGGCACCCAGCTGGAAGCCGTCGTCGGCACCCTTCAGATGCTCATAGCCTACCTGTGCCGTCAGCATGATGTCCTCGAACAGCAGATAGCCCACCTTGGCGTTGAGTCCCAAATGGAACTTCTTGGCCTGACTGCTGATGTCGAAACCAGAGACGGAAGCACCTAAATAACCCTTACCCTGCTCGAACTGAGCGTTTGCAGCCACCGTCATGAGCATGGCCACAGCAAATAATGCAATTTTCTTCATCATATTACCTTAATTATTAGTTATTAATGATTTTTCTTTACGATACCACACGCAGAACCAAACCACAGCCACCAGCAGGCAGATGCCGCCCAGCGCATAGGACAGCGTCTCGGGCAATCCGAAGGCCTGCTTGGAGACGAAGAGGAACGTGGTGCAGACGCTGGTCATGAACAAGGCCGGAATGAGCGTGATGACAAACGGCTTCTTGTGGCGCACCAGGTAGACCGTCACCGCCCACAGCGTGAAGACACTCAGCGTCTGGTTGGACCATCCGAAGTACTGCCAGATGGTGTTGAAGCCGTCGGGGTTCTCCATCTGCCACAGGAGCATGCCGATAGATGCGGCAAAGAGCGGTACACAGATATAGAGACGCTTCACGATGGGGCGCTGGTCAATCTTGAGCCACTCGGCCACAATCAGGCGACAGGAGCGGAACGCCGTATCACCGCTGGTGATGGGAGCTGCCACCACACCCAGCATAGCGAGGATGGAACCAAACACGCCCAGCCAGTCGCTGCACACCAGATGAACCACGGCAGGAGCCGAGGTGTAGAAGCCCTTGTCGGCACCTGCTATCTGCTCGTAGCCGGGAGTGTTGCCGTCGTAGAAGAACCACATGGCGACGGTTGCCCAGATGAGGGCGACGACACCCTCGGTAATCATGGCACCGTAGAAGATGGGGCGCGCCATGCGCTCGCTCTTCAGACAACGGGCCATCAGAGGGGTCTGGGTGCCGTGGAAGCCGCTGATGGCGCCACAGGCAATGGTGATGAACAAGGCGGGGAAGATGCTGTCCGTCCACTTCTCGGGCTGGGCCTCGGCGCCCATGTTATAGAAGTTCGTCCACAACTCCGGCAGCTGCGGCATCTTCACATACAGCGCCACCATCAGCGCGGCGGCCATGAAGAGCAGCGAGAAGGCAAAGAGCGGATAAATCTTGCCGATAATCTTGTCGATGGGCAGCATGGTGGCGATGATGTAGTAGCAGAAGATGATAACAACCCACATCATGGTGTCGCCACCGATGGAGTGCAGGATTTCTGCAGGCGAATAGACAAATACCGTGCCCACCATGATGAGCAGCACGATAGAGAACACCACCATGATTCTTCTGGAACCGTCGCCCAGATAGCGCCCGATGAGTACAGGCAAGGCTGCGCCGCCGTTGCGCATGGAGAGCATGCCGCTCAGATAGTCGTGTGTAGCACCGGCAAAGATGCATCCCAGCACAATCCACAGATATGACACAGGACCGAACTTGGCACCCATGATGGCACCGAAGATGGGACCGGTTCCGGCAATGTTAAGAAATTGAATCATAAAGACCTTCCAGTTAGGAAGTACCATGTAGTCCAGACCGTCAGCCTGGGCAACGGCAGGAGTCTCGCGGTCGTCAGGGCCGAACACCTTCTCGACAAAGCGTCCGTAAAGCACATAGCCCACCAAAAGGGCGACAAGACTCAAAGTAAAAGTGATCATTTTGTATACTTATTTAAAATCTTCGTGCAAAGGTAGCAAAAAATTATGAATAAAGCACGAAGAATACTGAAATATTTTCGTACCTTTGCACACAAAATGAAACGAACAGTAGTTTTTCTCCTTCTTTTGGCTACTCTTTCGGCCTTTTCACAACCCAAACACGAGGTTCGTGCCGTATGGCTCACCGTTCTTGGCAATCTCGACTGGCCCACGGGCAGCATCCTCGACGGCGAGGACGCCACCGCCCAGCAGCAGGAGCTTGTCAACATCCTGGACCGGCTGAAGGCCATCAACGTCAATACCGTTCTGCTGCATACCCGCATTCGCGCCAACACCATCTATCCCAGCAACATAGAACCCTGGGCACCCTATCTCTCAGGCCGTCCGGGACGCGACCCGGGCTACGACGCCCTGCAGTTTGCCATTGACGAGTGCCACAAGCGCGGCATGGAGCTGCATGCCTGGGTGGTCACCATCCCCATCGGCAAATGGAAAAGCCACGGTTGCCAGCAGCTCAGGCAACGCTATCCATCATTGGTGAAGCACATCGGCGAAGAGGGCTACCTGAACCCCGAGGACAGTCGCACGGCCGACTACCTGACGGACATCTGCGAGGAAATTACGCGCCGCTACGACATCGACGGCATCCATCTGGACTATATCCGCTACCCCGAAACCTGGAAGGGCCGCAAGAATCCCGACAACATCACACGCATCGTCAGGAGCATCCACGATAGGGTAAAGTATTACAAGCCATGGATAAAGCTAAGCTGCTCGCCCATAGGAAAATATGACGACTTGAGCCGCTATCCTTCGCGCGGCTGGAACGCCCGCCGAACAGTAGCACAAGACGCGCAGGAATGGTTGCGACAAGGACTGATGGACCAGCTCTACCCGATGATGTATTTCAAGGAGAACAACTTCTACCCCTTCGCTATCGACTGGCAGGAGAGCAGCTACGGCCGCACCATCGTCAGCGGACTGGGCACCTACATGCTGCATCCGCAAGAGCGCAACTGGTCGCTGAGCGAGATGAAGCGCCAGCTGAACGTCACCCGTCACATCGGCGTTGGACATTGCCACTTCCGCGCTCGCTTCCTGCTGAACAACGTCAAAGGCATTTATGACTACATGCGACATTTTGACAGCCATCCAGCGCTGATACCCCCCATGACATGGGAACGGAGCATAGCTCCCGACGGTCCCTCCACGCTGCAGGTAGTCCGCACGCCACAAGGCGACCGGCTGACGTGGAGCGGTGCGCGCGACTATAGCGACGGCCCATACCTTTTATATAATATATATGCATCGGCCGACGAACCCGTAGACATCAGCAATCCCGCCAACCTCGTGGCGACACGCTATATGCACACCAGCCTCACCATGCCCGCCAAGTCGGCACAGGTTTCCACCCTGTCGACGCTGGCTGACGCACCCGCACAGCTGCACTATGCCGTGACGGCGCTGGATCGCTACGGCAACGAGAGTGCACCGGCTCGCGAACTGGGAGCCGCAGCCTCCGGACACTACGTCTCCGCCGTGCTGCTGCCCAACGACGGACTGTACCTCAACACGCCCCGTCAGCCGCTCGACGCCCGTCTGCTGCAGGTCTGCGACCTCCAGGGCCGCGTGGTCTTCACCTGTCTGTACAAGCCGCAGATCAGCATCGCCTTGTTGCGCGACGGCATGTATATTCTGAAATCGGTCAACAAAAAGGGCATTACGCACCGCCTGGGCCACTTCATCATCAAGCGGAAAGACTAAGTGTAAGGCAGAAGATTGCATATTTGCAACCATAGCGAACGCCATTCGTTAATTTTGTCAGTATTTTAAGAATTGAACCGTTAATTTCTAACGCCCGTTAAGCAATGAGCACGAAGTGTTAAATTGCGACAAAAACATACGACAAATTGTCAGATTAACGAAAAATGACCCTATATTTGCACTCGAAATCGGCGAGCGGGCTGCTTGACGCACCTGCAACCAGCGAGTAAGAATATAGTATTAACACATTAAACGTTGAAAGAAAATATGAAAAAGATTGTAAAGAGCTTTGTACCGGCGATGTACCTCATGTTCATCGCCTTCTCGGCAGCCAGCTGCAACAAGACGCAGGCTGCTCCGGCTGTTCCGGCAGGACAACCAGTAGACCTCACCTACGCTGCAGAAAAGTCGCTGCCGGCAGTAGTATACATCAAGTCCGTCACCAACTCGAAGGTGCAGACAGTAGAGTACAGCGACCCCTTTGAAGACTTCTTCAGCGACCCCTTCGGTGGCTTCTTCGGACGCGGACAGGGTAACAACGGCACCCGCAAGCGTCAGGTACAGACCCCGAAGCGCGCAGCAGCCGGAAGTGGTGTCATCATCTCGGCCGACGGCTACATCGTCACCAACAACCACGTGGTAGACGGTGCCGACGAGTTGACGGTAACGCTGAACGAGAACTCGAAGGAATACTCGGCACGCATCATCGGTGCAGACAAGGCCACCGACCTGGCACTCATCAAGATTGACGCCAAGAACCTGCCCGCCATCGTTATTGCCAACAGCGACGACGTGAAGGTGGGCGAATGGGTGCTGGCCGTAGGAAACCCCTTAGGACTGAACAACACGGTCACCGCAGGTATCGTCAGCGCCAAGGCTCGCACCATGGGACAGGGTGTCAGCTCGATGATTCAGACCGATGCTGCCATCAATCAGGGCAACTCAGGCGGTGCGCTGGTTAACACCCGCGGCGAGCTGATTGGCATCAACGCCATGCTGGCTTCACCCACAGGCTCGAACATCGGCTACGGATTCGCCATTCCGACCACCATCGTCAAGAAGGCCGTCGAGGACTTCAAGAAATACGGTACCTACCAGCGCGCCATGATCGGCATCAAGGGTAGCGACGTCAACGCCTACGTGGACATGGAGAAAGAGAAGGGCAACGAGGTTGACCTGGGCACCATGGAAGGTATCTATGTCGCCGAAGTGGTCGAGGACGGTGCCGCTGCCGACGCTGGTATCCAGAAGGGCGACGTGCTGACCAATGTGGACGGACAGAAGGTAAAGCAGTTCGGCGACTTGCAGGGCATCATCGCTCAGAAGCGCCCGGGCGACAAGATTACCGTGAAGTTCCTGCGCAACAAGAAGGAGAAATCCGTCACGCTGACGCTGAAGAACGAACAAGGCAACACGAAGGTGGTAAAGAATGCTGACGTAGACGTGCTGGGCATCGACGTTCGACCCGTCACGGAAAGCCAGAAGAAGCAGCTGGAAATCAGCTACGGTCTGGAAGTGCTGAAGGTGAACGGCGGCAAGATGAAGGAAGCCGGTGTTCCCAAGGGATTTATCATCCAGCGTGTCAACGACGACGCCATGAAGTCGTTCGACGACCTGCAGGAGGCTGTCAAGAAAGCCAGCGCGTCGAAAGACCAGATGCTGGTCATCCGCGGACTCTTCCCCACAGGCAAGCTCGGAGGATTCGTGGTGTACCTGCAGAATGAATAGACGATGGGCTATTAGCTAAAGCTAAGGGCTAAAATCGAAAAGCGAAGAGCTAAAAGTAAAAAAGTAAGCTATTTTTTTGGTCATTCCGAAAAAATAGCTTACTTTTGCAAGCTGACTACAAAACTAATACGGCATGAGACAACTGAAAATCACAAAATCCATCACCAATCGCGAAAGCGAGGCGTTGGAGAAATACTTGTCAGAAATAGGACGCGAAGAGCTGCTGAGTTCTGACGAGGAAGTAGAATTGGCTCAACGTATTCGCAAAGGAGACAGCAAGGCTCTGGAACGTCTGACAAAGGCTAACCTGCGTTTTGTCGTTTCGGTGGCCAAGCAGTATCAGAATCAGGGATTGTCCCTACCCGACCTCATTAACGAGGGTAACCTGGGACTCATCAAGGCGGCCGAGAAGTTTGACGAGACACGCGGCTTCAAATTCATTTCCTATGCCGTTTGGTGGATCAGACAAAGCATCCTGCAGGCTATTGCCGAACAGAGCCGTATCGTGCGACTGCCGCTGAACCAGGTGGGCTCGGTTAACAAGATTAACCGCATGCTCAGCAAGTTTGAGCAGGAAAACGAGCGCAGGCCGTCGGTGGACGAGATTTCCGAACAGACCGAGTTGCCACAGGATAAAGTCGGCGAAGCCATGCTGGCCAGCAACCGCCACGTATCGATGGACGCTCCTTTCGTCGACGGCGAGGACAACTCGCTACTGGACATTTTGGTCAACGACAATGCGCCGATGGCCGACAGACAGCTGGTGGTGGAATCGCTGCGGACGGAGATTGACAGCGTGCTGAAGATTCTCACAGAGCGGGAACGCCGCGTAGTAACAGCATTCTACGGCATCGGACAACCGGAAATGACACTCGAAGAGATTGGCAACAAATATGGTCTGACGCGCGAACGTGTACGACAAATCAAGGAAAAGGCTATTCGTCGGCTTCGCGGCTACACGAAGAACGAAATCCTGAAAGCCTATCTAGGAGAGTAAGGAGGTAAAACCTCACCCCAACCCTCCCCCAAAGAGAGGGAGTTAGAAGCGAGAAATAATAAGGTAAAAAGTAATATTAACAAAAAATGTCACAAATGAAGTCATTGAAGTATCTGGCCGTTGCGCTGTTGGTCGCTTTGGCAACAGGCGCAGAAGCCAAGGATATACAAGTACCCCATCTCTATATGTTTGGATTCTCGGCATCTTTTCAGGATTCCACCCTGTATTTTACAGACATTCAGGACATTCCTGGCGCCTGGATAGACAAGAAGACCAAATTTCTGAAAGAGCGCGAGAACTATTCGTATCAGCTCAAGAACTACCTGACGGAGCAGGGACAACCCAACCGCGTCTGCATGGTCATCTTCTCTACCAAGAAAGCCAAGGCCGAGAAGAAATACAACAAGTTGCTGAAGAGGTATTCGAGCAACACCAAGAAGAAGAAAAAGAACAAAAAGAAGCACGCCGTCACTACCGCCTTCGACATCAAGTATATCAGTCAAGACGAATTCAAGTTCGAGCGTGTCGACATTCAGGAGGAGGAACAGCCGCAGCAATCACAACCGCAGCAATCACAGCCGCAGCAGCAATAATCAAGGGTTGTTGGCCTCGAACAGTTGCATGCGCTCCTCCAGCTGGGCATATTGATGGTCCTCGATGAAGGAAGTGCAGACACGCAGGCCCTCCTGATGAGAACCTGTCGTTATCAGACAGATAGCTGAAACTCCATAGTACATCAACTCCTTGGCCAGCTCACCGCTGGTCATTTTCTTATAGCCGATGGTAAAGTAGAAACCGTCGGCAACAGGCACGTCCAAATCCTTGTCATAGACAATATGGAATCCGTGGCGACAGAAAATCTCCTTCAGTTTATGGGCACGCTCGCCATAGACGCTGACCTCCTTGCGGAAATCATATTCACCATCGGTAGCGGCCTTCAGCATAGCAGCCAGAGCAAACTGAGCACTATGGCTGGTACCGCTACTCAAGGCATAGAGCATGCGGGTTGAGAAGACCAGACCGAAGGGCAAGCCCTCGTAGCGCGCAGCCAAATCGTCGTAGTGGCGGTGGAACAGCTTGTCGGAAATACAAACCACTCCGATGCGCTCGCCGGCATAGCTGAAAGCCTTCGAGCCGCTGATGAGCAACATGTAATTATCGGTATAGCGACCTACCGTAGGCTGATAAGGCGGCTGAAACGGCACGCTGAGATTCTGGCGGAAGTCCATGGCGAAGTAAGCCAGATCCTCCATCACAATAGCGTCGTATTTGGTGGCCAGCTGACCAATAGCCTGCAACTCCTGCTCGTTCAGACAAATCCAAGAGGGATTATTGGGATTAGAGTACACGATAGCGCAGATATTGCCGTTCTTCAGATAGCTCTCCAACTTCGGACTGAGTTTCTCGCCACGGAAGTCATAGACATCAAAAGTCTCATACTTCACACCCATCACCTGCAACTGCATCTTCTGCACGGGGAATCCCGGGTCAATGAACAGCACGGTATCTCTGCGCTTGTCAGCCTGGGAACAGGTAAGGAAAGAAGCAAACGTTCCCTGCATGGAACCGGTTACGGGAACACAACACTCGGGAGCGACATCCAGTCCGATGAAAGCCTTCACAAAACGCGAGGCTTCCTGCTTCAACTGCGGAGCGCCCTGAATATCGGGATAGGAATGGGCGATACCTGCCTGCAAAGCCTTAATCTGGGCGTCAACACCCACCTGGGCTGCAGGAAGACCGGGAATACCCATCTCCATTTTGATAAACTCCACCCCACTCTCTTTTTCCGCCTTTGCAGCAACTTGCTTCACCTCGCGGATGGTGGCTTTTGCAAAGTCGTTGATGCCTAAGTCGGCTATCAATTTGTCAATTATTTCTCTCTTAATAGGTGTTTCCATTTCTGCGGTAGCAAATTCTTCACTCTTCACTTTTAACTCTTCACATAGAACAGGCTGCGCCTATCCCTAACGCCTTGATATTGGCTTCGACAATGGCCTCGCCCTTACGACCAAAAACGCGACGAATGGCATCCTCCAGCTTATCGTATTCGATGCCTAACGCCTTCTGGGCAGCACCCAGCAAAATGACGTTAGCCGAACGGGGAACGCCGGCATCCTTTGCCTTCTGTTCAATATCGACAAGAATTACATGAGGAAGACTTTCCAAGTCTTTCTTAATGGTCTCAAACTCAGGATAATTCGGAATATTTACAAAAGGAGTACTTGATGTAATGATCCAACCATCCTTAGCGAGGAAAGGCAGGTAGCGAAGTGCCTCCATGGGCTCCATCGAAATGATGACATCAGCCCCTCCCTTCGGTATCAAATCGCTTTGGATGGGGTCGCTGGAAATGCGCAGGTTCGACTGCACATCACCACCACGCTGTGACATACCATGAACCTCGGCCTGCTTGATGTATAGGTTCTCCTTCAGAGCTGCTTCGCCGATGATGGTGGCAATGGAGAGGATACCTTGTCCTCCCACACCGCAAAGTATGATGTCTGTCTTCATTATTTACTATTTGACGATTTACAATTTGACAATTTATTTGAGAAATATTCTCTTATTTTTTCTCCGCAGATGCTTTCTTCTGCTTCAAGTGACGCTGTAAAGTCTGCATACATTCTCGACGGGGAATGATAACACTCACACCATGGTAGTTCAGCTCGTCATTGATGGTCTTCTTAATCTCATCCATGTTCTTGGGCAGGGGAACAACGACCTTCAAGTGCTCGTCGCTGACGCCTAAGCCACGGCAAATGGCCTCAAACTTGTTGGTGCCGGCAGAATCCTGTCCTCCCGTCATAGCGGTGGTCAGGTTGTCGCTGATAATGACGGTAATATCGGCATTCTCATTGACGGCATCCAAGAGTCCCGTCATACCCGAGTGGGTGAAAGTTGAGTCGCCGATGATGGCAACGGCAGGCCATTGACCGGCATCCGAAGCGCCCTTGGCCATCGTGATGGAAGCACCCATATCGACGCAAGAGTGGATGGCCTTATAAGGAGGCAGGAATCCCAAGGTGTAACAGCCGATGTCGCCGAAGACGCGGGCATTGGGATAATTAAGCAGCACCTCGTTCAGCGCAGCATAGACATCACGGTGACCACAGCCCTGGCAGAGTGCCGGCGGACGCGGAGCGACATCCTCACAAGGAGCGTAGTTCTCGTCGAGCGGCATACCCAAAGCCTTCTTGACAACATCAGGATTCAACTCACCGGTGCGAGGCAGTTCTCCTGTCAGACGGCCCTTGATAACGGCATTGCCAGGCATTACGCCACGCACCTGATCCTCGATGAACGGCTGACCTTCCTCGCAAATTAGAACAAACTCGCAATCGTCGGTCATGCGACGGATCAGTTTCTTGGGAATAGGATACTGCGAAATCTTCAACACAGGATAGGGACATCCGTTGGGGAAGCATTCCATCAGGTAGTTATAGGCGATACCGCTGGCAATAATTCCCAGTTGCTGGTCCTTGCCCTCAATATACTGATTGTACTTGCTGTCGACGGCCATCTGCTCCAAGACAGGCTGCTGGGCAGTCACGATGTCGTTGCGCTTACGGGCAAAGGCTGGCAGCAACACCCAGTTGGATGCCTTGGCGTTGTAGTTGAGTTCGTTCTGCGGACGGGGTGCGTCAGCACACTCGACAACGGCACGGCTATGTGCCATGCGGGTGGTAACGCGCATCAGAACAGGCAGTTGCAGTTTCTCGGACATCTCATAGGCCATCGCCATCATGTCGTAAGCCTCCTGCTGGTTGCTCGGTTCGAGCGTAGGAATCATAGCAAACTTTCCATAGAAGCGCGAGTCCTGTTCGTCCTGCGAGGAGTGCATCGATGGGTCGTCGGCTACCAGAACAACCAGTCCGCCATTGGTTCCCGTCATTCCTGAATTCACAAAGGGGTCTGCACAAACGTTCAGTCCGACGTGCTTCATACAAACCAAAGCTCGCTTACCCATATACGACATACCGAGAGCAGCCTCCATAGCTGTCTTCTCGTTGGTAGACCAGCGGCTGTGAACGCCACGTTCCTTGGCCAACGGCGACATCTGGATATACTCCGTGATTTCCGTCGACGGTGTTCCGGGATAGGCATAGACACCGCTCAGTCCTGCATCAAGTGCACCTTGGGCAATAGCCTCGTCACCTAATAACAATTTCTTCATATTCCTTCAGTTTTTGTTGTTTTGTTATTTTCTGAATGCAAAAATACGAATTATTCCTGAGATAAGCAAAAAAAGAGCCGCAAACCTTTCGGTTGCAGCTCTTTTTATGTCGCTTAATGACGATTTTGCTTCTTTTACCTTGGTAAATTACTTCACCTTGGCAACGATGGCCTTGAAAGCCTGGGGATTGTTCAGCGCCAGGTCGGCGAGCACCTTACGGTTGATCTCGATACCAGCCTTAGCGAGTTTACCCATCAGAACTGAGTAGCTCATGCCCTCCTGACGAGCGGCAGCGTTGATACGCTGAATCCACAGAGCGCGGAAGGTGCGCTTCTTGTTCTTACGATCGCGATAAGCGTAGGTAAGACCCTTCTCCCAAGTGTTCTTGGCTACTGTCCAAACATTCTTGCGGGCACCAAAGTAACCGCGAGTGAGTTTCAGAATT
>OCTW011364656.1_pt1 | contig 14934 bp, 17 predicted proteins | sample 1539671 | NCBI WGS metagenome assembly OCTW01 (sample SAMN02144230, study PRJEB22623) | gut metagenome | biome: sheep rumen | host: Ovis aries | place: New Zealand
AACACTTGACTATAGTGAGATAACAAAGAAAACTCCTGAAAAATCTTTACTAACAGTAAAGAAAGAAAAAGCAGGAAGAAACTCATATGGTAGAATAACAGTACGTCATCAAGGTGGAGGAAATAGACAAAAATATAGAATAATGGACTTCAAACGTAAAAAAGATGGAATTGAAGCAGAAGTAATTGGAATCGAATATGATCCAAATAGAAGTGCAAATATTGCTTTAATCAAATATACAGATGGAGAAAAAGCATATATATTAGCACCACAAGGATTAAAAGATGGAGACAAAGTAATATCAGGAAAAGCAGTTGATATTAAACCAGGAAACTGCATGGAAATTAACAGCATTCCAGTAGGTACTTTAATCCACAACATAGAATTAAATCCAGGACAAGGTGGAAAACTTGTTAAAGCAGCAGGACAAAGTGCTCAATTAATGGCTAAAGAAGGAAAATATGCACATGTAAGATTACCTTCTGGAGAAATGAGACTAGTTCTAGCAAATTGTAGAGCAACAATCGGAGTTATAGGAAATTCTGATCACTCAAATGTTAATTTAGGTAAAGCAGGAAGAAAAAGACATATGGGATGGAGACCTGAAGTTAGAGGTTCAGCAATGAACCCAGTAGATCACCCACATGGTGGTGGTGAAGGTAAATCTCCAATCGGACATGCAGGACCATTAACACCTTGGGGTAAACCAGCTCTTGGATACAAGACAAGAAATAAGAAAAAACAAACAAATAAATTTATAGTTAAAAGGAGGAAATAAAACTTATGTCAAGATCAAGTAAAAAAACACCTTACGTAGCTCCAGAATTATTAAAGAGAATTGAAGCTATGAATGCAGATGGTAAAAAAGAAGTTTTAAAGACATGGTCAAGAGCTTCTACAATATATCCACAAATGGTTGGACATACAATAGCTGTACATGACGGAAGAAAACATGTTCCAGTTTATATATCAGAAGAAATGATTGGACATAAATTAGGTGAATTTGCTCCTACAAGAACATTTAAAGGTCATGCAGGAGAAAAGACAACAAAACAATAATAAATGAAGGAGGATATTATGGAAGAAGAAAAGAAAGCAGTAGCTACTCTTAAATATGCAAGAATTTCATCTAGAAAAGTTAAAATTGTTGCAGACTTAATAAGAGGAAAAGACGTAGATGAAGCTTTAGCAATAGTTAAATTTACACAAAAATCATCTTCAGACATTATAGAAAAACTATTAAAATCAGCAATAGCAAATGCTGAGAATAATCATGATATGAAACATGAAAAATTATATATATCTGAAATCTATGCAAATCAAGGTCCAACATTAAAGAGAATTAGACCTGCTGCAAAGGGTTCAGCAGTTAGAATAAGAAAAAGAACAAGTCATATAACAATTGTTCTAAAAGAAAAGGAGGCTTAAGCTAATGGGACAAAAAGTACACCCAACAGGATCAAGATTAGGAATAATCAAAGACTGGAGCTCTAAATGGTATGCAAGTGATAAAGATTTTGCAGATTGTTTAGTAGAAGACCAAAAAATTCGTAAATTCTTAAAGAAAAAAGTTTATGAAGCTGGAATTTCTAATATTGAAATTGAAAGAACAGCAAAAATGGTTAAAATAAATATATATACAGCAAAACCTGGAATTTTAATTGGAAAAGGTGGAGCTGGAATTGAAACATTAAAAGAAGATGTTAAAAAATTAATAGGAAAAGATGTAAATCTTAATGTAGTTGAGGTTAAAAATCCTAGCCTTAACGCACAATTAGTTGCAGAAGATATAGCTTCTCAACTTGAAAGAAGAATTTCATTCAGACGTGCAATGAAACAATGTATGCAAAAAACTATGAAATCTGGAGCAGCAGGAATTAAAACTGCAGTATCAGGAAGATTAGGTGGAGCAGACATGGCTAGAACTGAATTCTATAAAGAAGGAAATATACCACTACAAACTTTAAGAGCTGATATTGACTATGGATTTGCAGAAGCTGCAACAACATATGGAAAAATTGGTGTAAAAGTTTGGATTTATAAAGGAGAAATTCTTCCTAGTAAAAAAATGGAAGGAGGAGACGAATAATGCCATTAATGCCAAAAAGATCAAAACATAGAAAAGTACAAAAAGGTAGAAATAGAGGAAAAGCAACAAGAGGAATAACAGTTAATGAAGGCGAATTCGGTCTTCAAACATTAGATGCAGCAGCTATAACAGGAAATCAAATAGAAGCTGCCAGAGTTGCAATGACTCGTTATATGAAAAGAGATGGTAAAGTTTGGATTAAAATATTCCCAGACAAACCAGTAACAAGAAAACCAGCCGGAACTCGTATGGGTAAAGGTAAAGGAAATACAGAATTTTGGGTAGCAAATGTTAAACCAGGTAGAATTATGTTTGAAATAGCTGGAGTACCAGAGGAAACAGCAAGAGAAGCATTAAGACTAGCTGCAAATAAATTACCAGTTAAAACAAAATTCGTAGTAAGAGAAAAAGAAATCGAGGAGGGTGAAAATTAATGAAATTAGAAAAAATTAAAGAAATGTCTTCACCTGAATTAGAAAAAGAACTAGGTGAATTAAAAACAGAATTGTTTAAACTAAAATTCAGCTTAGCAACAAATGGATTAGACAATCCAAACAAAATTAAATCAGTAAAGAAGGATATAGCTAGAATAAATACTGTTTTAACTGAAAGGCTAATTGCTGAAAAGAAAGGAGATAACTAATGGAAAGAAATCTTCGTAAAGTTATGATTGGAACAGTTGTATCTAATAAGATGGACAAAACTGTAACAGTTGCAGTTGAAAGAAATGAAAGACATCCAATCTATGGAAAAACAGTTAAAAAGACATATAAATTAAAAGCTCATGATGAAGAAAATAAATGCCAAGAAGGCGATAAAGTAAAAGTAATGGAAACTAGACCACTATCTAGAGATAAAAGATTTAGAGTAGTTGAAATAGTTGAAAAGGCAGTTATTAAATAAGGAAGGTTATCCTTATAAAAGATTAATAAAGGAGGAAAACTGTAATGATACAACAACAAACAAAATTAAAAGTAGCTGATAATACAGGTGCTAAAGAAATTATGTGTATCAGATGTTTAGGTGGATCATATAGAAAAACAGCTACAATTGGTGATGTAATAGTTGCTTCTGTTAAAACAGCTACACCAGGTGGCGTTGTTAAAAAAGGTGATGTAGTTAAAGCTGTTATAGTTAGAACAAAAAATCCTATTAGAAGAGCTGATGGTTCTTATATAAGATTTGATGAAAATGCAGCAGTTATAATTAGAGAAGACAAAACACCAAAAGGAACACGTATATTTGGACCTGTAGCTAGAGAGTTAAGAGACAGAGAATATTTAAAAATTCTTTCTCTAGCACCAGAGGTTTTATAAAATAATAAAGAAGGAGGAAGACCTTAAATGAAGTTAAAAAAAGGTGATAATGTCTTAGTTTTAGCTGGAAATGATAAAGGTAAAACTGGAGAAGTTTTAGAAGTAATTCCTAGCACTGAAAAAGTAATTGTTAAAGGTGTTAATATTAGAAAAAAGCATACTAAGGCAAGAAAAGCAGGAGAAGAAGGCGGAATTATTGCAGCTGAATATCCTGTACATAGCAGCAAATTAAATGTTGTATGTCCAAAATGCCAAAAGGCAACAAGAGTTGGATATAAAATAGAGAACGGTGAAAAAGTTCGTGTTTGCAAAAAATGTGGAGCAAAATTAAAATAAACTAAGAAAGGAGGAACTAAAATAAATGAGCGAATTAAAAGAACAATATAAAACTAAAGTAGTAGAAGCATTAACAAAAAAATTCGGATATAAATCTGTAATGCAAGTTCCAAAGTTAGATAAAATAGTTATAAATATTGGTTTAGGAGACACAAGAGAGAATCCTAAAGCATTAGAAAATGCAATGAAAGAATTAGCTCAAATTACTGGACAAAAACCAGTAGTAACAAAAGCTAAAAAATCAATTGCTGCATTTAAAATAAGAGAAGGGCAAGATTTAGGATGCAAAGTTACATTAAGAGCAGATAAAATGTATGATTTTGCACAAAAATTATTTAATGTAGCTCTTCCAAGAGTTAGAGATTTTAGAGGAGTATCAGGAGATTCTTTTGATGGTAGAGGAAATTATTCTTTAGGATTAAAAGAACAATTAATATTCCCAGAAATCGAATATGATAAAGTAGATAAAGTTAGAGGAATGGATGTAATTTTCGTAACTACAGCTGAAACAGACGAAGAAGCTAAAGAGTTACTAAGATTACTTGGAATGCCTTTTAAAGCATAGAAAATTAAAATAGGAGGAATTGTTCAATGGCAAAAATGTCAATGAAAGTAAAACAAGCAAGACCACAAAAATACAAAACAAGAGTATATAACAGATGTAAATTATGTGGTAGACCACACGGATATATTAGAAAATATGGAATTTGCCGTATATGCTTTAGAGAATTAGCACATAAAGGTGAAATTCCAGGTGTAAAAAAAGCTAGTTGGTAATAGTTAGCTCTTAGCGAACATAGTGAGCTTAGAGATAACTATATGTGCCGAAAGCCCAAAAATCGAGAAACAAATGCTGAGACTATTCGAACAAAGTGAGTTACAGTATCAGTATGCAGTGCAGATTTTTGAAGAAGGCGAAGGCACAAAAGTTAGAACAATAGATTACTTAGTTAGGCTAAGTTGCAACGATAATAAACAAGAAAAGGAGGATAGTTAATGAATACTACAGATCCAATAGCAGATATGCTAACAAGAATTAGAAATGCAAATACTTCAAAGCATAAAACAGTTGATATACCTGCTTCAAAAATGAAATTAGGTATAACAGAAATTTTATTCAGAGAAGGATATATAAAATCTTTTGAGCAAGTAAATGATAATGCTCAAGGAACAATTAGAATAACTCTAAAATATGGAGAAAAAGGAACAAAAGTTATTGATGGTTTAAAAAGAATTAGTAAACCAGGATTAAAAGTTTATGCAAGTAAAGATGAATTACCAAAAGTATTAAATGGATTAGGTATTGCAATTATTTCTACATCAAAAGGATTAATGACAGATAAAGAAGCTAGAGAAGCTGGAGTTGGTGGAGAAGTATTAGCATATATTTGGTAATAAAAAGGAGATACAAATGGGATTATTTTTAGCATTAATTTTTGGAATATCAGTTATGCTTGTAGGTTATTTAGTAGAAATTGTTGTAACTATAATGTTATATGCATATTGGCTATTACCATTATTGATAGAGCTTATAATTTATTCTGATTATATCAAATTAAAAAAAGATGTAATCAAAATTACAAAAAAATACTTTATAGTTAATACAATATTCAGTATATTACATTTTCTTTCAGTAATATATGTTCATATAAAAAATGGAATACTATTTTTTGTAAATATTAATGATGGCAAATTATTGTTTCAAAAAGTGCAAATGTTAGAAGAAAGACTAAACGTAATATTATTTGTAATACCAATAATTTCAATAATCATTTTCATTTGTATGATCCTAGAATTAAAAAAAAATGAAAAGAAGGAGGAAAATCCAAATGTCTAGAATAGGAAATAAACCTATTACGGTACCAGCAGGAGTTGAAGTTAAAATTGAAGGACAACACATTTCTGTAAAGGGACCAAAAGGTACATTAGAAAGAGACATCAATCCAGAAATATCTATGAAACTAGAAGGAACTGAATTAACAGTTTCTAGAAGTGGAGAAGATAGAAGAAATAAGAGTCTTCATGGATTGGCAAGAACATTAATAAATAATATGATCAATGGTGTACAATCTGAATACACAAGAACATTAGAAATAAATGGTGTTGGTTATAGAGTACAAAAACAAGGAAATGATTTAAATCTTTCACTTGGATATTCACACCCTGTAATATATAAAGCACCAGAAGGAATTTCTTTTGATGTTCCAAATGCAAACACAATTATAGTTAAAGGAATAGATAAAGAAAAAGTAGGTCAAATAGCAGCAGAAATCAGAACAAAGAGACCACCTGAAGTATATAGAGGTAAAGGTATCAAATATGCTGAAGAAGTTATTAGACGTAAAGTTGGAAAGACAGGTAAGTAGTTTTTGAGAAAGGAGAATAAAAATGGTTTCAAAAACAGATAGAAAATTAGAAAGAACAAGAAGACATAAAAGAGTAAGAACAAAAATATCTGGAACAGCTGAAAGACCAAGACTATGTGTATATAGAAGTAATTCAAACTTATATGCACAAGTTATTGATGACGTAGCTGGAAATACTTTAGTTTCTGCTTCTACATTAGATAAAGAAGTAAAAACAAAAAGTGCAAATAAAGAAGCTGCAAAAGAAGTTGGAACTTTAATCGCTAAAAGAGCTACTGAAAAAAATATAACAGAAGTAGTTTTTGACCGTGGTGGATATATATATCATGGGGTTGTAAAAGTTTTAGCAGAAGCAGCAAGAGAAAACGGATTAAAATTCTAAATAAAAAGTTAAGGAGGTAAAGAAATTTACATGGAAAAGCAAGAAGTTGAATTAAAAGAAAAAGTAGTTGCTATCAGCAGAGTTGCTAAAGTTGTAAAAGGTGGAAGAAACTTTAGATTTAGCGCAGTAGTTGTTGTTGGTGATGAAAATGGTCATGTAGGTGTTGGAAACGGAAAAGCAGCAGAAGTTCCAGATGCAATAAGAAAAGCAATCCAAGAAGCTAAAAAGAACTTAGTAGAAGTTCCAATAGTTAATACAACAGTTCCACATGAATTTGTTGGAAAATTCGGATCAGCTAATGTATTATTAAAACCAGCTGCAGTTGGTACTGGATTAATCGCTGGTGGAAGCGTAAGACCAATACTAGAACTTGCAGGATATAAAAATATTCGTACAAAAGTTATCGGAACAAATAATCCAAGAAACGTTGTTTATGCAACAATGGAAGGATTAAAAGCAATGCAAACAGCTGAATATGTTGCAGCAAAAAGAGGAAAGAAAGTATCAGAAATATTATAATTTACTAAAAATGAAAAATAACAAGGAGGTGCAAAATGAAAATCGAAGATTTAAAACCATCTATGAAAAAAACTAAATCAAAAAGAGTAGGACGTGGTATGGGATCTGGACTTGGTAAAACATCAGGAAGAGGACATAAAGGACAAAAAGCTAGAACTGGTGGAGGTGTAAGACGTGGATTTGAAGGAGGTCAAACACCATTATATAGAAGATTACCAAAAAGAGGATTCAACAATATCCATGCTTTAAATTATACAGAAGTTACATTAACAATGCTTAATAAGAGCAAAGCTACAGATGTAACAGCAGAAACATTACTTGAAGAAGGAATTATCGGAAAAGTAAATGACGGAATAGTAGTTTTAGCTACTGGAAAATTAGAAAAAAAATTAAACGTAAAAGCTAATAGATTTACAGCAGCAGCTAAGGAAAAAATAGAAGCTTTAGGCGGAAAGGTTGAGGTGATTTAGTTGTTAAAAACTATAAAAAATGCACTAAAAACACCTGAAGTTAGAAAGAAACTTTGGTATACTTTAGTATTAATAATAATATTTAGATTAGGATGCTATATAACTGTACCTGGAGTTGATATTGTAGCATTAGAAACTGCTATGTCAAATTCATCTGGGGTTGCAGGATTAATAAACCTAATTTCAGGAGGAGCTTTCTCAAGATTCTCATTGTTTGCAATGGGTGTTTCTCCATATATTACAGCTTCAATCGTTATTCAACTTTTAGGTTGGGTTATACCAGCATTAGAAAGATTAACAAAAGAAGGTGGAGAAGAAGGAAGACGTAAAATAAATAAATATACAAAAATATTAACATTAGTATTAGCATTAGTTGAAGGATTAGGGTTATACTTTACTTATCAAGGAGCAGGAGTATTTGTAAACCCAGGATTTTTAACAGCTGCAATGGTTGTAACAGCATTTATAGCAGGTACATCTATACTTATGTGGCTTGGAGAGCAAATTACAAATAAAGGTATTGGAAATGGAGTTTCAATGATAATCTTTATTGGAATTATATCTAGAATGCCATCAACAGTAGTATCTTTATATAGATTAATAGTTACAACAGAAGGATTCAGCACAACAGGATTTTTAATTACATTAGGAGTATTAATTGGAGCTATAGCATTAGTTGCAGCAGTTGTATATATGCATGTTGCAGAAAGAAGAATTCCAGTTCAGTATTCAAAGAGAGTTGTAGGAAGAAAAATGGTTGGAGCACAAAATACTCATATTCCACTTAAGCTTGCAATGGCAGGAGTTATGCCTATAATATTTGCTTCATCATTTATGACATTCCCTGCATTAATAATGCAAATGTTTAATAGAAATATAGAAACAGCTACAGGATTTTGGTCAGTAATTTATAAGTTTTCTGTAGCAACTTCATCAACTACATTAAGTAATGGAACACAAATTCCTGTAATATATACAATAGTAAATGCAATAGTTTATTTACTATTAATAGTAGGATTTACATATTTCTATACATATGCAAGTATGAATCCTGCAGAAATATCAAGTAATATTAAGAAAAACGGTGGATTTATTCCAGGTATTAGAGCTGGAAAACCAACAAGTGATTATTTATCATCAGTAATTTCTAAAATAACATTATTTGGTGGACTATATCTAGCAGTACTAGCTATACTTCCTATGTTACTAAGATTTACAAGTTTAAATATTACATTTGGAGGAACAGCAGTATTAATCGTAGTTGGAGTTGCCTTAGAGACAATACAACAATTAGAATCTCAATTAGTAATGAGACACTATAAAGGATTCTTGGAATAATAAAATTGTGTAATTAGTAATAATTAGAAGACATTTATCTTTATGATAAGTGTTCTTTTTTTGTGTGTAAAAATGAGTAATAAAGAAATATAAGCTGGAAGAAAAAATGCCTTAAAATCGATTTTGAAAAGACAAAATTTAACTGTAAAATAAAATAAAAAGTTAGAATAAAATATATCAAAAAAAGAGTAAAAAAAATTAAATATTTCAATAAAAGTAAACTTGGCCGTAGAGATAAATGGCGCAAGACAAAATATTGACAAAAAAATAATAAATATGCAATATTAATAAAAATTAATAATGCCTAGAACACTTGAGCGAGTAAGAAAAACACTCAAAATACAAATTGTGTATTTCGAGCTAAAATAAAAAAAATTAAAAAAAGAAAATAAAAAAATAAAAAAAATGCATATAATTTTTTTTGTAATAATAAGTCTTGAGAAAGGCTTAACCGTAAGCATAAAAAATAAAAAAGTTAAAAAAATGTACATAAATAAAAATAATAAATCGATAAATACGTTGATAATAAAGGAATATAGTTAATATAAAACAAAGATGTAAAAATAAAAAAAGTAATCAAAAAAATGAAACACTTACGGCGATAAGCATTATAGAGTTTTGAATGTAATCATTTTGAAATGAAAAAGATAAAAAAAGTAAAGATATAGTAAAAATATCTGGATGCTTTACGGAAGCGTAAAGTATAAATGTCATAAATAAAAATTCCTCCAATTATATCTATTGAAAGCTTTTAAAGCTTATGTTTATAATAATATATAAAATAAATTTTGGAGGTCAAATCAATGTACGGATCAAAAGAAAGATTAAGAGAAAAAAGAGGAGTAACAATTGTTGCATTAATCATTACAGTAATTGTTTTGTTAATATTGGCTGGAATAACAATTGGTCAATTAACAAGCAAAAATACTGTAATAACAAGTGCTACAGAAGCTAAAGAAAGAGGAGAAATCAACAGTGAAATTAGAGTAGTAGCATCATCAGCAAATGAATCTAGAAATAATAATAAATTTGGAGATGTTAGCAAAAAAAATCTTGAAACATCTCTTAATTCTAATGCTGGAAAAGGTAAAACTAGTGTAACTGAAATAACTGTTGAAAAAAATAATGAAAACTTGTTTTTAGTAGAATTTGAGAAATCAAAAAGAGTATATGTAGTAGATGGAAAAGGTAAAACAAGTTATATAGGCAAAAAGACTGGAAAGGATTCAGATAATTTTGCCATAATAAGAGCTCTTCCAGAAGAAATCAGAGATCCTAAAAAAGACATAAGTGTAAATGTAACATTGATTACTTTAGAAGAAATTGAAAAAGAAAAGACCTCTGTAAAATATATTTGGACAACAGATAGTGAAAAAGAACCAACAGTAGATGATTTCACAAATGAAGGAAAAGATGCAGAACTTACTGGACCTAATACAGGAAAAGAATGGACTGGAAAAATAGATGGACCAGATGAAAAAGATGAAGATGGAAATAGTAAGGGTGGAGAATATTATCTTTGGATAAAAGGTGAAATTACAGAAGATGACGGAACTAAAAAAGAAGTTATAGAAGTATTTGGACCATATAATAAGAAAGAAACAGATAGTGAAGATCATGTATTAGATGGATTAATAGTTGCTTTAGATAAGACTGAATATACATACACAAGTAAAGAAATAAAACCAGAAGTTTCTGTTAAAAATAGCTCAACAGGAAAGGTTTTACAAGAAGGAGTAGATTATACAGTAAAATATGATGAAGATGTAATAAATGTTGGAACAAAGAAAGTAACTATAACAGGTAAAGGAGAATATTCAGGAAAAGGACCTATTGAAGTAGAATATAAAATAATTAAAGCGAAACTAACAGAAGCAACAATAGCAGCAGATTCATACATATTTGATGGAACAGAACATAAGCCAGAAGTGAAAGAGGTAAAAGCAGGAAGACTAGTATTAGAAGAGTCAGACTATGAAGTAAGATATGATAATGCAGAAGGACCAGGATATGCATATGCAGTTATAACTGCAAAAGAAAATAGCAACTTTATAGGAACAATAACTAAGAAATATGCTATATCAGGTAAGATGATAGTTGCAGATTCTGTATCATTAAATCCAACGACATATATTTATGATGGAACATATAAGACACCAACTGTAACAGTAACAGTAGATGGAGATGTATTAAAAGCAGGAGAAGATTATACAGTAGAATATAAAAATAACTTAAATGTAGGAACTGCAACAGTAAAAGTAACAGCAGTAGAAGGTGGAATGTATTTAGGAGAAGTTGAAAAGACATTTACAATCACAGCAAGACCAATAACAGATGTTACAATAACACCAACAACATATGAATATGATGGAACAGCAAAAACACCAACAGAAGTTGCTAAAGATGGAGAAAAAGTATTAATAAAAGGAACAGACTATACTGTAGAATATAAAGACAATATAAATGCTGGAACTGGAAAAGTAGTTATAACAGGAAAAGGAAATTATGGAGGAACAGTAACAAAAGAATTTACTATAACAAAGAAGAAATTGACAGAAAGTGATATAACAGCATCTTTAAATGAAACAGTTTACACATATGATGGAAGAGATAAGACACCTGGAGTTACAGTTAAAGATGGAACAAAAACACTTGTAAAAGACACAGATTATACAGTAACATATGAAAATAACAAAAATGCGGGAACAGCAACAGCAAAAGTAGTAGGAAAAGGAAACTATGAAGGTACAATAACACTAAACTTTACTATAAACAAAAAAGAAATAAAAGCAGATGATGTAAGTATAACACCTACAACATATGTATATGATGGAACAGCAAAAACACCTACAGAATCAGTTAAAGTTGAATTAGTTACAGGAGAAGGAAAGAAGACATTAGTAAAAGGAACAGACTATACAGTAACTTATACAAATAATACAAACCAAGGAACAGGAAAAGTTACAATAGAAGGAAAAGGAAACTTTACAGGAAAAGTTGAGAAAACATTTACAATAACAAAGAAAAGTATATCATCTGAAGATATAAGTGTAACACCAAGTGAGACAGAATTTACATATGATGGAACAGAACATAAGCCAGAAATAACAGTAAAAGATGGAACAAAAACATTAGTTGAAGGAACAGATTATGAGGTAACATATGAAGATAACAAAAATGCTGGAGAAGCAACAATAACGGTAACAGGAAAAGGAAACTATGAAGGAACAAAAATTATACATTTTACAATAAAGAAAAGAGCATTACAAGTAACAGCAGTAGCTAAAACAAAAGTATATGGAGAAAACAACCCAAGTTTAACATATACACATAGTGGAACAGTTACAGGAGAAACAGCAGCATTTGAAGGAAATTTAACAACATCAGCAACAAAAACATCACCAGTTGGAAAATATGATATATTACAAGGAACATTAAAGATAAAAGATAATGCACCATTCTTAGTAAATAACTATGAAATAAAATACACAAAAGCTGAATTAACAATAACAGGAAAAAATATAAAAGATTCAAGTGATGTAACAGCAACACTTGCAACAACAACATATGTATATGATGGAACAGCAAAAACACCAGCAGTTACAGTAAAAGATGGAACAACAACACTTACAAAAGATACAGATTATACAGTGACATATACAAATAATACAAATGTTGGAACAGCAACAGTGACAATAGAAGGAAAAGGAAATTATACAGGAAAAATAGAATTAACATTTACAATAACAAAAAAACAAATAACAGTTCCAACAGGTAAAACATTAACATATAATGGAAAAACACAAACTGGAGTAGATGCAGGAGCAGACTATACATTAGAAAATGCTAGTAAAATAGATGCAGGAAATTATACAGCAACAGCAAAATTAAAAGATACAGCTAATACAGAATGGACAGATCATACAATAGTAAATAAAACAATTAACTGGGTAATAAAACAATATGAAATATCTGTAACATGGGGAACACAAACTTCATTTACATATAATGGAACAGAACAAGCACCAACAGTAATAGAAGAAGTAAATGGACAAAATGGAGAAAAAGTAAAAATAACAAGAACTGCAGAAACTAATAAAGGAAACTATACTTCAACAGCAAGTATATTAAGTGTTACAGGAGGACAAGCCAAAAAAGAAAACTATAAATTAACAAATACAACTAAAGCATACACAATTTCTGCAAAAAGCTTAGAAGATAATGACGATATAAGTGCATCACTAGATACAACTACAACAACATATGATGGAACAGAGAAAAAACCAAAAGTTACAGTAAAAGATGAAACAAAAGATTTAGTAGAAGGAACAGATTATACAGTAACATATACAGACAACAAAGATGCAGGAACAGCTACAGTAACAATTACAGGAAAAGGAAACTATGAAGGAACAATTGAACTTACATTTACAATCACAAAAAGAGATTTAAATGTAAAAGCAAATAACCAAGGAAAAGCATTTGGAGAGACAAATCCAAGTTTAACATACACATATTCTGGACAGGTTTCAGGAGAGACACCTGCATTTAATGGAGCACTTACAACTTCAGTTACAACAACTACACCAAAGGGAACATATGACATTTTACAAGGAAATTTATCACTAAAAGATAATGCACCATTTAAAGCTGCAAACTATACACTAAAATTTACAAAAGGAACATTTACTGTAGCAGGAAAAAGAATAACAGCAGAAGATATAACATCATCATTAAGCCAAAATTCATATACATATGATGGAACAAACCATACACCAACAGTTACAGTAAAAGATGGAACAACAACACTTACAAAAGATACAGACTATACAGTAACATATGAAAACAATAAAGATGCAGGAGAAGCAACAGTTAAAGTAGAAGGAATTGACAATTATGCAGGATCTTTTGAATTACATTTTACAATAAACAAAAGAGATTTAAATGTAAAAGCAAATAATAAATCAAGAGTATATGGAGAAGCAAATCCTATATTTACATACACATATACAAATCAAGTAACAGGAGAAACACCAGCATTTAACGGAAACTTAACAACTTCAGCTACAACTACATCAAATGCAGGAACATATGATATAACTCAAGGAAATTTAAGCTTAAAAGATAATTTACCATTTAAAGCTTCAAACTATAACTTAAAATTTACAAAAGGAACATTAACAATAGAAAAAAGAGATAATCCATTAAGTTTAACAGAGGAAGCATCAGCTGGAAAAACAATGTACACAAAAGCAACATTAGACTTAAGTACACTTGTAAAAGATGGAGTAGGAAACTTAACATATGCAATTAAGACAAATGGAACATCAACACAATCTACTTTATCAGGAAAAATATTAACAGCAGGAGAAATGGCAACAAATAATGATAATAATCAAACAGTAGTTGTAACAATAACAGCAGCAGGAGGAACTAATGACAAAACAAAAAGTGTAGATGTAACAATAACAGTACAAAAATATACACCAACATTAACATGGAAAAATACAACACCAAGCACAATAAATTATGGAGATACATCTAAGAAAGCAGAAGTAACAGTAACAGTAGCAGGAGGAACACAAGGAACGGTTTCTTATTCAAGCAGTAACACGGATGCAATTACAGTTAATTCTACAACAGGAGCATTAACAGTAGTAAATGGAAATAACAAAAAATCAACTATAACAGCAAAAATTTCAAGAACATCAACAGTAAAGGAAAATAGTATAACTAAAGAGATAACAACAAAGAAGAATACAACAAATCCAATTAAATTAACAGATGAAGCTCAAGCAGGAAGAAAAATATATACAACTACATCTACTGATTTAAGCACATTAGTAAAAGACGTAGAAGGAACACTTTCATATGCAATAAAAACAAATGGAACAACAACAGCATCTAGTTTATCTGGAAAGACATTAACTGCAGGAACAATGAGTACAACAAATGATGATGATCAAAAAGTTGTAGTTACTATAACAGCAGCAGGAAATGATAATTTTGAATCAGGAAGTGTAGAAGCAACAATAACAGTACAAAAATATACAAGAACTATTTCTTTTACAAAACCAACAACAAATACATTAAAATACAATACAACAACAGAAGCAGA
>OCTW013395827.1_pt1 | contig 14932 bp, 11 predicted proteins | sample 1539671 | NCBI WGS metagenome assembly OCTW01 (sample SAMN02144230, study PRJEB22623) | gut metagenome | biome: sheep rumen | host: Ovis aries | place: New Zealand
TTGCGCATTGTGGTGAACGGCGAGCTGGAGGCTTTGCAGGCGTTGCTGCGGCAAGGCACTGAGCTGTTGAGGCCCGGGGGCAGGATGGTGGTGATGTCTTACCACTCGCTGGAGGACCGGCTGGTGAAGAATTACTTCAGGTCGGGCAATTTCGATGGCGAGGTGGAGAAGGATTTCTACGGCAACCCCATAGTTCCGCTGGTGCCTGTGGGCCGCAAGGCCACGGTGGCGGGCGACGAGGAGGTGCAGCGCAACCCGCGCTCGCGCAGCGCCCGGCTGCGTGTGGCCGAAAGGGTGTCAGGGGAGGGAAACAGGAAATGACGGTTCTGGCACGCCGGCACTGCCGCCGGCCGCCGCCGGGACGAAACTATAACGAAGCAAGCAATGGAAGAACAGAAACAAGACATGGAGCAACAAGGCGCACGCAATGCCGAGGCCGCGGCGCAGCAGCCTGCCGGGGGACGGAAGCCCAACTGGCTGTCGCGCATTTTGGGCGGCGAGGTGCTGCAGAGCCGTGCCGTGCTGCGGCAGGTGCCGCTGATTGTGATGCTTTGTTTCTATGCCATCCTGCTGGTCTACAACCGCTACAGGGTGGAGGATTTGACCAAGGAGCGTGCGGCCGCCCAGGAGCGGATTACCTATCTCCGCGAGGCCCGCATCGAGCTGCAGAAACGCTATCAGGAGTCTATCAAGATTTCGCAGATTGCCGAGATGCTCGATGGCACGGGCATCGGCATCACGGCCGGCCCTCCTTTCGAACTGGATGTGGACGGGATGGACAAATTGCTGAAATGATATGCGGCGGCATGGCCACCGGGAAATGAAGCTAAACGGAACAAAAGAAATTGAAAGAGAAGAGACATAACAAACCCTTGTTCACCAAGATGTTGGTGCTTTATCTGCTGCTGGTGGCGCTGGCGGGCGGCGGGATGCTGTTCTGCACCCTCAACACGCAGGTGGTGAACGGTGAGATGTGGCGGGCCAAGGCCCATGCCCGTGAGGTAATCTACCGCACGGAGGAGGCCAGGCGCGGCACCATTTTCTCGTCGGACGGGAAGGTGCTGGCCACCACAGTGCCGGTGTGCGACCTGTGTCTGGACCTGGGCCGCTGGCCCAAGCGCAACAGCAAGGGCGAGGAGGTGAAGGACAAAGACGGAAACGTCGTGATGGAGAGCTGCATCACCAAGGAGAAGGAGTGGAAGCAGAATCTCGGCAAGGTGTGCCGCATACTGCACGACCAGTTTCCCGCCAAGTCGTATGAGTATTACTACAACCGCATTATGCGTGAGTATTCGAGCAGCAAGCCCAGCCGCTGCCTGTATGTGGAGCGGAGGGTCCCCTATTCGAAGTGGGACGCCATCCGCAAGCTGCCTGGTTGGGGCCGCTGCGTGGTGGAGAAGACGGCGGACGGTGATGTGAAAAGTTATGTACGCGCGCATATCTATGGCAATATGGGCGAGAATGTGATTGGCCTGCATTACAAGACGGGCTACACGGGTTTGGAGGGCTATTACGACAGTGTGCTGAGAGGGCAGGACGGGCAGTATATATGCCGCCGCCTGACCCGCGGCACATGGATTCCCGTCGAGGATGGAAGTGTGCCCGACGAGGATTCGACCCTGGTGCGCCACCGTGTGGACGGCAAGAGCATCGTGGCCACGATTGACACACGCTACCAGGATATTGCCGAGAGTGCCCTTCGCAATTCGATGAACCAGTATGGCGGACAGGCCGGATGTGCTATCTTGATGGAGGTGCAGACGGGCTATGTGCTGGCTTGCAGCAGTCTGACGCGCGACTCGTCGGGCCGGCTGAGCGAGCAGCTGTGGAGCAATGTGGCTTGCAGCGACAGCTATGAGCCGGGGTCGACTTTCAAGACGGTGGTCATGGTGTCGATGCTTAACGACAAGCAAATTGCTCTCGACACCGCCAAACGGGTGCAGAGCGGTGGCCGTAAGCGCTACAGCGCCACGAGCGGCGAGATTAATGCCGGTCATGGTTTCACGACCGACACCTCCAGTCTGCCCGGGGTGCTGGCACAGTCGTCGAATGTGGGCATGTGCGAGCTGGCGTGGGAGTACTACCGCAACCGGCGCGAGGATATGAAGAAAGGCATCGAGTCCGTATTCCATTTTGGCAAGATGAACCCGGATTTGAAAGTGATAGAACCCAACACCAGGATTGTGAATCTGAACTCGGACCGCGACTTCCTGAACCTGAGCTACGGCTATTCGGCCACGGTCACCCCATTGCAGTTGATTACGTTCTATAACGCCTTGGCTGGTGGAGGAAAGATGGTGAAGCCGCTCTTTTGCCGCGAGATTATGGAAGGCGGGCGCACCCACCCGGTGAAGCCTGTGGTGCTCAACGAGCATGTATGCAGCGAGGAGGTGGCCAAGCAGATGCGTGAGATGCTGGTGGGCGTGGTGAAGAATGGCACGGGCAACAATGTGTATAACGCTGTGTATGGTATAGGCGGCAAAACAGGCACCACCCAGGGCATCAGCGACAAGAGTATCAAGAACTCGTCGTTTGTGGGCTTCTTCCCAGCCGACAACCCCCGCTACACTTGCCTGGTGTTGGTGGAGCGCACAAGCATTGCCGGCCGTCATGCAGCGGCACCTGTGTTCAAGAAAATAGCCGACTGTGTGGTGGCTTTCGATGAGGAACTGGGGAGTGTGGACCTGCAGGACTCGGGGCGTGTGATGCGTCCTGTACTGACCAAAGGCCGCCGTGGCCCACTTCAGGCAGCCCATAACCTGCTGGGGCTTCCCTTTGCGCAGCCCGACAGCGCCCGGTTCACTGACTGGACTGTCTATGACGCGGACCGCGGTGTGTATGCCGACTACGATGTGCCCCAAGGCCGAGTGCCCGACTGCAAAGGCATGACGGTGCGCGACGCGATGGCCCTGCTGAGGGCGGCGGGGCTGAAAGTGAGGTTTGCCGGGCAGGGCAAGGTGGTAGACCAGTCGCCCAAAGCCCGCACGGCAGTGAGAAAAGGAACAACAGTAACTTTAGAATTGAAACCATGAAACTGAAGAAACTGATAGAAGGTGTGGCGCCGCTCTGTCCGGTCGACGCCGACCCCGAGATAAAGGACATCTGCTTCGACTCGCGAAAGGTGGGGCAGGGGAGTCTCTTTGTGGCGCAGGTGGGAACCCGCGTCGACGGGCACGAATACATCGAAACCGCCATCAAACAAGGGGCGGTGGCTGTGGTGTGCCAGCGTGTGCCGGAGTGCGCCCACGGCGGCGTGGCGATAGTGCTGGTGGAAAACAGCGACCGCGCACTGGGAATCATGGCCGACAGCTTCTATGGCCACCCGTCGCAACGGCTGAAACTGGTCGGCATTACGGGTACCAATGGCAAGACTACTACGGTGACACTGCTCCACCGGCTGTTCCGCCGCCACGGATGCCATGCGGGGCTGCTGTCAACGATAGTCAACAAGATTGACGACGAGGAGGTCCCCTCCACCCACACAACCCCCGACGCACTGGAGCTGAACGCCCTGCTGCACCGCATGGTGGAGGCCGGATGCGAGTATGCATTCATGGAGGTGAGCAGCCACAGTATCGTGCAGAACCGCATAGCGGGGCTGACTTTCGCGGGCGGGATATTCAGCAACCTGACCCACGACCATCTTGATTTCCACAAGACGATGGCCAATTACATTGCCGCCAAGAAGGCTTTCTTTGACGGGCTGCCCGCCACGGCATTCGCCCTGGTGAACATCGACGACCGCAACGGGCGCGTCATGGTGCAGAACACCCGCGCGGCGGTGCGCACCTACAGTCTGCAGCGCATGGCCGACTTCCGTTGCAAGGTGGTCGAAGACACACTGGGCGGACTGCTGCTGGAGCTGAATGGCCGCGAGGTGTGGACTCGGCTGGTGGGGCGTTTCAATGCCTATAACCTTACGGCCATCTACGGCGCGGCCGTGCTGCTGGGCGTGGAGGAGAGCGAAGCGCTGCGGCTGCTGAGTACGCTGGAGGCGGCCGAGGGCCGGTTTGAGCGTGTGAGCGGGCGCGGCATCACTGCCATCGTGGACTATGCCCATACCCCCGACGCGTTGGAGAATGTGATTGCGGCTATCAACGACATACGCACCAAAGGACAGTCGCTGCTGACGGTGGTGGGCTGTGGTGGCGACCGCGACACCTCCAAACGTCCCGAAATGGCCAAGATAGCCTGCACGATGAGCGACCGGCTGGTGCTGACTTCGGACAACCCCCGCACCGAGAACCCCGAGCGCATCCTCGACGACATGGAGGCGGGGCTGACGGCCGAAGAGCGGAGCCAGGTGGTGCGCATCACCGACCGCCGCCAGGCCATCAAGACCGCCGTCATGATGGCTCGCGAGGGCGACATAGTGCTCGTGGCCGGAAAAGGGCATGAGAAGTATCAGGACATCAACGGGGTGAAGCATCATTTCGACGACCGGGAGGAGCTGGAAAGCCTTTTGAATGAATAGTACACGGCTCGTAGACACGATTACTTCACTACGGAGGAAACAATGAAGAAAATAAACAGAATACAAACAGAAAATAAACAGAGATAATAGAGAACAGAATATGCTATACTACCTTTTTGATTGGTTGGACAGGGCTTTTGACATTCCGGGCGCGGGGGTGTTCCAGTACATCTCGTTCCGGGCTTCGATGGCGGCGATACTCTCGCTGCTCATCATGCTGTTTTGCGGCAAGCCCTTCATCCGCTATATCCGCCGCAAGTCGATTGGCGAGACGGTGCGCAATTTGGGCCTGGAGGGCCAGAAAGAGAAAGAGGGTACGCCCACCATGGGAGGTCTGCTCATCCTGGCTGCCATCGTGCTGCCCACCCTGCTGCTGGCCAAGCTGGACAATGTGTATGTCATCACGATGCTGGTCACGACGCTGTGGCTGGGGCTGATAGGTTTTATCGACGATTATATCAAGGTGTTCAAGAAGGACAAGGCCGGTATGCCGGGCAAGTTCAAGGTGTTCGGGCAGGTGATGCTGGGCCTGGGAGTGGGGCTGCTGCTGTCGTTCCACCCCGACATTGCCTCTACCAAGACGACCATCCCTTTTGTGAAAGGGAATGAATTTGACTATGCGTGGCTGATCAGTTGGATGGGCGACTGGACCCAGAACTGGGTGTGGGTGGTGTATGTGCTTGTAGCCATCTTTGTGGTCACGGCGGTTTCCAATGCGGCCAACCTCACCGACGGCATCGACGGGCTTGCCACCAGCACCGCCTCCATCATCGGCGGCGCGCTGGCCATTCTGGCATGGCTGTCTGGCAACATCATCATGTCCAACTACCTGAATATCGTCTATCTTCCGGACATTGGCGAGTTGACGGTCTTCATCACCGCTTTTGTGGGGGCTGGCCTGGGCTTCCTGTGGTTCAACACTTATCCCGCCGAGATATTCATGGGCGACACGGGGTCGCTGGCTCTGGGCGGCATCATTGCCGTCTTTGCGCTGCTCATCAGGAAGGAGTTGTTGCTGCCCATCCTCTGTGGCATCTATGTGGTGGAGGACATGTCGGTCATTATCCAGACATGGGGCTGCAAGCTTTATCGCCGCCGCAACCATTTGCCGCCCAACAGGGCTGTGCCTGTCGAGAAAAGGCCGTTCCTTATGACTCCCATCCACCATCACTACCAGAAGCAGGGACTGCCTGAGCCGAAGATAGTCCAGCGGTTTGTCATTATCGGCATCCTGCTGGCCATTGTGAGCATCGTAACCCTCAAACTGCGATAAACAATGAGCGATTGAGTCAGTCTGTTTGCCCGCGCAAGCCACTTCAGAACCGACACGCTCAAAACTAACTGATTAATGAATTAATGCAATCAAGATAATGAGTATAGAGCAACTTGCCACCCAGGGACGAGACCGTTTGCACGGCGGACTTGCATCGGTCGATACGGCGCTGTTGCGCCACATGCGCGACAAGGCGCTGCGCAGCTGTTTCCGCCGTTTGGAGGAAACCTCCCACCGCATGGAGCATGTGGCCACTATCCACCACAAAGAGTATATCAACGATGCTGCGGCCCGCAGTGTCAACGCCACCCTCTACACCCTTCAGCGCATTGCCGGGCCGGTGGTGTGGATAGCTTTTGGTGGCGATGCGGCGGCCGATTACAGTGTCCTGCAGCCGGTGGCTCTCCGCAAGGTGGGCAAACTGATATGCGTCGGGGACGACTGCCACGCCCTCCACAGGGCTTTTGGGTCGCTGTTGCCTGATGTGGTCGATGTGCCCGACATTGCCACCGCCGTGGCTGTTGCCTCCCGCAGTGTGGCCGATGATGTGCGAGTCATCCTCTCGCCCGCCACGGCGGTGGGCGAGCCGACCGAGATTGTAGCACGCCAGTATATCCACCAAGTCAACGAATTGTAGTATTGCACCTGTCTCGATAGTCAGCAACCAACAAACACCAGCAAAAGAACCATGCGACGCAAACTGAACATACTGGCAGGCGACAAGGCACTCTGGGTCATCTTCTTCTTGCTCACCGGGGTGTCGCTGGTGGCAGTCTACAGCACCATCGGCCTTTCGGCCATCGCCGACCTCAACTCCACACCCGGACGCATCTTCGTCCGGCATTTGGGGTTTGTCGTTGCCACCTATATCGCCGTCGTACTTATATCCCATATCAACTACCGCCGTTTCGCGCCCCTTTCCAAGTGGGTGCTCTATCTGGCTTTGGCGGCGCTGGTGGTGGTCTTTATTATGGGTACCGAGCGTTGGCTGGTCATCCCTCATGTAGCCCGGTTCGAGCCCTCGGAGATTGCCAAGGTTGCACTGGTTGTCTTTATGGCACGTTGCATTGCCCTCAATCAGGATCCCCTCGACGACAGCCGGACAATGCTCAAACTCCTCTTGCCCGCGTTCATTACCTGCATTCTTGTCACCCCCGCCAACCTTTCCACCGGCATACTTATCTTCGCGGCCAGCTACCTGCTGCTTTTTTTCGGGGGGATAGACAGCCGCCTGTGGTGGAAGTACCTGCTGTGGGCGCTGTTGGTGATTGGAGCCGCCTTTGTGGTTTTCTATTTGGTGGGGAGCCAGATTGAAGCGGGCCGTATACCCACATGGGCCCACAGGCTTCAGTCGTGGATACATCCCAACCCCGACGAGCTTACGCAGGAAAACATGGCCCGTATGGCCGTGGCCAGGGGTGGTTTTCTGGGTTCCGGCATAGGCACTACTATCCATGGCCGCCTCATGACACAGGCTCACAACGACTTCATCTTTGCCATCATCATCGAGGAGGCGGGGCTGCTGGCCGCCATTGGCATCTTTGCCCTCTATGCCTGGTTCTATTTCCGCTGCATCCGCATCGCCACCGCCTGTCCGGGGCTTTTTGGCAGTCTCTGTGTGGCCGGTATCGGCACTCTTATCTTCCTGCAGGCCGTGGTCAACATGAGCGTGGCTGTGGGCTTGCTGCCCGTCACGGGGCAGACACTGCCCTTCATCAGCTATGGCGGCTCGGCCTACCTCTTTTTGGGGTGCGGCCTTGGCGTGATTCAGGCAGTGGCCTTTGACAACAAGAAACAGGCCCGGCAGGCTAAGAACCTCAGCATCACAAATCCAAATAACTCCGATGCCGACCCCCTCGCGGAGCCGACATCCCCAAACACCCAGCAATCATGAAAGCAATCATAAGCGGAGGGGGAACCGGCGGACATATATTCCCCGCACTTGCAATAGCCAATGCCCTCAAGCGTCGCCATCCCGATGCCGACATCCTTTTTGTGGGAGCCGACGGGAGGATGGAGATGGAGAAAGTGCCCGCAGCCGGCTACCCCATCAAAGGACTACCCATTGCCGGGCTGCAGCGCCAGCTCACCTTGTCCAATATTGTCAAGAACCTGCAGTTGCCCTTCAAGGTGCTGCGCAGCCGCAGCCTAGTGCGCGGCATTCTGCGCCGTTTCCAGCCCGATATTGTTGTCGGTGTCGGGGGCTTTGCCAGCGAGCCAACACTCAGCATGGCCCAGAGTATGGGCTACCCCACACTTTTGCAGGAGCAGAACTCCTATGCAGGACTCACCAACAAGACTCTCGCGCGGGGTGCAGACTGCATCTGTGTGGCCTATGAAGGCATGGAGCGTTTCTTTCCGGCCGACAAGTTGGTCCTTACCGGCAATCCCGTCCGTGCTGACATTGAGCAGATGGCTGCTACACGGCAGGAGGGTTGTTCGTTCTTCCAGCTTGACCCTTCGCAGCCTGTTATCCTCAGCGTCGGGGGCAGTCTTGGGGCTCGCAGCATCAACCGCATGATTCTGGACAACCTCCAGTTTCTGGTCCAGCACAAAGTGCAGGTCATCTTCCAGACAGGCCGCTCCATGTATCACGAAGCCCAGCAGACTGTCGAGCGGCAAGGTGTAGGGCAGTGGGTCAAGGTGCATGAATTCATCAGCCGCATGGATTTGGCATACGCAGCGGCCCAAGTTGTCATATCCCGTGCCGGGGCAATCGCCATCTCCGAGTTGTGCCTTGTGGGCAAACCCGTCCTGCTGGTTCCGTCGCCCAATGTGGCCGAAGACCACCAGACCAAAAACGCCATGGCCCTGGCCGAGAAGGGAGCCGCCATCATGGTGCCCGACAGCCAGTGCCACGACCAGGGACTGCCGCAGGCCCTCGCATTGCTGGGCGATGCCGACCGCTGCCAGCGTATGGCCGAAGCCATCCGCCAGTTGGCAGCTCCCGCCGCCGCCGACCGCATTGTCGACCAAATTGAAGCATTGGTTGCCCGCCGCAACGCAAATACTAACATTAAATAATTGAACTACTATGGACTACTATTTTCTCGGCATAGGAGGCATCGGCATGAGTGCCATAGCCCGCTACCTTCACCAGCGGGGCGACCGTGTCAGCGGCTACGACCGCACGCCATCGCCCCTCACCCGCCAGTTGGAGCAGGAGGGTATACCCGTGCATTATGTCGACGACCCCTCGCTCATCCCTTCGCATCTTGACCTTGTTGTATATACCCCAGCCGTCCCTACCGACACTGCCGAATATCAGCACCTCCTCGCGCAAGGTGTCCCCATCAAGAAGCGCTCGCAGGTGCTCGGCGAACTGACGCGTGGCCGCCGCTGTATCGCCGTGGCCGGGACGCATGGCAAAACATCCACCTCCAGCATGATAGCCCATCTGCTCAGCCAGACTGAGTTGGGTTGTAGTGCTTTTCTTGGCGGCATCGCCAAGAACTTTAATTCCAACGTCGTTGTCAACAACGACAGCCAATATGTGGTTGTCGAAGCCGACGAGTACGACCGCTCATTCCTCCAGTTGTATCCTTATTGCGCTGTCGTCACTGCCACCGATGACGACCATCTCGACATCTACGGCACCCACGACAACCTCCTCCAGGCCTTCCACCAGTTCGCCGTACAGGTCGACCCCGAAGGTACCCTCATCCTCAAACAGGGCCTCACCCTCCAGCCTCACCACGACCACGGACAAGAAGAAGAGCATGAACACCATCACTCCCATGTCGAGGGAGTGTCCGCACACATCCTTAATTATACCGCCCACGGCATCGAAGCCGACTACTACCCTTGGAACGTGCGGCACTACAATGGCAACATCTTCTTCGACCTCCGCACCCCTAAGGGAGTTTTCTACGACATTGAGCTGCCCAACACCGCCCTCTACAATGTCGAGAATGCCGTGGCCGCCGCTGCCGTGGTTCTTACGCTCGGGCTCAACGAATACCAACTCCGCCACGGTTTCAAGACCTATGCTGGAGTGAGTCGGCGGTTTGACTACCGCATCAAAACGCCCGATCTTATCTACCTCGACGACTACGCCCATCACCCGCAGGAGATAGCTGCCTGTCTCGAAAGCATCCGCTACCTCTATCCCGGCAAGCGTGTCGTAGGCATCTTCCAACCCCACCTCTACACCCGCACACGCGATTTCGCCGACCAGTTTGCCCAGGTGCTCTCCACCCTCGACGAACTCATCATGCTTCCCATCTATCCTGCCCGCGAGAAACCCATCCTGGGTGTCACCTCCTCCATGGTTCTGCGCAAGATCGACAGCCTCTCCAAGTATCTCTGCACCCCCGACCAAGCACTCGAATTGGTTCCAGCCCTGTGTCCCGACATCGTTGTCACCATGGGTGCAGGCGACATTGACCGACTTGTGCCCCGTCTGGAAGAAACCCTTCGAAGCAACCTTTGACCCCACTCCGCCACATGAAGAAGAGAATCAAAATAGCACCCCTTTGCATCCTGCTGTTACTGGCAGCGCTCATCGTGGCCGCCAACCTGTGGCGTGGCGGCTCGCAGGTTCAGGGCATCCGGGTCGACATTGACTATTGTGGTGCCGACACCCTCGTCAAACCCCAGCAAGTGTCCGACCTGTTGATGCAACGCCTGCCCGATGTCACCAGTCAGCGCCTCCGCGATGTTGACCTTGGGCAAGTGGCAGCCGTTGCCGTCACCTCGCCATGGCTGTGCCGCTGCGAAGCCAGTACCACCATCGGGGGAGCAGTCGTTGTCCACGGTGTGCAGCACCGCCCCATCGTGCGGATATGCGCGCGTGGTGAAGAGTACTATCTTGACGACAAGGGCTATCGGGTGCCGCTCAGTCCTCTCGGTTCTGCCGACCTCATCGTGGCCAGTGGCAACATCCCGCCCCGGGGCAAAGGGCTCAAGCAGGTGTGGGACCTCGCATCCTATCTCGACGGCCACCCCCGGCTGGCAACCCTCTTCGACCAAATCTACCGCGATTCCCGTGGCGACCTCTTCCTCACCCCCAAGCTGGGCAACCACATAGTCCAAATAGGTTCGCCGGACAACTTGGATTCCAAGTTCATCAACCTCCTTGCCTTCTACACCCGTGCCCTGCCCCAGGCCGGATGGGAGACATACAACCAAATCAGTGTCAAATACCAAGGGCAAGTGGTTGCCACACGCAAACAACCCAGAAAAGAAATCAAACAATAATATTCACCAGCTCAGGTGCCTGTCCCTCACAAGGCCAGTCACCCCATTAAAATATACGCAATTATGAATAAATACATCGTAGGCCTTGACATTGGTACCACAAAAATTGCCTGCTTCATAGGCGAGCGGGCCGAGAAAGATAAAATACGTATTGTCGGATTTGGCAAAACAGAGTCCGTAGGTGTCGAACGCGGCATTGTGCGCAACATCCGCAGTACCGCCGATTCTATCCGTCGTGCTGTCGCCGATGCGTCGGAAATGGCCAAATACGACGTCGACGAAGTCTACGTGGGCATCGCCGGGCAGCACATCAAGAGCCGTTCCAACCAAGGCAGTGTCATGATTCCGCAGGACCACCGCCTGATTGAGAAGTCCGATGTCGACCGTCTTATCGAAGACCAATACCGCATCATGCTCGAACCGGGCGAGGAAATCATCCACGTCTTCCCCCAGAACTACATTGTCGACAACGACATGCTCGACTCCGACATAGACCCTGTCGGTGTGGCGGGCAAATGCCTTGTCGCCAATTTCCATATCGTCACCGGCAACACCGCCAATGTCCGCAACATCCGCGACGCAGTGGCTGAAGCCGGTCTGCGCATCAAAGGTGTTGTCCTCGAGCCCATAGCCTCGGCCTATGCAGTGCTCGACGCGGGCGACAAGGCGGCTGGCGTGGCTCTTGTCGACATCGGTGGCGGCACCACCGACATTGCCATCTTCCAGGACGGCATCATCCGCCACACTTCAGTCCTCCCGCTGGCAGGCAATGTCATCACCAACGACATCCGCGACAACTGCAAGATTCTCAAGCACCAGGCCGAAAGCCTCAAAACCAAATTCGGCTCCTGCCTCCCCTCCAATGTCAACCAGGACGACATCATCGCCATCCCCGGCATCCGCAATCAGGAACCCCGCGAAATCTATGTCAAGACCCTCGCCACCATTATCAATGCCCGTATGCGTATGATTCTTGAGCAGGTGCAATACGAAATCCAGTCTTCGGGCTTTGAGCGGCAGCTCATCGCGGGCGTGGTACTCACCGGCGGCGGGGCACGGCTCAAGCATATCAAAGAGTATTCAGAGCTCATCACCGGCATTGACAGCCGTATCGGAATGCCCGACGAACATCTCGACCTGCAAGGCAGCACCGCTTTCGAAGACCTCAGCCACCCCATGTATGCCACCGGCATCGGCCTTGTCATCTATGGCATTCAGGAAGCCGAGGCTCGAGCCCGCGAAGAGGCCGATATGGCCCACTCCGCCAAAGCCAAAGCCGAGCCGGAGCCGGAACCTGAACCCGAGCCTGAACCCGAAGACGAACATGCCGACAAGAAGAAAGCCAAAGCCGAGAAAGCCAAGCGCAAATCGCTCTCGGCCGATGCCCGCAGCTTCAGCAAATCCATTACCGAGTGGCTCACCCGCAACTTCACCGAGGACGGTCTGAACGAGTAGTGTGTTCATAACGTGTTAATAAACCGTTGGCAAGAACACTCGACAAATGGAAATTAATTCGTAATTTTACAATCTGAAATTACATTGGACAAACAGCATAACGAAGTATATACTAATCATTTATAATCTATCATAATATGGCCGATTCACAACTAATTACCTTTGATTCGCCTGCGGAGGAGACATCCTACATCAAGGTTATCGGTGTAGGCGGTGGCGGCAACAATGCTGTCAACCACATGTTCCGCAAGGGTATCACGGGAGTAGACTTTATAGTCAGCAATACTGATATGAAGGCGCTCAAGGGCAGTCCCGTCCCCACCAAACTGGTGCTGGGCAACGAGGGTCTGGGCGTGGGTGGCCGTCCCGCCAAAGCCCGCAAAGCCGCCGAGGAACGCGAGGCCGAAATCAAGCAACTCTTCGAACACAATACCAAGATGGTCTTCATCACCGCCGGCATGGGTGGCGGCACCGGCACCGGCGCCGCTCCGGTCATTGCCCGCATGGCCAAGGAAATCAAGCTCGCCAACGAGGATGAAGACGATCCCACCCAGATTCTTGTCGTGGCCGTGGTGACCACCCCCTTCCTTTTTGAGGGCTACTGCCGCATCCAGCAGGCGCAGGCCGGTGTGGAAGAACTGCGCAAATATGTCGATTCCATCTTGGTCATCAACAACGAAAAGCTCCGCTCCTACGGCAACCTGGTAATGTCCGACGCCTTTGCCATGGCCAACGACGTACTTCTCACCGCCGTGAAAGGCATAGCCGAAATCATCACCCTCAACGCATACGTGAATATCGACTTCCGCGATGTCTACACCGTCATGGAGAACAGCGGCACCGCCCTCATGGGCATTGGCGAGGGCGAAGGCGAAAACCGCGCCCGCCAGGCAGTGGAGGAGGCCACAACCTCCGTCCTGCTCAACGACAACGACATCGCCGGTGCCAAACATGTGCTGCTCAACTTCTCCTTCGGCCCCGACCACGAAATCACCATGGACGAAATGGGCGAAGTGACAGACTACATCACCTCCAAAACCGGCAGCATGGAAACCAACGTCATCTGGGGTATGGGTTCAGACGACACCCTGGGCGACAAGGTGAAAATCACCCTTATCGCCACAGGCTTTGACCAGTGCGAAAAAGAGGAAGGCGTGGTGCATGTGCTCCACGAAACCCCAGCCAGCCCCAAGCCCCAGCCGGCCGACATCAACGAACCCACTATCCTCCACCGTCCGGCCTCCGAGCAGGACAGCCCGGCCCCGACATCCATCGCCAGCAACATACATGAGAAAGAATACATGCCTCCGGCCATCGAGACAGTGCGGACGCCTGTCACCACCAACCCCCAAGGCATGGAATCGCCCATGCCCGTCAAGGAGGATGCCGCGCCCAAACGGGGCACAGTCTACACTCTCGACGACGACCCGGCCCAGCCGTCGGCCAAGCGAAAAGATTCCGCTCCCGACCCCGACGATGGCATCCGGCTGCACACCTATCCCTCCCCCGAACCCATCCAGACCGTCACAACCAAGCCTCAGCGCGAAGAACGTCCGCAGCCTCAGCGTCCTGCCGACGCAGCCACGCTGCACCGCGATGTGAACACCTCCACCCAAATCAACGCCCAGCGCGACAAAGACCGCTCGCTGGACACCATTGCCCAGGAGCGTGCCAAACGCATCGAAATCATCCACAACATGCTGCGCAACGAGGCGGGCGGCCCCCAGAAAGTCGAAGCCATGACCATCGACCAGTTGCTCGACGAATCGCAAGTCATGGTGCAGCAGAAGGAGGGAGCCATCTACTCCTCCCAATCCGAGGCCACCGGCACCACCATCGCCCCCGACGGCACCGTGCGCCCCAACACCTCGCTCTTCAACCTGCCGGACTGACAAGGTCAATACAATAACCCAAACACTTAAGAGCTAAGGGGAACACTCCTCTTAGCTCTTAATTCTCACTCTTAAAAACACGAACTCAGAATGAATCTCAAAATCAAAGGAACCAAGTCGAAACGAGCCTGGGGCATGCTTTGTGGCGTGCTGGCGGCCGTCTGCTATGGCACCAACCCCCTCGGAGCCTTAAAACTCTATGCCGAAGGCATGTCGACGGGCTCAGTCCTTTTCTACCGTTTCGGGCTGGCGTGGATAATCGTCAGCATCATATTGCTTTTCCGGCACGAAACCCTCCGTGTCACCCGCCGCGAGCTGCGGGTGCTGCTGGGACTGGGACTGCTCTTCACCGTCTCGTCCCTCACGCTCTATCTCAGTTTCCATCTGATGGATGCCGGTGTCGCGTCCACCATCCTCTTCACCTACCCGGTCATGACGGCCGTCATCATGGCACTCTTCTTCCACGAGCGCATGAACGCAGTCACCATCTCGTCCATCGTGCTCTCGTTCATCGGTGTGGCGCTCCTCTACAGGGGCGACGGCACCGCCGTCCTGCCGTGGGGCGGCGTGGTGCTGGTGCTCCTCTCCGCCCTCACCTATGCAGTCTATATCATCGTCGTCAACCGCAGCAAACTCCAG
>OCTW011556992.1_pt1 | contig 14931 bp, 9 predicted proteins | sample 1539671 | NCBI WGS metagenome assembly OCTW01 (sample SAMN02144230, study PRJEB22623) | gut metagenome | biome: sheep rumen | host: Ovis aries | place: New Zealand
GGCGAGGCGGGCTTATACGCGCATCGAAGGGTGGTGTCAAATTCTTTTTTCAAAAAAAATCAAAAAAATTAAAACCGCGTATTTGCGCAGCAAATAGCCGCGCACCTAAACCAATTCCAATGAATAGGTATAGACCTGAAAAATATCTTCCAGGTTAAATGGCACAAGCAATTTGCGAATAGCATCGACCTGATCGAGATGAAGGATCGCGACAAATTTCGTATTCACCGAATGCCCACCTAAGACACAAACAGCTTGCATATCCACTAAATCAGCACAGTCATGTGACATTGCGGCAGTCGGCTCGAACACAGCCAGAGCGTAATTGGCATCATGGACATGAATGATTTTTGTCCACTCAGAATACCATTCGGACTGAGGTAATCGGCTCAAATCCTGATTACATTTTAAATGGGTGTCCAGACGGTGCTCCGCCAAAGACTCCATGGCGCGTGCAAAGAGATAGTAATCGTCGAAGTCTGCAGGCATTGCAAACACATCGAACGTGCGCGTCGTATCGTAGCGAAACGGGATGTCGGGCCCAATCCCCAAAGCTTTAAAAATGGGCGATGCATCGGTTTCCTCGACGGCTTCCTGTTCACAGCGCTGCACATCGCCGACGGTCTGTCTGTATTGCTGCACCTCGGCATATTCCTCGCGATAAGGCTCGAATAGCTGTGCGACCACATCATCCATTGCGCGACGCGATTTACCGTTGCCCCCGATCGTATGCAATGCCGTCGAAATGGCATACGGCAATACGCTGCGCACGTCATCGGCATCCCCTTTGGGAATGCGCATAAACAACTGCATCAATTGGTGCAGGACCGCGAGGCGTTCGGCGCGTGTATCGCCATTTTCGCGCACGACGAGCATGCTGACCAGCCCAAGACAGATTTGAAACACCTGCATTTTAATATCATGTTGCCGGGAATTGGACGAGCTCTCCCATGCATGATTCAGAATGGCATTGACCATGCGCTGGGGCACCAAATCGATCCACGGCATTTCACCGGGAAACATCATATTGAACAAACCGGTGGGATCATTCCTGCTGGTATCGACCAAGGCACGCTGCATCACGCCATTATCCAGTTCAAAAATTTCCTGGTAATCATCGGCCAGACTGCCTCTAAAGGCAAACGGCGCGGCGATAGGATAATTGACACCCTCGACGCAGCATTCTTCGGGCCAGTCGATCGATTCGAGCAAAATGCAATTTGCAAACGTATCGACAGGAATGACTTTTAAAGCCCGCGGCAGATGGACGTGTTCAAGCGATTCACAGCCGCTGAACATGCCCTTTCCCATAATTTCGGTGTGATCGGGAAAAACCATATTTTCGAGTGCGACGCAGTCCTGAAAGACGCGATCCCCAATCTGTGTCAGGCTGCCGCCAAATTCGACGTGTTCGAGCAGCTCGCAACCCCGCATGGCATCGTCGTCGATTTGCCTGATGTCGCCTTCGAAACGCACCGTCCTGAGCCTCGGCAGTCCCAGAAATGCCCTTGCCCCGACGCGGCACAACCGGCCCTTAAAAATGATGTGTTCGAGCGCCATCGCCTGACACAGCGCATCTTCGGCGATTTCATCGACTTCGGGGCCGATGACGATGCTAGTCACCGAAGCATCGATGCCGATCAATACGGTCCCTTCGATGATGACACCACAGGGTGCAGGCTCGGTAGTTTGTCCGGCCTCACCATTTGAAGCAACTTTCTCATTCATCTTCTTTCATCTTACGTATTCGACTGTACATCACCATCATTAAATTGCTCTTGGGTGATTTCGCCGCGCATGGGTTTGTCAAACCACCGCAGGAACTTGAGATAATTCTCGGAATAGCCCTGCCAGCATGCGGCATTGCCGAGCGTTTTGATGGGCGTTTCCCACAGGACGTGTCCCAAATAGCCAATCGTGTTCTTTAAACGTTCGGTTTGAATCGAACGAATGAGTGTTTCGGCTTCGTTCCATCGCGCGCGTTTGACATCGGGCGGAACGGGATCGGGCAAAGATGCCGCGACCGTATTGGGACGCGGTGAAAATCGAAAGAGATGAACATCGTCAAACTGCGCATTTCGAATAAATTCCATGGTTTTTTGCCACATTTCTTCGGTTTCGCCGGGAAAGCCGACGATGAGATCGGTCGAAATACGCACATTGGGGATAGATGCACGGATGGCAGCGATCTTTTCGAGGTAACCGCCAATCGGCGTCCTCCGGCGCATCGCAGCGAGTACTTCGTCACAACCGCTCTGCACGGGGATGTGGAAGTGCGGGCAAAGGCGACAGTCCTGCCAGAGTTCCCACAATTCCTGCCGTACATGCCAGGGTTCGATCGAACTCAGGCGTAGGCGTTGCACAGAGGTATTGTCGAGAATCTGCCGAATGAGCCACGGCAGTTTATGGGTTTCGTCGTGCCATGCTCCGAGCTGTACGCCCGTGAGCACAATTTCCCTTTCGCCCAAATCGAGACATTTCTGAATTTCGGCGATAATCTCTGCGGCATTCTCGCTACGCTCGCGCCCGCGAGCCAGACGCACGGCACAATAGGAACACTGGTTATTGCACCCATCCTGAATTTTAATAAAACTGCGCATTCGCAAATGATAGGGCGTCGGTATGGGATTGTCGGAGGTCTGTGCATCGAGTGACGCGATGGCATCGAGAATGATCTCACTGGCTATTTTTCTGTCTTCCCTCAAAATGCGAATGACGCGAATAGGTGCATTGCAATCCCTGCAAAGCTCGCCATCTGTGAGTGGATTTTCACCTGACGCCATCAGATCGACTGCACATCCCATGAGCACGAGAATTTGCGGTTCCATGGCAGCCATGCGCCTTGCCAGATTGCGCGATTTGCGCATGGCATCGCCAGTGACACCGCATGTATTGAGCACAATGACATCGGGCCCGTCATCGAGCGTGACCATTTCGTGACCATTAGCAGTCATGGCGCGCGCAATTTGTTCATTTTCGGCCTCATTGAGGCGGCATCCTAAAAAATGATAGGCAATTTTCATAACGCAACAAAGCTACTCATCCAAGTTGCTGCATTCCATACAGCAGACCAGAGCCTCCCCATGCACCGACAGTGTCCCCTAAAACGTTCGAGTGCGGGTCGTTTTATAAGCAAAAAGCCGCGTATTGCCGCAGGCAATAGCGGCGCATGTCTGCGTATGGCGCAGCCATAGCAGACAATCATCATAAAAAGAAACCCACAAAATGCAAGAATCTGTTATGTTAAAACATCGCTGATAGCAATCAGTGAGAGGTCTCCCATCACCAACGGAACGAACGATGCCAGTAGAAACGCGCACCGCCGTATATGGCGGTTCATTTGATCCTCCGACGTATGGCCACATCGACTTGATCCAGCGTGCCTGCAAGACGTTTAGCCACGTGACAGTCGGTATTGGTTATAACCCCAATAAACGTGCGACCTTTACGGTCGAAGAAAGACTCGAATTCTTGAGAACGTCCCTGGCAGACTGTCCCAATGTGACATGTGATGCTTACACAGGTTTGCTGGTTGATTACTGCAGAAGTATCGGTGCCCGTGTGATTATCAGGGGACTTCGCGCCGTTGCGGACTTCGAATACGAATTCCAGATGGCACTGGCAAACCGTGATTTGGCGCCCGAAATCGAGACCATGTTCCTGATTGCAGCGACGGACAAGCTGTTTTTATCCAGCTCTGTTGTCAAGGAAATTGCTTCATGCGGGCGAGATATTACGCCTTACGTCCCGCCATGCGTCGCGCAGGCGCTTAATGCGCGGTATTCAGAATAAATAAGGAGCCAGCATGAAATCGACAGCGTACCTAGAACAGCGTTATACCTATTTAAAACAGTTATGCGATGATTTTGCTGCCCACAAAACGAATGCGGCAGCGATGTACCTCGGGCGTGTCCGGGCGTTAAATGCCCATGCCGATGACAACATTCCTTTTTTTGCACTTGTACGGGATTTCGGTCTGACTCAATTCGAATCGGATGTGCTGTTCTTTGCCCTGGCACCTTCGCTCGACGCGGGGTTTAAGCAAAAGCTCGTGACAATACATCAGAATTTTGCGCTATCGACGATCGATGTCGGTCTTGCGCTGGAACTCTTCAGCCCTACATTCGAACAAAAAGTCGAGAATCGCCGGGCATTTTTGCCGACCGGCAAACTGATTGCCAATCACCTGCTTGAACTTAATCCCAAGCCTGGTGCCGAATCACAACTCCAGGATATGGCGATCGTCCTGCCTTCGCGCATTGTCTGTCACATTCTCGAAATGGAAGCGGATCTGAACCTAGACGGATTCAGCCGCCTCGTGTGGCCCAAAACGACGCTGGATCAGGTCATGATTCCCGAAAAGCAACGCAACCAGATCATTCGCATTGTCAATCAATACGAAGCCTGTCTGGAGCTGAAAAAATCTTGGAATTTCGAGGAAATTGGAGGCGGCGGTCGAAATATCATTTTTTTGTTCACGGGCCCCTCCGGGACTGGAAAAACGCTGATGTCGCAGGCGATAGCCTCTACACTCAAGCGTCCGCTGCTGCTCGTCGATGCCCATGAACTGCAGTCTAACCGCAGCCTCGAAGACAACCTCGATTTGCTGATGCGCGAAGCGCGCCTGCGTCGTGCAGTTCTCCTGTTTGACGATTGCGAGCTCATCTTTGCATCGCGTGCACAGGGCAATCGCGATTTGCCTTTGCTGCTGGCCGCTTTGGATGCTTATGAGGGGCTCGTCATTTTGACGACCAATATTCCAACTGCACTCGATTCGGCGCTCGACCGCCGTGTCACGCTACAGATTGATTTCGACATTCTTCCCACCAAACTGCGCGAACAAATCTGGCGGCTTCATCTGCCGCCACAACTCAAACTCGCCAATGATGTCGATCTGCATTTACTGGCTGACAAATATGAATTCTCAGGCGGTACCATACGCAATTCGGTCGTCGTAGCAATGAATCATGCTCTGGCTCAGACGGCTGGCGGAGACCTCGTCGTAACCATGAAGATGCTCGAGGATGCAGCCAAAACCCAGATCCGAAACAAAATCAAGAAGCTGGCCGATAAAACGCTGACGACGCTCACGCTCGACGATCTCGTACTCCCCAAAAAAGTCAAGGAACAAATTCGCAGCCTCATTGCCTCGGTCCGCAACCGAAGGACAATTTTCGAAGAATGGGGGTTTGGCGAAAAAATCACCAAAGGACGTGGCATTTGTGCGCTATTCAGGGGCGATTCGGGAACGGGCAAGACGCTTTCTGCCGAGATCATCGCCAATGAACTGGGCATGACGCTGTATCGCGTCAGAATTCCGGCCATCATTTCGAAATACGTCGGCGAAACCGAAAAGAATCTGGAAAAATGTTTTAGAGAAGCTGGTGCAAGCGGCGCATTACTGTTGTTTGACGAAGCCGATTCGATCTTCTCAAAGCGAACAGAGGTCAAAGACTCGAACGACCGTTACTCAAATATGGAGGTCAATTTGCTCTTGCAGGAAGTCGAGCGTTTTGAAGGCGTCGTCATCCTGACGACGAACCTCGATGCCGCAATTGACGATGCCTTCGAACGACGTTTGAACCACAAGATCGACTTTCCTTTCCCCGAAGCCAGGTATCGTGCAAGAATCTGGAAAAGATTGCTCCCGTCGAGCGCACCGATTACCAATGATATCGACTTTGAGATTCTGGGACGCGATCTTGAACTCGCCGGCGGTAATATTAAGAATTCTGTAGTCCGGGCAGCCTATCGTGCTGCAGAACGCAATCTGCCCATCGACATGGAACTACTCTATGCAGCCGGCATCCAGGAATATCGCGAAATGGGCAAACTCGTGCCCAACCAGGCTAATCCTTGGGACTGATTCCATGTTAAGACACCTCATACATCATGCCCGAATGCACAACACGTCGGGAGAATTCATATTGAAACGTTCACAGGCCTGCGGCATTGAACCTTTTGTGATGCAGGCCATTGACGAGGGGCAGATCTGCGATCGCGACCTGGGATTGGATGATTTAGACGCTCGGCTTGCTGCTTTTAAAACGACACAGATGGCACGCCTGATGCTTTGGAAAAAATCTTTGCACGATGCGCTCAATGCATTGAACATGCCCGTCATTGTACTCAAAGGAATGCCACTTGCCAAAAGGCTAATGGGCAATTACCTTTGGCGTGAAACGACCGACATCGATCTTTGGATTGCACCATCCCTGCGGGAACGTGCAACAGAGCAGCTCAAAAACATGGGTTACGAGATTGCTGAAGAACCGCGTCTTTGGGCAACCAATCAGATTTTATTGACCCATCCGACGCGCATTCCGATTGAACTCCATTGGAATCTTGCACCGCCGCCCTGGAAAATGCCAAGTTTTGAGCAAGCATTGGAAACCGCAGTAAAAAATGAAGATCTGGGCTTTACAATCCATCTACTCGACGATGCCACGCAATATCTGCATTTAATGGTACATGCGCATCAGCATTATTTTGCACTCAAATCGGTGATAGATTTTAGTCTGGCATCCAAAACACTAAAACGCGATCCCAAAATCATAAAAAAATATGGTTTAAACCGACTTGAGACCTTATTAGAACTGATTTGCCAAAACGAATATTTCATTCCTGAGTGTAATTTGGCACATACATGTGTACATTTGTGGTATGATAATATATTGTCATCGCATTCACGCGGAGAGCTCGTCTTTGGGCGTGATTCGAGATGGAAAGCCGCACTTGGCGTCTTTTTACGTGCATTATCAATGGGTTTATTGGACGGAATTGCTTATCCGGCAGAAGGATTTCTACGAGTCGTCTTAGCGGGCCCGCATCGGATTGGCATGTTCAATATACGACATTTTGGCAAGTTCATCGAAAAAAACCAGATTTAAAGCCAGAATTTATAACTTTGATACTGGAAATTCATAACGAAATGGGGTAATTCTTTTGCACCTAGCACAGCAATTGTTTGTTGTGCCGTGTCATCAGTGAGGAGGAGACTGTGGATAAACTTCAAGTAATTCAGATTGCAGAATCGAAGGGTGGAAAAGCTCGACGTGAAGCCATCGAAAAATTAATGATCTATGCACGCAATCTCGGTTGCAACATTGAAGCCGGCGGCGGACGCATTGGGGGGATCAATTTCCGTTATGGCGGCATTGGCTACGCCATCATGGATTTGAGTACGGACGGTGATGTAAAACTCTATGCGCAGCCCCATCCCAACAAAACGGCTCCCGAAGAGCTCAGTAACCGCATCAATAAGTTTCTTGAAAATCGTGAAGATCTTCAGCTCAAGAGCCATCCTATCAATTGTCATGGCCTGTTGAATCAAAAAGTTGAAGATGTTCCGTTGAGTGCCCTCATTGAATTCCTTGAGACGGCATTGCAGGCGATTAAGGACGTCTATTACTCGTAATTTCAAACATTCTTATATGGTTTGAAGCCTCCGCAATGGGGGCTTTTTTTGTACGCGTGCTATCTCGCAAAGCTCGATACGCACGCGCGTGCCGGCTATTTCATACGCCGGCACATTTTTTTTGCTCTGTTTAACGAGTGTGGATACGACTTGTGCTTGTAGCTCATAGCTTATGTTGAAAAATCATTTCATGGGAATCATACTTTTGCCCACAAGATCCTGATTCCTTCTACTAGCTAAAAGCTCGAACGATTAATTCTTTGAGTCAAATTCATATCCACGATAGTTAAACATAGCCTTAAACATAGCCTTAAACATAGCCTTTTTTATCAACAACAGAGAAAAAAAAAAGCTCCCCGGAGGGGAGCTTTAACGACAGGCATTCTGTCTAATTATTTTTTACCAGCTGCGGCTTTGGCTGCGGCTTCTGCGGCTGCTTTGGCGGCTGCGGCATCAGCTTTGGCTTTGTCAGCTTTGGCTTTGGCTGCAGCATCTGCTTTAGCTTTGGCTTCGGCATCTGCTTTGGCTTTGGCTGCGGCATCTGCTTTTGCCTTGGCTGCGGCATCATCAGCGGCTTTCTTGGCAGCTGCTGCATCAGCTTTGGCTGCATCAGCGGTCTTCTTGGCGGCATCAGCAGTCTTCTTGGCAGCATCAGCGACTTTGGAATCAGCTTTCTTGCTGTCTTTCTTGGTGTCAGCTTTCTTCTCGTCTTTCTTGGTGTCAGCTTTCTTGCTGTCTTTCTTGGTGTCAGCTTTCTTCTCGTCTTTCTTGGTATCGGTTGTTGCTTTTGCAGGTTCGGCAGATTTAGTTGCCGGAGCAGCATTTGAACCGGAGTTACCAGCAGGCTGAACCTGATCTTTGGTGTAGCCGGCGGCTTTGGCTTCATCGACGGTCATGGTCTTGGTGACCTTATCCTGTTCGGTGATCATGAAGACGACGCGGCGGTTCTTGGCAGCCTGTTCGGCAGTTTCTTTCTTCTGGCCCTGTGCGAGAGGTTCGACTGGCATGGTCATACCATAGCCCTTGTGGGTCATGCGGTCTTTATCGACGCCGAGTTTAACGAGGCGATCATAGACGGCCTTAGCACGCTGTTCAGAGAGTTTCTGGTTCTTACCGGCATTACCGCTAAGATCGGTGTGTCCCTGAATTTCGACTTTCTTAATCTGGGGATTGTCATTGAAGACTTTTGCGATATCTTCGAGGAGGCCGTCAGAGGATTTCTCGATGGTGGCCTTATTGAGCTTGAAGTTAATGGCTTCGTTAATCTGAATGGCTTCAGCGGTGACTTCAACACGTTTCTTAACGCAGCCCTTGTTGTCATCGCCTTTTTCATTCGGGCAGACATCCTTGCCACGGCACTGCGGGAAGGAGCTGGCGAGATTGTTGTCATAGACCCAGGGATCGCAGAAGCCATCCTCATCGGGATCGGGATTCGGGCAGCCGTTCGTGGCATTGGCCATACCGGCGACATCGGGACAGAGATCCTGACCTTTGCAAACGGCAGCATATTTCTGCATGAGGCCCTGTTCGACAACCCAGGGATCGCAGATACCGTCGCCATCGTTATCGGGATCGGCGCAGCCATCATCATCCTGGAAGTTATCGAAGTCTTCGGCTTCGTAATCGCACATATCTTTGCCCTTGCAGACCGAAGCATACTGATCGCTGAGGCCCTGATCGGCAACCCAGCTGTCGCAGTAGCCGTCACCGTCATTATCGGGATCCGGGCAACCGTCTTCATCTTCAAAGCCATCGAAGTCTTCGGCCTTGTCGCTGCATTTGTCGACGCCTTTGCAGATCTGTTCGAAGGTCTTTTCGAGTTTCTGCGAAGTAACCCATTCATCGCAGAGGCCGTCATTATCGGCATCAGGATTGGCGCAGCCATTGTAGGCTTCGAGGCCGGCATCATTCGGGCAATCATCGACGTCATCGAGGATGCCGTCACCATCGGAGTCACCGATGACAATTTTCGGCGTCTCATAATCACCAAAGCGGAAACCGACGGCAACATTCGGACCGGCATAGCTGAGCTTGTCTTCGTCGATCTTGTTGTCAAGATCACGGGCTTTTGCATAATCCGTGGCTTCAAGACCAAATTCTTTGTAATAGCCGAATGCTACACGCAGATAGAGGGCAAACACATCGCAAAGATAGAAACGAGCTTCGACGAACGGACGGAGCAACAGTCCATGCCCATTCATATCATTGACTTTGCTGTCGAGCCAGGAATAACCATAGCCAACGCCAATACCTACTGCAAACTCATAGAACGAACGACGGACGCTGAATGCAGGTTCCAAACCACCGTAGGCATAATTAAATCCTGTATCGGTAATATAGAGGGACTGCCATCCACCGAAAATGCTCAAACGGAAGCCTTCAACCGGTGTAAATTCGATATAAAGCTCATGCTCTGCAACGAAGTTGACATCAAAATAATTCTGTTTCGCTGGAACAAGAAGATAATCGTTCCAATTCGACATATCAGTGAAAGTCATACCATACTGGAGACCGATACCCCAAGAAGGCTTAAACTGATAAGAACCATTCGCGCTCACACGCTTTTCACTTGTGCTGGCGTCACCATCATCTGCCATTGCGGTATTTGCAGAAAAGAGTGCAATCACTGCAGCAACCATCAAATATCGAAGTTTTTTACCCATAACACTTCCTAAGCAAGGCCCTTTACCTCAGGGCGTTATTAATTTTTTCCATTGTTTGCCCAGCACTTTGGCCTTACAGGCAAAACCATGACGAAACATTGTACACCTAAATTCTTTAATATGCAAGTTTTGAAGTTCAGCACTTCAAAGACTGTCATTTTACCTTCAAGCAAAGATGAATTCTGGAAGCTGCCCTGGGCAGCATCCAACATGACTTCTGGCATTATTCCATGGTTTTATCAAACACGGAATGAATGAAGTAACCGAATGTGCCCCATGACATATCCAGTATACCTTTACACCCATTTTATACTTGATATCAATCCATTTTAAAAATTTTGAGGGTAACATGTTACTACTCAGCCTATCTCTTGACTTTTATTATTGATTATGCCTTTCAAAACGTGAAACATAAGAAAACACAACGGTTTCATTCGGAATGGAGGAAGGGCCCCATTTCGCACAGTTTTGCGAAAACGACAGGTAAAAAACAAAAAATATTGCGGATTCCAAAGGCGCCGAAATGAGCACCGTCCAGTGAACGGTGCGAATTGAGGTGACTGTGAGCAAATCAAATGCGCAAGTTGAAGCGCCGATAGGTGCGGGAAACGAAGCGAATTTGATATTGCGAACAGAAAGACCTTTGGCGAGTCCGGGGCAGAGCCCCGGCTGAGTAGTCATGGTAACATCAATCCCACTCGCTTTTCGGATGCATTTGAATCATCCATTCACGCATCCAAAACCCTGCCGACGAGGTCATATTCGGACGATTCGACGACCTCTACACGAACAAAATCACCGGTCTGCGCCATATCCTGATCGCTCGTTTCATACGACAGATAAACCTGACCGTCGATCTCCGGAGCCTGTCCATAATACCGTCCATCGAGAACCAGTTCATGTTCCTCACTATAGCCGTCCACCAGAACGGTCAGCTCCTGGCCTATCATCTGAGCCATTTTTTCTGCATGAATTTCCTGCTGGACTGCCATCAAATGTTCTCGACGCGCATTCCTTTCATCTTCGGGAATTTGTTCCTCTCTGTCACCGGCCGGCGTTCCGGGTTCCGGCGAATAGGCAAAAACACCAAGCCTGTCAAAACGGATTTCGCGCATCCATTCCTCCAGTTCTGCCAAATCCTCCTCCGTTTCCCCCGGATAGCCCGCAATCAGGGATGTCCGCAAAACCATTCCTGGAATTTCCCTCAGCTTATGCAAAAGGCGGTCCTGCGAATCCCGATCAATATGCCTGCGCATATCATCCAGCAAATGCTGCGACACATGCTGCAGAGGAATGTCCACATAAGGCAGGACTTTCCCTTTGCCAACGCGTGCAATCAAAGCATCCGAAAAATTCCACGGGTACGTGTACATCAGGCGAATCCACTCAATGCCATCGATAGGCTCTATTGCATCCAGCAACTTCAAAAGGCCATCCTCCATGCCGAGATCCGAGCCATATCCCGTCAGTTCCTGTGCAACGAGCACCAATTCCTTGACCCCATGTTCAGCAAGCATTCTGGCCTCTGTCACAAGACTGTCTATCGGACGCGAAATCTGTCTGCCGCGGATGAGCGGAATCGCACAAAATGAACAGCGGCGATTGCATCCCTCCGATATTTTCAAATATGAGTACGACTGCTTTCCTGCCAGCTCGCGCGACAAAAAATAATCTGTGTCCGGATCGACAAATTTTGGTGCATTCAAAGCACGAACGATTTCATTCAACTCATGTGTTTGAATAAAAGCATCCACCTCAGGCAGCGATGAACGCAGCTCTGCCATTTCATTCTTATAGCGAGAAGGCAGACAGCCAGCTACAATGAGCTTTTTGCAGCGCCCCTGTTTGTAATCTGCAGCATCGAGGATTTCATCGATCGACTCCTCTATGGAGGACTGCAAAAAAGCGCAGGTGCTGATCAAAATTGCATCCGCATCTTCGGGATTTGGCGTCAGTTTCCAGCCTTCTTTCCTTAAAAGCCCAAGCATAACTTCACTATCAACACGTGCCTTTGGGCAGCCCAGGGAAATTAGATGCAGATTCTTCATAATCGATAACCTTTATTGAATTTTGCAATGCGCATGGCGCAATGATTGTAAAAACCCATTACCCAAATCAGGATGCATTCGGCATTTCGCGCCATGCATTCCAACCGATCCCCCTTATACGAGATTGATAGGAAATTGATCCATTTTTTTCTGGATGCCGAAGTGCCAGGTAACAGTTCAGCCCCAGGCCAATGACTTGTTCCCAAGGTTTTACATATTCAAGGCATTAGGCTTTAGGCTTCAGGCAAAAGAAGCTCAAACACAGAGGTTAGGCTATTGTCGGAATTCATATCTTTTATCAGAGAATACTTACTGCAGCCTTCTGCCAGGGTTGACTCAGCTTCAGTCCTTTAGATTAGAGCATGGAGGCTGAACCGTTACGGAGTGCCAGATGCATTCATAATCTTATTCACATCATTCTCTGTAATATGATAATAATTCACATTGTCTCTTTATGTATTCAGCAAGTGCTGGATGGGGATGCGTGTACCATAATCACGATCAGGCGGAGGTTTTTGTATGAAATGGCGAAATATGAGTTACATGTTTTGGATCGTCGCTGCGCTTGGAATATCAGCATGCGAAGATGATACCATAACCCACAACGACAGCCAAAATGCAGTATGCGGAAACGGTTTGCTTGAAGATGGCGAATCCTGTGATGATGCCAACACCAACGATGAGGATGGATGTTCAGCGGACTGTGTTATTGAAGAGGGTTGGAGCTGTCAAAAAGCCGGTAAACCTTGCACCAAAGACGAAGAGCCGAAGGAGGCTGAATGCGGCGATGGCAAAATTACAGACGATGAAGCCTGTGACGATGCCAACACGGCAGACGGTGACGGGTGTTCCAGTGCCTGCGCTGTAGAAGATGGCTGGACATGTGAGGAACCCGGACAACCATGCACCAAAGACGAAGAGCCGCAGGATGCCACATGCGGAGACGGCGAAATCGCTGGTGATGAAACATGCGATGATGCCAATACGGCAGACGGAGACGGATGTTCCAGCACTTGTGACATGGAAATTGGATGGAAATGTGAGGAACCCGGACAGCCATGCACCAAAGACGAAAACCCTGATGCTCCGGAATGCGGCGATGGGTTCATCAGCGGTGAGGAACATTGCGACGATGGAAATACAGCTGACGGAGACGGATGTTCCAGTGCCTGTGCCATAGAGGATGGATGGCAATGTGAAGAAGCCGGACAGCCATGCACCAGGATGGATGTTCCCGCAGAGCCCGTGTGCGGCGACGGAACAATCAGCGGTGAGGAGACCTGTGACGACGGAAATACCGCTGACGGTGATGGTTGCTCATCAGCTTGCGTTGTCGAAGATGGATGGAATTGCCCCGAAGCAGGTAAAGCCTGCCAACCCAATGCCACAGAGGAAATATGTGGTGATGGCAAGATAGGGGGCAAGGAAAAGTGTGATGACGGCAATACCAAAGATGGCGATGGATGCACCGCAAAGTGCACCGTAGAAAGCGGATGGACATGCACAACTGCTGGAAAAGCCTGTACGGCTGTATGCGGCGACGGGAAAATTGTGGGCAAAGAAGGCTGCGATGACGGCAATATAAAGAATGATGACGGATGTTCCTCAAAATGCGTCGTAGAAGAATCCTACATCTGCAGCGAAGCCGGAAAGCCATGCAAAGCGGAATTCGATAACAAAAAAAGCATAAAAATCCTCGGCATCGGCAACAGCTTCATGCGTGATTCAACCATATACCTCCATGATATCCTTAAAGATATGGGATATACGGATGTAACGGTCGGCGTCTTATATACAGGCGGCAAATCCATCAACTGGCATGCCCAGAATATCAGGACGGGTGGCAAACCAGCGACTTACTTCCTGGATAAAAATGGGAAATATAATACATATACAGAAAAGAATGACAATAAGCTTCGCGACTATATCAAGGCGATTCAATCTGAAGAATGGGATTACTTCATCATGCAGACCTATCCTTCGGGCGTGATCGATTTATATAATAAAGATATCGATTATGTGATCAATACAGTCAAAAAGAATTCCCCCAAGGAACCCAAATTCGGATGGTCAATGACATGGGCTTTACAGCTGGGGAAACCGCATTTCCAGATGTATTATCATGGGCATAATCCACAAAAAATGTATGAAGCGACCATCATGTCTGTCCAGACCAAGATTAAGCCGCGATCTGATATTTCCTTTGTTATTCCAATTGCCACAGCCATTCAGAATCTTCGTCAGGGCATCTTTGGTGATAACATGAATCGCGACGGCTATCACATGTCTAACAACAACGGCCGGTTCGCAGCAAACCTGATGTGGGCAAAGCAAATTACAAAACGTCCCGTCAGTAAAGTAACCTATAAACCCGACACCTATACTTATACAAACAGGCAGGTAGAAGCGATCAAGGAAGCCGTCATCAATGCTTACAAAAAGCCCTATGCCGTGACGCGCCCCAAAAAAGGCGTCAATGGCACTTATCTTAAAGCCAATGCTGACTTGCAGAAGGTATTTACGGATGCTGGTCACAAACTCGAAGATTTTGTCGAAGTTCCCGTCGGTGTGACGACAAAGGCCAAATACGATGCGACCAAAAAGGATGACGATGTTTGCAAGCTCACAGCCGTTCATGCGGATGGTGATACAAAACTTTGTTTTTCGTCCATGGTAAGCGCAGAAACCGGCAGCAAAGCCAAAGATTTAAATAAATATGCTGCTTCGCGCATCTTTACGCATTATGAAATTCCCACGGGTTCCTTCATTGTCATCAAATCCGGCTACGAATATCGGCCGGAAG
>OCTW013370870.1_pt1 | contig 14924 bp, 7 predicted proteins | sample 1539671 | NCBI WGS metagenome assembly OCTW01 (sample SAMN02144230, study PRJEB22623) | gut metagenome | biome: sheep rumen | host: Ovis aries | place: New Zealand
AAGGCCATGTGCTCAAGGAAGTGGGCCAGTCCGCGCTGGCTTTCTTCTTCCTGAATGCTGCCCACTCGCTGGGCAATGTAGAAATTGGCCACATGCTCGGGCCATTCGTTGTGGCGGATGTAGTAGGTCAGTCCGTTGTCGAGCTTGCCCATGCGAACTTGGTCGTCAACGGGAATGGCCATCTGGGCCATTGCTGCCACCATGCTGAACACACTCAGCACTGAGGCGATAAGAAATCTTCTGATTACCATAAATGTTAATGTTAAATATGTTATGTTATTTTTTACTCTCCTGCGTTCAGACATTCATGGATTCAGGCTTTTGGGCGATGCTTCGCGCGCCTGCATTCCGCGAACAATAATTATGCAAAGGTAAGGCTTTTCCGCCGCCCATGTTGCACTACATCTACATTATTAAATATTTTTAAAACATAAATGTGGCATCTGAAACGATTTGGTACATATATTAGACGCAGTCCCTGCGGAAAAACTACAAGCTTGAGAAGTTTTTTTCGGAAAAGTGTTTTTTGTGGTGGGAAGGCATAAGGAGTTGCAGAAGTTCTTTTCCTTCATCCGAAAGCTGAAAAAAGTAGTCAACCTTTTTGCCCGTTCATGGAAAAGAGGTACCTTTGCATCGATAATCATCAACAAGCAAACACATGAAAGCAATCGCAACCAACAAGGCCCTGGGCGCCATCGGCCCCTATAGTCAGGCCATCGAAGTGGGCAACCTCGTGTACACCTCCGGCCAGTTACCCATCGACCCCGCCACGGGATCTTTCCCCGAAGGTGGCATCAAAGAGCAGGCGCGGCAGTCGTTGCTCAACGTGAAGTCCATTCTTGAGGCCGCCGGAACAGGCATGCAGAACGTGGTGAAGACCACAGTGTTCATGGCCGACATGAACGACTTTGCCGATATGAACGGCGTCTATGCAGAGTTCTTTTCCGAGCCTTTCCCCGCCCGCTCTGCCGTGGCCGTGAAGACGCTGCCCAAAGGAGCGCTCGTGGAAATAGAGGTCGTGGCCGAAAAATAGGCTGAGGCTGACGTCTACCTACAAGTGTGCAGGTTTCGCGAAATGTCAAATCGATTCGCGAATCCTTACAAAACCATTTTCGCATTCAAGGAAGTGGTCTCTCCTTGTTTTGTAAACTCGACACGGCAAAACGACCGTCTTCCGAAATTTTTCTGCCACTCTTCCCGAGTTTAAACGCCAATTATCTTGCATAAAATTGGCACTTTTTCTCATCAAAACCGCCAATTTCGAGCAGGAAAATCTAGGATTTCTCACGAAAACCGCCATTATTCATCTGCAAAAAACACAGCCACCGTGCCCAGCGGTTTTCCGCTGGGCCCAATGAAAGAATCGAGACAAGAGTCTCGTCTGTAACCCTTGCGCTCCAGTAACCCCTGCAACTCCTTCATTCCAACCTGCATGAAACATAAATTATATTAACAAAATGACCATCGGAAAGTTGTGTTTGCAGGTGGACAAGATGTAAAGATTTAGGTGAACAGCAGGTGTAAATACCTTTATTTATGGCAATCTTGTCGATTTATCCACCTAATTTGTCGTTTTGTCCACCTTAACCCCGTTAACTTTTATTACTTTTGTGCGCTGAATACTGAAACCGTTTGATTATTTAAATAACTAATAATAATTTTAAGTACTAACCATTCAAAAAACAACTGCATTATGATTAAAAAATCATTTACTGCGTTTGTCTGTTTGATAGGACTGATGACCACCCTTGCATCTTGCGAGGATTGGGGAAAGATGGACCCGGCTGCGGGCATCGACATCTACCCCACTCGCGCAAAGGTCGCCACGTACTCGTTTGAAGAGAGCACAGATCTCGCCGAACTGGAGTACATCAAGTCTGTCGATGGAAGCGCGTGCGAGATTGTCCTCGACGACTCGCTCAACAGTCAGGTTCTGCACATCAAGGACGGAACCGTGGTGCACGTGTTCAACCCACTGACTGTTATCACATTGCAAAACGGAGCCGGCTTCACGTTCTGGCTGAGGACTCCCGAGGGTGCTCTGCCCCCGTCGGTGGTCAATGCCGGTGGTTACGCCTTGCCCCTCAACGGAGTTCAAGCCGACGGGCTGTGGCACTTCGTAGGCATTCAGGTGAAGAAGGATGGCTTCGACGTCTACTCCGACGGTGAGCTGGTGGGCAATGTGGCAGCCGACAACACGGCCCTCATCGAGCCCGTCAACACGACGGAACACGTGCTGCTAGGTGCCAGCAGCGGTGAATGCTGGATTGACGACATTTCGTTCATTCGCAACCAGATGAACGAAAAAGACCTGCAGCGGCCCACCATCAAGCGTGGCGACGTGAAATTGCCTGCAGCCGTCTACTTCAACGACTTTGAAAAGGGAGCCGGCGATGCCGAAATCGTTGGTGCCGGTAGCGTTCGCGATGAGTCGGCAGAGCACTTCGGCAAGGTCTTCCAGAACGTTGGCGGCGCATTGCGCAGCAACTACCTGAAGCTGCCCAGCCATGTGCTGTCGCACTCGGCAGAGTCGCAGGAGATGACCATCGGCTTCTGGGTGAACGCCATCAACGCAGGCGACGTGGCAACCTATACATACGCTCCGTTCTTCACCGCTTACGCAGCAGCGCCCAATCCCGCAAACGGTGCGCCGATGATGGCCCTGCAGAGCCGCGGTCCGGTGCAGATCAACAACAACGGATGGAGCGACTTCACCGGTGCCAACCACGTGGATGGCAAGGTGAACATCTACAACCAGAACGCATGGGAAGCCGGCGACGGCAACTACAACTTCGTGAGAAACTGGCTGGAGGACAACGAATGGCACTTCTACGCCATCACGTTCAAGGCCACTGAAGTGGTGCAGTACCTGGACGGAAAGGTGACCAATGCATGGGAATTCGACGGTGAGACCGAGGGTCAGATTATCACTGGCCTGTTCAACAACGGTGCCGACCTGAACTACATCTGCCTTGGCGGTAACCAGGCTTGGGACTGGGGCGACAACGACGGTGGCTTCGCCTTCGACGATTTCGTCATCTACGACAGGGCACTGAGCAGTGCACAGGTGAACCGCATTATTGAGAAGAAGTACGGCATCAGCGGTGGCGACGACGAAGAAGACGACACCAACAAGGTGTATGGCGAACTCGGCGTGCCCGAATGCAGCGACGGCTTCTGGTCGGTATTCTCGCCCGTGGTACAGCTGAAGGACGGACAGACCGCCCACTATGGCTTCTATAACTACACGGCAGGTGCCAACAACTGGGAGAACTGGGTGCTCATCTGCACCAACAACGGCGGTGCCAGCACCGGTGGCGACAGCGAATACTTCGTGCTTCGCGCCGACGCCTGGGCATGGGGACAGGGCTTCGAATCGCCCGGAAACATGACCAGCGACTACAACTGGGATACCTTCCGCACCGACATGAACGGCGCATGGGTAGACCTGACGGCAGAGCGCAAGGGCAGCACCATCACCGTGACGGCCGTAACAACCACAGCCGAAGGCGCCACCTATAATATGAAATATGTGTATGAAGGCGCATCGGCCGAGGCCTGCGGTCTCTACTTCACGCTGGAGAAAGCCTACCTGAAGTTCGATCCCGTGCAGTGCTGGGTCGGCCAGTCGTTCAAGCCCGGCAGCAAGCTCGTGGGAGCCGCCGACTGCACAGCGGCATGGTGGACGGCCTTCTCCGATGCCTACGACTTCGCAACAGGTCCCGAGGAGAACTGCCCGTTCGTGTTCCACTTCATCAACAACAACAGTGGCGCAGGCAGCAACTGGAACAACTGGCTGCTTGTTTGTACCACAGGCGGCGGCCCGGGCAATCCCGAACACTTCGTGATGCGCTCCGACGCCTTCGGATGGGGTAACGAAAACTACAACGCCGACAACATCGTGCACGGGTTCAACTGGGATACCTATGTGGCCGACATGCACGGCACAGAGTGCTGGGTGGCCGTGAGCCACACCGGAAACACGGTGAAGATGAATGCTGTGCAGAAGAAAGCCGACGGCGGCTATCTGCCACCCTACAGCTACCATCAGGACAACATCTCCGGCAAGGTGGGATTCTTCCTCACAGCCGAACTGGCAAGCCTCGATTTGCTGCACGCGGCCTACTATCCGTACTTCAGTTTAATCGGTGCAACGAAATAACCTAATAAAACAGATAGAATATGAACAACAAGATATTCAGATTTTTCCTGCTCGCAGGGCTGATGCTCCTCTCTTTGGGAGCATCTGCCCAGAGCAAGGTCAGCGGAACGGTGACCGACGCCAGCGGTGAGCCTATCATCGGCGCCACCATCATGGAGGCAGGAACAAAGAATGGAACGGTTACCGACTTTGATGGTAACTACACAATCACGGTAAGCCCGAACGCTACGCTCCACGTAACCTATGTAGGCTACAGCGACGTCGACGTGAAGGTGAACGGAAGAACAACCGTCAACGTGACGCTGACCGACGACGAGACAGCCCTTGAGGAAGTGGTGGTCGTGGGTTACGGACAGCAGAAGAAGGAAAGCGTTATCGGCGCCATCTCGCAGGTAACGTCGAAAGACCTGCTCTCTACACCTGCCGCCAACGTGTCGCAGGCCATCGCCGGTAAGATTCCCGGTGTGATCACATCGCAGACATCTGGTGCCCCGGGTGCCGACGACGCTCAGATATACATCCGCGGACGCGCCACCTTTGCTGGCGACGCACAGCCGCTGGTGCTCGTCGACGGCGTGGAGCGCTCGTTCTCGCAGATTGCTCCCGACGATATCGAGACCATCTCGGTGCTGAAGGACGCCTCGGCAACGGCCGTCTACGGTGTGCGCGGTGCTAACGGTGTGATGCTCATCACCACCAAGCGCGGTAAGGAGCAGAAGCCTGTGGTCAGTCTCACCGCCAATTTCCAGTATCAGAGCCCCACACGCAAGCCAGAATACCTCAACTCATACGAGACCGTGAAACTGCTCGAAGAGGCACTTGCCAACGACGGACAGCCATCGCAGTATTCGGCCTACGACATCGACATGTTCCAGAAGAGCGTCGCCGGACAGCTCACCGGCTCGCAGGCGCTGCTCTATCCGAACGTCAACTGGTACGACGAGGTCATTAAGAACTCGGCTCCCGCACAGCGCTACAACGCCAGTGTACGCGGAGGCACCAAGCGCATGCGCTACTACGCATCACTCGAATACTACAACCAGGGTTCCATCTTCAAGAACCTCAGCTCTGATGCCTACGGCAACTCGTCGAGCATTTCCTACAACCGCTACGCCTTCCGCGCCAACGCCGACTTCTTCCTGACCAAGGACTTGACGTTCTCGGTGAACTTCGGCACCCGCTTCGAGGAGCGTAAAGGCCCCAATGCAAACGAATCGGCAGGCTACAGCGAGACATTCTACGAGATCAACCACGAGCCGGGATGGATCTATCCCGTGAACTATCAGATACAGAACGGTGAGACCTACCGCACCATCTGGGGTGGCAACGCTCAGTATCAGAACAACATCGTGGGACGTCTGACCGACGCCGGCTACTTCAAAGGCATCAATACCATCAACGAAACCAACTTCATTGCCGACTACAAGATGGACTGGCTGACACCTGGTCTCTCTGCTCGCGGCATGGTTTCGTTCGACTATGAGAACTATCACCGCGACCGCTTCACACGCGGCTTCGCCACATACGAGCCCGCCGATCGTGCCAACTACAACGACACGAACTACCAGACGATGGACGCCTATCAGAAGTACAACGCTGACACGAACCTCACCAACTCGTTCGATACCAGCGACGGTAGCGGCGACAAATATGCGCTCTACAAGCTCTACATGGAAGCACAGCTCAACTACGCCCGCCAGTTCGGCAAGCACGACGTGACAGCCATGTTGCTCTACATGCAGAACGACTATCGCAACAACTCGCAGCTGGCCATGCGCTATCAGGGTGTGGTAGGACGTATCACCTACGGCTACGACGAGCGCTACTACGCTGAGTTCAACGCCGGCTACAACGGTTCCGAGAACTTCGCCAAGGGCAAGCGCTTCGGCTTCTTCCCCGCATTCTCCATCGGTTGGCGCATCTCCAACGAGAAATTCATGGAGAGCACCCAGAACTGGCTGTCGAACCTGAAGATCCGTGCCAGCTACGGACAGGTTGGTAACGACGTCTACATGGTGGGCGGAGTACGCCAGCGCTTCCTCTACGAGCAGAAATGGAGCCAGATAGGCAATGACTACTTCTTCGGAAACACCGGCACCACCGGTATCTTCGAGCAGCAGTATCCCAACTACGGCGTTACCTGGGAGCGTGCCAACAAGTATAATGTTGGTCTGGAGTTCAACCTCTGGAACAGCCTCATCACAGGTAACATCGACTACTTCTACGAGAAGCGAAACGACATCCTCACCGAGTATCTCACCCGTCCGCAGTGGGTAGGTGTGACAATGGCTGCCGCCAACCTGGGACAGACCAAGAACTCGGGTGTTGAAGTAGAGCTTCACCACAACGGCCAGATTGGAAAGGACTTCACCTACAACGTGGGCCTGACCTTCTCACACGCCAAGAATGAGATTATCTCCATGGACGAGCCCGCCGCCAAGACCGACTACCGCAAGCGCGAGGGACATCCCATCGGACAGTATTTCGGACTGATTGCCGACGGCTTCGTCACCCAGGCAGACATCAACAGCGGCAACCTGCCCACATCGACCTTTGCACTGAGAGACCTGCAGCCCGGTGACCTGAAGTACCGCGACATGAACAAGGACGGCTTCATAGACGACCGCGACGAGACCTTCATCGGCTATAGCGACGTGCCTGAGAACACCTACGCACTGACACTCGGCGCTGGCTACAAAGGCTGGGCTTTCAGTGTTATGTTCCAAGGTGTGGACCACGTGAGCCGCTACTACGACGCCGAGGCCATGTACGCCTTCATTAATGGCGGTAAGGTAAAAGAGCATCACCTGGGACGTTGGAACCCGAGCGAGAGCGAACAGTGGAATCTGGACAACGCCAGCTATCCGCTTTTGCACTACGCCGCCTATGGCGACCACAACCAGCGACTCAACACCTTCTTCCTGAAAGACGGTGCCTTCATGCGACTGAAGAACGTCGAGTTGAGCTACTCGCTGCCTCTCAACTGGATCAAGCACATCGGCATGAGCCAGTGCAGGCTCTATGTCAATGCCAACAACCTCATCACCTGGGACCACCTCGACGACTTGGTTGACCCCGAAAGCAACGGATCCAACCGCTATCCTATCTGCAAGACGGTCAACTTCGGTCTGAACGTGACCTTCTAAAAGAACATATATACATTATTATATATAATATAGAAGACAATGAAAAAATCTATTATAATAGCAACAATGGCACTGGCCGCCCTGACGGGCGTCACCTCGTGCGGCGACTTTCTTGACAAGGAGCCGAGCAACGAGCTGACGAAAGAAAAGACGTTCAGCGGATGGAAGACAGCCCAGCAGTTCCACTGGGACACCTACAACTTCCTGCTCCACGGTGCCCTGCGCGTGAACAATTCGTGGCTCGATGCGGCCACCGACCTGGCCGAGTGTGCCATTCCCACCGGCGGAACACGCACATCGTTCAACATTGGCAACTACTACGGAGGCGGCGGAGCTGCTGAGTTCACCTCTGTATGGGAAAGCCGCTACCGCGGTATCCGTAAGTGCAACATGACACTCGAGATGGTGGACAGCGTTCCAAAGCCCGTCGACGAAACCGAGGAACTCTATCAGAGCGAGCGCGCCCAGCTCATCAGCGAAGCCCGCTTCTTCCGCGCCTACTTCTACTGGGAGCTGTTCCTGCGCTACGGTCCTGTGCCCATCGTCAAGGAAGTGCTCGACCCTAACGGCGACCTTCTGTCGGCTTACACGACGCGTCCCTCTGTGAGAGAATATATCAGTTTCATCCTGACCGAGCTCAACGAGTGTGGCGAAGGCATGCTCTCCTATGAAGAATCGACCGACGCATCGCGCGCAGGCCGTCTGAATCCCGCAGTGCCCGCAGCCTTGAAGAGCCGCATTCTTCTCTATCTGGCCAGTCCCCGCTATGCCAGCGAAACAGGCGTTACCTGGCAGCAGGCAGCAGAGGCAGCCCGTGAGTTCATCGAAACATACGGCGGAAACTACGGACTCTACACCAAGGGCGACACCAACGAGCAGAACTACTATTACGCCACGGTCCGCACACCTTACACTGGTGAGAACAACGAGATTATCTTCTACCGCAATGACCCGACCATCGGATGGGGCGGTATTCAGAACGACACCCCGATTGGTGAAGGTGGAAACGGCGGCAACTGCCCCTCGCAGAACCTCATCGACATGTATGACATGGCCGACGGTTCGTCGCCTTTCACCAACTACGACGTCACAGGTGCTCCCGTCTACAACGGTGTGAACCCCACGGTGAATGAAGCCAGCGGCTACAGCGATGCCAGCATGTGGTACAACCGTGACCCGCGTCTTGCCGCCACAGTGCTCTATCACGGCTCCCTGTGGAACAACCGCACCATCGACGTAGTGGCAGGTCATGCCGACAACATGACGGGCAACGCCAACGCTACGCCCACCGGCTACTACATGCGCAAATACATCCCCGAGACCATTCTTGCCTCTAACCACGGCGGAACAGCCTATCGTCTGTGGACCATCATCCGCTATGCTGAGATTCTTCTCAACTATGCCGAGGCCCTCAACGAGGTGGAAGGCCCCACGCAGCAGGTCTGTGACCTTCTCGACCAGGTGCGCCACCGCGCCGGCATCACGGGCAACGTGGCCGACCGCAGCGACCTGAAGACGAAGGAAGCCATGCGCAACTTCATCCACAAAGAGCGCACCGTGGAGTTTGCCTTCGAGGAGCACCGTCCCTGGGACGTGCGCCGCTGGAACTGTGCCAAGGAGGCCCTCTCGCGTCCTATTTACGGAATCAATGTCGCAGCCAACGGTACCATCACCCGCAAGGTGGCGCAGCAGCGCGTCTTCGAAGACAGAATGTACCTCTATCCCATACCCGAAGCAGAAGTATGGAAGGCTAACATTGAGAACAATCCAGGTTGGTAATCTCTAAAAGAACATCACGATTATGAACAATAGTATCAATAAAATATCAAAGAGTCTGCTTGCCGTGGCCATGATGGGTCTCTCCCTGACAGCCTCAGCGCAAACCTCTCGCGAGCTGAAAGGCCGCGTGCTGAATGCAGACGGAGAACCTGTTGTCGGAGCTGTGGTCAACGTAGCCGAGGACAACAAGATTGTGCTGACCGATGCAAACGGCGACTTCACGCTGAAGGGTGTGAAGGCCGACGATGAGATTTGTGCCGCAGCCGTTGGCTATGAGAACACCATTGCGAAGATGGATCCCAACGCCGGCGACTTCGTCATCACGCTTCCCTATGCCCTGCAGCCGCAGGACATTGAGATGCCCATCGCCTTCAGCAGCAAGAAAGTGAAGTATATGACAGAGAGCCGTTCCGTTGTGGAGGGCGAAGACCTGCAGCGCTATCCTGTCACTGTGCTCCAGAACGCCTTCAGCTCTACGCTTCCCGGCGTGGAGACCTATGAATGGTCGTCAGAGCCGGGATGGACGGAGACGCAGATGTATATCCGCGGTATCCGCACCATGAACAGCAGCGCCCGCAACCCGCTCATCATTGTTGACAACGTGGAGCGTGACCTTTCGTTCCTCGATGCCTTCCCCATCGACAACATCACGGTGCTGAAAGACGCTGCCGCAACAGCTATCTACGGCATGCGAGGCGCCAACGGTGCCATCCTCGTCACCACCAAGCGTGGCGAAAGGGGCAAGACCAAGATCGACTTCACACAGGAAGTCGGCTTCCAGGCCCTCACCAACAAGATGGAGAACCAGAACTCCTACAACATGGCCCTGACCCAGAACCGCGTGAAGTATCTCAACGGCCAGGATCCCATCTGGAGTCCCGAGCAGATTGCAGAATACAAGTTCGTGTCGGAAGGCGGCCAGTATGCCGACGACGACATCCGTCGCTACAAGTACTTCAACACCAACTGGTTTGAGCAGCTCTACCGCGAGACTGCCCCCGTCTACAAGACGAACCTGCAGCTCTCTGGCGGTAACGACATCGCCCGCTACTACGTGAGTTTCTCCTATCTGCGTCAGGAAGGCATGTGGAACAAGACGGCCACCGACTGGAACGACCACTTCTCCACCGACCACACGCTGAACCGCTGGAACCTGCGTACCAACATCGACATCAATGTGAACAAGTATCTCACCGTGGGTCTCGACCTCGGCGGACGTATCGACAACATCACTCAGTCGCTGACCTCGGTGTTCGACCTCACCACGTTTGGTGCCGTTGAGGCCACGCCTATGGCTCCCGTCTTCTGCCCCAATGGCGAAGTCTACTCCACAGGTGCCTATTCCGGCTCTGCCCGTAACCCCATTCAGCAGATGGCTTCCGGTGGCCGCAACAAGAACCGCCGCCGCAACCTCTACTCCACGCTGAACGTCACGGGCGACCTGGGTGTCATCACGCCGGGTCTGAAAACCAATCTTACCCTGTCGTTCGACGCCTTCGACGTGTTCATGTCTTATCAGAACAACACCTACGATGCGTACACTTACGACTACAACAATCCCGATGTGCAGCGTGTAGAAGACTTTACCTACACCCGCACCAACACCTATGCCGAGCTGAGCAACCCGACGGCCCGCGAGCGCGCCAACAGCTATAACATCAACTTCAACTACGGTTTCTCCTACGACCGCACGTTTGGTGTTCACCATGTTGATGCCCGCGCATTCATCCGCACCTATCGCAACCGCGTCAACACGCTCGACTCCGAGAACCACCAGCCTGCTATGCTGTCGTCGCGCCGCAACCTCTCTTGGAACGGCTATCTGAACTATGTGTACGACGATCGCTACATTCTCAACGGCAGCATCTCTCGCATGGGTAACGACAACTATGCTCCCGAGGACCGCTGGGACACCTTCTGGGGTGCTGGCGCCGGCTGGATAGTCAGCAACGAGAAGTTCCTCAAGAACGTCAAGGGCCTCGATCTCCTGAAGTTCCGCGCCAGCTATGGTAAGAGCGGACAGAGCGAGACCACCTCTGCAGCCACAGGCCGCTATCCCTACCAGAGTACCTTCGGCAGCGCCACGGGCTATGCCTTCGGAACCAACGCTACAGGTGTGGGCGGCATGGCCGAGACCTTGGCCGGCAACACCAACAACAAGTGGGAAATCTCCCGCATGCTCAACATTGGTGCCGACTTCAGCGTTCTCAAGGACAAACTCTACGGTTCGTTCGACTGGTTCAAGGAATGGCGCAGCAACATCCTCATCGACCGCAACACCATCCCCACCGGCATCGGTATCGCCGTGGCACAGGACTCTTACGGAAAGGTTGAGTCGCGTGGCTTCGAGGCTATCCTTGGCCACAAGAACAACATTGGCGGCTTCAAGTACAACATCGAGGCCAGCGTGGCCTGGAACACCAACAAGATCACCGAGATGGACGAGCTGGAGCCCAACGTTCCCTGGCAGCGCAAGACCGGCAAGCGCATCTTCGAGCAGACGTCGGTGCAGGCACTCTACGAGAGCGTGTTCAACGGCACCGTTGGCGGCTGGAACCAGTACCAGTTCGTGCAGTGGGCCAGCGACCCCAGCCTCATCGCCACCTCTCAGGAAGACGCCATCGCTCATCCCGAGAAGTATCCCTACAACACCGCATCGGCAGGCAACCAGCCTCTTGGCACCGCCGTGTTCAAGGATCTTAACGGAGACCGCCAGATCGACTCCAACGACATGATTCCCATGGGCTACACCATCATCCCTGAGCTCACACCGAGCGTGTCGCTCTCTGCCGAGTACAAGGGCTTCGACCTGAAGGTGGTGGCCACGGCCTACCTGAACCGCTCCGTGTTCATCTCTCCCGCAGCGTCCTTCTCTGGATGGTCCAACATGTCCACCCACGAAGGCCAGTACTTCTGGGGCTACTACACCGACGACCCCGCCGACCCGCGCAACGTCAACGCCAAGTATCCGCGCCCGGTGTGGGGCGGCTACAACGCCATCGACTCCGACCGTGGCACAGGCACCTATCAGAACGACATCTGGATCATGAACGGCGACTACCTGGCTCTGCGCAACGTCGAGTTTGGCTACAGCCTGCCTGCACGTCTCATTGCCAAGGCCCGCATGACCAAGTGCCGCATCTACGTCTCCGGCTACAACCTCATGAACTGGAGCCACCTGCCAAAGGGCATGGACCCCGAGAAGCCCATGAGCTATTGCTGGTGGTACCCGAAGACCCGCATCTTCAACGTTGGTATAAACATTGGATTCTAAACACACGCAAGAGATATGAAAAAGAACATTATAATATCAGCAATGGTGTTGGCGCTGACCGGTGCCACGACCTCCTGCTCCGACTTCCTCGACAAGGAGGTGGACCTCACGCAGCAGGCTGACAACATCTTCAGCGACTACGACAACACCCGCGGCTTCCTGGCCAACATCTACACCTACCTGCCCGATGCCTTCCACGGCTACACCGACGGACAGTACCTCAACGCCTCAAAGGATGCCATGACCGACAATGCCGTCTCCTACTGGGACGTGCACTACTACCACCAGGTGCACAACGACGCCTTCGACGCCACCAACCACCAGTTCGCCAACTACTACTACGAACTCGACACCCGTGGCATCCGCGCCTGCAACCAGTTCCTCAAGAACGCCCGTACCGACGTCATCGGCAATGCCGACAAGTCTGGCGACGACAACCGTCTGGGCGACCGCTGGCTTGCTGAGGCCCGCGCCATCCGCGCCATCCTCACCTTCGACATGGCCTGCTGGTTCGGTCCCACGCCCATTTTCGTCACCGAAGAGGGCGAACCCTACATCATGAACACCAGCGACCCCATGCCCGACCGCCGCTCGTTTGCCGAGGTCGTCGACTGGATTGTCTCGGAGTGCGATGCCATTAAGGACAAACTGCCGTTCCGCTATCAGAACGAAGACGAGAACTGGGGCCGCATCAACGGCGCCTCTGTCTACGCGCTGAAGAGCCGCGCCCTGCTCTACAAGGCCTCGCCGCTCAACAATCCCAACAACGACCAGTCGTGGTGGCAGGCCGCCGCACAGGCAGCCGACGACTTCATCGCCGCCAACAGCCGTCTGGGCAGCCGTGCCTATCGCCTCTACAGCAACGGCGACCCGCAGAACGACTACTACAACTGCTTCGTGTCCAACCCCGTGCTCAACCCCGAGTATATTCTCTCGCGCTCGGTGTGGACTACCGATGCCATTGAATGGTCGTGCTCACCCTGCGGCTTCGCAGGCAGCAACCAGGCCTACGGACGTACCAATCCCACGCAGAACCTCGTGGACGCCTACGAAACCCTCAACGGCCTGCCCATCGACCAGGATCCTTCCTACGACGAGCAGAATCCCTACGTCAACCGTGACCCGCGTCTCGAACAGACCATCCTTCACCACGGTTCCATCTGGGGCGACGCCACCAACGGCGAAGAGCGCGCCATCGACGTCTGCCAGACAGGTCTCGACTATGCCGAGCTCCACGGAGGAACCGTCACGGGCTACTATCCCAAGAAGTTCGTCAACAAGATGTCGTTCAAGAACCCCTCCACCTATCGTCACGCCTGCCCCATCTTCCGTTTTGGCGAGATACTGCTCAACGCAGCCGAGGCATGGAACGAAGCTGGCAACGCCCAGAAGGCCATGGACTACGTGAACCAGGTGCGTGCCCGCGTCGGCATGCCCGCCTACAGCGGCATGTCCAAGGATGTGCTTCGTGAGCGCATCCAGAACGAGCGCCGCATCGAGCTGGTGTTTGAGGACCACCGCTACTTCGACGAGCGCCGCTGGAAGCTCTTCGAGGGCAAGACGGCACAGAACGAAACCACCCTGCCGATGTACAAGCAGGTGTACAACCTCTACGGCGTGGAGCCCGACGGAGCACCCAATGCCGACGGAACCTTCAACGGCAGCTACCAGTATCGCCACAGTCTGAAAGACCCCGTGCGCGCCTTCCGCTCGCCCAAGAACTACTACTTCCCCATCCCCGACGATGAGGTGAAGGCCGTGAGCAACTGGCAGCAGAACCCCGGCTGGGAACTTTCGCAGAAAGCAACCGAGGAATAACTCTCGACAGCAACTCAAACAGTCAGAGGGGCGCAGCCATTTCGCTGCGCCCCTCTAATTCATTCTTATATTAGTGTCCTGGGAAAAAGCACCGAAGGTGCGATGGATTTCAGACAGGGGTGTTAGCCCCTGGTCTATCATCATCCAAAGTTTTCCAGCCCCGAAAGGGCGACAGAACGTGTTACTTGTTCAGTATCAGTTATTTTAGACCTCTGTCGCCCCCTCGGGGTTTTCTTTGTTGTCGCATCATACCCCGGGGGCTAACACCCCCGTCTGTGTTCTTTCGTCTCTTCGAGACTTTGACAAGCCCCATATTCTGCTTTACGTCCGAAACACTGATGGATAAGAGCGTAGGAGATATAATGCGTTGTTTTTAGCGGACAGTAATCTTTTCTTACAAAGACCTTCTTCTAATGCAACCGAAGTTCAAACTTTGAAAAACACATGGTCGTTACTGTAAACCCTTTCGGCAAACTACAGGTAGACCCCCTTTTACCGAGGCAATAATACATCAGATGGCATCATATAAGCGCGACGTTTGTACTCGTAAACCGTCTTCCTGTTTTCTGGCGCAGCCACTCCCCTCCCATCACACTACTCTTTATACACATCTGAAATAATCGGCCTGGAAGGCCAGAAGCAACCAGCCCAGGGCAACGCCCTGGGTACTATGGTCGTGTGTTACTAACGCCCTACAGGGGCAAAAGCGTTTTCCCAGATGAAGATGATCAATTCTTTTGCCCCT
>OCTW011598670.1_pt1 | contig 14919 bp, 8 predicted proteins | sample 1539671 | NCBI WGS metagenome assembly OCTW01 (sample SAMN02144230, study PRJEB22623) | gut metagenome | biome: sheep rumen | host: Ovis aries | place: New Zealand
GAGTGTAAGTTTTCATAAAATTTTCACATAGATAATTCTTATGCCGAAAAATACCGAAAAATGGTAAAAAACAAGAGACAACCGCGAAGGCTGCCTCTATATTTCTAATATGGAATTTTAATTATCCTTGCTTAGCTCGGCAAGCGTTACTTCAAAACCCTTTTTCGCGAGTTCAAGACATTCGCTGTTAATTTCGCCGCTGATTAGCTGACTCGCGAGGTACTCCGCGAAATGCGGATTTTTCACAACCACGGGCCCTGTGAGGTGGGTTCCGATTAGGTTTTTATATTTTAAGCCCTCGGTCTTATCGCTCTCATTATCGGCAAGTCCGCGCTTAACGGTAAATGCGTGGTCTGTAATTCCCGTAATTTGAGAGCACTTGTTTACAAAGCCGACAAGCGGTCTGTCGAGGAAATCACATTCGAAAATCGCGTCGGCGGTCATTCTCGTTTTGTTCTGCTCGGTCACGGTAAAGTCGAACATTCCGAGACCGCTGTGCTCTCCCCCGTCGCAATCGGTTATGGTTTTGCCGAGCATTTCAAAGGAATTGCCCGTGAGCAGTGCAGGCTTGTCCGCTTCGACATACGCCTTGAAGCCGTCTGAAAGCCTTTTAAAATCCTCAAGCACGAGCTTTTGGTTTTTCTCGGTGCCCGAGCCGATGAACACAAAGCCGTAATCGTTAAAATCAACGTCGTCGCCGAGGGATTTTTTAACAACCTCGCAGTCCGTACCGCTCTGATTGATAACTCTTTCGAGGACGCTTACGTTGCCGTAGTCGCCGTAAAGATTCATAATATCATAATAAAGATGCAGAATTTTCATATCATTCACCCTTTACCTTCGCCAAAAATTTACCCTTGTCCGAGAAGCAGGTAATCGCGTAGATATACCTTCCGCTTCCGTTGTCGAGGTAATCGACAGCCTCGGGGATATCCTCGAACAGCTTGATTTTGTCAGACGGAATATCAGTGAATGAGAACCTCATTCCGAGGTCGTTTACGTACTTTCCTGCGAGTACAATCTCGCCTACATTCGGAGAATTGAGCATATCGAAGTCGATATCCCACAGCCATGAAACATCGCTTGTGAAGTATTTTCTGCTGACCGCGTCGACGATAATCAGCACGTCGCAGCCGTCCTTGTAAGCCGAGGCTACGCGCAGGCTTTGGTCGTAGGAAATGCTGTTCTCATGCTTTGAGGTGAGCAGAGTTCCCGTTCTGTTGCCGAGCTCAAAGGTGATAACCCTGCCGTTTTTGAGAACGTAGTCGCCCATATCGCGAGCAATTTCCGCGCCGTCAATGCCGACAATTCTCGCGACAGTGTAGGCTGAGAGAATATTGTAGATGTTATAAAGCGATTTGAGCGCGAGTGAGATTTTATACTTGCCGTCAATCTCCATAACGCCCTTGTCGAGGTCAACCGCTGTGATTGTGTAGGCGGTGTCATGGCGCTTGTAGCCGCACTTTGTGCACTGAAAATGACCGATATGGTTGTAGTGGTAGGTGCTGTAGGTCATCGGAGCCTTGCAAACAGGGCAATAAGCGCCGTCGTTGTAAGCGCTGACGAGATTTTCGGTATCGGTCGAGAGCTTGTCCGCGCCGAACCATACCACATTATCTCTGCCGATTCCGAAGCGTGAAACGAGCGGATCGTCGGCGTTTAGGATAAGCTGAGTGCCGTCGTAAATGCTGTCGGCAATCGCGTCGTAAACCCACTCGGGATGGCCGTTTCGGGTAAGCTGGTCGCGGTAGAGGTTGGTGATTACGTAGTGGGTAGGCTTGATATATTTAAACGTATATCTTGCAAAGCGTTCGTCGCTCTCGATAAGCAGGATGTCGCTCTTGACCTTGCCCGAAAGCGTTGAGCTGCCGAGCACAAGGGTGGTTACGCCCTCAATCTGGTTTGAACCCTCGCGGTTCCACGACACGGTTTTGCCGTTTTTCATCAGAATATGGGCTATCATCTCAACCGTAGAGGTCTTGCCGTTGCTGCCCGTTACGGCAATGATAAACTCGGGAAGCTCTACCCTGCTGAGAATATCCGGACAGATTTTAAGCGCGATCTGACCGGGAAAGCTGCTGCCCTTGCCGATTAGCCTGCCGACAAACCTGAGCAGCTTGCAGATTAATACAGTAAAAAATACCTTCATAATAAATCTCCATAAGTTAATATACAACCATTATAAGCCAAACCGCCGTGTTTTTCAATAGCGAATTGCTTTTTGCAAAAAAACAAGCTCAAAACCGGTTAAGGTTCTAAGCTTGTTAATTGTGCTTATACTAAATAATTATTAATTCGCCGATTGGGTATGATACGTCATATCCGGCAATATACCTTTGCAGATTTTCGGCGTCGGTAACGTCGAGCGTGCCATCTTGGTTTGTATCCGCCGCGTTAAGGCAAGCGCCTTCGAGAGTGATTATATCGGCAAGGTGCTGTTGAGCGGCGGTTACGTCGGAAATAGATATAATGCCGTCTCCGTTTATCTCTCCGAGGGTGAACATAATGCCGTCGGTAACAACAAAGGGAATTTTGTTTTCTTCCGCGTAATACCGTGCGCGGCTCTCCTTTTTACAGTAAATCACAAGGTTATCGCAGCCGTCAAAGGCGTTTTCTGCGATAGTTTCTACCGAATCGGGTATTTCAACCGTGCCGAGCTTTGAACAGTTCATAAACGCCCTGTCGCCGATTGAGGTGACGGATTCGGGAATCGTCACGTTCTCCAGCTCATAACAGCCGTAAAAACACTGTGCGGGAATTTCGGCGATACCGTTTTGGATAATCAATTCCGAAAGCGCGGTACAGTTTTGGAACGCTCCGAAGGAGAGCTCCTCAATCCACGACGGAATCTCAATACTTTTCAGACCGGTGCAGCCGAAAAAGGCGTTTGAGCCGATTTTTTTAAGCTTTTCCGCGTTGTTAAAGGACAGCGAGGTTATCGCTCCGTCGCCGAAAAACGCATAATCGTCAATCAACGTCACGTCAGCGCCCATAAGCTTTTTGGGAATGACAACATCAGCCGAGCGGTCGTCGTAGCCGTGAATTACAGCCTCGCCGTCAGTATTTATATCAAAGGCAAAGCCGTACAGGACGATATAGTTTTCGGCGGCTGATACGGAAACTGCGGAAAGAACCGTTAGTGAAATAATCAGAATTAAAAACAATGTTGTTTTTAAGTATTTCTTAGTTTTATTATCCTTATAAAATACTTTCAATCAATCATCACCCCAGTCATCATTTCCGTCATCAATATAGCTGCTGTGATATTCAGGTCCGCTTGCTAAAACAACGTCCTGCAAGCTAATTGTAACAAGCGTAAGTTCCGGACTTTTGTATTCTTTTTTCATTGGAACCCCTCGCTTTCCAGTGCCCCTATGACGCAAACGCCGAAGGGTCAGTTAGTATTACATTAATTATTTATTACAATGCCGTTGTCGATTGCAAGAACCTTTTCAGATTCCGCGGCGAGACAAACATAAACCGAATTACTCAGTGTAACCTGATCGTCCTTTATAAGATATGCCGTTGCCTTTAGCAGATATCTTCCGTTGGTGTAGGTTTTTTCTCCTTCTATTAGTTTATAAGAATTGCTATAGCGCTTGCTGTACTGCACACGGTCGTGGTTTGTCAGAGATGACTGCGGAATATCGCTTATTTGCAGCTTTCGCGTTTGCGACGGGTCGTCGCCGTACGCGTATTTTGAGTTTTTTGACAGCACTGCGGCTTTGAGATTATCGGGATCAGATTCAAAGCCGTAGTCCTTTGACGGGTCAAAGTTGCCCTGAAGTGTTTCGCATAGTTCAAATACTACTCCGGTGCGGTAAGTACCCTCGGGAGCGGTGTAGATATCCTCAGCTCCGCTCTCAAATGCAATCTCAAAATCAGCGTAGAGCTTGTCGGTTGAGCCGTCCTTCGGCACTTCATTGTTCAAGTCAGTCCATGTATTACGCGTGTTGTCAATATGAGTAAGCGTGATAGACGGCTGAGCGTCAGGTCCGGCAGGCGTTTCTGAATATACCGGTGTGATCCAGTAAGTATCCATCATACAAAGGTCAAACAGCGGCTTGTAGCTTTTTGCGACAACAGCGCCGCCATCTTTCTTGCGAACCTCCCAGTACGCAAAGGCTTTACCGTTATATTCCTCAGCGGCTTTAATCGCCAGCATATTTTCGGACTGCTTGTAATTTGAGCCGTAAGGAATTGAAATTGCAGTGTATCCGCCATTAGGCGTAGTGCGGAAATTGGCAAAGACATTTTTCTTTGACTGCACGGCGTTGACATTGGTGATGATTCTGTCAACCGTGCCCTGAGCGCTGTCGCCCGGTATGGAATTCTTGATTACATAGTCCGGGTGATCCGTCCAGTTCAGCACCTCGGCAAAGTTGCTTTCATACGGCGCGTTTGATAGGATAAATTCATCGGTCAGCGCGTAAAAACCGTCCTTTGTAATTTTGGTGTTCTCGCTGTTCTCGTTCAAATCGTCTCCCGAAAGCGTACCTGTTTTAACATACGTTTTGTTCTCGCCGGTTCGGGAGACAAAGTTATAGTTGAGCGTGTAGGGCATTTCGGTGATGTCGCGCCGCGCGTAAACGGCAATCAGGTGGTGGTTCTTTTGTCTTGAAAGCTGGCTTGCCAGGGAGTCGGGCGACCATTCTCCGCCGTTCCAGTTGTGCTTGGGGATAAGGTCGTTATTTTGTGCCTCGTCAATCTCCCACCACTCGGCAAACTCATATTTGTAAACACGGTTATCAATATTCTGAATATACAGCGAGTAGCCGTCGTTTTTATGCCATGCAATCTGTGTATGATTTTGAAACATACTCGGGCTTGAGAAGATAACCTGTTTTCCGCCGTATTCGCCGTCGCGCTTAAGCTGATTGTTGTTAATCTTCTGCTGCAAATGTTCCTTGAATTGCGCGTCTTCCAATGATGTCATTTGCTCCTTGGTATAGTCGTCGCAGAAGTAAAAGTCTACGTCCATCTGTACCATTTCTTGCTTGACAAGGGCGTAATACTTAACGTCTCTGTCGGGCAGCTTGCCGCCGGTCTGCAAATCAGCCTTGGTCAAAACCGGATTGGTTGTCAGTCGGTGTTGTTCGGGATTATTTTCGTCATATTCCGGCGTTGTGTACCAGCCGAGGAAATCATAGTGGTGCAGGTGCAAATCGACCTCTTGATTACCGACGGTAATTTTTTCATCGTTGGTATCATGGAAGGTAACGTCCTGTATCTGTCCAAAGCTTTCTACCGTCTGTCGGTTAACGGAAAGTCTGCCGAATAGCGGCTCGCCTGTCGCGCAATCATAATCCGTCTCTGCGTTATTATTTACGCAAATCATACGGTAGTGAAGGTCACGCTCGATATCCTTGCGGTAGTAAATTTTAACAAGGTTTAACGCCGAGCCTTCCTCCGCAGGCTGGATATTTATTTTTACATCATTCAGCGTTCCGTCGGAATTTGTCATACGGGTATAAGCCGTGACAGTGCCGTCAGCCTGATTTGTATAGCTGTAGTCCGTGGGTACGTTAAGCGTTACGGTAGAGCCCACCGGAGCCGTACCGGCGTTAGGAAAATTCGCGAGTACGCCGTCCCACATTGTGGCGCGATCCGCTTCATCCGCCTGCTCATAGGCTTTTGCGGCGGACTGGTCGATGTACTGATATGAATATGAATATTTTTTGCGGTCAAAGTAAAGCCTGATTGTCTTTTTGTCGGTATCGACAATGGTTATTACTCCGTTGTCCGCCACATCGACGGGATCGCTGACGTGCCCGTCAGTGTAAACCGCGGTGTAGGTCACCTTGTTCACGGCGGGTTCAAAGCCCTCGGACTCAATCTGCTTTGCAAGGGGACGCAAGAACAAATCCTGCACCTTTACGGTTGTGTCACCCGAAGCGGCAATTGGAACCGTCAGGGATTCCTTGTTAAAGAGGGAATAGCCCTCGCTGTCGAGATTTTTTGTATAATACTCTGTTTCATAAACATACTCGGTAACGTTTTTTTGATACAGGAAGGTTATTACGTTGTTTCTCAGCTCCTCAGCCTTTTGCTCCTCGGGAGTATCGGCTGTGGACGCTGAAAGGATTAACGTCTGTGAGGTCGGGTCGGCGATATAGCCGGGAATAACCCTTGCGTCCTCCTTTATAGAGGCGTGGGTTGTAATCTTCTCAATATCGTGTCCCTCGGGGTTAATAGGCCGGCGTGTGTCGGCGTCAAGGTACTGAACACGGTAGTTAACCTTGTCCTTTTGAATATATGTAAAGGTATATTCATTCGGCTTAAACTCCTCGCCCTCCTCGTTTGCCTTGACAATGATGGAGTGTGAGTTTACCGTCGGCCACCAGTTTGTGCCATCTTCCTCGTTTTCTACAGTCCACTTATACTCGCCGCTGAGCTCATCGCCGGGCTTTGCGTTAAAGGTTCGGGTTTTCCACACATAGGCTCTGCCTACCGTGGGAGGAGCTACCTCTGTATCGGGATCGTCGGCACGGACATAGTTTACCTTATATTTGGCAACGTCCTGCGTTACCCATTCGGCAAAAAGCTTTAGGGTCGCGTTTTCGCCGGTGGACTCGGCATTCAGTGCGGTGACAGGCAAATTCTCGGGCTCAAATCGCCGCGGTACGCGGTTGCGTATATAGTACCAACCGGCAAACGAAGCCTTGTCGGCGATCGGCGTCAGCTCGGGTCGGTTGCTGCCCTCGTCATGAACGTCGGCAGGAATGTGGTTTATCGGCACATATGAGCCGTACTCTACCGTCCATTTGGTGAGCGGATTGCCCTCGTCATCCTGTCCTATAACAATGCGGTTGGCGTCCTCGTAGTATTCGTTATAGTTGTTGTAAAAAACAACGTCGATTTTCTTTGGAACCCACTTGGCGTAGAAGGTCATATCGTAGGCGGGCATCGTTGCGGTATTGACATCAACCTGACGGAAGTAGTAGGGCGTGTAGTACCAGCCGGCGAACATATAATGGTCTTGCAGCTCAGGGATAAAGTAATTGGGTTTATCCCAGTAGTAACGGTGCTCGCCCTCGTGCTCGCCGGACGCGTAAACAGCATTCAGCGGTGCGCCATACATAATTGTGCGGTTATGGCTCTCGTCCTTGCGGTTTCCGTTGCGGTACTTCAGCGTATATACGCGGCGGCGGTAGAAAAACTTGATCGTAGCATGACGGTAAGAGGTCGTATCATCCGACCAGTCGACTATCGTATTCGTCGTATCAAGTATGATTTGATTGTTGCTGTTCAATCTGTGATTTTCGATCTCAAAGCCCTCGAGGTCTGTCGGCGTCTGGTCGGAGCGTACCGAGCTCGTTTTTTTGGAGACATCATTGATCGGATACTGACTGCCGGAGTCGGTCGTTTCGATGATATTATCCTCCGGCAATCCGTAATACTTTGCAGTTCCGTTCACCGTAAACTGTATAACATCGATATACGGCTTTCCTTCTCCGGCCAGCACCGACGTGTCATAATCGGCGATCTCCAGCTGCTCCAGCTCCCTAGGCAGCAGCTCCACATAGTTCTGATAGGTGAAGTGAAGGACGTTCTGCATGCCGTAATTCCAGCCGCTGCTTGTAGCAGAATTTGTCCATGATAATAGGTAATGCAGCTCAGTATAATCAGCGGTTCTGCTAGCGAACATCAGTTCGTGGCCGAGCTTCTCATAGATACCCTTGATCGTATAGTTGTTGACTTTTGTATGACTGTTATAATAATTCGTCGCGTTCTCAACCGCCCAGCTTCCGGGAAGGCAGACTTGGCCATTAAATCCCTTCTTATCGACGCCCTGTATCGCGTCGATAAGCCACTTGTTCTTCATTGGCGCGTTATACTTCGCCTCTACCTGATAGTAGTAGTACCGATAGCCGCTGTAGTCTTCATATCGCTCAAAAATATAAGGCAGATAGTCGGGACTTTCGGGGTCGGTATACTTTGTGTTCAACTGGGGCTTGCTGTCGGCGACGCCGGCCTGCCAAGTGCCCTGAGAAACCGCCTGCATATAATTCAGCCCTGTGTAGGCTTTATTAGAATACTTCTTTGTCGAATTGGTCAATTCGATTGTATGATCGCTGAGCTTTTCTCTTGCATAGAAGAATTTCAGGGTGAATTCCTTGCGGCGGAAATATACGTTGAAGCGCGTCGTACCGTCGCCGCGAACCGTTACCGAGGTATCGGTGCAGTAGTTGGGAATCGGCGTATTATCAGCCGTGTTCAGTTCAAAGTAGTTACCGTTGCCGACAAGCTGTTCACTTGTGCCCTGGCTGATGTCGTTAAAGTCTATAATTACGCCGTCTTTATCATATTTATATACCAGCGCCTCGGGCTTGCGGTCGCCGTTTTCGTCATAAGCATGGTCATCGTTATTGCGCGAATCGTTGGGATCGGCATAGCCGAGATTAAAGCTGAAGAAGTCTTTAATGGGAACTGTATTGTCGCCCGTTCCGCTGTATATGCCTTCGTCCTTAGCCTTTTTAGCCTTGTTACGGATAACCGTGTCGGGCGTAATTACCATACCCGGGTGGATAAGGGTGGTGTTTCCGTCCTCGTCGTAAACATTAAAAACGTCCTTTGCGGCAATAACCGAATAATTCTTTGAAACCTTTGCCTGAATTTCTTCCTCGGTCAGGCCCTCGAATTCCGCAGCAGTATTTTTGAGGTCGCTGTCGGCGTTTTCAAACCAGTATACAACGCTGCAGCTTGTTGTGCCGGGATTCCAAACCGCCTTATAAAAAGTATCCTTTGCCGGAACAGTCAGGTCGCCGTCGAGCTTCAGCAGATTTTCATCCGCGGTTGCGGTTTCCTCGTTGATAACATCGCCGTTTTCATCAATATAATTCCAGTCCACTCCCTCTACCGAGGAATCCTTGTCGGTACGCGCCCAGCCCTTGAACGTGTAGCCCACACGCTTTGGCTCGTCAACGCGGAATTCTGTTTGATACTTAGCGTAAATCGGCTCTACGCCGTAGCCGCCCTCGCCCAAATCAAAGCCTACGGAATAGTAATTGCGGTCGTAGTAAAGGCGGAACACGGTTGAGCCGTCGGCGGCGATTGCGTCAGGCTCGTGGAAAAGGCTGGTAAAGCCCGTAACCTCTACTTCTTCAAGATAATTCGGAAAGCTGCCGGTTGTGCCGAGCTTATCCTGAAACTGCGCGTTGAGCGTTTGGTCGGTCGTATAAAGGTCATCGTATATGTTTTGCAGATAAAACCGCGCTCTGTAATGCGACAGTCCGGCTACGTAATAGACAGTATAGGTCACGTCGCTTTTAAAATTGTCATACTTGACCTTAATTGTCTTTGCCTGAGTTCCGTTATCGGGCAGCAGCGAAGGATTTGTCTCTCCGTCGTTTAGCGTCATCGGGTCGTAACCGTTGATAGTGGGGTTTGTAACGGTGACGTCTAATGGGTCTCCGTCGGTGAATGTAGCGATATACGGGTCATGCGCGTGAGTGCCGTCCGCAAAAAGGTAGTTGATTCTTACGGTGTGGTAGGTTGTCGCGTTAACAACAACACAAGCGGCTACCGCTCCGAGCAGAAATATAAAAAACGCGGAAATCAGTACCGCCGTACTCCTTAAACGTGATAACATATTCTCATCCCCTTTATACTTATATTTATCCACTTTACTATTATGTAGATTATACACCAATAATCATTACCTTGCAAATCTTGCTGATGTTATTTTGGTTGACCGATTTGTCAATTGTGCACAAAAGCACAGGTATAGTTATGCCGCAACGGAAAGATAAATATACTATTATTTTGTTTATTTATGATAAATATATGCGGTATTCGTGCTTTTTGCACACTAATATTTTGATTGCGCTCAACTTTTTATTGTGATTTTACACAAAATGTTGCCAATTAGGAATTTCGCTGTCTGTACAGATATCATAAATTGTATATATTGCATTTATTTAGCGGATTTTGACCGTAAATGATTACGGAGTACTTACATTTTTACAATATGATGAAATATTGAGCAAATTCTATCAAAAAAAACTGTGTGCTTTTTCATTTTATTTATTCAAGCCTTATAATGTTTATTTATAGACAAATGTATACAGATGTGATATATTATTAACAGACATTCAGCAAAGAAGTTTAACAATGATAATAAGTGATATTTAAAAAACACGGAGGTTTCAATGAAAAGAATTCTTGTGTACGGCGATTCCAACACATGGGGCTTTGACCCTGCGGCATGGAATTCTGCTGCTATGGAATTAATGCGTTATTCCGAAGATATCCGCTGGACGGGGTTGCTGCAAAAAGCTCTCGGAAAAGACGCGGTTATAATTGAAGAAGGCTTGTGCGGCAGAACAACTGCCTTTGATGATGAAGAATGCGACGGAAGGAACGGCCTTGCGGCATTACCTGCAATATTGAAAGCCAACCAACCGCTTGACGCGGCAATCATAATGCTCGGCACTAACGACTGCAAAAGCGCCTTTAACGCCTCGTCAAAAGAGATTACGGCAGGACTGGAGTTGTGCCTTAAAATGCTCCTTGACGTTGCAGCCCCTGAGAATATTCTGCTCATCTCTCCCCTCTTTCTTGAAACGGCGGCTCTTGATTTTGGCTTTAACGACCGCTCCATTGCGGTGAGCAGAGAATTAAAGCAGGAATTCAAGGAGCTGGCGGATAAATACGGTACTGCTTTTCTCGCCGCGTCGGACATTGCTAAAGCAAGCAGCTTAGACGGGCAGCATTTGACAGAGGAAGGTCACCGCGCGTTGTGTGACGCTGTCTTGAAGAATATCATCTCAATGGACACGAAAAAGTAATCTCCATTGCGAGGGTCAAAAAATATGAGCGTACAGACAGTTTGCTTTTTTCTGCCTGCACGCTCTTTTTATATCTTCATCTTACTGAATATATAGTGTGTAGTTGTGGAGGTTTCCTCTTTCAAGGGCTCTGCCGTTGCCGCCTGCCTCATGAACTTTTTACGCACTATGTGTATTTATTGTTAAAAAGCAATATTTTAAATAACCAGCTGGGGAAATTTTTGTGTCTATATGGTAAATATAGATAAATTTTTGCAGTTGATTATCTTTTTCTGCTTTTTTATTGCCTTTATTGTCAATTGGTGATATAATATAGAAAAATGTACATAAACAAAATAATTTGTTGTTTATGTACAAATTTAACGCAAAGGATGTATCATAATGAAAAAGACCGTCGCAAAGTATTTATGTATCATTTTGTCGGTAGCTATGCTTGTTACGGCACTGCCCTTGACGGTATATGCCGAGGATAGAGTAACTGTAAAAAATGTAGGCACTGCGGATGAATTAGCCGCAGCTTGTACTGATATCAACACAAACGGCGGAAAGTATGTAATTAACCTGACCGCTGATATCATCGATGGTCATATTGATATCAAAAAGAGCGGCGCGGTTGTCACTGTTATCGGTAACGGTAAAACCATTACAAATGGCGGAACGGCAGTATATGTCAGTGACGGCGCGAAGGTTATTCTCGGCGACGGTAAGTCGGATTTGATTTTGAATGGTACTGATACTTATATTAACGGAGTTACTAATGATACTCCCGGTTTAATTGATGTTTTGCCCGATTCAACTTGTGAGATGAACGATAAAGTTACCCTTAAAGATCGCAAGGGAAACAACCACCTCGGCGGTGGTGTTTCGGTTCAAGGCGGAACATTCGTTATGAATGGCGGTACTATCGAAAACTGTGGTATTGACGGCGGTTCTGTCTGCTTCGGCGGCGGTGTTGCGGTATTCAACGGCGGCTATTTTGAGATGAACGGTGGATCTATAACTAAATGTTATGCTATATCGGATTATGTGGATGATTATGACCCTAATCGTTGTTTTACCGCTGTCGGCGGTGGTGTATTTGTCACCGGAGGATCATCGTTTACTATGAACGGAGGAACAATCAGCGGCTGTGAAGCCACCAATATGGGTGGAGGAGTTGCTCAGATTATTTCGTATAATGAGATGGAAAAATTTGGTATGGGCACATTAAAAAGTACGGTTACCATCAATGACGGAACAATCAGCGGCAATAAGGCAGGTAACGGGGCAGGTGTATTTTCCTCGGGTTACTTCTACTGCCATACAGCGATTATTTATGGATATGGGAGCGGCGGTATCGGCACCCAAACTAATCCGGGTCTATATATTAATAGAGTAAAAATAAATCAAAACGAAGCAGACGGATCCGGCGGTGGTGTATTTATTACAATGCTCCGTCCCAATACAGTTTTTCTTCACAATGCTGAAATCACTAAAAATAAAGCCTATGACGGAGCAGGCATAGATATTTTTGGTTACTGGACAAAAACCGATATTGATAACTGTACAATAACTGATAATGTTGCTGAATCAAAAGGCGGAGGTCTCGAAATTACCCTAAATAGTTCGGGTGGTCAAACTTTCCTTAAAAATACAACAATTACCGGTAATAAATCCGGTGACCGCGGCGCAGGCGTTTATTATGACGGAGATTCAGAACTGCATATCTCCGGCAAAGACATCGTTCAAAACAATACTTACAACGGAGTATTAAATAACCTGAATGTATTTGACAAAGATAAACCTGTCTATGTAGACGGCGATTTGACCGGTTCGCAAATCGGTTTGTCCGATCCAATGCTTTGGGATGACGGCAAGGAAGATATTGCCGCAGACGCAGTTTCGTGCGACTATCTTACAAATGGTTATAAAGCAAATAATGATACTCTAATTCCTTATAACGCCTTCACATCCGACCATGAAAGTTGGTATGTTGATTATGGAACAACTAAAGAAATTACGGTACCTACAGGTGAAAGCTACTATAAGTATACTGCTCAAAAATATACTGTACAGTCAATTACCGACAGTGGAATATCCTGTGCAGGTGAAAAGATTTCAGTAAAAGCAAATACTTTTTCATCAGGTATAGCAACAAATCCAACTGTTTTCAAGAATGAAGTATTAAGTAGATTTCAGACAAGTAAATACGAAAGTTACGGTGATAATGAAGACCGAAACGGATATCATTGGTATTATTTTCTTAATTCTGGCAATGATACAATGGTGTATGTTGTGTTCCTTAATGAATACAACGCTCAGATATTACCTGATGGAAAGGCCGTATTAAAAACGTCCACAGGACATCAAGAACAATATGCCAACAGTGGTGAATTCGTTTACGAGTATGCAAGTAAAGCGACAAGGGATAATGTAGTATATTCATCGGATTATACTACTATTGATATAAAATATAACAAGGCAATTACTGAGGATACAAATGTATACGATTATGATGAACTTGGACATATCATCTCGAAAACGGTTATTAGCAAGGCATCTGAGGAGTTAGTCGGAATTGAAACGACAGAAATTCTTGACTACACCAACGAAGTCCGTCTTGTCCGCAAAAAGCCTAACTATCACATCAACAATGATGAAATAGACGACAATTACAATAATAACGATATTTTTACATCTTATGTTGAAGCGGCAACAAAAGAAATAAAAGTCGGCGATACCATTGAAGAATTTTACAAGATTCCCGAGGTTAAAGCTACCGAGAGCAACAGTTGTCCGTACATCTTCAAGGGCTGGTATTACGATCCGGAAAACGACAACGATACACGCCCCGTAACGTTTGGTACTGACAAATACTCAAAGGACATTTACGCCCACTGGATAAAGGTTGAGAACGTCGCAAAGGACGCTGATGACGATAATGAGCTGCCGCCAACGTATAACAACAGCTACGGCGGATTTGACCTTGTGGGCGTACAGGTTCGCGAGGGTATCAGAGATACAAACTATGGTTATGAAAAAATGCCCGGCGGTCTGCGCTTTGTCACCTCGCTTAATATGGATGTTGTCAACCAAATCAACGCTATCAAGCCGAACAACATTGAGTACGGCTACGTCGCCGCAACTAATGAGGGCTGGATAGACTATCATTCCAAGGATGCAGACAGAAAGCTGCAGTATGTTAGCGAAACCGCCAACGGTATTGATACATCATCCGATAAAGCAGAAAACAAAAACTACTTTGGCTTTGCAAAAAACATTATCTGCACTTCAAGAAAAACCAACGGCAGCGGCGAGGTCAAAGAGGATCACCGTAACTTTGACGGCTATCTGCTCTATACTCTTGTTATAACCTACGAGAATGTTGACGAATCAGCTAAAAACACAAACGTCCTTGCCCGTCCTTATATTAGATATTGGGACGCGAACGGCTTGGAGCGTGTGGCTTACAGCGAATACAGAGGAAATTCAAATACCCTCGGCGGCTGCTACACAAGCTATACCGCTAACGCAGGTAATAATTAAAGCGGAGGTAGTAAAATGAAAGAAAAATACGACAGAGCTGAATTTACCGTAACTGAGTTCGACGAGGAGGATGTAATCACAACCTCGAGAATCGACCGCAATAACGCATATTGGAAAATTTCAGATTTTGACAATGGCAATTCAAAAGCTGTTCCCAGTTTATAAGCTTGACATAATAAATATAAACGGGCTGCCGTTTTCGAATTTCTCGAATTACGGCAGCCCCTAATTTTTTAAGCAAACTATGGAAAGCAAAGTTTTCTAAATCCGCCGTCAGCATTTTCAGCATGGCAGAAAACAGCGTTTTCTTTGTTTCATGCGGCGCAAATTTTGAGTTCTTACGTAAATCACGACAAGATTCATTCTGCATTTTCACCGACGGGGTATTCCACCTGATACTCGGCGAGATACATTTGTATTGTCGTTGCGTCGGTAACGTTTACCTCTCCGTCCGCGTTTACGTCGGACGCTTTCAAAAGTGTGCCGTCGATAATTTCCAGCTCGGCGTTATGCCGCTGAATCGCGGTAACATCTGAAATACTGACATCGGAATCGCCGTTTGCGTCTCCGAGAATACATTCGTCGGTGCAGACATATTTGATGT
>OCTW011610473.1_pt1 | contig 14917 bp, 9 predicted proteins | sample 1539671 | NCBI WGS metagenome assembly OCTW01 (sample SAMN02144230, study PRJEB22623) | gut metagenome | biome: sheep rumen | host: Ovis aries | place: New Zealand
GCATTTCACTTGCGCATCGACGCAAATGGCCTGTTTGCGGGCTTCCGCGACGTTGCGGCGCCGAAAAGCGGGGAATGTCCACGGTTGCGGGGGAGGGGAGGGGCGTGGTAGACTCCGAGCCCATGCAGGACAAGACCGAGCCGATCCCGTTTCCGCGGACCTTCCGCGAGGCGTGCCGCCAGTTCTTCGGAAACGGCGCGAGCGCGCATCCCGCGGTGCAGTTCCTCAAGTACGGGTTCGTCGGCGGGCTCGCGACCGCCGTGAACGTCGCGGCGGTGTTCCTCTTCTGCTGGAAGGTCTTCCATTGCATCACGTCGGACGATCCGTTCGTGCGGCTGTTCGGGCTCGAGGCGGGGCCGGTCGACGAGGCCGCGCGCGCGCGGCTCACCAACTGGGCCTACGTCTGCGCGTTCCCGATCTCGAACGCGTTCTGCTACGCGCTCAACCGGATGTTCGTCTTCGTGCCCGGCCGCCACGGCGCCGTGCGCGAGTTCGCCGAGTTCCTGACGGCGAGCGCGATCGCGCTCGCCGCCGGCATGGCCGCCTCGTGGATCCTCATCCACGCCTTCGGCGCGTGGACCTCCGTCGGCATCCTCGCGAACCTCGTCTCCGCGGTCCTGATCAACTACGCCCTGCGCAAGTTCGTGGTCTTCAAGGGCTAGCGCGCCCGCGCCCCGCCCCCGCCGCTACGGGTCGACCCGGACGGACCGCACCGCGAGGGGCTCGTCCGAGTCGGCGGCGACGACCAGGAGGACCCGGAGCGCCGGCTTCTCGCCGATGTCGCCGGAGAAAAGGCCGGTCGCCGGATCGACCTCCCCGAGCGTTCGGATGCCGGAGCCGTCGCCGGAGTCCACGCCGACGCGGATCCCGGGCGGGGCGTTGGTGCTGCCGGGAACGCCGCACCGCACGGAGAGCGTCCCGCGGACGGACGGATGGTATTCGACGACGAGCCCGTCCTTCTTCCGCGCCGGGCCGGCGCCCTGGTACCAGGTGCTCTCGTCCCCGTCGATCGCGCATTCCGGCCCGTGTCCGGGCGCCGAGGATTGATCCAGGCCCCACGGCATCGCCCGGACCGGCGGCGGAGGCGGTGGAATCTCGGACGCGGCCGGAACGGGTGCGGGCACCCCGCCCCGTCCGGAACGGACGAGCAGTCCGGCGGAAAAGGCGGCGACGAGCAGCAGCGCGAGGACCGCGGCGCGGAACGGCACGAGCGCCTCGAAGATCCGCCGGGCGGGGAATCCGTTCCTTTCGCCCGGATCGGGGTTCCAGCGGACTCCGACGCCGCGCTGCGTCTCGATGCCCCTTCCGACCGGTCCGAGCTTGCGCCTGAGCCGGCGGACGAGAGGGTCGAGCGCACGGGATTCGATCGGTCCGCATCCGTCGTAGATCTCCTGGTAGAGCTCCTGTTTCGAGATCGTCCGTCCCGCGCGGCGGAGCAGCGCCCAGAGGAGCTTGATCTCCAGCTTGGTGAGGTTCCGGAACAGAAGCTCGAGTTCCTCCTCGGACGGAACGGCGTCCGGGCCGGCGGCCTCCTCCGTGCTCTTCGCCCGTCGCACGGAAACGGCGAACCCGCGCGACTCCAGCTCCGCGCGGAGGGCCTCCGCGCGCTTCCCGTCGGCGTCCACGACCAGGAACGCCCTCGCGGACGTTCCGGCGGCGCTGTCCGTTTCCGTCTTCATTTCGGCGCCGGATTCTACCATGCCCGGGCGCGAAGACAAGCACGAAAATGTTCCCGAAATGTTTCCTTCGTTTTTCCGGAACCGTGGTATGTTGTTCCTCTTGCCGCGCCCGTCCGGCGCGCGTCATTTTCCCGATGACACCCCCTCCCCGAGGCGCCGCTATGCTTGCGCCCTTCCTCCGCTGATTCGATGACAGACTCTTCCGTCCAGATCTTCGCCGTCGCCCTGGCCGCCACGTGGTGCGGCTCCGTCACGATCCCGCTACGAAGCGCGCGGCACTACGTCTTCGGCATTCCGAGCGGCGTCGAGGTTCCCTTCCGGCTCTTCTCCCGCGGCGTCGCCGCGGTCGACCTTTCGATGTCCAACGCGCTTCCCGGCCAGCCAACCCGGCTCCTCCGCTCGTCCCCGAACCGGCCCCAGAAGGAGTTCAACGGCCCCTGCCTCCGGCTCCACGACCTTCTCGGCGTGTTCGACGGGAGGCAGACGGAAGGCGAGGGATTCGTCGCCGAGCCGCGCGTCTACCTGCGCTGCGAATCCGGCAACGACGACATGCTCGGCAGCTGCATCCACGGCGAGGGATTCTGCGTCTATTCCATCGTGACGGAACCCGCATCCTGCTCCTTCGAGCTCCACGAGGCGGATGAAATCGACGACTTCCAGATCCAGCAGGGGAAGTTCGTCTCGCTCCATGTCACGGAGGAACCCGGCGACAGCGATTACGGATACATCCGTTTCGGTCCGAAGTACCACTGCTGGGGCGATGCGGACATCTACCACGGCATCCACCGGTGCGAAGGCGGGCCTCTCGTCTGGTGCGCCGCCTGCGGAATGTATCACGCTGCCTACGACGAACACGCCTGCCCGCATCAGAGCGGCTGCCCGTCAAGGACAAACGCCTTGGCGGCCTGTACATGTCCCGTCCCGGTGATCCGGGTGGACGGGACCGGAACGCCCCTCTCGGAATTCGCCGAACTGGACTTTCCGGACGAAGCATACTGCTGCTGTTCCCGACCGACGTGCTTCACCTACGCCCGCCTGATCCACATCGACTCCAACCTTTCGATCTGGGACAGCGTTGCCCCTTCGAACTGGGTGGAGGCCGGACAATGCCCCGCTTCCGCGACGGTCTATGCGACAGGCGAGTCCGGAAACGCGCCATCCGAGATCGAATACCAGCTCGTCCGTCGGCACTACGACGGCAACGGCTCCGTCGTATCGAACGAAGTCTTCGGAACGCGGACGTTGCGCGTCTGGGCCATCGATGCGATACTGGAACCCGTTACGACTACGCGCATCGACAATCGGATCATCAACCCGTGCGGGATCATCCTCGGCGAAACGGCGACCTTCCGGATCGACGTTTTGCCCGCCGCCTTCCCGGATTCCCTGATCGAATGGACCGCGACGCCGTCGGACCGAGTCCAGTTCGTCGGGAACATCCGGACGGGACGGCAGGTCTCCGTCACGGGATATTCCCAGGGCGACGTCACGCTGACCGCGCACATCACGGGCTATTCCGGTCCGCCGCCCCTCGTCCGAGCCCGTGTGATGCCACGGACCACCGTTCCGGTCTACGCCTGGATCGTGTGCGGCACCAACGGCGTCCCCGCGGTCGAGGAATCCGCCCTGCGCGGAAAGTTCCCCGAGATCAACCGCATCTGGGACCAGGTTGGAATCACGTGGAATCTCGCGGAAGTCAATTTCGTGACGAATCAAGCGTGGATGGCCATCGAGGACAATGATTCCCAGAATGCTATCCATGCCGCCATTTGCTCCTATGGGGCTGCCCCCTGGGGCATAGAATTGTACTGCATCGGCTCAATCGAACATGCCGAAGGGCTGACGAGCACGCGAGGAAGCGTCGTTGTCGGATCGGCCGCCGCAAACGTGTATGCGCACGAGTTCGGTCATCATTGCAAATTGAGAGACATCTATCCGCGACGCCCCCGGAAAACCGACTTGATCGTTACGGGAGAAGCCGAGAGAATCCGTCTGGAGCGGGACTGGTCGAGTGCGGTCGACGAGGGATACTACGCGGAGGGGATGAAACAAGCCAATCTCATCGAACGAATGTTGATGTGCGGAGTTCCGACGGCAACGGGCGCACGAACGGACATTTCTGCCGGAGACGTATATGGTCTCTGGTGGCATTGGAGAAAAGCCGAGGATTCCGAACACTGGGACTGGTTCCACGATCTCGGAATCGTTCCCGTCGGATTTCACCTGCACGGAGACAAACAACCCATCGTCGACCCATGAAAACAAAAACCGCCATTTTCGCATCGATCGGTCTGGCCCTGATTTGTCGGGCCCAGGGAATCGTCTTGACACTCGAGATTCCTGTTTCCGAAGACCCCTCGTTCTACAGCCAGGGAATCCGCGACGCCCTGACAAGCATTCACGGGAAAAACGATTTCGTCTACGGATATCTGAAGGACGACTGCAAGTTGTCGAACGAAGAGGCCGTGGCGGCTTTGAAATACCTCGTGGACGAACTGGCCGTCAAGGATTCACCCGAAGACAGAAACGACCGTTTCCAGGCCATTTGTTGCATACGCGACTATCCGTGCGACGAGGCGTATGCCTTTCTCGAGCGCCTTCTCGCCGATGAGAATGAACCCGAACGACGGACGGCCGCCTATTCCCTGACCCGAATGTCTCTTGGAGACAGCTCCCGTCTTGCGCGGTTGCAAGAAATAGCGGATACAATCCCAACGGAAAACTGGGAGCGGCAAGAGGTGTATCAGACAATAGCCACTCATTTGCAATATGCCGGCCCGTCGTCTTCAAATCAACTATCGCTCGTCCGATTTCTGTTGGATCGGACCATTGTCGACGCGCAGTTGTTCGACATGCTCGACGAAATCCTCTGCCGCGAAGTTCCCAAGTGGCGGGCGAGCCAGCAGCGCGCGGAAAACGCCGCGAAGATGATCCGGGAACACCCGGACGACGCGAGGCTCGTCGCCTTCTTCGAAACCGTCCGCACCAACGCGCTTGAATCGGCACGCGCGACTGTTCCCACGGAACGGCGCGATTCCACACCCCCGCCCCTCTCCACGAACCGCGTGTCCGAAGCCGGCGCACCCGCCGCGCAGGACGGCGCCGCCGCCGCTTCCGATCCGTGGGCCGGGCTTCTCGACGATCTTCCGGAAAAGAAACCCTGGACGCCGCCGCCGGGCTACGAACCTCCGTTCTGAATCACACCATGAAACGAACGATGTCTTTGGCGGTTTTCGTTGTTGCGGCCGCATCCGGACCGCTCCCGCGCCCCCGCCGCGCCGGCGGAGGGACGGATCCTCTTGCAATTCTGTGACGATTTCCGGACAAATCCGCGAAAACGCCCGCAAAACCGGCCCCTCCGTTCCGGATTGCAAAACCATCGTCAAATCGTCTCCCGCCCCCTTGTCTTCCACTCCACGTTCTGCTATTGTTCCACTTGTCGGCCCACCGAGTGGCGGGTTACGATATTTCACGAATTCGGACACCAAGAATCCACAACCACGAACACAAAAGGAGCCAAATAATGAAACTTGAAGACATTTCTTACAATACGGACATTCCTCTGGAAACAATCGATGACATTTGCAAACAAGTTCGCAGTCAGCAAAAACTCATTTCCGAGATTATTCAAGTTCTCAAAACGAAGTTCCCGGAAGAGTTCTCCACGAAGGAAGGTGCTCCACTTTCCACAAATCCTTGACATAATCAGAATCATACATTCCCGACCCTATCGTACGGACGCGGAGCTTTTTTTCGCATCCGTGCGTGGGTTGTTGAATTCACCTCCTGACTCATTCTGCCGGAACAATCGTACGCCAGCCAACGGACTCGCTGACGAGTTCCATTTGGTGGTGTGTATTTCCCGATTACCGCCATTGATCAAGAGCCGCGTTATATCCCTCGCACGAGCTCAAACCCACACCCGTTGCCCCGAAGAGTTCAACAACGAGGTGTGTCCTGCTACGTTCCTGTCCGTCCGGTTGTTCGTTCATGAGGCGAATCCTACCATAATCAGACACGAACATCATTGTGTTCAGCAATCTTAGTTGATATGATATTGTCCCTGCTTGACAATCTATTGTCCCTTGCATATAATCCGACGCCATCACACACCACGAAGACGCCGATATGAAAAAAAAGAGCATTTTGAATTTAATCCGCTTCCACGCGGAGAACAATGATCCGGGCTTCCGCGCGGAAGCCTACGAGATTGCGAAGGAGTTCGACCGAGCGGGAGACTCACAGCTCGCTGACTACATCATGGCGTTGTTGTCCAGCGTCAATACGTTCGTTCCGCAGATGGCCGAATCGGACTCGCCCTTTCTCAAGAGAATTCCTCGTACTTCCGATCCCTTGTTCCTTCCCGACCCGATCACGAAGGACATTCTCGGCATCGCCCATGCGGTCCAACACCGCATCGGCGTCCATCGGTTCCTTTTCCAGGGGGATCCCGGCACCGGCAAGACGGAAGCCGTGAAGCAGCTCGCGCGCATCCTTGACCGCGAGCCGTTTCTCGTCGATTTCTCCTTCGTGATCGACAGCCGACTGGGACAAACGCAGAAAAACATCGCGACGCTGTTCGAGGAGCTCAACCGCTTTCCCCTGCCCGAAAAAACGCTCGTCCTTTTCGACGAACTCGACGCCATCGCGCTCGACCGCACCAATCCGAACGACCTTCGCGAAATGGGACGGGCGACGACGGCAATCCTGAAAGGTCTCGACGACCTGAACGAAAACATCGTCCTCGTCGCGACAACCAACCTCTTCAAGCATCTCGACAAGGCGCTTGTTCGCCGGTTCGATTTCGTCGTCGACTTCAACCGTTACGAGGACGCCGACCTTCTCGATATCGCGGAGAAAATGCTCGACCGGTATCTCGATCGGATCAAACTCGCCAACCGCGACGTGCGTCTGTTCCGGAAAATCATGAAGCTTCTCCACCCGATTCCCCGGCCCGGCGACCTTCAGAACCTGATCCGCACGGCAGTCGCCTTCAGCGATCCCGCGGACGGAACCGACTACTTCCGCCGGTTGTATTCCGCCGTTGCAAAGGGTGCCCCCCCGGAAGAATCAGCATTGAAGTCGCAAGGATTCACCATCCGCGAAATCGCCCTGCTCACGAACAAGTCCAAGAGCGACATCGGGCGCACCTTGACCGGGGGCAAGTAGACCATGAACGAACTCCTTGAACTCAAAGGACACTTTGACACCCGCAAGAATCCGCCGTTCGGCGGAGGCGTCACCCTGCCCAAGGGCTGCAGCGTCACCGGGTTCCACCTGTCCGAATTGCGCGCAGGGCTGGAATCCGCGCTTCGGAAATGGAAGACCGGCGGTCTCGACATCGGCGGCGCGCTCGTCAGCGTCCACTACACGAAGGTCGTGGCCAAGAGCAACCGCATCGGCATTCTCCTCTCGGAAGGAGGCGGAAGTCCTTCCGCATCCATCCGCGGCGCGAAATTCGATGACGCGCCCGACGGCGGAAAGCGGCATGTCTTCACGCATTTCGTTTCCTTCGACGCACTCCAGAAAAGCATTGACTCTCTTGGATTGGCTGCCTCGTTGTCGCAAACGGCCTATGGCGGATCGGTCACCGAGACCGATGCGGCCGAAATCGCGGCAAACGACGTCCCGAAGAATTCCGGACTGACCAAGACGGCCTTCCTCAAGATCGTCCGGGACGCCGCGTTCGTCGAACGCTTCGCCGTCGACGAAGACATCGACATGGCGGACCTTTCCGGCGTTTCCATCGTTTCGCTGTACCGCACCGGCGTCGAGACGCGGACTCTCCTCGGCTCTCTTCTCGGAACGGAAGTTTCCCCGGAAAAGTTTCTGAATGACACGACCGTCCGTTTGGATCCCGAGCAGATCCGTATTCTCTGCAAGCGCGCACCTTCCCTCGTCGCGATGGGCGTGACGGACATCCGGGACATTCCTCCCGTCGAAGAGGCCGTCGAAGCCGAGCTGTCCGACCGGACCATTCCGAAGCCGGGCAACGAGCCGATCGTGGGAGTGATCGACACGCCGTTCGACCCGAAAGCCTATTTCGGAGAATGGGTCGACAGCCGGGACTGCTTGCCCGACGGAGTCGAGATCCAGCCGTCCGACCGCCGGCACGGGACGGCCGTCAGTTCCATCATCGTCGACGGCCCCCGCGGCAACCCGACGCTCGAAGACGGATGCGGCCGCTTCCGCGTCCGCCATTTCGGCGTGGCTCCGGCGGGGCAGTTCAGCGCGTTCGAAATCGTCAAGTCGATCCGCCGGATCGTCGCGGAAAACCAGGACATCAAGGTCTGGAACCTTTCGCTCGGCTCCATGGTCGAGGTCCGCCCCAACTTCATCTCGCCCGAAGCGGCCGAGTTGGACCGGCTCCAGAAGGAATACGACGTCCTTTTCGTCGTGGCCGGAACCAACCTTCCCGTCCACCCGGAACGGACTCCGATGCGGCTCGGCGCGCCGGCCGACTCCCTCAACTCCGTTGTCGTCAATTCGGTCGGATTCGACGGTTCTCCGGCGCCCTACACGCGCGTCGGACCCGTCCTGTCCTTCTTCAACAAGCCCGACGTCAGCTACTACGGCGGAACCGGGCCGGGCCTGTCGGACTGCATCGTCGTGAACGAGGGCAGTCCGTGCGCCAGCTACCGCCAGGGCACCTCCTACGCCGCGCCGTGGGTCGCGCGCAAACTGGCGTACATGATCTGCACCCTCGGCCTCTCGCGGGAAGTCGCCAAGGCGCTTCTCGTCGACGCGGCAGGCGGCTGGACGCCACGGACGGATCCCGAGCACATCGGATACGGCGTCGTTCCCCGCCACGTTTCGCAGATTGTCGGAACGCCGGACGACGAAATCCGCTTCGTCCTCTCGGGCGTGTCGGAGGAATACGAGACCTACACCTACGAACTTCCCGTCCCCACCTCGGGCGACACGCATCCCTACTTCGCGCGGGCCACGCTCGTCTACTTCCCCTGGTGCGACCGCAACCAAGGCGTCGACTACACCGAAACCGAACTCGACGTCCACTTCGGCCGCGTCCAGTGGAAGAACGGCAAGGCGGCCATCAAGGCGATCGATGACAACACGCAGGGCGACACCGACGATCCCGGAACGTGGGAAGCGGACGCCCGGGAGCTGTTCCGCAAGTGGGACAACGTGAAGCGGATCGTGGAACCGGTCACCCCGAAGGCCCGTGCCCGCAAGGCCTACGAATCCCGTCTCTGGGGGCTCTGCATCCGGTCCAAGGCCCGCAACGCGAACGGACAGCGGGACCGGCTCTCCTTCGGCGTCGTCGTGACCCTGAAGGAAATGCACGGCGTCAACCGTATCGACGACTTCATCCGCCACTGCCAGGCCCGCGGCTGGATCGTCAATCGAATCGACGTGGAGACTCAGGTCGAAGTCTACAACCAAGGGCAGATGGAATTGCCGCTGGAATAAACATCTGATAGTCGTGAAAGGAAGTACAACATGAGAAACAAGAAACCGATTGTCGCCATCTGTTACGATTTCGACGGAACGCTATCCCCTGGAAACATGCAAGAATATGGCTTCTTTCCCGGATTGTCAAAAAAAGACCGAGACACTTTTTGGAAGCAATCCGAGGCAATGGCAAAAGAAAACGGCGCAGACAGCATCCTTTCCTATATGTTTCTTATGCTTGAAAAAGCCAGGAACAATCCCGCCCTCAAGACGACAAAACAAGCTATTCGCGACTACGGAAAAGAAATTGAGCTCTATCCCGGTGTAGAAAACTGGCTCAAACGAATTTCCTCTTACGGAAAAGAAATCGGAGTTTGCGTTGAGCACTATATCGTATCGTCTGGACTTGTGGAAATGATCGATGGATGCCCGATTTCAAAACATTTCAAACGAATTTACGCCTGTTCGTTTAAATACGACCAAAACGAAGTGGCGGAATGGCCTGCACAGGCAGTCAATTGCACAACAAAGACACAGTTTTTGTTCCGCATCAGCAAGGCGGCAGATGACCTATCGGACACCAAGAAACTTAATGCCCCCATCAATGAAGAAGACCGCCATGTCCCCTTTTCCCGCATGATTTATATCGGCGACGGTTCGACGGATGTGCCTTGTATGACGGTGGTCAAGACCAGGGGAGGGCACTCAATTGCAGTATACAAGCCGAAGAGTAAAAAGAAGCAGGAAGCTCTTAAGTTCTATGAAGAGGGTCGCGCCAACTTCTGCGTTCCCGCCGACTACAGCGATGGAAAAGCATTGGAAATTACCGTCAAGGCGATACTTGACAAGATTAAGGCTGATTGGGTTATAAAACAGTTGGAGCCAAAAGAAAGTCCGACAATCTCATCTGATCGCGGGGCGAATGATGGTAGCACATCCATTGAAGACCAAACGGATCAAGTCGAAAACGCTGAGTCCACCAGTGCCGAATTGGACGAAAGTCACTAAGACCATTGTGCTCCCTGTCGATGACTCTTCAGCTCTCCGCTACAATTTGGCGTAGCAATCAGTCAAGGACGCGGAAACGGAGACGGGGACGGGCGGCGACGAGGCGGGCGAGGGTGCCGTTCGGGTCGAGGGAGGCGAAGACGGCTTCGTCGCAATGGTCGAGGAGCCAGCCGTTGCGGACGGCGGCCGTCTCTTCCGAAACGCGGCGGGCGCTTTGCAACACGGGCGAGACGACCAGCAGCCGGCCGGCCGCGATGGGTTCCCGGAATTCTTTCGGCACCGATTTCCAGAGCGAACGCGCGAGGACCAGAATGATCGGGGATGTTCCGCGCAGGAGGAACGAGAGGACGTCGCGCTCCAGGGCGCTCTGGAATCCGCTCGCCACGCACCGTCCGGCGTCGCGCGCCTCCGTCGCCCAGTCATAGCAGCGCATTACCGCCGACGGAGGCACCCGGCGGGAGGAGAGCAGCGCGGTTTTCGGCAAGGCGAGGAGATTGGCATTGCCGAGCATCGTCGGGGCGACAACCGGATCGGTCATTCCCCGCCTCCGGCATTCAGTTCATCGCCCATACGATACTTGATGTCGTAGTTGATGATGAAGTCCAGTTCCTCTTCGGTGAAGCCGTAGAGCTTCGCCAATAACTCGTCGATCTCGTCGATGATGGGCTTGGATAGTTTGGGATAAAACTCATCGTAGACTACTCGCCCGGTTGCCTTGTAGAAAGTTTCCTTACGCTTGGAATTGCGTTTGAAATCGCAAAAAAGTCGGTTTACTGCTTCTTCTGACATTTCCACATCGGGAACATGGAAAGATTCAATTTCTCGTACAACTAAATCGCGGCAATTCGAAAATCCGATAAACCACCAATAGAAGGTTGATGAGTTCAATGCGGCAGCGATAGTATTGAAGTTTCGGAGAATTTTTAATGTCTTGATGTGCGCTGAAACAACTTCTCCTTGCTTGTCGCTGTAGAAGTATGGTGGTTCGTTCGTGAAGCGAATAAAATAGCGTGGTGCATTGTGGTAGTAGAGCTGTTTTTCTCCATTAATTGTATAGATGAACAGTTTGGGTGCAGCACAGACTTTCTCGAAAATTGAATGCTCAATCTCGCTGTGAAACTTGCCGAGAGAAACATAGCCGGGCAATATCGCCTTGGCGTAACGAACAGTCGCGAAGAGAAAACTGCGCGCCTCCTCATTCCAGCGACGATATTTGGTAGAGTAGATTTCATTGCCACCGAGCAAGTATATGAGTAGACGCTGATCCACCCCGTCGAATAGTTTTGCAGGGCGGATATCGTAGGTGGAGAACCACCCTTTTTCCTCTAGGAACAAGTCAAATAGTGACTTCATGCGTTCTGTACATATTGAGGAATGGGGAATGATCATGCCCCGCTTCCCATGAGAGGAAAGCAATGTTTCCGCTCGCTCTATCACAAACGCATAGAGATTGCCGCAACTTTCTGTTTTGTAGTCTTTGATTTTGTAGTCCTTGACCTTGGAGTATTCCACATACGGCGGATTGCCGACGATCACGTCGAAGCCGCCGCGTTCGTGCATAATCGGATAGAACTCGGTGTACCAGTGGAACGGCTGTGCGTCGTGGAGCCATTGGTCCTTCGTCTTGCCACAGTGGCGGTCGTAGAGGTGAGCATCGAGCAGTTTCCGGATAGACGCGAGGCGATCGTTGATTTCCTTCTTCGCTTCGACGAGCTGGCGGTGGTCGCCGAGAAGATTGAGCTGTTCACGGCGGAAGAATTCGAAGGCCTTGGAGGTCTTCGTCATCTCGGTCTCGATCTTCTCCTTGAGTTCGACCCAGGCGAACATGTCTCCGTTGACGAGTCCGTCCTGGATCTGCTTCTCGGTGGCGTATCCGACGAGGGTGTTGCCGCAGCGGATGTTGAAGTCGATGTCGGGAAGCGGGTCGAGGCCGAGGTTTTCGTCGGCGGGATCGACGTCGACGACGGACACCATCTTGAGGAAGAGCCGCAAGCGCGCGATCTCGACGGCCTCGTGCATGATGTCGACGCCGTAGAGGTTGCGGAGGATGACGTTCTTGTAGATGAAATACTGACGGTTGGAGCGGAACTTGCCGGCGATTTCCGCGAATTCGTCCTTGAAGAGGTTGGCGTTGCGGGCATGGAACTCCTCCATCCGGTCGAGGCAGGCCTCGTAGAGCGGTTCGAGGATGTTGAGGGCGGCAAAGAGGAACGCGCCGGAGCCGCACGTCGGGTCGAGGATGGTGACTTCGCGGAGCGTCTTGTAGAAGTGGAGGACGAGGCGATGGTCGTCGGTCTTGCGGACGACGTCTTCGACGAAGGATCGGATGTCGAGGTTGTAGGTGACGAAGTCCCGGATGTCCTTGATTCCGCCGTCGGCGATTTTTTCGCGAATTTCCGAGACGCGACGGCGGCGGGCGACGGTCTCGCGCCAGATTTCCGTGGGGAGGGCGAACTCTTCGCCGGCGGGCTTGTTCCATTCGGCGCGACGGGCCCGCAAGGTCGCCTGCGGCTCGACATCGACGCCCCGCCCGATTTCGGGCGGGAGGGGAAGGTCGACGCCCTTGCGCATCGCCGGGAAGACATAACGGTCGGGCGTCTCCCTCCAGCCGGCGGCATTGCCGACGGCGGAGCCGCCGGTGGCCTTTTCCCACACCCACGGCACGATGGTGTTGCGCCCGATGTATTCGGTGATGTCCTCCTTGGTGTAGTAGGCGCCCATCTGCGCGCGGTCGTTGATGTACTGCTCGAAGATGTAGCCGAGGACGTCGGGGTTGATGTCCCTGCCATCGGCGGAAAGGCGGTTGTCGAGATGCCAATGCCACTGGTCGAAGAAGGCGAAGAGGGACTCGAAGACGGTGTCGGGGATGTCGATGTCCTTGTTCTCGCGCTCGATGCGGTGCATCGAAAACATCCCGCCGTTCAGGTAGGGAATGCGTCCGTATTTGCGGAGGAAGTAGTCGGAGCGGGCGGAGACCGGCTTGTCGAGCCCATCGCTGAAGAGCTGCTTGAGGAAGCTGCGGTAGAAGGTTTCGTAGAACCGGTCCTGCCCCCGCCTGGCCTGGACCTGGGCGAGCCGATCGCGAAGGTAGTTCTCGTTGAAGTCGAGGAAGCCCTTCTTCTGGATGAAGTAGCAGAACATCAGGCGGTTGAGCATCACGGAGGCGTACCACTCGCGATCCTCCGATCCGGCGACGTTCCGGACGCCCTTCACGAAGGCATCGTGCTGTTTGCGGAAGGCCTGGTAGAACTTCTTCGTGACTTCCTCGGCATTGGCGAGGAACGCCTTCTCCACGGTCTCGATGACTTCGACCGCGCCGGGAACGCGGCCGATCGGGAAGGAGAGGCGCCCGAGCTTTTCGAGGAGGAAGGCGCGCTGGGCTTCGGTTTCGCACGGGACGACGACGAGCTTGCGGCGTTCGACGGAACGAACGGGGACTGTCCAGAGCTGGCGTGAAGGATCCGCTTCGACCGTGAAGACGGCGAGGTAGGTTTCGCCGAGTTTCCGCAGACGGGAATCGATCGCGGCGCGCTCGGCGCTCGTGGGGAAGTCCGAAAGGCGGCATTCCCACACGCGCGGACCGAGCGAGGCGACTTCGCGGAAGAGAAATGATTTCGGGGCCGCGTCGCCGACAGGCGCCAGGTCCACGCGGAAAGGGCGCGACGCGGGCGGGGCGGCGTTCCAGCCCATTTCGACGAAGAGCGTGCGGAAGTTGGCGGCGGCGAGGAGGGAGGCCAGTTCGTTTCGGGGCATGGGAGGAATGCGGGGTTAGACCAAATCGACGGAGGCGAGGGCGCGTGCGACGGAACCGGGGGCGGCCGAGTCGCGCGAGTCGGAGGACGCGGGGGCGCAGAGCGCGTCCTCGGCGTGGAGCGCGCGGGCGCGGTCGAGGATCGTGTCGGCGGTCTCGCCGCGGGCGAACATCCGGCCGAGCTCGGCGCGCGCCGCTTCGCGGAGGGGGCGGGCGTAGACGGCGTCGGAGAGGTCTCGGTCCTGGCCTTCGAAGAGCGTGTCGCGGTTTTCGCGGAGCCGGTTGCCGAGGATGTTGAAGAGACGGTAGCGGATGGAGGATTTTGCGCCGAGGACGCCGGAGGTGGCGACCGCCGCGGCGGAATCCGCGGCGACGGCGGCGAGGGCGGCGGCGACGCGGGCGTGATGGGCCGGGTCGGGCTCCGCGCCGGGCGTGTTCGGATCGCAGGCGAGTTCGGCGAACACGCGCGACGGGGAGTGCGCGAGAGGGACGCCTTGTGCGTCCGTCCGGACGAGCGAGTCGGCGCCGGAGGGGGCGCGAGAGAGGAGAATCGTGCCGGGCGCGGCGTTCGCGCCGCGGGCGCGCCCGCAGTAGACGGCGTCCGCGAGGCCTTCGATGCGGGCTCGGAGGGCGGGATCGGAGCGCGTTGCGTCGTTCCAGACCTGGAAGGCCTGGGAGGGAAGGTCCACCTCGCCGTCGTCGGCCTCGTCGAGGATGCCGGCCTTTTCGTTGAACACGTCGACGAGATTCTGCCGGTTGCCCTCGAAGAAGACTTCGTCGGAACCGACGGCGTCGGCGTTGGCGTTCACGCGCTCGCCGAGACGGTTCACGAGACGGATGACTCGTTCGACGCCGTCCTGCGGGAAGAACGAATGGCAGAAGACCTTGGGCGCCTTCTGGCCGATGCGGTCCACGCGGCCGGCGCGCTGGACGAGGCGGATGAGTGCCCACGGCAGGTCGTAGTTGACGACGACGTGGGCGTCCTGGAGGTTCTGCCCTTCAGAAAGCGTGTCGGTGGCGACGAGGATCCGGGTCTGTTCCGATGCGGGGGGAACGGGGCGGACGC
>OCTW013367863.1_pt1 | contig 14916 bp, 15 predicted proteins | sample 1539671 | NCBI WGS metagenome assembly OCTW01 (sample SAMN02144230, study PRJEB22623) | gut metagenome | biome: sheep rumen | host: Ovis aries | place: New Zealand
ACGTTATACGCAATTGTATCGATCGCTTACTAAAGCTTCCCTAATCGTTATCTTCGTCTCCATTTTGACCAATAATTTTCATGCAAGCTTCATATGCTTCTTCATAGGTATCCCATTTAATTTTGTCACCTTCGCGAACTTCTAGATCGCCAATTCTTGCATACGAATGTACGCCATCATTAAATGATTTAATTGAAATGTCTTTTTTTGTAAAATTCGGAAAAGCTGGGTATTTACGATATAAGAAATTATCTTCAGTTTGAGGCTCTGTCGTCCATTTTCCATCACTATCAATATAGAGCTGTTGATTGGTCGCAAGAGCCTTCATCTGTTCATCTAAACTGTTGTCATTCGTATGCTGCGAAGCTTGCTGTACATCAATTTTTTTATCACTTTTCTTATTGTGCTTTTGAATATCCAAATCCGATTTCTGCTGCTTAGCATCCGAAATTTCATTGTAATAAGCAATGAGCTGTTGAATAGAACGAATTTTGATCAGCCATCTTTGTGTTGGTTTGCCCTTGTCGACTAAAACAAATAACCAATTGATTTTTTTCATGTTTTTCTCCTTATCTTATGATTCTAAATCATCTTGTGTTTTATTTAATTCAATTTGACTTTCAAATAATTTGTTTTGCAAATCTAAAATAGATTTACGATTAGCATCATTTTCTTCCTTTATCTGTTTAATATGATCACGGTATTGATTCAATAAATCATTTTTTTGGTCAAGCTGTTCTTTTAAAGAATTTTGAGCACTTATTAAGTCATCAATTTTTTTGTTTAATTGTTCAATTTGTTTATTTTTCTCTTCTGTCTGTTGATCTGAAGAATCCTTATCATTGGTCAACTCTTGAATTTTGTCGGCTAGTTCCTTATTATGATTTTCACTTTGGCAATACATGTCGGCTAAATTCATACATCCCATAACCATTAAATAAATACGGTTAATATTAGGATTACTTTTTCGAATTTTTTCAAGCTCATGATTAGCCAAGTCTGTTGCTTTTTGTATTTCTAATTCATTATTATCATTTTTTACTTGAAGGATTGTCCCTGCGATATTAACTTCTATAGGCTTTTTTTCCATTTATCAAATGCTCCTTTACATCCTTATTTTATCACATTTTATATAATGAACCTATAAAAACTCGTCATCCTCCTAAGATAAAAGTCATTGAATAAATAATTGATCATTTATTAATTTTCTAAGAGAGAGAAAACAGCCCTCAAGCAGGGAAAAATTTCCTGCTTGAGGGCTGTTAATCTATAGAGACAAGTAATATTAATAATTTGGCGTTGCGTATCCAAAAATAGAACTTGATTTGTAGTTAATTGTTCTGCGCTTTACTTGATCACTATAATTGCCTTCGATTGTTGTAATAGTACCATTACTGTAGGATTCAACTAACCCTACATGATCCACAACACGGTCACCATTCCAATCGTAATAGACAATGTCTCCCATCTTTGGCACATAGCCTTTCCATTGCCATCTGCCTTTACTTTGATACCAGCTTACACCCGATGGGCAATACGCATGATAATAGAAAACATCGCTTGAAAGACCCGCTTGATTGCCACACCACGATACGAACATGGCACACCACGCTGCATGCTGATAAATACTCGAATGGACGTAATTCCCATACCACACACCGTATTTTGTATAATTATTGCTACCTTCTTTTGTCCCAATTTGAGATCTAGCAATATCAATGACCTGCTGTCTCTTGCTTACAACAGGTTTAGTTGTAAATCCAGAAGCATCTGCTTTTTCAATTGTAAATTGCTGGGCAGCTGAATTATTATTACTATACAGTTGAATATTAGAATTGTCAGCAGTATTGTTACCTGCCAAATCTATTACGCGCGTTTGGCTGCATTCTGGTTGAAGGTAGTAAACACCTGATCCAGAGGATGTTTCTCTGATATAAAATTTTTGAGCCTTTGAACTATTCGAACTATAAATTTGAATATTCGCTCCATTTTGATCAGAGCCACCACTTACATCCAATACCTTTGAGGTATCTGATAAAGATGAAATTGTATAGGATTCATCTGAATTTTTCTTAAACTGCCATCCCTGTTCTTTATAATTATTAACAGATTGTAAAACAACATTATTCGAATTCCCTACAGCAACAGATTTTCCACTTGCTTTATGTTTAATTCTAGCTGTAAAAGAATCGCCCAAATCAACGTTTCTTACTTTTGCTGTCTCTGTTGTTGAAGCTGAAGCTGAATCCGACGAAGATTTTGTATTACCACTTGAAGTTGATGCGTCATTTTTTTTACTTGAATCAGAAGATGTATTTGTCGTTGTTTTTGTCGTATCTACTGTTTGATCTACTTTAGCTGTATTTGTTTTATCTGTTGTAGAAGTAGTAGAATTTGAATCTTTCTTTTCTGCTATATCAGTTTTCGTTGTTGTTTCTGAGATGGATGATGAAGTTGTTGATGTACTAGAAGCCTGTTTTAATGCAGCAATTTGTTCCGTTGACAAAATGCTGATTTTAAATTTCTGTTGACTTGTTTTCTGACTTGCTTTGATGAGTACATTGTTGTTATCAATAGTCAATACCTTTGCAAGCGAACTAGAAGGTCTTAGCGAAAACATATTATTATCTTCTAAAAATACGTTCCACATTTGTCCATAGGATTGTTTAGATACGGCCGAAGAGACCTTTGCTCCCTCAATATCAGAACCAACTGTTAGCACGTAAGCATTTGATTTTGAAACAATTGAATAGACGTTTTTCGTATCATCGTAAATAAATGTCCACGCCTGATTGGTCGTATTTGCATTATCCTCAAAGCTCAATGTGCCATTTTGATTCGTCAATACCTTTTTCTGATCACTAGACCAAATTTGAGCAACAAACGTATTACCGTTATTAAGTTCTACGCTTGTAGCGGCAAAAGAAGGCCACTGAAAAAATAAGGAAATCAATGCAGCAAGTAGACCAATCATCCACCACTTCTTATAACTTTTATCTCTTTGATTCTCTATCACGGTTTCTCACCTTCCTTTACCTTTATTCGTAATAATTCCCACCGATTTTTACAGAATTTGCTTTTTTCGTTGCTTGGAATGAATAATAAGAATGGTTTCTCACACCGCCATATACGCAGTCTTTGACAGCAGCTTGAACGGCAGTCGAAGATTTACCATTTAGATATTTTTTATAAGCACCTGAACTGTATGCAGAAAATTGCCCGTTTGCTTTTACAACGGCAACCGCTGTAGTGCCTCCCCATTTTCCAGAATCAGCGCGATTCATAATACACGAAATAACCGCTAGTGCGCCTTCATAACCTGAATTATCTTCCTGTGACACAACAGCACATAAAAAGTCAAAATCAGATGCACTCACATTTTCCGTTGTATGATTGTAAGTGATATTTTTTGTCTGACTTACATACTGACTTAAACTGCTTTGTGTACTGTTACTCGAAGATGATGCACTTGAAGATGTACTTGTGGTACTCGTCGTAGTAGCAGCCGTAGACTGAGTACTATCAGTTGTTTGGGTCGTTGCAGTCTCTTCTTTAGTTCCAATGGCAACAACCTGCGTAACAGGCTGTTTAGTAATTGTCGAAGAAATTTCTTTCTGTGAAACTAATTTACCATCTTCATAAGTCATTTCAGTCGTAACTGTTTTTTCTCCGTTAACCCCTTGCGTTGTTGTTTGAGTTGTTCCCTTTGCTAGATTGGAGACATACACGTTGTAGGTCTGATATGGTATGACAACAGTAGAAGTTGAAGTTTTTGTTGTAGTGCTAGAATTGCTGCTTTCTGAAGTATTTGAACTGTCAGACGATGTGTTTGAGCTGGTACTTCCAGAGTCTGTTGTAGTCGAAGTTGTCTGAGTTGAACTTGTGCTAGTTGTACTATCTGATGTACTTGAGGAAGCGGAATCTGTTACGGTTGCAGTCGATTCTGACGTCTGACTCGTGTCTTTCGATGTTGTTTCGTCTGATGATTTATTATCTTCTGTTGTGTCAGATGATTTTGAAGTGTCATCACTGTTGCTAGAAGAATCAGATTTTCCAGACGTGTCTGATGCAGTCGACGAATTATTTGATGAGGTTGATGAGTTAGATGAGTTATTAGAAGTATCTGTAGATGAAGCTGATGAAGTACTATCCTTTGAAGACGTATTTGTCGCAATGTCTGATGGATTCATGGATACCTTCATTGTGACTGGTTTTGCTGTTACAGATGAACTTTTGACTTTTTCTGAGACCAAAACACCATTATGATAAACTGCTTCGGACACTACTGTCTTTTGGCCGTTCTGTCCAGATTGCTCTACTTTTGAGCTCCCTTGAGATACGTTGCTGTCTGCTACGACCTCTGTTTGATAAGGAACCTCTTCAGTAGAAGCAACCTGTGCTTTGGTAACACGAACAACATTGATACTTTTCACTTTCGACGTCAGTAAAGTAGAAGTCCCTGGAGTAACAATATCGTCTTTATTGATTTTTATATTTTTTTCTTTCAACAAACCGGCTATCGTTTTTTGAGTCGAACTATATTTAACTTTTTTATCGCCGATTGTAATGACACCATTGGCCTTTTTCACAATTTTAATATTGTGAATTTTTGATGCCTGACTAGCAAGGCTGACAGAATAATCGTAAAGGTCCTTGTCTATTGAATAGCCATTACTTTTTAATAAATCCTGAACCGTTTGTCCTTGTTTTGAATAAACTGTTTTTGTCGTTGTTTTTGAGGATCCATCATTTGGATCGTAAGAAACTTTCACGCTATTGTTGCTTCTTCCTGCGAAAAAAATACCCGCACAGACGCATGCAATCGCAATGAAAATAAATGCTTTCTTTTTTCTTAGATGCATTGGATCTCCTTTCTACTGTTGTTGATCTGCTTGAAATAACTTGGTTTTAGATTACCAAAGCCTTATTACTAAGGTCAACGACCAGAAAGAAGCGATTTTGAGTTAAAAAGTGCGCCACAAAAATTTAAATATTTTTTTATCTTATTAATGTGAAAAACAATAATATTATTTAATATCTATGAATAATATTGCGTAAAGAAATTTAATACTTGTATGTAAAAATCATTCTCTTTTGAAAAAATGAAAATCTTAAAAAATAAAAGGCCTATTTGAATCATATCAAATAAGCCTTTTTTGAAAATAAATGCGAAAAATTACCATTATAAACGATCAATCACATCAAGCACTTTGTTTAATTGATCAGTATTTTCAATATTTTCTATTTTCCCCTGATCCATTAATTTTGCGATTTCTGGATTCATCGGAAGTTGTCCTAAAAGATCAATATTTTTTTCTTCAGAAATTTCCTTGATGTGACTTTCGCCAAATACCGATATTCTTTCTCCGCAATGAGGACAGAGTAAATAACTATAGTTCTCAATTACACCCAGAACATCAACATTCATCATTTTTGCCATATTTACTGCTTTTTCTACGACCATTGACACTAAATCCTGAGGTGAAGTCACGATAATGATTCCGTCAATTGGCAAAGATTGAAAAATAGTCAATGGCACGTCTCCGGTTCCAGGTGGCATATCAATCAATAAATAATCCTTATCACCCCAAACAACATCTGTCCAGAATTGCTTGACCGCTCCCGCAATAACAGGCCCTCTCCAAATGACTGGATCAGTTTCATTTTCTAAAAGCAGATTCATCGAAATAACATCGATACCCTGTTGAGTTGCCACAGGGTAAAAATACTCTTCCGAGCCTCTTGCCTTCTCCGTTATACCAAATGCTTTCGGGATTGAAGGACCTGTAATATCGGCATCCATGATACCAACTTTTTTTCCGCTTCTATTTAATGCAACGGCAATTTCAGACGTAACTGTAGATTTCCCTACACCGCCTTTACCACTTACAATACCGATAACTTTTTTCACAGAACTCAATGGATTAAGATCCACTTTAAAATTTGGCTTTGGAATATCTACCATGTCTTTTCTCCTTAATTAATGATTATCATGTTCATTATAATAATCTATTTTATTTTTTTCAATTAATTCTTTCTTTTGATTATGGGTCATCCGATTTTTTATAATAGCTTCCCAGCTCATTGCGTCGTGTTTAGTTTTAAACACCTTGTAGTATGATAATTGAACTGGTCTTCGGCTTCTCGTATATTTACTTCCCTTTCCTTTATTGTGAGTTTCAATTCTCTTTTTTAAATTATTGGTATAACCTGTATAAAATGTGCCATCAGAACAAGTCACTATGTATGTGTAAAATTGCATAATCGTTATTTTTATAATAACCTTTCAATAACAAAAATAATAAGCAGCCTTTTGCTGACCGCTTATTATTTGATCTTATCCATCTTTTAACATCATGTCTTTTACTTTCATTAGCCGAGTTGTCGTCCCTCGTTCATTTTCTTCCAGACGCATCATGATATATTTAATATTCTTTTTAGTTTCTGGAATCATAACGTGCTCTAAAGCATTCACGCGTCTTCGAGTTTTTTCAATTTCATCAGCTAATAAATTGCAGGTCTTTTCAACTTCTGCCAATTCGATTAGCATAGGCATCAACTCCGCAATGTCTAGAACAGACTGATCGAGTTCTCCAGATGTAAAAGAAAAACCATATGGCAATTGAGGTGCCTTTCCAGATTCTTCATACTTTAATTTTGGCACATCAACACTCATAATGTTTGCCTTATCAACTGTAATATCAGTTGATTTTGCCGGACACAAGAGAGCTTCAGTTACTAAGTCTTCGCCCATTCTGCTTTCTGCAACCGAAAATCGTTGTAACGCTTCTGTTAATCTGGTTTCAATTTCTTCTCTTAATGTCCTATTTTTTTTAATGTAGATCATAAATCTACGGACCATTTCATCTCTTTTGTCCTTTAATAATTTATGGCCACGTTCAGCTGTTTGCAGCCTACTTTTTAAACGTGTTAATTCCATTCGAGTAGGCTTAATTTGCGCGCACATAATCTATTCTCCATCAATAGAAGACTGTTTGTTGTCATCAGGATAATATTTGTCAATATAATCGAGCTTAATTCTCTTTAATTCTGTCTTCGGTAAAATAGACAGAAGCTTCCATCCGATATCCAGCGTTTCTTGAATATCTCGATTTGTATCATATCCTTGAGAAACATATATTTCTTCAAATTGATCAGCAAATTTAGCGTAAAGCTTATCCATGTCGGACAATGCTGCATCTCCTAAAATAACAGCTAATTCCTTTGCCTCTTTGCCTCTTGCATAAGCTGAAAAAAGCTGATTCATTGTGTCAGCATGATCTTCACGTGTCTTACCCTTGCCGATCCCCTTATCTTTTAATCGACTCAGCGAGGGCAAAACGTTAATTGGCGGTTCGATGCCGCGCATATTCAATTCTCGGGATAAGATGATCTGTCCTTCAGTGATATATCCAGTTAAATCTGGAATTGGATGTGTAATATCATCTTCCGGCATTGATAAAATAGGGATTTGCGTAATCGAGCCTTTTTTCCCTAAAATACGCCCTGCACGTTCGTATATTGAAGCCAAGTCTGTATACAAATATCCTGGATATCCTCGCCTTCCAGGGACTTCTTTTCGAGCGGCTGACACTTCTCGTAATGCTTCAGCGTAATTCGTCATATCCGTCATAATGACGAGCACATGCATATCTAATTCAAACGCTAAATATTCCGCACAGGTTATGGCCATTCTAGGTGTGGCGATTCGTTCAACAGCAGGATCATTGGCATAGTTCATAAACAGAACTGCTCGTTCGATCGCGCCTGTTTTCCTGAAATCTTGAATAAAATAATCTGCTTCTTCAAAAGTCGTTCCAATTGCAGCAAATACAACCGCAAAATCTTCCGAATCATCTAATACTTTCGCCTGTCTGGCGATTTGGGCAGCCAGCTGAGCATGAGGCAGACCAGATCCTGAAAAAACCGGAAGCTTTTGGCCACGCACCAGGGTGTTTAATCCATCAATTGCGGAAATACCCGTTTGAATAAATTCGGCCGGGTAATCCCTGGCTACTGGGTTAATTGGCGCGCCATTGATATCGAGTTTTTCATCAGGAATAATTTGTGGCCCATCATCTATCGGCCGACCCATTCCATCAAAAATTCGGCCCAGCATGTCTCTGCTTACGCCTAATTCTATTCCGTGTCCTTCAAAAATAACTTTTGAATCCGATATTTTAAGTCCTTGTGAACTTTCAAACAGCTGAACTAATGCCGCATCCCCATCGATCTCCAATACACGTCCAACTCGTTCTTCTCCGTTAGCTTGTTTTATTTGAACTAATTCATCGTACTTTACATTTTCAACATGATCAACAAGCATTAAAGGACCAACAACTTCTCTAATCGTTTTGTATTCTTTATTCATCCGCTTTTTGTCCTTCTGATAATGCTTCAAAGGCATCATTCATCTCTGTTCGAATGCGTTCGTATTTTTCGTCTTTTTCATTTTCAGGAACGTACTTCATTCTGGCAATTTTTTCCCGAATTGGCATTTGAATGACTGCGTCAAATGAACCGTCAGCATTTAGATACTTTTCGCCCTCAGTATACCAGCTTAATATCATTTTTAAAATTGCAATCTGTTTTTGCGGTGATGAATAGGTATCGACATCATCAAAAGCCGATTGATGCAAAAAATCCTCCCGAATTGAACGCGCGCATTCTAATGTAAGCCGATCTTGATAACTTAGCGCATCGACACCTACTAAATGAACAATTTCTTGAAGTTCTGATTCTTTCTGCAAGATATTCATTGTTGCTTGGACAGACTTCGACCAATCTTGATCTATATTTTGATTAAACCAATCATTTAATCTGTTACTATACAAAGAATAGCTTGTTAACCAATCGATTGCAGGAAAATGACGCTGATAAGCTAAATCGGCGCTTAATCCCCAAAATACTTTGACAATTCTCAATGTTGCTTGTGAAACTGGCTCAGAAATGTCGCCACCAGGAGGCGAAACTGCTCCAATTGCAGAAATAGCACCCGTTCTTTGATCAGAACCTAAACAATTAACTACACCCGCTCGTTCATAAAATTCGGCTAATCGCGATGATAAATAAGCAGGATAACCTTCTTCACCCGGCATTTCTTCTAGCCGGCCTGACATTTCACGAAGCGCTTCAGCCCAACGCGAAGTCGAATCTGCCATAATTGCAACTTTATATCCCATATCACGAAAATATTCCGCAATAGTAATGCCTGTATATATTGAAGCTTCACGAGCAGCAACCGGCATATCAGATGTATTGGCTATTAAGACAGTTCTCTTCATTAAGCTCATTCCCGTGCGTGGGTCATTTAATTCCGGAAATTCGCGAAGCACATCAGTCATTTCATTGCCCCGTTCGCCGCATCCAATATAAATAATGATGTCTGCATCAGACCATTTTGCCAATTGATGCTGAATCACCGTTTTCCCGGAACCAAATGGGCCTGGGATCGCAGCAACGCCGCCTTTCGCAATAGGAAACAACGAATCAATGACTCTCTGACCTGTAATCATCGGTTCATCAGGCGTTAATTTATTTCGATATGGCCGTCCAATTCGGACAGGCCATATCTGAAGCATGGGCACATCTTTTTCATCCCCATCAACCGTTTCTATTTTTGCAATTGGCTCAGTAATCGTTGCCTCGCCATCGTAGATCCACGATATCGTTCCGGAATAACTGGGCGGCATCATGATTTTATGGATAACGGCGGGTGTTTCTTCAACTTCGCCAATAATATCTCCAGGCTGTAATTGATCGCCGATTTTCGCTACAGGTTTAAAAGACCATTTCCTTTTTCGGTCTAATTTAGGCACATCAATGCCTCGTGTGATATTATTGCCAGCTTCTTTATAGATGGACGTCAGCGGACGTTGAATACCATCGTAAATCCCTTCGATTAATCCAGGAGCCAGTTCAACTGACAGCGGTTGTCCCGTTTTATATACTGGTTCTCCCGGGCCAATGCCTGCCGTTTCTTCGTAAGCCTGAATAGAGGCTTTATCGCCACGTAGTTCAATTACTTCACCAATGATATGTTTATTGCTGATTTTTACGACATCATACATTTGAACATCAGCCATATGCTCAGCAATAATTAATGGGCCCGCAACTTTTACAACTGTACCTGTTTGTTCTAAAGTGCTGCCGCTTTGTTTAGGATTCAACTTATCATCATTTCCTTTCTAAAAGATGTCTGCGCCAACTGCTTTTTCAATATTTTTTTCTATTCCCCTTTTACCAATTCCTAAAGCACCATTTTTATTCGGAATCGGGATAATCGCAGGAAAAGATTTATCCTTATATTCATCGATTATTGTTTCTATTCCTGCTGCAATATTTTCTGTAATATAAATAATAGAAAATTTATTGCGTTCGAGCTCTTTTATTTGTTTGCCGATATCTTCACATTCTTCAACGGGAAATACAGAAAAACCCAGCACCTTAAAAATCATAATGGAATTTTGATCGCCGATAACAGCAATTTTCGCTTTTTGACTCATCAAAAATCACCTCAACATATCTTTTTCTCTCGGATTATTGGCATGACTGTTTTTCTGAGCAGCCATCACTCTCAGTGACGAACCTTCTCTTCTTTTTTCAAGCAAATAATTAATGATTGGCCCAATTCCAAAAGAATCATTTTTTTCTTCGTGAATAATTGAAAAAGCAAAATCATCTAATTGACTTTCCACTTCAGAGATAATATGGTGTTTCGAATAATCGTCCAATATTTTTCGATATACTGTTCTGTTAGGTCCCGTCGATAAATAAGCACACAACTGATCTTCTGTTTGACCGATAGCCTTGTGCATCTCTGTCTGATCTAATGATCCAGCATCGAAAAGCAGAAGATTAATTTTTTCAGAATTCCATTGCAAGGCATTTCCCCTGAGAATTGCCAAAATGTTAACTTTGTCAAAAACAATATTAAAATATTGCTTGAGCAAAGCATTTTGATGCATCATTAAAGCATCCCTTATCGTTGTCAATACTGCGAAGTCTATCTTTTGACTGATTTCAAACGGATCTTCTAGATCTAAGGCAGCCTTTATAGCTTTACCTATAGCTGAAGGAAGCTCATTATATTTTTCATCTGAAATAGCTTCAATCAATTGATCGATATGAATCACACCCGAAGTATGCAAAAATGATTTTGTGTCTTTTCTGATCAAAATGCCTTTTATAAGCATTTTGATATTGTAGGCATCTTCAGAATAATAAAACAAATTTGTCAAAACTGGGTCAGGCGAAAGCGATTTTATGTCCGAATCGACCTCATTCAATTCAGAAGCAACCATCTCATTTACAGTATGGCCGTTGTCTTCTGCAGAGCCATAATTATTTTCTTTTAACACCTGTATCATCGCTGACTCATCTTTTGCATCTGATAAACGCTGCCAGACATTCTCATCTAACAACTTATTTTCTAGCCCCTTAATTCTACCAACTGCAAAAGGGTAACTAATTCCAGCCATGACTACGCCTCATCTCGATCTTCGAATAATATAGCAGCAACTTCTCTTTCATACTTGTTCCGAACTTGTTGAAGCAAAACTTCGAAATCACCATTGATATCATAATGATCTCCTTCTAACAAGATACCCGCTTCAAATTCTGCTGGATCTGAGTCAAGTGTCAATTTCCCAGGTAGACCGTTTACCTTAAGTCCTTTATTCAGCGTAGATAAAAAGCCAGACTGATATTTTTCATAATCTTTTTCAGGAACTTTTATCGTTTCACTTCCAGTTCTTGACGATGAAGCAACGATCTCAGCAATCAACACAGACCAGTCCTTTTCAGGTAAATGATTCATCGCTTCTTTAGCTTGAGCAAACGCTCGATCTATTAATTCTCTTTTCTTTAAAAGTCTATTTTTTCGCGCTTCTAAATGAAAAATCAATTCACTTCTTTCTTCAAGGTCTTGCATCTTTCGATCGAAATCATTTTCCATCTGACTTATTTGCTCATCAGATTTCCTTTGAATTGTCTTTTTCAGTTCTTGAGCCTTTTCTTTTGAATCATTTTTTATATTGGCTGCATCTTCATTTGCCTTGTCAAGAATTCTACTGATAATTGTACTCTGCGCCATAATAACCCTTCTTGATTTACTTAATGCTGAATAAAATCAAAATTGAAGCCAGCAAGGCCAAAATGGCATAAGTTTCAACTAATGCCGTCATTGTGATTCCTTTTGCTGAAGAATCTGGATCCTTCCCAGTCATATGAATCGCCGCGGCAGCTGTTTTTCCTTGTGCAATGCCAGATAAAAGTCCAACAATAGCAATTGGTAAAGCAGCTGCAAAATAAGCCCATCCCTGCATAACAGAAATACTGTGCGGTGCGCCCGAAATCATACCAGTTTGTACTAAAATCAGCACCGCTAACAAGAATCCATAAATACCTTGAGTTCCCGGCAAAGCCTGAAGAACAAGAACTTTCCCAAATAAATCAGGTTGATCTGATGTCACCCCTGCAGCTGCTTGACCTGCAATTTGAACGCCAACAGCGGATCCGATTCCTGATAAAAGTGCACAAATGGCTGCTCCAAAAGCAGCAATGATAATTCCCTGCGTCATAATATTACCTCTCTATTTTTTATTTTCTTCTGTATTGACATTAACGTATTTAGACTTAATAGACAATGGTTCAAAAGGAATGCCACCGCCTTCATAAAATTTATTGAAAAATTCAATATACTGCAATCGACTGTCGTGGACATATGCAGATAACAAGCTCATAGCCAAATTAAAAGTATGACCAATGAAATAAATAAATAATGCGACAATTATTCCCACAATATTTACAGCAACCATGCGCGCTAAAAGATTCATAACCATCCCGATAACGCCTGTAGCTAAACTCAATGCTAATATTCGAGAATAAGATAAAATATCGCTTAAATAAGAACTGATATTATATAATCCCAATAAACCTCCCGTGATTTTTTTGACGACATTTTTGTTTTCTCTTCCTGCTGTACATAAAATCATCGCAGCACCTGCAATTGCCATTACTGCACCAACTTGACGAGTCGCCTGCAAAAACAAGAGCCCCAATCCTGTAATTAAAATCATCCAGCTCACTTGATCAAAGATGGCATCCCAAGGATGGCCAGCTTTAAATTGCTCAACGATTTTAATAGACATACCAGAGAAAATATGTAAAACACCAACGACCAGTGTGAAAATCAACATTTTCATTGGATTTGTCAATGGTGCAAACAAAATCGGATGCCAGGTTTCTCCAAAATAAGAACCAAACAGTACACCGAAGACGATTGTCGTAATAGATGAATACAATAGTGTGTTGACAAGCTTTAAACCATTGCCTTTTGGTTTTTTCAATTTACGAAAAATGTAAAATACAAAAAACATGCATATGCCATAGCCAACATCCCCCATCATCATCCCAAAGATAATCCAGTACCATGGCCCAGCAACTAGAGCCGGATCTAATTCTTTAGGACTTGGCTTTGAATACATATCTGTTATGGTTTCAAATTGAGCCCAAAATCGAGGATTCCGCGTCACGGTTGGTGGTTTATCCTTTTTTGTCGGTTTATCAAATTGAAGATCATAATCGCGAACCGTTTTATCAATGACTTTTTTGACCTTTTCAATCCGATCTTCACACACCCAACCTAGCAGCAAAACCGTTTCGTTTGTTTTTAAAGTTTTAACATTATCTCTATTTTGCTTCGTTTCGTATTGTTCATTTAATAATTTAATATCTTTTTCGTCTTCTGATATTTTTTTTATCGATTGTTCGATATTTGCTTTTTCTTTTCGATCCTGTTGAATTTTATTCCTAAGCTCTACAATTTTCTCTGATGCCGAACAGGAAGTTTTTGTTAAAATAACTTCTCTCATTCCTAGTTCTTTTAATTTGGATAACAGTTCCGGCATTTCTTTCTTTGTCTGAACAACTAATGCAGAAGCTTCTTTCTTTTCTACATCAAAAATTTGAATCTGAGCTTTTTCTTCTTCCACAATCTTGACCGCATTGTCTACTACAGACTCAGGAAGAAACACAGTAGACATTTCAACGTATTTGCTTCCTTTTATTTGATCAAGAGGAATATCCATCTTCTCCCACGGCAGCAATTCTTCAATCGCTTTTAAACTATTTTCGATATCAAGCTCTAAAGCTTTATAATGTTCATTAAAATTTTGCAGCTGTTGACAGATCTCCTTACCCTTTACATTCTCCATTAAAAAAGTATCATAACTAATTTCCGGTTGATCTTCAAAAAGCTTATGATAATATTTTTTGTGATACTGATTTGAAAGTTTTAACATTTCAGCAGCTTGTTGGGCTTCACTTGAAATTTTATTTTCCGACGGCTGTGTGTCTTCGGAATCTTCCAAATTAATAGGCATATACTCCCCTGTTTTTTGTAATGCCTTGAGTACTGCCTCTTCATCTTCTCGGAAAACAATCAATTTCATTTTCCGCATTGGAATAATCATATTGATTTTACCTTTTCTAAAATATATTGGACAGCTTCCGATACATTCATTTCATGATCTTTTATGAATTTTTCGTCATTTTCCGCTGCTGCTTTTAGCTTTGTCCGTAAATAAACTTCTTGTTTTTCTTCGGCTTCTTTTAATTTTTTGTTTAACGTATTCTGATAATCCGCCAGCCTCTCTTTTTTATCGTTTTCTGCTTCAGTCCGCGCCTTTTTTACAATTGCCTTTCCCTCTTCCCTTGCTTCTTTTCTAATTCGATCAGCCTTTTTTTCAGCCTCTCGAATATCATCAATGATTGACATAATCTATCACCCCAATAAAAAAAGTTCATGATTATAATATCATGAACTCAGACCGTCGACAAACCGCATTCGAAAAATACTCGGATGCGGTTTTTTATATTCTGATAATAACTCAAAAAATAATTAAGCCGATCTTT
>OCTW011426238.1_pt1 | contig 14913 bp, 14 predicted proteins | sample 1539671 | NCBI WGS metagenome assembly OCTW01 (sample SAMN02144230, study PRJEB22623) | gut metagenome | biome: sheep rumen | host: Ovis aries | place: New Zealand
TACGCACCTCCATCTCCAAATTCCGGTAATCGGCACACATCATCGAGGCATTGTACTCAATCATTATCATCACTTCCCATTGTCAGCATTACCTTTAGATATGGCTCCGTCTTCTCATTCATCAGTGAAAAAGCCTTTTTATAATCAACCAATGAAAATCTATGCGTAATCAAGGGAGCCAGATTCAATATTCCTGTCTGCATTCCCCATACCGCCTGCCGCCAGTCATTATGCCTGTCCGTGAAGCTGCTGTTCCATGTGCCCAGTAATTGCAATTCCTTCCTTAAAATTTGCCAATAATTCTTTTGACTAAGGTTTACCGCCCCCTCCGGATTTCCCAGCAGCACTACCTTGGCAAAATTCCGCGCCGCTTGCAGGCACGCCTCCACCCCGGATGCCGAACCTGTCCCCTCGATGCAGGCATCCATATCCTTTACATCAGCCAACTTACTTATATCCACAGCATCAAAGCCCAGCTTTTCCGCAATATTCAGCTTGGCCTGCGTCCGCCCTGCCAGCACGATCCGCCGTACCCCCGATGCTTTTGCCCATTGTGCAATAAGCAGACCAATCGTTCCTATCCCGTAAATAAACAGACTATCTCCGACACCAACACCACTTTTCCGCAATGCATGGTAGGCCACCGCCGCCGGTTCACTCATAGCCCCCCATTCATAAGGAATATCATCCGGCAACAGACACAAATTTTCAGCCTTCACGGCCAAAAATTCCGCCATACCACCATTCTGCCTTGAACCATAATAACTGTACGCTTCGCACAGCGCATAATGTCCTTCTTCGCAGGCCGGACATTTCCCACACGGCAATAACGGAAATACCGCCGCTTTTCGTCCCAGTAGCTCCTTATTCTCTGCCTTCACGATTTTGCCGGCAAATTCATGGCCGATAATCGTTGGAAAATGGTATGTTCCTTTATCAAATACGCGAGGAATATCGCTGCCGCAGATACCACAGGCCCGCACCTGCAACAAAACCTCCCCCGTCACTGGCCTTGGCATTGGCACATCGTCATAGCGTAAATCATTTACCCCATACAAATTCAAAGCTTTCATTTCAGCCACGCATCCTTCTTCGTTTCCAACAGGGCCTTAAACAGCTCAATATCCTCCGTCCGCGTCAATTTGATGTTTCGCTCCGAACCACGGGCAAAATGAATATCCCAGCCCAAAGCATTCTGCAGAGCGGAAATAGAATCATTCTGCATTTGCCGCTCATCCGCCGCCGCATACATCTCCCGCATACGCCGTCCCGATACCGCTTCCGGCGTCTGTCCCCGCACCAGACCGCTGCGCTCCACCACCTCCGATGTGTAGCCTGCCTCCGTCCGGGCATACATGGTATCCATACAATCCAAAATACTCATAGAATTGCCATACCGCTTGCACACCGCAATCGTATCCGAGATGGATTCAGCCGTAACCAAAGGGCGCACCGAATCATGCACGATAATCACATCATCATCCCGCACATTCCCCAGCGACTCCATTCCTGCTCGGGTCGATTCATAGCGCGTACCGCCACCGGCTGTTATACCGGATAATTTCGTGATATTAAACTGCTCGGCGTAACCTGCAAGCACCTTCTCCCATCCATCAATACAGACCACATAAATACGGTCAATCTCCGGATGCGCCTGCAACTCCGACAACGTATAGATAATAATGGGCCGATTGTTCACATGAATAAACTGCTTCGGAATATCCTGCCCCATACGGCTGCCCATGCCGCCGGCTAAAACTAATGCGATGTTCATAATTATCATCCACTCCAAAAAAATCTCTTTACACCAAAAGTCTAAACATTATACAGCCAGGAAAATCCCTGCCTGTTCCCACCAAATTGAAAGCACATGTTGACTATCTTATTCAGATAGCATATAATTAAGAAAAATACTTACGCGAAACGGAAATAAGACATGATTACGAAATGGCACGATAAGGAAGCCTTAAAAATCTGGGACATGCAACACTCCAAAAAACTCCCAGCCAACCTGCAAAGCACTGCACGACGTAAACTTGTCATGATAGATGCTGCTACTAACATCAATGACCTACGTATACCACCATCTAATCACTTAGAAAAGCTCACAGGTGACCGAAAGGGACAATATAGCCTTAGGATTAATAATGCTTGGCGTATCTGCTTTACTTGGAAAAACGGTACTGTAGAAATCATTGATATTGTTGACTATCATTAAAAGGAGGACTAAAAAATGATGACACTCACTCCCATATCCCCTGGAGAAGTCTTAAATGAAGAATTCCTGAAGCCTATGAATATTACCGCCTATCGTCTGGCAAATATTACCCATATGCCACAGTCACGCATCAGCAATATAATCAAAGGTACAAGACGCATTACAGCTGACACGGCCATGCGGCTGTCAAAAGCATTCGGCACTACACCTGAGTTCTGGCTGAATCTACAGAACCGCTATGACATCGACACCATTCGCTACAAAGGTCTCGATGCAAGCATAAACAGCATTCAGACAATTGCATTATAAACATCACTATCGCAATAAAAAGTATCAACGAGGCTGTTGCACGTAAATGTAACGTGCAGTAGCCTCTTTTTCTCTATTTTGCCCCAATTTGATGATATTCTATCCCGTACCGTTCCAAGCGCTTTTTATCATACTGATTACGTCCATCGAAAATTACTGGCTGCTTTAAAAGCTTCACAATCTCCTCGAAATCCGGCTGGCGGAACTCCTTCCACTCTGTCACAAGAACAAGAGCGTCTGCGTTCTTTAACGCCTCATACTTGCTATCCGCATAAACAACCTCAGGCATATTCCTCAAATAACATTTTTTTGCTTCTTCTACCGCCTTGGGGTCATAGGCCGTAATAACGGCTCCGTGCCGCACCAGCTCTTTTATAATCGTGATTGCAGGCGATTCGCGCATATCATCGGTATCCGGCTTAAAACTTAGCCCCCATACAGCAAATCGCCTTCCAGACAGATCTTCACCAAAACAGCGCACTACCTTCTCCGGCAGCACAAGTTTTTGCCGTTCATTGACTGTTTCCACTGCGGATAAAATACTTGGCTCGTAGGCATACTCCTTACTTGTCCGTATGAGTGCCTGCACATCTTTTGGAAAACAGCTTCCACCATAGCCACAACCGGGATAAATGAAACTATAACCAATCCGCGAATCGCTGCCAATGCCACGACGAACCTTGTTGACATCTGCCCCCACACGCTCACAAATATTCGCTATCTCATTCATAAAGCTAATCTTTGTTGCCAGCATAGCATTAGCTGTATATTTCGTCATCTCCGCACTTGGAATATCCATGATAATGAAGTTTTCCGTGTTCTTCACATGAGCCTGATAAAGTTCCTGCATGACCTCCAACGCATCATCATTATCGACCCCAATAACAACACGATCCGGCTTCATGCAATCACTCACCGCTGCCCCTTCCTTCAAAAACTCAGGATTGGAAATAACATCAAAAGTCAAATTCGAAGAGCGTTTGTCCAGCTCTGCCTGTACCAGGGCACGTACCTTCTCTGCCGTGCCTACCGGTACTGTGGACTTGTCCACCACATACATGTGATGCACCATATACTTTCCAATGTCCCTTGCCACAGCTTCTACATAAGAAAGATCTGCACGCCCGTCCTCCCCCATGGGAGTTCCTACCGCTATGAAACAGACGGTTGCCTCCTGCAAGGCTTCTTCAATATTGGTCGTAAAGTGCAAATGTCCACGCGAGCAATTCTCCAGCACCATTTCTTTTAACCCCGGCTCAAAAATGGGAATTTCTCCATTTTTCAGCATGGCAATCTTTCTCTCATCTACATCTACACACCAGACCTTATTTCCCATCTCAGCAAAACAAGTACCAGTAACCAGCCCCACATATCCCGTTCCTACCACTGCGATCTTCATGATGATTTCTCCCTAACCCCCATTATAAAATTTTACGAAAGTAGGCGATGGTACGCTCTAATCCCTCATCCAAATCAATAGTCGGCTGCCAGTCGAGCTTTTCTTTTGCCAAATCAATAACAGGACGGCGCTGGGCTGGATCATCGCTGGGTAAAGGTTTGTGAACAATATGCGATTTTGTCCCGGTTAAACGAATAACCTTTTCCGCTAATTCCAACATCGTAAACTCTCCGGGATTGCCAAGATTCACTGGCCCTGTAAAATTCTCTGCATTCATCATGCGCACCATACCATCAATCAAATCATCCACATAGCAGAAACTACGCGTTTGATCCCCTGCTCCATAGACTGTAATATCCTCACCGCGAAGAGCCTGTACAATAAAATTTGACACCACACGCCCGTCATTAGAATTCATGCGCGGCCCATATGTATTGAATATACGAATCACACGAATATCTACATCATTCTGTCTGCAATAATCAAAGAACAATGTTTCCGCCATGCGTTTTCCTTCATCATAGCAAGAACGGATGCCAATAGGGTTTACAGATCCCCAATAGCTCTCAGGCTGCGGATGTACCTGCGGATCACCATAAACTTCGGACGTACTGGCCTGCAAAATTCTCGCCTTCGTATGCATTGCCAGCTCCAACATATTGATAGCCCCTAAAACCGATGTATTTGCTGTCTTGATGGGATTGTACTGATAATGCACCGGACTTGCCGGACAGGCAAGATTATAGATCTGATCTACTTCCAACATGATGGGAACCGTCACATCATGGCGAATAAATTCGAAATATGGATTAGACAGGAGATGGCGAATATTATCCTTGCTGCCAGTAAATAAATTGTCCAAACATATTACATCATTGCCATCTGCAAGCAGCCTATCGCACAAATGAGAACCGAGAAAACCAGCCCCACCTGTTACCATGATTCTCTTTTTCATCTTGCAATCTCACCTAGTTCCATAAATTCACAATATCATAAATTTTTTCATTAGGAATTCCATCATAAATTAACTTTTGATATATTTCATCATAATAATCAGTAGATGCAATAATAACCTTATCATACTGAATTTCGTTTCCTAATAGAGCCTTTGGATTTTTTATTACATAACCACAAAAATCTTTTCCCTGTTTCTTAACGTCTGAATCAACAACGGCAACTACATTTACACCATTAGATAATAACTCACGTAATAAAACCTCACCGTTATTACCTGCACCATACTGCACTACACGGATGTTCTTATCAATATTTATACAATCATCCTCATATGCAAGTGCCGTATCAAAATCAACCACCTTTTCTGAACTCCATTGTTTAATTAAATCATCTAACACACGGCATTTTAAAACACGATCCATCCCCATGTAACGCAGTGATAAAGCATTTTTATTTAACAAAGCAATAAATCCATTTTTATCCGTTGAACAATGCAACGTGCCGGGATTTATAACATACTGCTTCCATTTTATTTGTTCTTCATCACTAAATATTCTATTTCCCGACAATATAACTATATAATTTCCATCCTTCGAATTACAGATTGCCTCATAGAGTTTTCTCCCCAACAATTCGCCTTTCCCTAATCTGTATACTTCAAATGATTTTGGAAACACAGCAGACGAAGCAGCTGTAAAGCGAGATGAATAACTTGAAGAATAAAAATCGCCACGATAATCAGCAGCATTTTGTTTACTTTCCTCAGAAATCGCGCCATTTTTTAGGCTAATAACATTTATACTTCTCAAAGCAGTTTTTTTATCTTTTCTTGCTAATAACTTTTCATAAAGAATTGGTGAAACATCATCCACTTCATCGTTAGCATCACGAGAATATGTTTGTAATGCCATTCCACACATCTCGCACCAACGCATCTGCTCTTTAAAATCATTTAGATCACGTTTCCACCAACCTTTTTCTATTGGCAATCCCCCAGGGCCATTAAACAGCATATCCATTGAACCAGCTATTTCACAAAAGAACACGCCCTTAGGGGTAATAGAAGCACTCCACTGCATGTTAATCCAGCAATTATCTCGGATTTTATGCCATTCATCATCACCGATTCCTAGTTCTTTACGGCTTATAAGAATTGGTTGATGAAACATCGCATTGGAATGATCATTTAAGCCAGAAAACTTCAAGGTATCTTGTATAATTTCGTAATTCTTCATATAAGAAACACCCATAGAACTGAACATACCTGCTCCATCCACACAAGTCTTGTCTCCTCCCGTGCTTGTCGAAAAGTGCTTCATATTACGTATATTTTGTGCTCCTATGGCTTGCATCATATCTTTTTGTGGATAAATCAAAGGATTACCATGCTTACGTTTTTCTTTAGGCATATGTTCGTGCAAATAACGGGCGAATCGTTCAAAATCAGGATGTAGTGTAGGTTCTCCCCCCATAAGGCTTATTGTTCCCTGAAATCCTTGCATAGAGTCTACTGCACGCCTAAAAGTCTCAAACGTCATAAAGAATGGTTTATCGTAATGGCTACAAAAACGTGTACAATTCGAACAACGATGTATACAAGCATTCGTCAGTTCTATCTCAATGATATCCATATCCCGTGGTGGTCTCATACAGCTCCCCCCATTATTTTTCTATATCTGGCAAATTATTGATTATTTTATCGGCCATATCATAGCAGAATGTTTCATACTCTGAATTGAGATTTTGTATCATCTCAGATAATGAAATATTTACACATTCTGGCTGTGGTTTATCTACTATCATGCGTCTATCAAAAAAAACATGTTTCAATACATCTTGCTGCCATCCTGCTGGTACATATATATTTTTACCACGCCAGAAAATAAGCTCTGGAAAATATTCTTCCAGCACCCCCCATAGTTCATCAATCTCTTCAGCTGTAAGCTTCCAACGATTAGCTGACACAAACTGACCTATAATAAATTGTCTAAGTGCCACATGAAATTGGATATCAAGACCAGCCGATATAAAGCGATGTAATAATTCACGCTGTGCATTCAAAAAATAACGAAATTTTGCTCCATGCATCAATCCTCCTTCATGTCCACGGTAATAGTGATAGTGTACTCCACCAATATGAGCAATTTTTTCTGCTTTAGCTGCTAAAAGTGGTAAACAGCATACATCTTCAAATCCGGGCATAGTTTTGTAAAGAGCACCTTCCGGAAAACGTATACCATTTTTTTCCCACAGTGACTTTCTATATATCTTTCCCCAACAAAATGTACGAATCTTGCTGATAATACTAAGATCCTTAACCGTATCATTCACACCATAAGGAATACGAATATATGAAAGACTACGCTTTCCTCCATCTGAAGAAATGTTTTCTATATCAGCTACCGATATGTCTACTCCTTGATCTGTCAATGGTGACAAGAGACACTCCACGAAATTCAAATCTAATTCATCATCAGCATCAACAAACATCACAAAAGGAGATGATGCAGCCTCCAGTCCACGATTTCTAGCTGCTCCAACCCCCGCATTTTCTTGACGGATATATCGGACACGAGCATCCCGCCTGACTACGTCTTCACAAATCGACCTTGTACTATCCGTTGAACCATCATCTATCAGAATAATTTCAAGATGCACATACGTCTGTGCACAAATTTCTGCCAACACACGCTGTGCATATCTCTCTGCATTGTAAAGAGGAACTATCACACTTACCATTATCTCTCCCATTTGCAATCCTCTACACCTTCCAATAAAAGCTTTTCCACCATACAAAACTCGCTTATCGTATCTGTAACTTTCTTCTTTTTCTCACCAATCTGTGCAAAAATCTTATCCCAAGCTCCGCCAATATCATACTCCCGTAACCAATCAAGACTTTTTTCAGCCTCCGCAGACATTTTTCGGCGCAGCTTTTCATCGGTAAGCAAATGTACCAATGCACGAGCCGCCGCCTGCTTATCTCCTTGCGGTACAGATATGAAACCTTGACCATTGCGCAATAATTCCAAATAGGGCAACTCATACATTACCAACGGCAGACCATACTGTTTACTCTCAGCAATAACCAAAGGGAACCCCTCACGCCTTGATGTAAACAACATAACATCTGCTTGTTCATAAAACTTTTCAACGTCAGTAGTATAACCATGCAGTTCAATATTATCTGCCAATCCTTTGATGTTAATATCTGAGCGAAGACGTTTCTCGATGATTTCATTTTCCGCACGCCCAACAACATCCAATCTGGCCTCCGGAACTTCTTTTACAACCAGTTTCATAATATCCACTGCATCCGAGAATCTCTTACCACCATCCTCCAACCTGCCAATCCACAGAATGTGCTTACCAATTTTAGCATCAGAAGAATATGTTCTTTTTATTTCTCCCAATGGATTTGGTATGTATATGGAATGGCAGCCTAGATTCTGCCAGAAAATCTCATCACTTTTAGACAGCACTATCAAACGTTCAGCCAACTTGTATATATACGGCAGAAAGTGCGTTATCCTAGAGCGTGACTCAAAAAGACTCATAAAATTCATATGCATCTCCATAATCACTGGAATATCATGCATATGTAGCCACAGCGTATCGAAAAAAAACTGTTGAGCAGATTCGCAATTATGAAAGCACATTACCTGCACGCCTTGCTCGCGTATATGTTTCAACAAAAAATGCCATCGTCCCTGACGATCAGTTGCAAACTCTTTTGGTAAAACAATACGCTTTACCTTATCTGCCATGATGTATTCATCGCTTTGAGAATATTCTTCAGTGAAAAAGACTACTTTATAGCCATGTGCAATATAAATAGGCATCAGCATAGAAATGACCTTCTGTCCTCCGCCATTGCGATAACGTTTGTCATATATACCGATAACTTTAACTTTCTTGGGAGATATTTCTGTGATATATCGCTGAAAATAATCCGACAATATCCTGATATCCATACCATAATACAATTCTGCTCCAGCTAGGATATCAGTTATATTAAATATATCTTTTGCTATTTGCAAAACTTGTGATTTCAAAGTCTCACAACAATCATCCCAAAATTTAAATATCTCTGATAAAAGCACAGCTCTTAACAAATTTTTACATTGTGGCGAACACTCCAAGGCATTCAGCTCTTTACAAGCAATACTAAGCCCTTTAAACATATCTTCTCTCAGTGATATATCATCAATTGAACAGAATTTTAAACTTATTTTCTTAAAAAAACATTTCAAAATATACTCACGCTTAAAAAGCAATGTACTACGAAGTAAATCCAAAAAATCTTCATAAAAAATCATGTTATCCGCGGCATAACCTTTTTCCATTAGGCTATGCCTAATTCCTGCGTTACGTTCTACGGCAATTACAAACAAATCTTCATGTCTACAGAACTTAAGCTGCTGAGGATTAAGACAACTCCTGCCAAAAAAACTCTGTCCATCCCCCTCACAAGAACTATCAACTACTGCTACAATATTTGGTCTTAACGATGGCAATAAATCATAAATTGTTTCAAAATACGCATATCGATTCCAAAAATCTTTTCCCTTAGCTCCCATCCCCCAGACATAAATATTTAGTTGCGTATAATCAACAGTTGACTTTACTAACATACCAATATCCCTCATTTTCCTTAAAACCTTGTTTTTGCAGGAAAGCCTCTACTTCTGGATAATATTTTTCCATGCTGACCAAAACATAAACTGAATCGTTCTTGCCCCTTAAACGTGTGATATGCTCTTCCTCACAATTGCTGTTGGTATCTACAAAATCTATCTGACATTTACATCCCATTTTCAATAACTCTACCTTTAGAGCATTTCCCTTATCGCCTTTTCCCCAAATCACTACTCTTTTATCTGACAAATCATTTACTAACGCAAGTAGTCTTAAGTGCTTATTCATATTGCGAGTATGTATTAATTTTTCATGCTTCTCAAAATCGTTGTGCATAACATCTAGATAAATTCTATAAGCCACATCTGTTTTACTTATATTATCACAACATACGTTACAAGCGGGCCACCACTCATCTTTCATTTTCACATAAAACTCTCTTCGAACAGACAGCTCCATTTGTACGTCTATCAAGTAACCATAAAGGTGCCTAACCACAAACGAACTAAATCTTTCCCGTAGCACCATATACATATTACGTTTAATAATTTCACCATAAATGGCCAGTAAAGCCCAGAAAGGTGATTCTTTTAGCGCAGAAAATTTTCTAACTGATAATGAATTTCCAATATTTTCACGATAATGCACTAAAGGCATAGACAAAATCGTAATTCTTTTTGCTAACATAGAAGCAACGATTGAAAAAAACATATCTTCACAACCATCACATTTCCGTGACTCAAGAAAGTAATCTCCTATCTGCATCAAGAATTCCCGACGATACAATTTATTCCAAGCTGCCCCGCGAAAACCTTGATATTCAAATACCGAATCCAGTAATTCATTTCCACCAAATACTTTCGATTGAAACCTCGAATCACCAACTGCAGGAATTTCATATTCCATCTGCGTCATGTTATCATATCTATAATAATTACAAATAGTGATGTCATTCTGTTGTCGTTCTGCCTCTTCATACATACGTTGCAAAAAATCTGGCTCAAAGAAGTCATCTGCGTCAAGGAATACAATATATTTGCCACTAGCAAAAGTTGCGCCCCAATTTCTAGATGCCCCCGCCCCACAATTTGCATGATGATAAACTTGAACTCGCTCACTAGATGCCGCAAAAGATCTCAATATCGTCAGTGAGTTATCTGTAGAATCATCGTCTACGCAAATAACCTCGATATCATGTTGTGTCTGTTGAAGAATGCTGCATAAGCATTCTTCAAGATATTTTTCTGCATTGTATATTGCTACAACAACAGATATACTAATGTTCTTTTTCATGTTTTTCCTCGTCTTCTAATAATTGCAATAATTTCTGATGTTAATATCATCTTACATATTCATCAAAACTAAGTGTTTTATCATTCCATATAGAAGCCATATATTTAATTCCTGATTCCAAATTCATTTTCGGCTCCCATTTAAATTCCCGCCGCAATCTATTCGAATCCAAATAATTACTAAGTACATCTTGTCGTCTTGATGGATAAAATTTAACCACTATTTTATTTGGTACAATTTTCTCCATAATACTAAGAATATCTAGTAGCGAATATCCATTTCCTGTACCAACATTAAATAATTTATATTCACCATTATATTCGATTCCTTTTTGGCAAGCTGTCATCACATCGTTAACGAAAATATAATCACGAACCGCTTCTCCATCCCCCCATATCTCAATAACTTCATTTTTCAGTATTTTCGATAAAAAAATTGGTATAACACCCTGCGTCATATTGGCAATATGACATGGACCATACGGGTTTGCAATTCTAAAAATTAAATAATCCAAACCATACATACGACCATAATATTCAATACACTTTTCTATGGTCAGTTTTTGTATACCATAAGCGGATATGGGATCCGTTATCTCATCTTCCGTAATCGGACATCTATTTTTAATTCCATACACTGTTCCTCCAGAGGAAAAAAAAATCACACGTATTTTCCGCTCTTTGCAAGCCTCTAAAAGTCTTAAAGTCGGAATAACATTAGAATTAAATTCGTACATCATATCTAAATTCGATGGTTTTGTACTACTGATTAAATGAAAAATCACATCGACTCCGTCTAAAATCCTTGCAAAATTCTGTTCATTAAAGAAATCACCTTTAATAATATTTATATCAGAATAAATACATAAAGACTTATCTATCATAGATTGATTTCTTGCATAAACTGATATTTTATAATTTTTACGCAAGGTACGACATAGATGATTCCCTAGGAATCCAAGTCCACCAAAAATCAAACAATGTTTTCGTTTTTTCATAGAGAAATCACCTTCATCTCAATTGCTAGATATTATCATCTTTCCACTGATCTATCAATGTCATTATTCCATTTTTTTCATACATATCCACACCTGCCAAAAAATATTCAGCCCACATAAAATCATCATTTTCAATCAGTCCATAACCCAATAATTGTTTTTTTATATCGCTATATTTAGAACTAGTTACCATCACAAAATAATTATCTGTTCGTTTATATTTTTTTAAAATTTCCGGCTCTCTCACCAGTACTCCTGAATATATTTCTCCCCATAATTCAGAAGAGTTATCCACAAAAAATGACTTACTCTTCATTGGAAGATATTGCATTACTCTTTTGTTTAAATAAGAATTCACTCCAAAATATATTATATTTTTCTCTTTTAGTATTTCTAACTTCTCATAAAAATATATATTTCTTATTTCGTTGTACTTACTAATCAAAACAGAAAATGCTTTTCGATAAAAATTCACATCTGCCCATGATGTCTCTTGAAAGTATTTTAGAAACAACCGATCATACACATCTAATTTACCACTCATATAGGCACGATTTATATAATGATATATACCATCGCTAATTTTTTTAATTCCCTGTCTTCTCATGATATTAACTGATAAGTTGTATTTTCCATTGATAAATTTACATTTGTTTTGAAACACATAATTAAAAACATCTTGGTCTGCGCAAACAATATCATCGTAATACTGTTGCAAAATCTTAATACCTTTTTCAGCCATATCCATTTTATTGCGAATACTAATAACATCTAGCATCATAGCCCCAGCATTAAAATATTTATTAATATTCAGTATTCCCTTACGAATTAGTGGATGATTAATATCTTGTATGTGCATATCTTTCACAGCAACGATTTCCTGTCCATCGAAATCGATTTCCCAAAAATTCTTTATATCCAGATTAAAAATCATATCTGGATCAAGGCTTATCACCTTTGTTACTTCATCTGGCAAAAAATCAAGAAGATATAATCTAAAAAAAGTACCTACAGAATAATACCATTTGCGTAATCTATCAATTCTAGCAATACTGTCGTCAATTCTTACCTCATAAAAACTAATCATATTCCCATATAACGCTGCTTGTTCAAGCAATTTTTTTTTATCACTTTCTCTTAATGTACTATCACTAAGCAAGTGAACAGTAATTGTTACCTTCGTATTCTTGTATAGCGAAAGTAATGCCGTACCAAGATATTTACAATAATTTCCAGTCTCATCATGTATTTGAAATGATACATGTATCATTATTCACTTCTCCTTGTCCCCCAAATATTTAGCAAACCATCAAACCCTTGATACATAACAGGTTTCATAAATGGATTTTTATGTTTTAAACCATCAGCACTAAAATATATACGAAAACCTGTATTAATCAAAATATTGATAACTATCCCTAGTGTTTGTGGCTTATTAATACATGAATGATATTCAACGAAAATATTATCAACACGTGTAAGCTCATGCTCAATTCTACGCAACACCTCTGTTTCAGAACCTTCAATATCAATTTTAAGAAAATCAATATGAGAATACCTTTGTACAATAGACAGTGCATCATAACATTTCACTTTTTCTACTTTCTCTCTAGTTGCCTCTCCATCTACCACATGTCCTGCATCTGCACCTTCTGCATAAAAATTTATTTCTCCATCATTCGTCCATACTGCCGCATTATGAATCTCTACCCTAGAATTGTAATTTAGTGACCTTAAGTTATGACAACATATTTCATAGATATACGGATCTGCTTCAAAACCTTCAATTCTAGCATTCGGATAATTCTTTGCATAAAAATACAAACTAAGACCAATATTTGAACCAAAATCCAAGATTTGCACATAATCCATAGAAGATGGTTTAAAATTATACACCCTTTCTACTAAAATGCTTTTATACGCACATAGAAATGACTCTACATCCGGAACACGTATTAAACCATCCTTCAATTTAATATCTATTTCCTTATATCTTGAATAATTTTTATAGAATCTTCGTAACTCAGCATATTCTCTACCATATTCATCCTCAAAAAAAACATCATACAACTTAGAAATTACATTCATTTTATAATCTGCAAGACATTCGATAGCATAATTAACCTTAGTATCATTGTAATATTTCGACAAAATTATTTGAAGCCTATCCATCTTTATTTTTGCTAAATAGTTTATAACATCGCCAATATCCTCATGTGTCATATAATAAACATCAAAAAAGTTTCCATCAACTCTATTAGCAATATTCTCATGATGTATCTCATCTACTGCTACGATAACTGGTGTTTGTCTATTTCCTGTATAAGTATTATATTCTAATATTGGCTTATTCCAATACGTTTTATTCATACCAGATGCCGAAACTAAAAAACATTCCACATCTATGTTATGCATTTCTAAATACAAGAACAAGTAGAATGCATAACGACCAGTCCCATACAAATTTATAACCGATTTATTTGCAATATACTCATTTAAATTAGCCAACCTTGTCCCCCCAAACTGAATTTTATTACAGCATCCATGTTTTACGCCCTTTTCCCATATCCACCAGTTTTTTCATCTCATTAATCCACCATAATTCAGTATCTTCGACATCATGCCAGTATCTTTCTCTAAGGCGTTGTATTGCTTTTTGTCTACTCGGCTCTAACCACCACTCTTGGATATTAGGATAAATACTATTCAAGAGACTTGCTGCCGACTTATAACTATAATGAAGTAACCCATTCTCCTCCATTAACTGGAAATACGGTTGCTCGCTATCCCAAGGAATATAAGCATCTTTCGGCATAAAAATTATAAAAGGTTTTCTCAATGCAATAGCTTCCATATATACTGTTTCCATTGCATCACAAACAAGGAGTTCACAATTCATCAATTTCTGCAAAAAGGAATTAACTTTTCCTGTAGAATTATCAATACACAGATTAGGATATGTACGCTTAATAATTTCCATCTCATCCCAACCATATGTATACATAAAATTCCTATATTCAATGTCTTTAAAAACTTTGGCCTTTCGCTATTTACTATGGGCAAGGCACTTGAAGCCCACCCAAAAATCTTATAGAATTATAT
>OCTW010609169.1_pt1 | contig 14908 bp, 16 predicted proteins | sample 1539671 | NCBI WGS metagenome assembly OCTW01 (sample SAMN02144230, study PRJEB22623) | gut metagenome | biome: sheep rumen | host: Ovis aries | place: New Zealand
GCCACTATTATCGACAATCGCAATCGTTTTATCCTGGCTAGTCCAAGTCAAAGTTTTGTCCACCGCATTCGCAGGTAGCGCCGTCGCTTTAATTGTTCCACTTTTACCCTTATCAATCGTGAGACTGGTCGGCTGCAGAATAATCTCTTTTACTTTAACTAATTCTTTCACAGTCACGACCGTTGTTGCTTTTACGCCATTAGTCGCTTCTATATTAATTTTTGTTACACCAGGCGCCTTCGCAGTTAAGTAGCCAGTCTCGGTTACCTCTGCAATTTTAGGATTTTCTGAACTAAATTTCAATCTACGATCTTCCGCATAATCAGGCAATATTAAGACCTTCATCTGCATAGATCTCTCTTCCAATATCGTGGTCTTCGAGGCAGTCTGCAGCTTTTTCACTTCAGCCGGCTTATCTACGTCAGCACCGTCACCAGAGCCACCCTCAGCGCCACCTCCGCCTTCCGCAACCGTACCGCCACCATCTGCACCTTGGCCATTCAATGCGCCAATCACAAAATTAGTAATCGCAAAGGCCATCAAGGTCACTACCAGACCAATGATTGCATACATAATGGTATTCTTAGCGCCTTGAATCTTTTGCATATCGCCAGTTGAAGTCATATATTTTATGCCACCAATCACGATTACGATTACAGCAATAATACCTATCCATAAATAGACGGTATCTAGCACGTTTTTGATACGCTTGTATAGTTCTTTTTCCTCACTAGAGTGCCCTGAGCCACATATTAATGGGTCAGTATTGCCGGCAATTGAACAAGCATCGTCGATCTCATAGGGAGCTTTTTCTGCATAGACAGCACCCGAACTAACACCAAAAGCTAAGCCAACCACCAGTGCCAAACAAAAGATAAGCTTTTTCATCTATCTTAATTATACAATATTCTTACCAATAGAACGTTTCTTTTATTTTTCGCATCTCCGTCGCATGTTGATAGCAATACATATTTCCCCGATATTTCCTCGTCACTATTTACTTCGGAGTTCTCAATGATATATCTTACAATTTCACTATCCTCTCGACTTTTCTCGACATTATATATCTTTCAATCTCTCGCTGAAACTTCAGCATATGCAACAACCTTAAGATCCCAATTATCATTTCGCGTCTTCAAAATACCACTCAAATGACTATTGAAAAAATTAGCATCCTTAAATTTATGTATATCTGAAAACATTTCGCCATTTCCCATCCGATGCCCGTAAATAATTGAAAAATAGTTCTCAAACTCATTATTATTTCGATAATCTAAAAACAAACTACCCGCAGTCGCAAACTCTCCTTTATAATTACGATTCAAGAACCACGAGTTATCATCTCCTTGTACTACTGGATAATTAATATTAGTGTCACTAATCCGCAACCATGCAACAACATATTCCGAATCATTTTCGAGCTCTTTTAATACTTCACCGTCATCTCTAGCTGCTATTTCCTGTATTTTAGTATCGAGAGTTGCACTTTTTGATACTAATCTCGCATCGATAATTGCATAAACACCTATCGCTAATACAGGCAAAACCACCATAAACAATAATAAATCTAGTAACTTATCGATCACCTTCATCAACAAAACCCCGCACACTCAATTTAGCAATCACTTTTCCAGCTACTACGCCACCATCGGTCTCTCCATATTCGACTACCGTATTGTCGGTCAGAAGAATCGCATCGCCAATTTCATATTCTCTACATATCCTGCAAAACAACGCCAAATCTCCATCCATCTCACCCCTACATCGCGCAACCCCAAATAAAACACCAAACAACACATAAAAAATCCCTATAAGCGCACCGATTTTTAAAAATAGGCGCCCCCACCCGCGCCATTTATTTTGCTTTATTTTGAGCATTTCGTTTTACGTTGTTTTCTCTTATTAACATACACTACCGCCAAAATTGTACCGACCGTTCCAATCGCAAATACATACGGCACAGTATTAATAATGATGCCCGTCAATACATTCCCTTCTTTATGGTTTAAGAAATCTACTTTATTGCTACTTGCATCAGAATCTACATTAACAGTTTTAGTTTCAGAAGTATCACCAGCTACATCGTCAACATATTGAACGTATCCATTCGCATCAACTTCAACCAAGCTGTAGGTTAGCCCAATCGGCAACTCATTATTCTCACCGTCGTAGCCGATGTATACCGTCTGACCATGCTTCAAATAAATATAGTCATCTGTATCGTCAATCGTTAACGAATTCACTGTCGCAACCGTCGCTCCGCCATATTTAACTAACTCGTCTTGTCCGTATATCGTAAACTCATCGCCATTATTCGCACCGTTAATTATTACTTTATATTTAAAATAATCGTCTGCGTTTGCTAAATTACCACTCACGGTATTCGTTACAGCAATCCTACTTCTCTGCGCGCTAGACTCAAAAATTGCGCTCATCTTATCGCCCGTATCGTGATCTCTTACCTGTTCAGCCATTGTTGCAACATATGCACCCGTCGGTTTACCGTCATTATCCAACTTATTCCTCACGCTAACATAGAAATAATATTCCTTCTCGCTATCGACCGGATAGTTTACGGCATCCTGCGAGCTGACCTCTCTTACGATAAATTTATAATCGCCCAATGCCGTAAATTCATAATCACTCAGAACCGGACCGCCATACATTTCGACAGTTCCGTTTTCATCCGGATTACCGTCTAGCTCAATTTCAAACTCAGTCGGAAAGCCATCTATTATCGCAGGATTACTCGGATCTTGAGTAACGGAATATCCAAACGTATTATTTACATGATTAGTTACGCCGTGCACTGCACGCGTAATATCCATTCAATCCGCACTATCCGGATTTGCACTAATTGTCGTACTGGTCGCAAAAGCCGACGAAGCAAATAAAGCCGCTAGCGCACATCCCAATATCGCACCAAAACTAATTATTCTCTTCATTTAATCCTCCACTTACTTTAATTATTTATAGCGTCAAAAATCATGGCCCAGATTTCATCTTTTACCTCCAAAATTAATACTGACTTAACTTTAGAACAAAAATACACCCCGCTAAAGCATGAGTGTAATTATTTTTTGACCGCCTTATCAGTAACGTCAAATTTTTCCATATATAACGCCAATATCAATCTTGTCTGTGAGTAGAATGCACAAGCCGAAGAATATACAATTGCAATCACTGGCGCAATAATCCATTGCACCGCCATCCAAATTCTTTTACTCTTTTTATAACGCGCTGGACGTGGCGGCAACATCTTCAATGACAAAATCAAAGAAACGAACAAGCCTATTGCAGCAACCGTCTGAATATAACTTACAACCATAGGTAAATTATGCGATAACAAATCTCGCGTATCATAGTGGAAAATCAACGGAATCCAACCGCCAAAGGCAATAATTGGCGCCATCGCGGCAAGTGTTACGTGCCCATCCAGCAAACGAACAAACTTAGGTATTATTACACCCCACTTAACAGTCCTTTTCTTTGAAAACATATAAGTCCCCACGTAAGCTACGTCACTCGCGCCGTAGTCCCACCTCCTCAACTGCACCCATTGCGCCTTCAGCGTCTTCCATAGCGTATCCGACAAAACCGCATCCTGATAAATTGGCGCCCGAATTGGCAACACTTCATAGTCGCCATCAAAGTAAAATAAACTACGCCAATATTGGTGCCCATCCTCTACAATAGTGCGCGTGCTCCAGAAATTCATTTCCACCAATGCATCCAAAGATTGTGAATGCGATGCAAAGTTGCGCAAAGTATGTGGACGCATTGTACAAATTAAATTCCAAAACGAGTTTGTCGAAGCAACCACGCGCGTTACCGCTGGCGCATCCCAAATATTGTTCGTAAATAACGAGACTGGTTGATAACTCAAACGCTTGCGATCTTCGTGAACAATATACTCATAAGCAACCACATCAAAATAGCACTTATCTGGTCTATTATCGCAGTCCAAAGTCGTCACAATCACATTACTATAGCGAATATTCTTCTCTTTTACATATTCTTGCAGTATACGACCAGCATTCGTAATATTTCCACCCTTGCCAATCACCTCATGTTTTATTCCGTCTGGATGCTTCGCTAAAATAAAGTGTCCAAATCTTTTTCTATAATTCTTTTCGAGAGTTTTTGCTACTTTTTCACCTTCTTCTCCACCTCTCTCCTCATAAGCAACCACTACAATCATTCGCTCTTTCGGATAAGTTGTTTTTAATAAAGATTCCATTGTTGGAACTAGTACGTCCAATGATTCGTTATACATGGTAACGATAACAGCATGATAAATCTCGCTCGGTTTCGGAAAATAGCCATCCTCAGCCGCCGCTACCATGCAAAGATTACGTAAATGCTGATCGTAGTCATACGAATCTCTCTTCGTACCAGCCAAACGATCATAACTATCTTGCGCATTTTCTAATTCTTCAAGTCGCTTCGACCAATTCACCTTCGTACAGCGCTGCGTCATCTTATATCCTTGCACCGTCCTAAAAGCAATCCCCACCGCTTTAACCAAGTTAACAATTACAATCAATAAAATATAACATGAACCTAAAATCGGGTTCACGGCCGAAAGTACGAACAGCAAAATAATCATGCTATAACTAAGTAATCCCGGCAGGATTTCAAAAAAACGATACAGCGGCGTCCTCTTGCCCACCGGTATCTCAATAACTCTAGCCATCTACCCTTCTCCAAGAATACTCATCAAAAAGTGTAACGCAATAATCGTAATCGCAACACTAACACCTAAAAATAGCCTTGCAATATCTTTTCCACGCTTCGTAAATAAACGCGCACTAAGGATCGTATGGCCAACACCGATTGCTAAAGCAATCAACGAGAACGAGAATAGGTACCACCATTCACTCTGTTCGTATCCACGACTTACATCAGAATAGCGTGCCCAAATTTTCGGATGGGCTGGGTCAAAATTAATAATCGGCACCAAAAACAACCATAGATTCAGCAGGAAGTTTACCGCCATCCACCATAACAAGCTGCGATCTTTTTTCCAGATCGCCTTATAATCTTCGGCTAATTCTTTCATAGCTTTATCTTATTCTACCATAAACGCCAAAAACTCGCATCATTGGCTCTTTCAGCCTTTTCAGCTTCATTTCACCCCTAAGCTTTATAGTAGACTAAGTTTAATAGTTTTTTCTCGCCTTAATAATGGCCTTTAGCGACAATGCGAACCCTGTGATTACGACCGCAGTCGCCGCACCGCATACCATAAACACCACTTTCATCAGCTCATTGCCGCCTTCTTCGTCCGAATGTGCCAATTTACGTTCTGGTACATTTTCGACAGGATATAGATTATTATGCGCCAGCACTACGCCACTCTCGACGTTAAGCTTAATCTTTTGCTCAGGGCTTTCTTCACTCTTCTCTTTCTCGCCATAATACTTTGAGCCACGCACCGAATAGTCCGCCTCTTTCTTAACTGTCGTCGCAAAAGCACGATAACCTTTTGGTAATTCTATTTTATAGGCTTCGGACTCATCGTCGTAATTAACAACCTCGAGACTCTTCTCCGAACTCGTATCAACTGTTTCTGAAAAAGCTACTTGCAATAAATTCCCCTCAATATTCGCGCCTTCTTCGAGCGGCATCTTTGCTCCATCGGTATAAAGACGCGTAATCTGTGCTTTTTTGCCAATCTTTACATCACTCTCAACCTCGCTACCGGCACCATTACCAATACCGGCCGCACCCCAACCAGCTACAGCATTCTTCACTACGCCACTCGTAATCTCCAGCTTCACTTTCGTATCAGCTTCGCACACCTTAGCGCCAGAACCAATTGCTGCACCACCTAAAGCCTCATCGACGTCACTCTCGTAACCGCGAATATTATTAAAGCTACCACCATCGATCTTAATATTTACACTACTACTACAGTTCCCACCGCCAATACCAGCCGCAAAATCACCACCCTGAATCGAACTCAACTCGCCATCTTTAACCTTAATATTCGCATTAATATAGTTACCGCCGCCAATACCGGCGCTACCATTTTTACCAGTCGCTGAGACGACGCCACCGTTAATCGTAATCGTACCAGCTTTATATTCTTTACTAGCCAAAGCGCTTGAACCCATACCACCGCCAATACCAGCGCTATTCGCCTGAGCAGTAGCTGTAATGATTCCACCATTAATAATAATCTTGCCATTAATAGCACTCGCTACCTTTGTACCATTACCACCAATACCCGCACCACCATCGCTGCCGCCAATTGCGCTCAACTCGCCATCACCATCAATCGTAAGAGTAGCCATTTTATCATTATTAACAAAACCAACATTAATCCCGGCGCTAGCCCCCTCGCCAACCACCTTGTTCTTACCTTCAAGAATAATTTCAGCCTTCACGCCACTATCAATCGAAATACCGGCGCCCTTTGCCGAATTAATCGTCACATCTTTGAGTGTCAGCTTAACATCACCAATAATACTCAAAGGCACCTTTGACGTTCCAGAAATGGTCACTTCTCCGCCACTAATAATAATCTTATTTGCAGCTGGCAAAAAACTACCTCCGTTTTCCCCATTGGAGATTTCATACCCCAATAAGCTTTCCGCGTTCGCAGTTCCAGCAATTACAAAGCACATCCCAAGCGTCAACATAACGCCAAAAATAGCTTTATAACTCCTACACATAAACTCCACTAACTCCTTTTCCTGATATCAATTTAACCACACTAAAAACCAAAGCACAAGCATCAATTTAGACTTTACTAATACCATAAGATGACTTATACTAATTTGGTAATCATTCCCAAATTCAAGAAGTAGAGAATTATATAATGAAATATAATACAATTAATCGAAATTATTTTTTGCAAACCATCCAATCATTCCACAAGCCCTTCACTGCTAAGGAAATTTTGGACCGCCTCAAAGAAAACGAGAATCCTATGGGCTCAAGCACCGTCTATCGTTTCTTAGACGAATTCTCTTCAGACGGCACTATTAGAAAAATCGTCGGCGAAGATAATACTACCAAATACTTCTATTTCAAACCTTGCGCCGACGAAAACCATTTCTATCTTGAATGCGAAAAATGTCACCGCATGACCCATATCGACTGCCGCCATCTCAAAAACTTTGCTAAGCATCTATCTAAGAAACACGATTTCAAAGTATCGAACTACAGCTTAGTCATAACCGGCGTTTGCGCCTCTTGTGCAGAGGAAAAATAATATGAAGACATTTTTAAAAGTTATCTTTTTCCTCATTGTCATCGCCGCATTCTCTACCCTCTTCTTCTTGCCAGTTAGCGACCAGGCACCAGAAACTAAACAGACCAAAATAGTCACTACTATATTCCCAGCCTATGATTTCGCGCGCACTATCAGCAAAGATACAAACACCGAGATTGAGATGCTCATCAAGCCCGGATCCGATTTGCACAGTTATGAACCGACCCCTCAAGATATAATCGCAATTAAAGAATCTGATATCTTTATCTATAACGGCGGCGAGTCCGAGAGCTGGCTAAACAACATTCTTGACGAAATCGACCAAGATAACACTGTCATTGTTCGCATGATGGATTCCGTAGAACTTCAAGAAGAACCTATCGATGGCATTTTAAATACCAATAGCAATGAAATTAAAACAGAAACTGAGTACGACGAACATGTCTGGACCAGCCCAAAGAATGTTATTAGCATTTCTGAAAGTATCGCACAGGCTATCAAAAATCATTCCCCAGACGACAGCTCTGTCATCCAGCGCAATCTCGACCAATTCAAAGACGAACTTAATCAACTCGATAAAGATTTCCGCAAATTAGCCGAACAAAAAACTGGCACACTTATCGTCGCCGACCGTTTCCCTTTCCAATATTTCGTGAATGAATACGGTTTCAAGTACCTCGCCGCTTTTCCTGGCTGCTCCGAACAAACTGAAGCCTCGGCAAAAACTATCGCCGATCTAACTAAGGCTATCAAGGCCGAATCCAACAAAACCATCTTCAAGATAGAGCTATCCAATGGCAAAATAGCCCAAACAATTTCAAAATCCACAAAGGCCACCATTCTTACCTGGCATTCAGTCCATAATATTTCTCAAGAAGACTTCGACTCCGGCAAAACATATATCGACCTTATGCAAAACAACTTAAAGAATCTAAGCGAGGCTCTTCATGACCGTGATGCAGATTAAAAATCTCAGTCTTCGCTACGGTCATCATTTTGTGTTTAAAAACCTCACCTTCTCCGTCGAAGATAAAGATTTCCTTTGCATCGTCGGCCCAAATGGCTCCGGAAAATCCACACTCCTCAAATGCATCCTTAACGAAATTAAGCCAAATTCAGGAAAAATCATATTTGGGAATGATTCCCAAAAGTACCACATCGGTTATCTTCCTCAGAGTACAAGCATTAATCCTAATTTCCCCGCCTCTGTCTATGAAATCGTTGCATCCGGCTCACTTAATCAAATAAGCCCATTTGCGCCTTACCCAAAACAAAAGATTAGCACCGCGCTCGAAACACTTCAGCTAATTGACCTGAAACACAAATCATTCCAGGAACTTTCCGGCGGACAGCGTCAGCGTGTGCTCCTTGCGCGCGCTTTGGTCGCCAGTACGGGAATTTTAATCCTCGACGAGCCATCAAACAATCTCGACTACAGCTCAAAACAAGATTTCTATAAAATCCTAAAGAAACTCAATAAGACCACGACTATCCTTATGGTCACACACGATCTCGACCATCATAACCTTATTGGAAACAAGATATTGTCCCTCGATCCTAAATTACCATTCTTCGGCGATACTACCGATTACGTCAGGAGGATTCATGCTTAATTCTATCACCGAAATGCTTAGCTACGACTTTATCCTTCGCGCGTTTCTAGCCGGAATAATCATCGCTATTTGCTCTGCCCTAATCGGCCCCAGCCTAGTTCTGCGTAAACAATCAATGATTGGCGATGGCTTATCGCACGTCGCATTTGGCTCAGCTGCCATTGCAACCATACTTGGTATTGCGCCAATCGAATTCTCAATCCCCATCGTCATTATAGCGGCCATCTTAATTCTTCGACTCAATCAGAATTCTAAAATCAATGGCGACGCCGCTATTGCAGTATTATCTGCCTCCGCATTAGCTTTAGGCACTTTTCTAATATCAATTAACCAAGGCTCAAATATTGACCTAAATGCCTATTTATTTGGCAGTATTCTTGCTATCAATACGCATGATCTCATTATCTGTACCATTCTCGGCGCTATCGTACTTGCAACTTTCCTATGCCTACGCCGCCAAATTTTCGCCATCACATTCGATGAAAAATTCGCCAAAGCAATTGGCCTCAAAACCGAACTGTATAATATCATCCTAGCTATCCTCTGCGCTCTTATCGTTGTTATCGGCATGCGTATGTTGGGCGCTCTCCTTATTTCCAGCCTCATTATCTTCCCTTGCTTATCGGCACTCTATCTCAGCAAAAACTACCGACAAAACATCATTGCATCCTTTATTATTTCGATTATCTGCTTCGTTATTGGCTTCACCGCCTCATACATGCTCAATACCCCAACCGGCGCAACAATCGTTTTAGTCAATTTAATTATGCTTATCCTTTGCTGGATATATAATAAGATAAAATGAGCCGCGTAAAACACTATCAATCTTTCGATCAAGATTTCTCCGAAAGCAAACAACAAGACTACAAGCTTCCCGATGATTATCAGTGGATTAGCCCAAAGCTTTCCCACCGCATCATTTCAGCATTACTCTACCCAATCATCATTATCTTTGTTTTTTGCTATCAAAAATTCTACGCTCACGTCAAAATCGTCAACAAAAAGGCACTCAAAAAGGCTAAAAAACAAGGCTATTTTCTCTACTCTTCCCATACGCAAGTTTTTGGAGATGTCGTAAATCACTTCATTACTACTTTTCCAAAACACCCTTATCTCATCTGTAGTCCCGCCAACCTCGGCATCGTCGCAATTGGCCGCCAATTACCACTCATGGGAGCTCTACCAATTCCAGACAATATTCATCAGCTTCAACAATTCAACGCAGCCGTAAAAACCCGCATCAAACAGCACAAGGCCATCGTTACCTATCCAGAAGCCCACGTTTGGCCATGGTATACCGGCATTCGTCCAATGAGTTCAGCTGCATTTCATTTTCCAGTCGCCAACAATGCTCCAGTTTTTGTCGCGACTACTACATATCAAAAATCACGTTTTCATAAAAAACCAAAAATCACAATTTATATCGATGGACCAATCAAAGTAAATCCAGAGTTATCTAAAAAAGAAAAAATCAATTATCTTCACTCTGAAATATCCAAAATCATGCAAGAACGCGCACAAAAATACAGCACATTTGAATATGTTAAATACCTTCCAAAGAAATCTTAATGTTTTCGCAAGCCAACAATATCGTCGTAACTAAACTTGTAATCTAACTTCTCGCCGTACGCTTTTTCATAAGCCGCAACTCTTTCCTGATAATCTTTCTCAGCCATTTCGCGACTATTTTCTTTTACAGACTTTTTCGGATCTGGATAGATTGGATCTAACACATGTGCCACAAATTTCAGCAAGTTAAACTGATCATTATCTTTCTTGCCTGTATCGATAATCTCCACAAAAACCGGCACCACTGGCGCATCCGCCATCGCAGCAAACATATAGCTACCCCGCTTGCACGGACGCGGTTTGCGATAGTTGTACCACATTTCTTCTTCTGGATAAATTAGCACAAATTCACCCTTATCTACTAAAGCCTTTAGTTCTGGCACAAATTCCTTCGTAATATAATTTGGGCCTTTCCTTAACGGCAAGGTATTTAAGTTATTCATTAAATAACCAATAATACCAGGCATCGCCACATTCGTTTCCTGAATCACAATATAAGGCGTTTTATGGAACTTTTTACGCACTACTTTGCGCGCACACATACTATCGCAGTGATTAAAATGGTTACTCGTAATAATTGCACCCTTTTTAATCTTATTTAGCTTTTCGAGGCCTTCAATCTTAATTGAAGAGCTCATTACGCCGCCCATAATCTGTTGAATAGCAACCGCCCCCCTTCTGCGCCAAAAGAATTTAAACTTATGATTATTGCGAAAATCTTTAAACTCATTTATCGCACGTTCTGCTTCTTCATCCGACATCGTCGGATCATCAACTTCAACTTTTTTATTTAGCTCACCGTTCTTAATATTCTTGCGAATATTATCTATTACAGGTGTTTTATCTCCGCCAATTATCATTTCTTCTCTTGTTCGCGTAGAACTGTTCTAAATGTCATTTCATTACCGAGAATTTCCGTCACACGATCTGCCATCCACTGCAGACGTTTTTCATCACCCTTCTTATCCCATCGCGTAAACGATTTTTTCTCGCGCTGAATATCCTTCAAAAAGGCCGATTCGTTAGCATACTTCCAAAAATGCTCTTCATACATCGTGCCGTCATAATGCCACGGCTTAAAGAACATATTGTAATGCACTATCATTGGATTGCGCACAAACTTCTGCGTCGGCGTCGGCATTGCGTTCCAAATTTGATCCAATTGCAAAATCCGACCATAACACATCGAATTTAAGTAATCTTGATCTGGCGCAACCGTATCGAAATCATAAGTATTTAACAAATATAGGAATCGTTCTACAAATTCTTCATCGCGCATTTTCTTGAAATTCATCAGTAGTACGCCAGAATTGATATACTTCTTGCTATTTACACCAACCACTTTTTCAAAGTATTCACAGAACAATTGGTTGTTATTTGCAGAAATATCCGAGCAAGCACCAATCAAATTATCACCCAACTCGGTCTTATACAATTCAGCCACATCGCCCAGCACCACAATATCGCTATCAAGATAAATACCCTTGTCGTAATCCGGGAACATTTCTGGCAAGAAAATACGATAATAAATCGTCGGCGTAAAATAATCACCCTTCAAACGCGTCTCTTTGCGATCCGAAATGCCGCTGAGTTTATCTTTCATCTCGGTCAGAATAATTTTTACATTATCATAACCATTAGCTAACTTCTCAATTTTACGCATCGTACGTTTTTTCGTGTTGTTATGCACGACGTGAATTTCATAGTTATATTCTTTATTCGTATGCTCAATCAAGGAAGCCATTGCCACGCCCAAATATGGCGCATATTTTTCATCGACGGAAAAGAATACTGGAACAGTAATTTTCTTCATCTTATCTCACCTTTTTCCTAACCTTCAGATATTCATCCAGTACGTCATCAAAAGCATGACACTTCAAAACATCATGCAGCTTCTCAATATCCCAAGGTTTAATTTTTTGCGTATGAAACATCGGCCAGAAACGAAAAGTTGTCGAAAAATGCCTAAACACCGTGTCTTCAGTCTCCCGCTTCTGCTCGTTAAATTTTCTATCAACAATTTTCTTGCGACGCGAATAAAGGTTCAATGAAGTTTGATCCGGTAGTAGCATCTTCATATGCGCAACGCGTCTGCGTGTTCTTCTCAGTAATCCAGACTGCCTAATCAAGTCCATATTCATCAATAAGACGCCCGAGTTCATATAGGTCTTTTCGAAAATACTCGTACGGATCCAATGCTGACCATAGTAATCGACCGCACCAATCAATTCGTATTCATCATTATTCATCTTGTAAAGCTCATACGGATCACGCAAAGCTACAACATCGGTATCGAGATATAAAATCTTCTTCGGTAATTCTTTAATCAAATCAGCATACAAACGCAATAAGCAATAAGGCGTGAAAAACGTCTTCAGATTAGCTCGTGGCATATCCGAATTAAACGCATCGGTCGCATCGATTAATCTAATTGAGTGGCGCTCATCCTTAGTCTTTAATATCTTCTCTAGATTCTCGATAGCGCTTTGAGGAATTTCCTTATACCCCTTCATGCGCATCGTTAATACATAGATACTTAATGGCCTAGAAGTATGCTTTGCTAAAGATAGGGTCGAAATAATCAATCCGTCTAAGATATTCTTGTCGCCACAATACAAAATATTCATAACAACTTTCTAGATTATACCAAAAAGCTTAAAAACTCGCCATTCCGTCAATGCTTATTAGCTTTGACGCGACTTAATATAATCTATTACGTCGCCAACTGTATGAAGATCTTTTACATCTTTATCGGCAATCTCGACGCCATACTTATCTTCAAAAGCCGTTACCAAATCAACCAAATCCAAAGATTCTACATCCAAATCTTGTAGAAAATCCGTATCTAAACTAATTTTCTTCTCGTCAACTTCCAGCGTTTCTGCGATTAATTTAAATACTTCTTTCTCCATTACTTTCTTCCTTTATTAACTTATCTCTTAATACTTTACCGTTATTATTACGCGGGAACTCTTCTTCCCTCAATCGCACAAATGCAATCTGTCGATTCTTCGGCTTTCCCTTATTATACTCCCCTATCAATTCGTCAAAATATTCCTGATCACCCATATATGTCTTGTTTGGAAATACTGATACGACAATTCTATTCCCATCCGCATACGCCATCACTTCCGCAATGCCAGCGTCGCGCGCCAATTCTGCCTCAATTTCTTCCGGACTTACATTTTCGCCATTGCTCAAAATAATCAAATTCTTTTTACGCCCCGTCACGAACAAAAATCCGTCTTCATCAATTCGCCCCAAATCGCCCGTATAGAAATGCCCGTTCGATAGCACTTCTTCTGTCGCTTTACGGTCTTTATAATAACCCTTCATCACGATATCGCCACTCACGATAATTTCATCGTCAATTATCTTTACGTCCACGTCGCGACAAATTTGCCCCACACTTCCATCGCGTCCGTAGTGGTTCCGGTTTACCGCCACCACCGGCGAACATTCCGTAATACCATAGCCAACTAAGACTTCAATTCCTATGCTACGGAACCATTCAACGTATTTTACATCTAGTGGCGCCCCGCCACAGATAATGTAGTCAACATTTCCACCAAACTCATCCAAAATCGACTTAAAGAATTTTTTACGCCAATCGATGCCAACCCTACGAAGCATGTCGCTAATTTTTACGCCACGCGCAAGCTTCTTTTCTCTCTTCTCGCGTCGAGCCGTACGCCAAATCTGACGATACATCGTCTCCACCACCATCGGCACTGCAAAAATTGTATCCGGCTTTCCGTCTTTAAAATCGTCCATTAAATGCTTCAAGCTACCAGAAATAAAAGTATCGCAACCGTAATAATACGGCATCAATAATGACGTCACAAAACCGAACGCATGATGATATGGCAAAAAGCTCGCCGCTTTCTTATTTGGCGTATAAATCGACGACGCTCCATAAATATCTGAGACAATGTTTTTCTGCGACAGAACCACTGCTTTACTATAACCGGTCGTACCAGACGTAAAGAATATCATCGCATCTTTTTCTGGGTCCTGAACACTTTTATTATGCAATTTCCGCCCCAGTTTCAAATAGTGGTCCATTTCTTCAAGCGGATAACTCTCGCGGAAAAGTTCACCGATTTCTTCGCAATAATTTAACGAATAATAAATTGCTTTTACGTCGGCTTGCTTCAACTGTCTCTTCAGAGTTTCTTGATCAGAATCCTTATCAAGCGCTACGCAAACGTTGCCGCTAATTACTATCGATAATGCCGTCAGTACCCAGTTATAGCTATCTTCACCGATTACTGCAATATTTCTTCCTTGGTAATTTGCATAAAAATACGCGCTCAAAGCGCTGACTTCTTCAAAAAACTCCGCAAAACTTTTATGACACAGTCTGCCATCTTCGCGCCAAGAAAAAGCCGTCTTCTTGGAATCTTTTCGGAGACAAACAAGCTCCCACAAATCCGCCAATTTTGGCACATTATAATAATCATAATTAACGTTTTCTACTTTACTCACAATACCTATATTATAT
>OCTW011490439.1_pt1 | contig 14904 bp, 15 predicted proteins | sample 1539671 | NCBI WGS metagenome assembly OCTW01 (sample SAMN02144230, study PRJEB22623) | gut metagenome | biome: sheep rumen | host: Ovis aries | place: New Zealand
TATTAGCAATAAATCTATTTGTTAAAAATATTGAAGTAATAAAAAACAAATTATATACCAATTCACCTAAATAAGAAACAGTATAATAATCATTATAATCTACTTTTAAGTATAATAAATAAAGTAATAATACGATCATATAAATAACAGAAGCAATGGTAATAACATAACTATTTTTTAACTTCTTGGAATTATCAATATATTCAATAATATCTTTAATGTTTTTATCGTCTTTTTTATCTTCCCTGCCTTTTAAGATTTCTGAAACAGAAATGTCCAATTCTTCTGATAATGGAACTAATAAAGAGATATCAGGAGTTCCTCTACCCGTTTCCCATCTTGATATTGCTTTTTCGGTAACATTAATTCTACTAGCTAGTTCTTCTTGAGTTAATCCTTTTTCTTTTCTTTTTGTTTTAATAAGGTTTGATATTTTTTCGATATCCATAATCATCCCTCTTTCAACAAAAATTATATTGTTTTTTTATTATATAATCAACCTACGAATCGTAGGATTTAACTATTTAACCTTAAAATAATTAAACTGACTTGTTTTAGTATAATTATAAGCATTCCACATTACTGTTTGCTCAGAAGCAGGATCAACCATGATTACATCTGTATCATCTATAGATGTAACAGCTACCCAATGTTGATGACCTGGAGTTGCTCCTTTTACTTCAACAGTAATGAAATAACCATTATCTAAGTATTGTTTTATTAATAGTAGTTTTTCATCTTTAGATTTATTTCTAAGATTAACATTACCTGCATATTTAAATCCTGGTACTGCTTTATTTACGGCTGAATAAGAGAGATTACCAGAAGAATCAAAACCACTATGTTTATTTAATTCTTCAACAAAAGTACCTGGATTAAATGGTTGAATCAAAGTATTTACTCCAGATTTTTCTATTAGTATAGATATAGATGTTACTAAACATCCAATACTACCTATAGTTCCACTTGAATTTCCCATTTTAATTGAAGACCAAGAAGGATCTTTTTGTCTCCAATTAACATATTCTCCTGAATCTATTCTTCCATATATAACTCCATTCCAAAGATTAGAGTATTTATCACTTAATAATTCATTATATTGTTTTATTTGTAATGGATTATAATTATACTTTAATTTCATATCCTCTGCTGTTTTACTTTTAATATTAATATGTAATACTTTCTTATCTAAATTATCTAATGATAAATCATTAGTATTAACAGAAGATGATTCAACTTTTTCAGTTTTAACTGAATAAGTTATTTCATTCATATCCCAAAATATATCTTTAATTAATTTCTTTTTAGAATCATCTAAAGTTATTACTTCCTGTTCATTTATACCATTAGATTGTCTAATGGTATAAGTAAGTAATATATCTTTCCAAGATGCCATATTACCTTCTAATACATATTCATCATGTATATTACTATTTTGTATACTTTCTAATTTATTAGAAAAGTCTTTATTACATTCTCTTACTACATCATTCATAGTAATACTATTATTAGATGTTTTCTCACTTGATAAGAATATACCAAATATAGAAGTAGCAAGTAGACCTATTAAACATATTACTAAAATGACAATAACAGCAAGTGATCCACCTGCTGCTATCATAGCGATTAATGATTTAACTCCTGCAATTATTCCTTTAATTGCAGATACAGTAGCTTTAACAGCTACTTTAATTCCTTTAACTGTTTTCTTAGTACTTTCAATTGCTAACTTTCTTCCTTGTTCTATTACTCTCTTACTATTCTTTATAGTCTTATTCGTTTTATTAACAACATTCCTAGAAGTTTTAATAGTTTTCTTACTATTATTAACAACTTCTTTGGGCATATCTTTATTATGCTTTAATAACTTTTTCTTTTTATATTTATCTATAAGTAAATCTTTAGATTTAGATATACTCTTCTTACTAGCATATAAAGATTCATCTTTTATTCTATTAGAATAATATTTAATCTTATCTTCTCCATAGTCTATTATATCTATATCTCCATCAGTTGAATCTTTTACTTTTTCATTAGCATATACTAAAGGATCTTTAATCCTTTCAGTCCATGCTATTGTTTTATCAATAGACTTAATTGATTTAGGTAATTTATCTCTTGTTTTTATATCTATAATATTCACCTTCTTTCATTACATAAAAAAGCAGATTAGCTTTATCATAATCTGCTTACTATAAATATTCATTAGATAAATTTTTTATAAAATGATTTCGATGCTTTTTTAATAAATCAATAACTGTTTTATATTTATCTTTTTGTTTGGCATTACATTTATTAATTAATTGATAGTAACCTTTTAATTCACCTATACTTATATCTGGAGCTTTTTGTTCTAATAATTTTATAATATGTTCATCATATTCACTATTATAAAATAGTCTACTCATTATTACGGAGGCATTTTTGATATCTATATCATTTTTTTGATATGTAATATTGAATATTATATAAAGAAAATCACTGGAATCACTGAATAACTTAATATCAATATCTCCCAAAATGTTTATACAATCTAATACTTCTTCAATACATTCTTCATTATTAGATAAACGATTAATATAATCAAATAGTACTTTTCGACAATTAGATTTATCTAAAACGATTTCTATCATTTTTTTATTAATTTCTAGTTCATTTAAAGATTTATTAATTTTAGGATTTAATCCAAATTCGCTTTTATTAATCATCAACAATCTATTATCGCTAACAATTTCATTTATTTTGCTTAATACTTTTTCATCGCTTTCAACATTTGCAATTCTAGTTAATATTTTTAAATGTTTTATTTTTTCCCAACAAGTTTCATTTTTAGAAAGTAAAATACATTCAGACAAAGGTATATAATCATCAACTATAACATTTCTTAATGACGGATAAATATCTTTATTAAAAGAATCCGTACCTATATTATATTCTGCTCCATAAAATGCAATAGTATGTGGATTTTCTTCCTGTCTTTCATGTCTTGTTTTATAAATACTTATAATACTTTTAATTGCTTCTAATTCATCTTTCTTTATTGCAATATTGTATGTTATATTTTCATTTGAGTCTTTTTCGTTTAAATATTTATCATATTTTTTTATTTTAACATTTCTTTTCTTTACTGCAACTATAATTCCACTTAAATCAAAACCAATATTTTTTTTGTCTTTTATAAGCAAATCTAATATCTTAACATATGATTTAAATTGTTTTTTATTCAACATTTCAATATGAATTTGATCTAATATCTTACATATTTCATTAAAAAAAACTATTTTTCTGTTTTTTGCTATTTTCATTAATATATCTAATAAACCACTAATATTAGTAATTCTATTAATGTTTTTTGAAATTGCTCTTAATGAACATGTTACTAAATCTGTTGGATATTCATCATTTTTGCAAATGTCTAATGTAGCATTCAAATAATTGTCGAAGTATTTATCACTTAAATAATAACCATATTGCTTTAATAAAAATACATCCGCATCTTGTTTGTTAAATTCAAACAACGAATTATTGGAATTTATAATATCGTTAATAAATTTTTCTGAATTAACAAACGAAAATTTTAAAATAATTTTATTATAAAGTTTTTCAAATTTTTTATAATCCCCACTAAGATATAACATTTTCAAGCACATTTCATAAAAATCTTCGTATTCAAATGTATCGGCATAAATATACATAACATTGGATATAATTTTCCTAATAAGCTCTAAATGAGTAATAGATCCATAAAAAATAGTTAAAAATATCAAATCTTGAATTTGATTAAAATATTTTTCTAATCCGATTCCATATATTTCAGTATATTTAAATTTGTTTTTATTATCAAAAACATTTTTTAATAAATCATCAAAAATATCTGCTTTAATTCTATCCACATCCGGATATGATAGTTTATGATCATTAGCATCTAAATGTTGTTGATATTTGTCTCCAAATGAAAATTTATTTAAAGAATATTCATATTTATGTAATATATTTCTACCATCTATACATATATCGTCTATAAACCAAGACGGACTATCTAAAGTTTCAGCAGAATCAAGTAAAGAATTATAATTATCTATTGTTTCTTTTTGGTTCCCATTAAAGTATAATAGATTCGCATTCCATCTTTTGCAAATTAAACTTTCTTCTTTAAAACCAAACTCTTTTTTTAATAAATTATAAAAAGAAGATAATTCACTATTTGGAAAAATATCTAATCCAAAAATCCAATCAATGATTCTTTTTCCAAATAAAATATAGTTATCTGTTTCATCAATTTTATTATGCAATGGTACTAATATTGAAAACGCATAATTGTTTAATTTTTCAAACTTACTTATGTATTTTTTATAAAATTCTGAATAATTACTATCATCTGTTATTTTAGTATAATCTTCTGGATTTTGATATAATTCAAACTTAGTCACATATGTTATATTAGTTATACTATCTCCATTTATAATATCTCTGGCGCCATTAATAATATTACCATTCATTTGCCTTTTATAGTTATTTTTTAATAGTTTTTTCACCATTTGTAACCTCTTTGACATCAATAAAACTATTATTATTCATTTCTCTATTATTACTATTATTATTAGATTCTTTTTTGATATTAAGTTTAACTGCGACAGATCCACCTAAAAATCCACAAATAATTGGCACAATGATATTTAATACTACTTCTTTTATTGTCATATTCTTACTCCTTTTTTGATATTATATAAAAATATTGATAATAAATAAAGTAAATTTACTTGTTTTCTCCAGGTTTTGTACTCATTAATTTATATAATTTAGTATCTTTAGGAAATTCATTCTTAAATGGCACTAAAGAAGAACCTACTTTTAATAATCCTTCACCTGCATCTACATTAGTAATATAATCTAATTGATTATTGGATATGGATAATAATTTAGCCAATTCTAATCTATCTGTATATGCTTGATTAAGCATTATTAAGAATTCTGAGTTAGCTAACATTGTTCTTGCATTGTGTGATTGTAATAAATCATCTACATTTTGAGTTATACCAGTACAATAAGCTCCATACTTTCTTACTCTTTTCCAAAGAGTAAATAAGAAGTTAGCTGAATATTCATGTTTAAATAATAGATAGATTTCATCTATAAATATATATGTATTTCTACCTTTTTTTCTATTTAAAGATATTCTATTTAATATAGAATCTAATACTACTAACATTCCTAATGGTTTTAGATTCTTACCTAAATCAAGGATATCATAGCAAACTATTCTATTATTAACATTAACATTTGTTTCTTTAGAGAATATATCAAACGAACCATTTGAATACATTTCTAATGTTAAAGCTATTTGTTTAGCTTCTGGTTCATCTTGTTGTAATAACACTTCCCTAAAGTCTTTTAATGTAGGTACTTTACCTTCATAGTTATTATTAATATATTCTCGATAAACACTAGCAGTACATCTATCTATGATAGATTTTTCTTTTGCTCCTAATATAGTTCCTTCTAATATTATTTCAAATATAGATAATATAAACTCTGATTTATATACTACTGGATTAGATCCATCTCCATATTCAGGATTTATATCTAATGCATTAATATGATTATTAGATGTAGCAGATATATTAATAACTTCTCCACCCATAGCTTTTACTAATTTATGATATTCTCTTTCTGGATCAATTATAAGTATATCTGCATTTTTATCTCTTAATGCTAAAGACACTATTTCGTTTTTAGCAGCAAATGATTTACCAGATCCTGATACACCCAAAATAAAAGAATTACCATTTAGTAATTCCTTTCTATCAGCTATTATCATATTATTAGAAATTATATTATCTCCATAATAAATACCATTTGTATGATTTATTTCTTGTACTCTAAATGGCATAAATACAGCAAGCGATTCAGTAGTAAGTGTTCTTAATGTATTAATCTTTCTAACTCCAAATGGTAATACTGTATTTAATCCATCCATTTGTTGATATTTAAGTATAGATAATTGACATAGATGTTTTCCTGCTGTTGAAAAAAGTGTTTCTGTCATACTTTCTAATTCTTCTTTAGAATCAGCAAGTAATACCATTGTTATTACGCATACAAACATTCTTTGATCTCTAGTAGTTAAATCATCTAAGAATTCTTTTGCTTCTTCTCTTGCTTGTTCCATATCGTATGGAATAACAGCTGAAAAGTTATTATTACTATTCTGTTTTCTTTGCCAATTAGTTATATTAGTTTCTACACCTAGTTTTCTATTTTCAACTTCTCTTATAGCTTCATCCATTGGTATTGGAATAATATCTATAGATAACATTAAATTCTTATTCATTTCAGTTAATTCAGCAATCATATCATCTTTAATATAGGATGCATAATCTTTTAAGAAGAATACTCTTCCAAATCTTTTATCCATTTCAAATGAATCTTTATTAAAACTAATAGTATCAGGACATATATAATCTTTAAATGAATGTCCTTTCTTCATATTATCTTTCATATCAAAAGTAAATATGTTTTCTTCACCTATTCTATAAAAATCATGAAAAAGTCTTAATCTTTCAGTTGCATCTAATACTGTTGACTTTGATCCTAAATGATTGAAGTAATTATTTAATTCAGTAGTTACTCTATTAAAATAATTTCTAGCTTCTTCTATATTCTTTTTATTAATAGATATCGTTAAATATTTTTCTTGAATAATAGAATTAGAATCACTTATTTTATCAATTAATATTTTATTATATTCTTCTCTATATTCATCTAAATTATCATCATTAGAATCTAATATAAAATTTTCTTCAAATCTAACTTTATTAACTCTTCTATTAACTACAGTTATTTTAGAAGTAGCACCTGTATCTAATGAATTTAATAATTCTGAATATTGCAAAAACATAGTTTCTTTATCAGACCTCGATGATACAGCATAGTTAATATCAGTAAATCTATAACATATACTATATTTACCTTTACTAACTTCAAATATACCATCTTTATAAATTGTTTTTACAGGAATGGTGTCTTGTACACTTCTAGGTATTACAAACTTTTCTTTATCTTGTTTAAAAAGATTCTTTATTGTTTTCAAAACTTATCACCTTCTTTATTTAATAATTCATAATACATGTTTCTTGGTTTAAAAGTTAATTCTTTAGGAATTAAGAACTCACTTTTAATAAATGCTTTAATTAATTCTTCTGCATTCATACCATTGTATTTAACAAATCCAATAGCAGCAAAAGGAACAGCGCCTAATATACATAACCATGAAAGCGTTTCTATACCAAAGTATGGTTTAAATACAAAGTATAATACTACTGCTACTAAACATGCTAATATAGAAAAAATGAATTGTCTTAAAGACAATCCAAAGTAAACACTTTCAGTATAATTTCTAATTTCTTTGTTTATTTTTACTTCCATATAATTCTCCTTTCATAAAAAAAGCAAGATTACTCTTGCTTTTGATCAAATGGTTCAGCCCATTTAACAAAACCTTTATCTGTATGATTTTTACAGCTTAGGTATATATTCCAATTAATCTTACCTTCAGATACACATGTAGCATCTACATAAACCATGCAATATGATTTTAGGTCTATATCTAATAATTTTTCTTTATCTAATCCACCATTATACACTAAGTCTTCATGATTAGTTCTAATAACTTTATGATTATCTACGGAACATTTAGGATACTTAACATATAAATATCTTTCTAATTCTTTACTTACATCTGCTTTTATTTGAGCATATCTTTCTTCAGCAGTTTGTTCGACATTCCAAGTTAATCCATCATCGTTACTTATAAAAATTATTTTCTTATCTTCATATCCTGATTTATCTTCTTTTACTTGATATATTGAACAAGGTAGTTTTAACAAATCATTTTCATAATATGGAATACCTTCTATAGTTAGAACTTCTATATCAGGATTATTGTAATTAATTTTAGCATCAACAAATGTCTTTCCTCCATCTTGTGTAACTTTAACTCCAATATAATTATTATTTTTATTTAAATTTGATTTTGATATAGCAAATCCTAATGTTTCATTAAAAAAAATAAATTTAGGTTCTAGGCTAACTACAATTGGTTCATTAGTTATTTTTTCATATTTTTTGCCATTATCAGTACTTTTTTCAACACCAACAGTTTGATTTTGTCCAGTTGTATAATCATATCTAACAAATCTTAACTGTATATTTTCAAATTCTATACTATACAAAATATTCTCGTTAGTAACTTCTTTCTTGTTTAGGATTACAAATAATATACTAATTATTGATAATATGGTGATTAAAACAATAGCAAAAATTACTATTTTCTTTTTCATAAAAGATCACTTCCTATAGTTTATTATATCATATGAATATATATTATGATATTTCAAATTGAAAAATTGCACTTTGAAAATTATCTATCACCATATTCTTTATGATTAAACATATCAGATTCTCTATCTTCATATTTATTAGATTCTCTTACTACTTTAGCTTGTAATGCAGGATTATTCTTAGCTTCATCAAATGATTCAATTATATCCTCACTTAAGAAGTGATAATCTTTCTTTTCAATACTCTTTTTATCTTCTATATAATCATTTGTATATTCAATAGCTATTTGTTCATCTATTCTTAAGTCTTTAGGATTTAATCCTAAATCCATACATAGTAAAGCTTGATTAAAATATTTTTCATCTTCTTTCTTTAAAGAAGATAGTTGATTATACATGATTGTTAAAAACTGTCTAGAGGTAATATCACTCATATATTTTTCTGTAACTTGATCCAGTATCTTCTCATAATGTTGAGGAGGTACTTTTGTTGGAGTTTGAGTTTCAGGATTAATATATTTATATGTCATATCACTTATACTTTTACTCATATCTTTAATCTTTAGTTGAGTAAAATCATCGTACTGTTTTCTCATTAACGTCCCTCTCTTTCTGTATAGTTTTTATGTAATAGAATTGCATTAATTCTATTTTCTGTTTCTATAATACTATGTTTATCAAATCTCATTTTATATTTAAGTATTTGATCTTCTGTTAGTGATTTAAAATCTCCATTTTCATAGTCATCACCAACAATTAAAAAAGGACCGGCTATTATGTCGTGTCCTATATCTCTATTTAGTTTCATACCATTTATTTTACCTTCTTCATTACAAATAAGTACTACATTATTATCATTTGGTAGATATACACATTCTATATATCCTCCAACTAATTCTTGTTTTGCTTCTAATGTATTATCTATTTCAATTACTTCTGGTAATTTATATGGTTTAACTAATAAACATTTTAATTTATTTTCTATAATATTCACCTCCATAAAAAAAGAGCAATACTGCTCTTTATAAATAACATATTTATTCTTTGCCTTTTTTGAGACTACTTGGCAAAAACACATCTATTTCTTCGTCATGTAAAGTCATATCTTCTTTCTTTTTAAGCGCTTTGCTAGCTTTTTTATATGCTTTAGGGTTTGTTCTAGGCCCAGATTCATAAACTGAATTTAATTGACTTTGAAATTCGTCTCTTTTTTTTATTATTTCTTTTAAATCTATACAATTAGCTTTAATATCAGCTAGTAATGATAAATATGACTCTCTAATATTCCATAATTTATTTATCATCTCTATATGAGAATTTATTTCTTTATCCACATCATAACTCAGAGTATAAATATCTAAAAATAATGCTAGTGTAGTAAAAATAATTGTAATAATCGGTAACCATACTTGATTAGTTATTATATAGGAAATTAAGCCAGTAGCAGATATAGAGTTTAAAGCAATTTTTGAAATTTTTATACTCTTTGATTTTTTTTCTAAAATATCAACACATTTTTGATGTGTTGTATATGTCCATACTAACCTTCCATAGCATTCTCTAATTTGATCTTCTAAAACTTTAATTTGGGAATTTGCCTCCATATATTTCTCTCCATTCTTTTTTTGCACTTGTTGGATATTTTTCTTCATCATCTATAGCTTCTATTGCTTTCTTGTATGCATTTCCTGCTTTATAATTAAATTTTGAGCCAATTTTTAAATAATTGTAACTTCCCGGTGCAAATAAATAGCTATCTTCTGACTGTTCATACAAATATTTAAAAAAATCCCTTGTAATCCAATCATAATAAGCAAATGTTTCATCTTTATATTCATAATTTCTTATAAAATTATAGGCTAATGTATCTATTGCATAACCACTAATATCAACATTATGTTCATCTTTCCATTCTCTAATCATTTTACATAAATTTTTTAAATTACCATTTGTTAATTTGTTGCAATTATTCATTTCATCAATTTCAGCTTTTGGATTAGTCTTTTTCCAGCTTCCTCCGCTATTTGTATCTGGATAGGTATATTTACCATCTCCCAAATCAAAACAAGGTACAATTTCAAAATTAATCCCATCCTGGAAATTTATTCCTATAACTTGACCATCTGCTTTAATATGAGAAGTTGGGTACGTCTTTTGTAATACTTTTTTTACTTCCTGTAATAAATAAGATTGAACATTTCCTTGTGTTTTATTAATTCTATCATATACGAATTTAGGAAGAATAACTAACATATCTATATCACTCAAATGAGTTGCAGTCCCCCTACCATATGATCCAACATATAAACTATGCAACGAGTCAGATGATATTCCCCAATAGTCTTCATTTATTCTACTAGTAATTCTTTTATATCTATATCGTAAATTGTTAAGATCATCTTCATCAAAACGTATACTATTACAAAAATCATTGAACCATGTTGATATTCCCATACTTCTACTCCTTAAAAATGAATTAATATAATATATATTATATCACATAAATCATTATATTCCTATTAGTTATAATCCCATCATTTCTCTAACAACTCTATCAGACATTTTTATAGTACCTACAAGTACTAACATATTAAATACCAATTCTCCTATATATTTCCATACTTGAGTAACAGCTGCTGCATTTGTATCAACTACTGGTGGTGTTGAAGCAAATAAACTAAATATAATACAAGATAGTATTATAATTGCACCTTCTAAGCATACTGCTGAATAACTCTTTAAAAAACTTTTTCCAACATTTTGAGTTGGTTCTCCAGCAAATGTTGAAAGTGGTATAGGAGCTATTGCTGTATATAAATATAGTTTAAAGAATCTACCATATACAGTCATTATCATAATAAATGATAATACCGTTACAACTAATCCACCAATCAATGTAACTGCCCATAGTGGTATTGATTCAAAGAATCCACATTTTTCAATTGCTTTTATCATCTCAGCTGGAAGTGTTGAATTAGTTGAACTTGTTATATTAGATATACTTATAATTTTAGATACAATTCCTTGTGATATCTTAAATAAAGATAACATTATATCCATACCATACGTGACAACTATCTTAGCTATGGCAAATCTTATAAATAATCTTAATGCATGTTCAGGTTTCTTAACTTCGGTTAACGAACCAGCTGTTTTCATTACACCTATAAGAAAAAATAATACAAGTAATGCTAATGCAATTGCTTGCATACCACCATAGATATTTTTAATAACATTCCATATTACTCCACCTTTAAATGTTTCAGGTGTTTGAGTAACCAAAGTCCATATTTCAGCTAACTTAGTATTCCATGTTTCAAGTGCATTTTGTAAGTTTTGAACTATCCAATTATCACTCAATAATAATCACCTCCAAATTATAAGGAGGATACTCTTATCCTCCTGTTATCATTGTTAATATTTCTTTAGCAAAAGTTATTACTACACCACCAGCAAATGTTAAGAATCCATTAGCTCTTTGTGATGGATCATGACTCTTTATTGATAAACCAATTTGAACAACAGAAAAGGCAAGTATTATCATTCCTATTGCTCTTATTAGTCCAAATATAAAATTAGATAAGTTATTAACTACACTTAATGGATCGTCAGCTGCATATACAACTGATGTAGCTGTTATAACGGTTATTAACATAAATACAAAAGCAGCACCAATAAATCTTTTAGTTTTCTTCTTACCTAATCCTTTATAAAACTTATTTAAATTTGTTTTAATATAATTCATTTACATACCTTCTTTCTTTAAATATTTATCTATTTCATTTGAAGAAACTAAATCATATTCATCTAATATATTTGTTTCTTCACTTGTATCATTAATTTTAGATATATTAGTAAAATCTAAATTTACTGAAGCAATAGCATTTTTAGTATCACCATATACGTATGGTTTAGCTTTACCATCATGTGATAATTTGACATTTGGATGTTTTAATATGTTATATTTTTTATCTTTAATAGGATATTCTCCTCTTATAAATAGAATTGCATATTTATTATCCAATCTTCTAACTTCATCCGGTGTTAATAATTCTCTACCAGCTAATTGATAATTAGTTGAATAATTACCGGTTCTTCCCATACTCTTTCCATATGTATTTAAATCAATTGTTTCTTTACCTAATAATTCAGATACATATTTATGAGTAGATTGTTCATTTCCACCTAAATATAAAAATTCATCACAATTACCTACAATTGATTCCCAATCTTTTTCAAATAATTTTTTTAACTGTGCTAAATTTTGCAATATAATAGAAACAGATACTTCTCTTGATCTCATTACCGATAATATATTTTGAAAATCATCTGGAAGAGAAACATTCGCAAATTCATCCATTAGAAAATGAACATGTACTGGAAGACTTCCACCATATTTATAATCAGCTGCATAAAATAATTGTTGAAATAATTGAGTATATAAAATACTAATTAAGAAATTAAATGATGTATCATTATCTGGTATTATTGCAAATAATGCTGTTTTTCTTTCACCTATTTTATCTAATTCTAATTCATCAGTTTGAGTTAAACCTATTAAACTTTCTAAGTTAAATTTTTCTAATCTTGCTGCTAATGTAATTTGAATTGATTTCATAGTTTTACCTGCTGCCTTTTTATATGCTTGATAATATTTAAGAGCAATATGCTCTGGATTTTCGTATTCTAATTGATTGTATAAGATATCAAGTGGACTAACATAATTATCGTCCTCTTCTTTAACATTACCTGCTCTTAACATTTCCATTACCATAGAAAATGTTTGTTCTTCTAAAGGTGCTTCATGCCATAAATAAAACATAAGTGCCATTAATAACATAGATGCTGCATTATCCCAAAATGGATCATTTGATTGACTTCCTTTTGGAGTTGTTGCTTTAAATAAATTCGTAACAAGTCTTTGTATATCATTATCAGATTCAATATAATAAAAAGGATTATAACAATGTGATTTCTCCATATTAATTAAATCTAATACTTTTACAACATATCCTTTTTCTTCAAGTAAATATCCTTCATCTCTAGCTATTTCACCTTTAGGATCTAATATTATTAATGAAGTATTTGCTTGCATTACATTAGGTTTAGCATAAAATCTAGTTTTACCTGCACCTGAACCTCCAATAACTAATGTATTTAAATTTCTTCTATGTGATTTAGCATTATAACCAATACATACATTTTTAGTTAATATTTTATTTGTACTATATGGTTCTTGTTCATATTTTTTATTAATCTCTTTTGCTTTACCCCATTTAGCACTTCCATGCTCTTCTCTTTTTCTATAATTTCTTTTAGTAGACACATATACTCCTATTACAAATAGATATATTAATATAAAAATTAAAACTACTTTAATTGAATTATTACACCAATGAATAATAAAAGGACTTTCCATTGTATTTGGAAAATCCCTTATTATTTGTGGTAAACCTCCATCAATAGATGGTGCTATTAGTAAAGATAACCATATAACAGGTATTATACCTAGTATATATAATACTAAATTATTATCTTCTTTCATCTACATTCTGAGCTTTTTAATAAGTCTCTTTTTTTTTCGGGAGCATCAAGTACTTTTAATAATAAATCATCAACAACTATAGTATCTTGTTCTTCTCTTATAAGTTTATTTCTAAATTCATTTAATGCATTAATAATAATGCCATAATCAAATGAATTAAGTTCTAAAATTCTTACTATCTCTTTCATCTGTTTTTCTCCTTTGTTTTAATAACTTCTTTATTCCTAGACTTCTCTAACTTAACTGCTTCTCTTTTAGCATATTCAAGTTTTTTCTTAACTGATTGTCTAGTACCCTGATTGGAAGTCTTTTGCATTGTTGAGAAAGGCTTTGACTGAGGGTCTTTTACAGTCTTTGCCAAATGGGGGTTTGTAATTTCACCCTCTCTTTTAATTGGAGTATTTTCAATTACTTTTTCTTCTTTTTCAACTCCAATGTTTTTAGATTCTCTAGTTTTTTCAATTTCACTTCTAATTGATACTTCATCATAACTAGATAACTTAAATCTATCAACAATACGATTTATTTTAGCTGCATCTTCTGCTCTTACCATGATATCTACAATACCATCATTAGACTTATTTTTCTTATTTATAAGAGCACTATAAAGTACTCCATATCTTTTTGCTTCTTCAGTAAATTTTTTTAATTCATCTTGTTTTACAGAAAAGACTTTTAATTCTTTTCCGGATTTTAACATATTAGTTAAATTTGTTTTACCAGAAGTTTTAGTTTTATCTTTCATTATTGCATATAGTAATGCAGCAATATCTTTTGCACCACTTCCAGTAATTCTTGCTGCCACTTCAAATCCTTCTAAAGATATTCTAACAATTTCTTCAGCAGCTTCACCTGATGTATTCGTTTTTCATCATCTCCTTTTCTCTTATTTCTTCTAAATTATTTTTTATTTTATTATTTCTTAATCTTATATCTTCACATAACTTTACTTCTTTAGTAAGTGGAATAATTTCTTTATTAATACTATCTATACTATTTTTAATATTTATATCATTAGTG
>OCTW011449138.1_pt1 | contig 14902 bp, 13 predicted proteins | sample 1539671 | NCBI WGS metagenome assembly OCTW01 (sample SAMN02144230, study PRJEB22623) | gut metagenome | biome: sheep rumen | host: Ovis aries | place: New Zealand
TTTCAGCCATTTACGCACCTCGCCGTCGATATTCTCATAGATCCGCTCGGCTTGCTCGCGGACATTTTTGATTTCGCCGTAGATGATCTCGTCAAGCTCTTCCTCGTGTATGCGGTGCGAGCTGCAATTATCCTTGCCATAGCGGTGATAGCCGTTGCAGACATATTCCACCCGAACCTCGCCGTTCCACTTGCGATTGACGGCGCTGAACGATGAACCGCAGTCGCCGCACTCTAACAATCCGGCGTAGCGGTGATAGGGCTTGTTGTAATCGGCGCGGACGTTCATCTTTTTCTTCTGCTCCATCAGCCGCTGCACCTGCTCAAACTTTTCCTTTGAGATGATCGGCGTGACAAGATTTTCGTGAACGTACTGTTCTTCTTTCGGGATGTCCTTGCGGATGTGCGTGATTTTATTGTTGTAGGTCTTGTGGCAGACCACCGTGCCGATATAAAATTTGTTGCACAAGATCCGCTTGACGCTTGAGTGATCCCACATAAAGCGCGACGAGATCTCCGGTTTATCCCAGCCGAGCCGCTTGCCGTGGATGATTTTCTGATAGTAAGCAGGCGATTTGATGCCGTTGTCATTGAGAAGGTGGGCGATGGCAGAGCAGCCGTAGCCGTACAGATAGAGGTCGAAAATGCGCCGGATGATCGCCGCCTGTTCCTCGATCACAACGATTTTGTTGGTGTTGTTGCAGTTGATAAAATATGATGTGCTGTCAGCGTGGCGTGACTATGTGCGTATTAACTGTGGTAATTTCACGTTGGATAACCAACATTAGTACGCACTGCTTAAAAAGATAGCATATTTATATTATCGGAAGAAGGAAAAGAATAAACCGCTGTCACAAATTATTTCCGAGATTGCAGAGGTAATGGATTTGACGGAAGATAGCATAGAAAACTACTTGGTTGTCGTAACCACTTTCAAACCAAAGTATAACGCTGATTTTTACGGCAGTGATGAAGTTGACGATTTCTATTCTTCTGCGGTAGATTCCGCTGAAAATGATCTTGATACAGAACGCATTTATTTCAAATTGAGCCAACAAGAAAGATTACAGAACGCCATTGCCCAACTCAACAAGAAAGACCGGCTGTTGATAGAGTACGTCTATGGTATCTGTCCGCAGTGTCTGAAAAACAAAGAAAAGAAATCAATCCGTCAAGCGTCTTTGCTGTTGGGCTTAACCGAGGACGGCGCACAAAAGAAACTAAAATCTATCCTAAATAAGCTAAAGAAACTTTTACAGGAGTAAAGGCAGTGGAAACATTCAGCGTTGTTTCCACTGCCTTCAATTTTGCCCCACAAACCGCGACAAATCGGTTGTGTGGGATTTGTTCGGCTTGTTCGGGTACGACTGCGAGCTTTTTATTCGCGCAACACAGGGCGAAATTCGACACACCGCTTATCCTGAAAAAATTTTAAATATGTATTGCAATTTGCATATATGTCGGGTGATAATTATCTTGTTTTTTATACGGTAGAGGATGAATAATGGTTTGAATTTTTGAAAAAATAGAATCTTTTCCGAAGCAATTTGATGGCCGGCTCTTTTTCTCTTTTAAGCCGGCCTCTTCGTTTAACAAGAACACCCCGGCAAACGCGTCGTAAACCGGGGTTCATATGTTCAATGAATCAATCTCTTATTTTTTAGCCCTTAAACGATGACGGAGTAAACTGTTTGTAGTCTTTGGGAAAAAAGCGAAGAGCAAGTATTTTGCCTTTTTCCTTTTAACGGAAATGTTTTCAAGGATAATCTGTTTATAGAACGGAGATCTCTTTGCCTCTTTCCAGAAGCAGTATCCCAGTTCACCATAGGGATAAATCCAAGGTTTTGTATCTGTAGTATAGTGAATGATAACCGGCTTCTCTGACGCCTCAACCAATGCCGATGCATCCGGGTTGGTCTGCAAGGCGTCCGGTTTGTTTTTCAATAAGCTGAGAACAGAGACCTGCAGGTTGAAGCATAAAGGCAATATCATGGCACTATCTTTGAAAACATAATTTAAGACATCCTGATCCACAGTTGGTAGTTCGGGAAAGGTAAATGCTTTTTTTACCTTCTTCATATACTCATCCTTGTTTATTGACGGGATATTGAACAGAATAACGCCGGTGTTAAAGTAATTATCTGGATTAGTTACTTTTAGTATATCTCGTAAAAAAGCATCTTGATTCCTTAAAAATTTATCTTCCGGATTAAGGGCGAAAGACAGAGAAAATGAGTCTTGAACAGCAGCAAACGGCCGTTCGTTCAGAGAAATTTCAAACAGTTTTCCGGGGTCATTCTGAAACACCATATCGGAATCGCAGTAAAGCACATAATCATAGTCAGGCATAATAAGCGGAATCAAAAGATCGTAAAATGTTGAAACAACCCATTTGCCTTCAACTGTTGATGCAGAAAGATCTCCAAAATACTCAAGAGCGCAGTCACCTACATTGAAAAAACGAAGAGTAAAACCATGCGGAACAATCTTTTGCAGTTTCTCAATGGTCTGATCCGACAGACTGTCATACAGCACAATTAAATCATATACATAATCCTTATCGGCATAGCGTATCAGCGAGACTAGAACGACAGAGAAATACTTGGCGTATTTTTCGTCGAATGAAAACACAAATGTCCTAACCTTTTTTTCGGCTTTGAGTTTGGGAATTCTCATAACTCAAGTTCCCTCCTAAAATAATCAATTGTTATCTTCAACCCGTCATCTATCTCCACTCGAGGATACCAACCCAGTATTTTTTCCGCAAGACTGATATCCGGCTTGCGTCGAATCGGATCGTCAACAGGTAATGGTAAATAAGTAATCCCGGAGGCGGCTCCGGTCAACCGCAATACATGCTCCGCAAGGTCGCTCACAGTTCTCTCGGATGGGTTTCCAAGATTTATTGGACCGGTAAATTCGTCGTCTGCATGATTCATCATTCGGATAAGCCCATCTACAGTATCATCCACATAACAAAAGCTTCTTGTCTGTGAACCGTCGCCGTAAAGTGTGAGATCCTCTCCGCGCAACGCGTTCATAATCAGATTAGAAACGACCCTTCCGTCGCTGGTGCTCATTCCGGGACCATAGGTGTTAAAAATACGCGCCACTCTGATTTTAACGCCGTATTGACGGTGATAGTTGAAAAAAAGAGTCTCCGCAATCCGTTTTCCCTCATCGTAACAAGCTCTTGGCCCTATTGGGTTCACATTACCCCAATAGATTTCCTCCTGGGGGATTACGAGCGGATTGCCGTAGACCTCACTGGTGGAAGCCTGCAAGATGACAGCATGTTCCTTTTTTGCCAGTTCAAGCATATTTTCTGCTCCGTAGAAGTTTGTTCGTATAGTCTGCAACGGATTTTCCTGATAATGAGGCGGTGAAGCAGGACAGGCAAGATTATATATCTGGTCTATCGACAAATCCAGCGGATTTATCACATCATATTCAATAAAGTGAAAACGATTTTTCCCGAATATATCGTTTATATTTTTCAATCTTCCGGTTTGAAGATTATCAAGGCAAAACACCTCGTGACCCTCATCGTAAAGTCTTCTGCACAAGCGTGAACCAATAAAGCCGGCCCCTCCTGTTACCAGTATTCTCATTTTCGACATCTCCTCTATTTTCACTTTCTATGATTGATTATATTTGTTTTTATCCTTGCTCTTCTCATAAAGCCAATTGGATTTTTCAGGAATCTTCTGGGATGCCTTAATATATAGCTAAGTTTAGTGTCATAGAACTTGCGTCTGGCTACAATCATACGTGCTCCCAAAGCGTTTGAATAGATTACTATTTCAAAATGTCTGAATCCTGATGAACGTCTTATATTTCTGCGCAAGGATTTTTCAATCGTATTTTTATTGCTTTTTGACATTTTTAAATACGGCTTGGATTTTCTTAGTTTAACGAGCAACTCCAAACGATTGGGGTAAGCTTCTTCGGGTATATAAAAGAATAATCTGGCAACGTTTTTTTGCCATAATTCATAGTTTAACTTTTTACTGTAGGCAGAATCATTCATTCTCTCCTTGCATACGCCCAAAATCTTTATAAACGAGTTCATCATTTTACTATGGGTTACAGGATTGGTTCTGTCGATTGCCGTTCCGGATGAGCGGCGGTAATAATAGATATTTAAGGGATATTCAACCACTTCGCTGCATGCGTTTTGAAAATCAGTCAGAAACAACTCGTCCTCATGGTGAGTAATTCCCTCAACAAATCTTAACCTGTATTCCTCGATTATACTTCTTCGCAATAAGCTCATCCAAAGTACCTCAAAAAGCGTCAGTTTTGACAGCGATGAATCCTCCGGGTTTTCCTTAAATCTATCGGCGCCGGCAGAATCGCCCATATACGCGCCCATTTTTAAGCGTGCGCATGGTTTCTCCTCCAGAGCTTTCTTTAACCCCTGCAAGCAATTTGTACGAATCAAATCGTCTCCGTCAACAAACATGATGTATTCGCCTTTGGCGTTATCCAAACCGATATTCCGCGCCGCGCTTACGCCTCGGTTTTCCTGAGAAAAAACCTTGATTTGACGATATTTGTTTGCGTAGTCATTCAGAATATGGATACTTGTATCGGTTGAGCCGTCGTTAATACATAGAATCTCATATTCATTATTTGGCAAATCCTGTTTTACGCAGGAATCAAGGCAATCACAAAGATATTTTTCACAGTTGAAAACCGGAATAATGATACTGAAAAACATTGCTCCTCCTATCTATTTGCTGACAGTACTTCTATAATTCTGTTCCTTGCTTTCCTGAAGAAATTGTATTTTAAATAGGTTGCTTTCAATCCAGTCCATTTGACAATCCACTTTGGACAGTGCTTTTGATGCATATTCAGCATCATGCTTTGCTGCAAGTACAAGCCTTCTTCCAAGCATCTTCTCGAAGAAAAATGCAGAAGATTGCAGTGCTTATACTCCTTGTCTTGAACGACATCCAGCTCACCGCTGATAACATTTATCCTGTTAATTCGTTTTGTGTTGGGATAGTAAATGCACTTTCCGACAGATGGATGCGCGACGCAGCGGCAACCGTTGCGCTTCATTACCATTGAGAAAACTACATCATCACGAAGCATTCCCTTAGTGAACAGAGAAATCTTGCCGTCGTCAGGGCGATTTTCTTTAAGCCAATTGGCAATAAAGGCTGTATCGACAAATATTTTTTCTGTCAGCGGCGATTTTCTGATAAACAAGTAACCGGGATTAAACACAGGAATTGAGGTAAACATATCTCCGAATGTGCCGCGAAGCTGTTCGGGCTTTGAAAACCAAACTTTTATGTTGTCATCATTTACACCAAAAGCCGTATAATCATCGCCGCCGGAAAGCAGTTCAAACATTTCGTCCAAATTACGGTAGACCAGACAATCGGATTCAATAAACACCGTCTCCTCATAAGGGGAATCGACAAATACACGAAATTTATCGGAATAAGTAAAGGTTGCGTTTTCAATGACAACCACATCGTCAAAATCCCTTGTATATTCGTTTTCTCTGTCACAGATAATGCCAAACGGCAGCTTTTTGTTATGTAAACGGTATGAGTACAATAGATTACGCGCGAATTGATAATACTTTTCATCGCCGGTTGCCATTGTGACAAATCCGCGCGATTTGGGAGAACAAATCATGGTATCCTCTCCGCTTTGCTGCGGATCAGTTTATTAATAATCCGTTTCACTCTGTTCCTCCTTATTCTTTGCCGCAGAAGCCGCGGATTCCATTTTGCTTTTTCGGCGGTAAGCCAAAGGCGTTTCGCCGTAGTATGCCTTGAAAGCCTTGCTGAATTTTGTGTGGCGGGCATAGCCTACAGCCTCCGAAATTTCACCGACCTTCATATTGCTTGTACTGAGCATTTTTGCCGCCCATTCCATACGCACCTTGGTTTGGAATTCCTTAAACCCATAGCCGTAAACCGTCTTAAAATAGCTTTTGACAGTGGTGTCGCTTACGCCGTACTTTTCTGCAAACTGTGCCGCAGTGATTTTGTCGCCGAAGTTTTCGGTGAGCGTGAGGTATATATCCTCTGCAATCTGCTCCACCTTATCGTCGGGATTCTTCATCGCTTTGAGGTCGTCACCGAGGTTTCGCCCGATTTCAACAACCTGCGCTACAACAATGATAGTTGCCTTTTCTTCAAACGCCGCCGCAAGCAGCTTGTCGAGCGTTTGTCCCGTGTTTTTGGAATAACGGAAAACATAGCCGTCCGCGTCAAAAATTTCTTCCTCCGGCAGACCCATGGATTCTATCACCAGACGAAGCATTTTGAACATCGGGCTTTCCTGAACCAGCGTGTCAACCTGCATACTTATTTCTACGCCGGTAAAGCGTTCAGTTGTAAACGTAAATTTCTTATCGTCCCCGACGCTGTAGTCCATCATCACCTGACCTTGATAAAGCGGACTTGTCACGCCGTTTACGGTGAAATCACATGAGCCGCTCTTGCAAACGAGCGTGCGCAGATAACGCCCGTCGTCGCCGCGGCGAAATCCGAGCTTCCACATATCCGGCAAAGCAGAGGTATTCACGTCAAAAAAGATGAGCTGCATGTTCTTAAACGGCAGATAGCTGACTATCTTGCCCCCTCCGTTTGGAAGAGTGAGCACGGTATGCCTTTTGACATCCTCGCGCAAAAGCTCATCTTCATTTAAGTGACTGATTTTTTCAGGCTTCATTTTATCACCTTCCCTCAAAAAACATACTATCTTGTGATATAATATGCTTATAATTTATCATAAACAAAAGCAAAATAAAAGACCACTTTCAGATAAATTGCACCTTTTAGAGGGGAAACGGATAATTTTTCTGAACTTTTTAAAACAATTTGCTTTGTATTTCGAGATAAAAATAAGAAAAACGATTATTTAGTGACATCGGGTACGATTGCGCCCGTTTCTTTCGCGTGACACAGGGCGAAATATTGCCATATACATATTTACATAAAAAAGAAAACCTCGGCAAAAACTTGTCGAGGTTTAATTGATAGTTGTTGAATTGACTTACTTTTTTCCTGACAGAAGTTTAGGAATTCTTTTTTCAAATATCTGATATGAGCCCAGTGCTATCAATATTGAGACTGTCAAGGAAATGGCAACTGCTAACAAGAAAGTCCAGCCAAAAGACTTAACATGCAGCAGCTTTTCGCTTAAGTGTACAACATAATAATGTATTAAGTAAAAGGAGAAGGAAATATCTCCGAAGAATACTAAAAACTTCGGCATAGTAACAGAGTACTGCGACAATAGAATGAGAAATGCTATTAAAAAGAACCCTGCGCCGGCTTGTAGTATGTAATAGACGTCCGGATTTATTCCGTTACTTATTATATTGATGATTACAAATATATATACAGATACTGAAATGGAGATAAATAAATATTTTTTTAATTCATACAGAGAAACAGCTCTCTTTTCCAATGTGTTAAACATTTTAAACAGTACAATTCCGGAGAAAAAGTAGAGCCATGCAACACTATTGTGATCAACGTAGAATTCGATAAAATCAATACCGGTATTGATGCGGAAGATTCTAAAAGTTTCACCGGTGAGGAATAGCAATAAGCAAACGCCTGCTGCGATTTTTCCTCTGTGTTTATGGCTGATTTTCATACAAATGAAAAAGATAATTGAGAAAATCACTTCAACTTCAAGCGTGTGAGCCGGACCGACGATTGGTCGCATAGTTGTATGACTCGCAACATTGGTTATTCGCTGATAGGGGATACAGAGCATAGATTTGATTAATTGATCAATAGTCGGAGTGTTATTCAAAAAAGATGGGACGAGATTTGCTACAGCAAAGGTGAGAATTGTCAGCGTCCAGTATAAAGGCAGCAATCTGATAAATCTTCTTTTTAGAAATCCTTTGACCTTTTCTTCTTTGCGTGTTGACAGCATGACTAAAAAGCCGCTGATTGTATAGAAAAGGAACACGGGTGTGGAGAGCACTGAAAGATACTTTGATGTAGACTCAAAATGAGATAAAAACACCAGAATAGCCAAACACGCTCTTAAAACCTGTATTGGTTCTGTCCTGTGCTTAAAAGAAAAAACAGAATTTGAACTCATAAGATACTCCTACCCCGATAATGTTGTTCGTGCTATCTTGTTGGTGTTTCTCCAATTCATAAATACGACAATCAGAGGTGATTCGTCCAAAACAAAAGTGAATTTTTTGAATCAAATAAACAAAGTAACCAAGATAAACACGAAATATTTTTAATTATAACATTTAATAATATTTTTTTCAATCTTTATTTTGAACCTTTTTGTATGCATAATCTTATTACACAAATATTTGTTTTTCCTATTTTTCCAAAATCTAACCATTAAATCACAAAACATTAGGTATAGGTGTGAAAATATTAACATTGACATAGTTTAATTTCTATAGTATAATCTTATTTAAATGTGGGTTTATATGCTTTTCCGTCGGAAACGGCGAAAAATTGTGACTTTAGTATATGTTTTGAGGGATTTTTATGTCAAAAATCACCGAACAAAGAAATATTCCGTTTAGTCCACCGGACATTACCGAGCTGGAAATCAACGAAGTTGTGGCTGCTTTGCGTTCTGGATGGATTACCACCGGACCGCGCACAAAGGAATTGGAGAACCGTTTGGCGGAGTACTGCCACACGCCAAAGTGTGTTTGTCTGAACTCCGCGACAGCGGCGGAGGAGTTAAATCTCCGTGTGCTGGGTATTGGCGAGGGTGACGAGGTGATTGTGCCGGCGTACACCTATACCGCTTCGGTTTCCGCAGCGGTTCATGTCGGGGCGAAGGTCGTATTTATTGACTCCCGGCCCGACAGCGTTGAGATGGACTATGACAAAATGGAAGCCGCCATTAACGAGCACACCAAGGCGATTATCGCGGTGGATTTGGGCGGCATTATTTGCGACTACGATCGCATTTATCAGGCAGTAGAGAATAAAAAATCACTGTTCATACCTTCTGGTAACACCAAATTGGGACAGAGAATCCAGCAATCACTCGGCAGAGTGGCAGTGCTTGCGGACAGCGCACACGCGCTCGGCGCTGAATGGCACGGCAAGAAGGCAGGAGAGATTGCGGACTTTACCAGCTTTTCCTTCCACGCTGTCAAGAATTTCACGACAGCCGAGGGCGGCGCTTCCGTTTGGAGAACTATCGATGGCGTTGATAATGAAGAAATCTACAAGCAATTTCAGTTGTACAGCCTGCACGGTCAGAGCAAGGACGCCCTTGCGAAAACCGTAAAGGGCTCGTGGGAATACGACATTGTCGGCCCGTGGTACAAGTGCAATATGACCGACATCACAGCGGCAATCGGACTCCGTCAGCTTGATAGATACCCCGGCTTGCTTGCCAGAAGAAAAGAGATTATCGCAAAGTACGACGCGATGTGCGATGAACTCGGCGTGAAGCACCTTGTTCATTACGGCGACGATTTCACATCATCCGGTCATTTGTATATCGTTCGCGTTCCGAACGCGACAGACGAGCAAAGGCGCGATATCATCATCAAAATGGCGGAGCGCGGCGTTGCCTGCAACGTTCACTACAAACCGCTGCCGATGATGACCGCCTACAAAAACATGGGCTGGGATATCAAGAATTTCCCGAACGCCTATCATTTATATGAAAACGCCATCACTCTGCCGCTCCATACATTGCTGAGCGACGAGGATGTTGACTATATTATAGAATGTTTCAAAGAGATTGTTAAGGAATACATTTAGAGTGGGATTTAGATGAGTAAAAAGCTTGTTGCGCTGCTGACAAACAATGACGACGACATCTATTGCTTCCGCAAGGAGCTGATAGAGGCGTTGATTGATAACGGCTATGAGGTGCTGATTTCCTGTCCGTACGGCGAGAAGTTTGAGCTTATGGACGATATTAAATACATTTATGATAACCCTTCCATCGACAGACGCGGCACAAAAATCGTGGAGGACAGCAAGCTGCTGCTCCATTACCGCAAGCTCTTTGCCCATTATAAACCCGATATAGTTTTGACTTATACCGCAAAGCCGAATGTTTACGGCAGTATCGCCGCGAACAGACTGAATATTCCGGTTATTAACAACCTGACCGGAATTGGAAGCGTGCGCAATCAGCCGAAAATGAAAAAGGATTTTATTTTGAGCTTGTTCAAGCACGCTTACAGCAAGTCCGCCTGTGTGATGTTTCAAAACAAGGCGAATATGAAAAGCGCTTTGAAGATGGGGCTTGTCAAGGGTGACTATATGCTGTTGCCCGGCTCCGGCGTCAATACCGAGCGTTATCCGCTGCAGGAATATCCCGACGGCGGTGACGGTATTCACGGTGACCCAGTGGTGTTTAACTACATCGGCAGAATTTTGGCGGATAAGGGTGTTGAGGATTATATCGCAGCGGCAAAGCGGATTAAGAAAAAATATCCTGCCACCGAGTTTAATCTGCTCGGCTTTATCGAGCCGACGGAGAGGCATTATGAGCAAGATTTGGTAAATCTCGCCAATAAGGGCATTGTGTATTACCTCGGCAGTCAAAAGCATGTGATTCCGTTTATTTCGCGCTCGCACGCGACGATTCATCCGTCCATGTACGGCGAGGGTATGAGCAATGTGCTGCTGGAAAGCGCGTCCTCGGGCAGACCGATTATCACGACCGATAATCCCGGATGCAGGGAGACTGTTGTAAAAAATAAGTCGGGTTATATCTACGAGGGCGGCAACGTCGACCAGCTGTGCGAGTACATAGAGAAGTTTCTGCAAATGGACAACCGCGACAGACAAAAGATGGGTCAGCTCGGCAGAAAGCACGTTAAGAAAAACTTTTCGAGGGATATCGTCATTGACGCGTATCTGATGAAGATTCAGGAGATTTTGGGATAGGAGGACAACCTGATGGGGAAGGGCACGGTTTTGTATGTCGGCAATTTTGAGTTGCCGGACAAGGGTGCTTCCGCGAACAGGGTTGTTTCCAACGCTAAGCTGTTTAACTCTATCGGTTATCAAACCGTGTTGCTCGGCGTTACTAAAGATAAAGCGTGTACAGATATTAGACCGTTGAAAAATGATTTCGGGCTGATGATGTACGAAAGGCCGTATCCCGTTTCGATGAAAATGTGGCTCGGTCATATGTATTCGGCGGAATACATCACTAAAATGTTAAAACTTCACGGGGACATCGCCCTTGTGATTTTATATAATATGCCTTTTTCCGCATTGAAAGCGGTGAAGAAGGCTTGCAAAGGAACAAATATCAAGGTTGCCTACGACTGTACCGAATGGGCAGACGTGACAGACGGCAACGCAGTGAAGCGCTTTGTTAAAAAGCGCGATGAGAAGTTAATTCGCAATAAGCTCTCGGATGTTGCCGACGGATTAATCGTTATCAGCAGCATGATGGAACGGCAATATCAGGGCTGTAAGGCGATGATAAAGCTGCCGCCGCTGGTGGACATTGAGGATTCGATTTGGCATCAAAAGCCCGAAAAACACGAAGGCTTTGAGTTTTGCTTTGCCGGTATGCTCGACGGGCAAAAAGACAGCTTGGATGTGATTGTCAAAGCGTTTGCTAATGTTTGTGATGAACAAACCAGGTTAAGAATCATCGGCGTTGATAAGGATGAATTTAAGTCGGTTTATCCGGATGCCGTGAATGAGTTGGGTAAGTGTGGCGATCACATCATCTTTATGGGCATGCAGAGCCATTTTGATACCATCCGCTACGTGCTCGGTGGTGATTGCTATATCTTCATTCGCCCGGCAGACACACGAAATAATGCGGGTTTCCCGACAAAGTTTGCCGAAGCCACTACCTGCGGTGTATCGATGATTGCTTCAAACGTGAGCGATGTTGCTTCATTTACTAATGAAAAAGTGATACTGCTTGATTCATTGGATGAAAGCAAAATTGCTGATGCAATGAAGCAAGTGAAAGAAACTACAGCCAAAACAGAAATTAACGACACGTTTGATTATAGAAACTACCAGAATGGATTGTCTCAATGGGCAGCCGCGATACTAAACGGAGGAGGTAACAATGCAGGAAAGTAAAGCTTTAATCAGAGTCCAGCAAATCTCTGTTCTGTATCTTGTTATCTGGACAATCTCTCCTTTTATGGCCATTGACAACATTTGGCGAATAGGTGTATTCGGGGCATTTGGTCTATGGTTTATCTGCGCGATGATTCGAGGGCTACACTTTGAAAGAATTCACATGTTGGCATTGGCTTTTGCGGCACTGGTTCTAATTGTAAATATAATAGAGAACAATGGCTTTGGTAAGGTTATGCGTCCGATTCATTTGTATATGATGGTGATGCTTTTTATTGTAGGGTATTTCTATAAAGACAGGTGGAAAGAACTCTTTTTTGCTGTGCCCATTATTCTATTACTTTTGGTTTATTTTAATTTAAAATCTGCTTTTAAGGTAATGGAAGATCCAACGATTGCAAGACTATTGGTTAGAAATGATGAAAAAGTGTATGAGTATTTCCGGCAAGGCATAGGTGGTTACAGTTTAGTTTATCCTCAAGTTGTTACGTTTCCTGTATTGGTAATGTGGGTATTTAAATCATATAAGAATCATAAGTTCTGTTTTATAATTGGCGTTATCTGGATTGTATCTTATGTAATGTTTATTCTCAATGCCAATTATTCTATTGCTATTATTGGAAGTCTTATCAGTTTGATTATTCTATTATTCTACAAAGGTCATAGTATCGGATTGGCGTTTGCAGTTTCTCTAGGGCTGTTTATCGCTTTGATGATGATGATACTTTACTGGGACGATTTCCGCAATATGCTGCTTGAGTTTTTTGACGGTACAGCCGTTGCAAAGAAGATTAACGATTTGGTTGCTACTTCCGAAAGCGGAGAGGCAGAAGGTTCAATAAATGCAAGAATGATTGCCTATCAGAGAACCTTTGATACGATATTTAAGTTTCCTTTTATCGGTGGTCTTTGGTGGGAAAGTGGCGGAGGTCATACTGCTTTGGGAGATGCGTTTGCAAAATACGGAATATTTGGTGGATATATTTTCTGCCGAATCATGTATGGCATACCCATAATGTATAAAAAGAAATTTGGATACAAACAAATCCAGAAAATGGCAAATGCAAATTTAGTAATCGTGCTATTTGTATCACTGTTAGATTCTGTTACGTATAGCTTTTTTGGAATGATTCTCATCATCACCCCCATCCTCTACGAAAACATCATCGAATGGGATGGCTTAACCGCTAACAATGAAAACACATTTAAGATAGAAAAAGAGGAAGGAAAAAATGTATCAGTCACTTTATCAAAAACTACTTAACAAAGAAGAAAAGCTCTCCCTTGTGGGACTTGGCTATGTCGGCATGCCGATTGCGGTTGCGTTTGCCAAGAAGATTAACGTTATTGGCTTCGACCTCAACGCTAGGAAGATTGAGCTCTACAAAAACGGTATCGATCCGACAAATGAGGTTGGCAACGATGCTATCAAGGCAACGACCGTTGAATTTACCGCCGATGAAACCAAGCTGAAAGAAGCAAAGTTCCATATCGTAGCGGTTCCTACACCTGTTAATGATGACCACACGCCTGACTTGACACCTGTTGAAGGAGCAAGCGAGATTCTCGGACGTAATCTAACCAAAGGCAGTGTCGTTGTCTTTGAGTCCACCGTATATCCCGGTGTTACAGAGGATGTTTGCATCCCAATCCTGGAAAGAGAATCGGGCTTGAAGTGCGGCGTAGATTTCAAAATCGGCTATTCGCCCGAGCGTATCAACCCCGGTGACAAGGTTCACAGACTGGAAACCATCAAGAAGATTGTTTCCGGCATGGATGAGGAATCCCTGGATGTTATCGCAAAGGTTTACGAGTTGGTAGTTGAAGCCGGCGTACACCGTGCGGAGAGCATCAAGGTTGCCGAGGCTGCAAAGGTTATCGAGAACAGCCAGCGCGACATCAACATCGCGTTCATGAATGAGCTTTCTATCATCTTTAACAAGATGGGCATTGACACTAAATCCGTCCTCGAAGCGGCAGGCACAAAGTGGAACTTCCTGAAGTTTTATCCCGGTCTTGTCGGTGGTCATTGCATCGGCGTTGATCCCTATTATCTGACCTATAAGGCGGAAATGATGGGCTATCACAGCCAGATTATCCTTTCCGGTCGCCGTATCAATGACGACATGGGCAAGTATGTTGCCGAAAATGTTGTTAAGAAGCTGATTGCTTCCGATAAAGCTGTCAGAAACGCGAAGGTTGCGATTCTGGGATTTACCTTCAAGGAGAACTGCCCCGACACCAGAAATACCAAGATCATCGACATCGTCAACGAGCTGAGGGAATACGGTATTACACCTGTTATTGCCGATCCTGCTGCCGACGCTGACGAGGCCAAATGGCTTTACGGCATTGAATTCGTCGATATGAACACGATTAAAGATATGGATGCTGTTGTCCTCGCCGTTGCTCATGATTGCTTCAAGGAGCTTTCCATGGACGACATCGACAACCTCTACGGCGAAGGCAAGAAGATTATGATTGACATCAAGGGTCTGCTCGACAGAAAAGCATACGAAGCGGCAGGCTATGAATACTGGAGACTGTAAAAATGGGATATAGCGAAGTGAAATTTCCCGAAAACTCAAAATTTCTCGTCACAGGCGGTGCCGGATTTATCGGCTCTAACCTCTGCGAAGCGATTTTGAAGATGGGATACAAGGTGCGTTGCCTGGACGACCTCTCGACCGGTAAGCAGGCAAACGTCGATATGTTCCTTGACAACCCGAACTATGAGTTTATCAAGGGCGACATCAAGGACTTGGACACCTGTATGAAGGTCTGCGAGGGTGTTGATTATGTGCTGAATCAGGCGGCTTGGGGCAGTGTGCCGAGAAGTATTGAAAT
>OCTW011592782.1_pt1 | contig 14902 bp, 11 predicted proteins | sample 1539671 | NCBI WGS metagenome assembly OCTW01 (sample SAMN02144230, study PRJEB22623) | gut metagenome | biome: sheep rumen | host: Ovis aries | place: New Zealand
ACCGGAACCATCGCCTTCACCCGGGACTACATGGACCTCTACCGGAACGGCTCCCGCACGGCAGAGGATTGGAACTCTCTTGTATTTTCCAGCTGGGCTCCTCAGAGCCAGCACGACATAAGCATCTCCGGAGGCACCGGGAAGTTCCAGTACTATGTCAGCATGGGATATCAATATCAGCAGAGCTTCTTCAAGAGCGGAGACCTTAATTACAACAAATACAATCTACGCTCGAACATCACGGCAGAACTGGTCCAAGGTCTCAAGATGAACCTGAACATCAGCGGTCTTGCCGACGAAAGGAACACTCCTGATTCTGACGCAGTGACCCTTATCCGAAACCTATGGAAACAGGGCGTCCTCTTCCCTGCTTACGCAGACGAAGGGCGGACGATGCTCAACTACGAAGGTCTCGATCTCGAACAGAACACCGTCGCCATGATGAGCTCCGAGGTGTCCGGATACAAGAAATACAGGCAGAAACAGTTCCAGTCTTCCATCTCGCTGGAATATGACCTCGGCACTCTCACAGATTTCCTGAAGGGCCTTTCGCTCAAGGGCATGGGCAGCTTCGATTTCCGCCTGGACGACAACGAGGCCTTCCGCAAGTCCTACAACCTCTATGCTAAGAACGAACTGACGGGAGAGTATCTCGCTAAGGCATACGCCGACCACACCGACAGGCTTACGCGCCAGAACTATACCAAACAGCAGATGATGGCCCAGATACTGCTCAACTACGAGCGCACCTTCGACAAACACGAAGTCGGGGCCATGCTCGGCATGGAGGTTCAGCGCAGGACCGGCGACAATTACTACTTCTACGGCGACCTCATCTTCAGTTCTCCGTATTTCACCGCCCTCAAGGACAACGTCGAGTCGACCTTCGTCGGCATCGACAGCAACATAGGCTCATTCTACGACCTGGCTTACCAGTCTTTCATCGGACGCCTCAACTACTCTTACGACGAGCGTTATCTGCTTGAAGGTCAGTTCCGCTACGACGGCTCTTCCAAGTTCGCACCCGGATATGAATGGGGATTTTTCCCTTCAATCTCCGCAGGCTGGCGCATCTCGCAGGAACCATGGTTCAAGGATCTTTCCTTCCTGTCGTTCATCAACCAGTTCAAGTTCAGGATCAGCTACGGCACGCTCGGCGACGACAGCGGCCTCAACTATCAGTGGATTACAGGTTACACCTATCCCGCCGGAGCGCACAACCCGACCCAGGGCAGCTACAACGGCTATGCCGGCGCATATCTGTTCGACGGCAGCGTGGTGAAAGGAGCCGACGCCTCATCGCTTCCCAACACCAAAATCTCCTGGCTCACCTCCCATTCTTTCAATGTGGGTGTCGACTTCGAGGCCTGGGACGGATTATTCGGGTTCACCTTCGATTACTTCACGCGCACGAGGACCGGTATCTTCGCACGCAATTCCTCTTCCCTTCCGACCGTCGTCGGCAACTCCGCTCCGGTGGAGAACCTCAACTCCGACATGAACCTTGGACTCGAACTCGAACTCAGCCACCGCAACAAGATCGGAGACTTCCGTTACGCAGTGAAGGGTATCGCCACAATCACCCGCCAGAAATATCTCACGGCTCTCGGCCAGGGTCCTTATGGAAACAGCTACGACCGCTGGCGCAACGACAATCTCACGAACCGTTATCAGGGCATCCAGTTCGGATACGAAAGCGCAGGCAGGTTCACCGGCTGGGAAGATATCTGGGCATACGGACAGTACAAGGAGAACAATCTGCTTCCCGGAGATTATAAATACGTCGACTGGAACGAAGACGGCGAAATCAACGGCCTGGACGAGCATCCATACGCTTTCGACCAGACTCCTTGGATGAACTACTCGCTCTCCTTCGACGGAAGCTGGAAAAACTTTGACTTCAGCATCCTGTTCCAGGGTTCCGCCCTCGGTTCTTATATGTATGACGAGCCTCTGTACTCGATTTGGGGCACCTTCGGGGGCGGTGCGCTCGACCTTTATCTGGACCGCTGGCACCCTGCGGCCGAGATGGTCAATCCTTACGACCAGACTCTCGCCTGGGTGAGCGGGGATCATGCCTTTACAGGCCACTCACCTCTGAAGAACTCTTCCTTCAACAGAGTCAGCACAAGTTATCTGCGCCTGAAGAGCATCGAACTTGGTTACACGTTGCAGGATTTCGGACTCAGGGACACGAGCCTGAGGATCTTCGCCAACGCTTACAACATTTTCACTCTGACCGGTTTGAAATACGTCGATCCGGAGCACCCGGATTCCGACTACGGAAGGATGTACCCTCTCAACAAGACGGTCACGGTAGGTCTCAACTTAAATTTTTAGGAGGAGCGAAAGATGAAAAAATACGGCTTTATCATAGCAGCTTCCAGCCTCTTGCTGAGTTCATGCATCAATCTCTATCTTCCTCCGAAAAACATCGTCACCGACGACGAGCTTCTCAACTCGGAGAACGGTGTCGAGATCTACATGGCAAAGATCTACAGCCTCATGCCTTGGGAAGATTTCAAGTACATGGCGGAGTGGGGCTTCGATTATAGCGGCTGGCTCAACGCCCCCGGCATCGACGGCTGCGGTGAGGCAGTCAACCGCGATGGAGTCTGCCAGACCTTCCGCGGCGAAAGCACCCCGTACTGGGGCGAGGCTTTCAAGCTCATCTACTATGCAAACCATCTTATCGAGACCATGCCGGAGCACAGCGGCGCATTCTCGGAGATCGCTCTCAACGAATACATCGGAACGGGATACTTCGCCCGCGCAATGGCCTTCTACCAGATGGCACGCCGCTTCGGCGGTATTCCGCTCGTAACCCATACGATCGCATATCCGAACGATGCCGACAAACTCGAGGTTCCGCGCGCGAGTGAGGAGGAGACATGGAATCAGATCTGTGCGGATTTCGACATGGCCGCGCAGCTTCTCCCTGAAACCGGGTCAGTCGACGGATACGCAAACCGTTACGCAGCCCTCGCCTACAAGGCAGAGGCGATGCTTTATGCCGGCTCTGTCGCCAAGTACAACGAGACCGTTCCCGGGCGACTTACAGGTCTTGGCGAAAAGACAGGTGTCAGGGTCATCGGCTTCGACGAGAGCACCTGGCAGGCAGCCAGCATCCGCTACTTCTCCGAAGCATACAAGGCAGCCCGCGCCGTGATGGATTCGGGCCGCTACAGCCTCTACAAGAACGCATGGAAAGACGGCGACCGCGAAGCGCAGTACAAGAATATGGTAGACCTGTTCAGCGACGTGACTTCCAACAAGGAGGCAATCCTGATCCGCAAGTATTCTTACCCTTCGTACACCCACTCGATCGACGCTTACTGCTCTCCTTACATTTTCCGTTATCCTCTCTGCTCGGGCAGCTGCCCTACCCTCGACTTCGTGGAACTGTTTGACGGATTCGACCGCTATGCAGACGGAACCATAAGAGTTACCGACGGAAGCTCCCCCACCAGCGGACATTATCTGGAATACGACAACACGATGGATTTCTTCGAAAACGCGGAGCCTCGTCTGCGTGCATACGTCATCCTTCCCGGCGACAAGTTCCGCGAAGAGGAAATCGAGCTCTACACGGGCATCTATACAGGAAGCACTCCGATCTCTCCTCTGTGGGACGACTATTCATACGAACGCGCCACCTCGAACTTCTACCAGAACAGCAGCGCATTCTCTGACGGCAGACTCGTTATGAGCCCCTACTCGGGATCGATGCAGGTCCAGGTCGAAGTCGATGGAGTGAAGATGAACGCTTCCGGTGCGAACGGCCCGTTCTACGCCGGCGACGGCTCGAGCAACGAGGCCAATCTGTCCGGATTCTACCTGCGCAAGTGGCTCAATCCCGATCCTGCGTTCCTGCACGGCGAGGGCAAGAGCGAGCAACCATGGATCCTCATGCGCTATGCCGACGTGCTCCTCGCAGCCGCCGAGGCAGGGGTCGAACTTTCACTCGCAGGTGCCGCATGCCCGGTTGAAGGCGACGACATGCTCGCAGTGGCGACGCAGGCAATCACGGACATCAGGGAACGCGCGGGAGCCGATGCCCTCACCCAGCCGCTGAAGGCAGACATCGACAGCCGCAACATCGTTCGCCGCGAGCGCCGCAAGGAGCTTGCCTTCGAGCACAAGTCGAAGTGGGATGTCCGCCGCTGGCGAGTCCAGCACTACGAAGCGCGTTCAGGCTTCTGGGGCGAAGAGCGAAATTACAGCTGCATTGGGAATACTGCCGGATATCGTCTCCGGGGACTCTATCCTTTCTACAGTTCAGTGGACAAGAAGTTCTTCTTCGATGCAAACTGGCAGTTCGCACGCGAAAAAGAGTTTCTTTATGACACGATAGACTATTATTTCGCCATCCCCGGCGGAGAAGTCTCGAAAAGTGCGTATATTGATCAACAGCCAAACAGATAGCATATTATGAAAAGATTTACACTTCCTATATGTATGATTTTGCTCACGGTGTGTGCGGTCTCATGCGAACTGTTTGAGTTGGACAATTACGACGCCCCTTCGGAGGTTCTCTACGGAAGCGTCGTGGATTCCAAGACAGGAGCGCCCGTGCTGACCGACCAGGGCTCCGAAGGCATTCGCGTCCGCCTTATCGAGACCAGCTGGGAGGGCAACGTAACTCCTCTGGACTTCTACTGCAAGCCTGACGGGACCTTCCGCAACGCCCGTCTTTTCGAAGCAGACTACAACATCCGCATCGACGGACCTTTCGTGCCTGTCGTAATCGAGAACGCCGAAGGCACTGTCATGAAAGACGAAAGTGTCAACATCCACCTCAAAGGCGAAAAGGAAGTGAACTTCGCAGTTCAGCCTTTCCTCAATGTCGAGTTCGTCGGCTCCCCTCAGGTCAGTGCCGGCAAGATTACGGCCCGCGTGAAAGTAACCCGTGCCACATCGCGCGAGGAGCTCAAGGCCGCCATCGGGAAATCCGGTGACTGGAAGGAATCGTATGCCAATGTGACAGACGTGCAGCTTTTTGTCAGCTACTCATCTACAGTCGGTTACCGCGCCCGCGACTCAAGGTGGTCAAGTTCCGTCTCTTATGAAGGATCGTCGTTCGAAGACCTTCTGGGAACCAATGTTACGGTCAAGTCGAACGGAACGATACTCTCCGGACAGAAAGTCTTCATCCGCGCAGCCGCGCGCATCAACTACGACACGCCCCGTGGCAGCGGCACCCGCAGGTGGAACTACTCCGATATTGTCGAAGTCGACATTCCATGAAAACTTTTATGAAACGCATATTACTGCTTTTCCTTCTCCTGTCTCCACTTTATGCCGGAGCCCAGGACTTTGTTTCGCGCCGGCCCGCAGTGGCTGACCGCCTTTTCGTGTCCGAAGCAGTGGAAGCCAAGATCGCCGAGGTCACTTCTCAGCTCACCAACCCCAAGTTGCGCTGGATGTTCGAGAACTGTTTCCCGAACACCCTCGATACTACCGTGCATTTCGGCAAGGACGAAAACGGCAATCCACGTACTTTTGTCTACACTGGAGACATCCACGCCATGTGGCTGCGCGACTCGGGGGCCCAGGTCTGGCCATATCTCCGGCTCGCCGGGCAAGACGAGCACCTGAGGGAGATGCTCGAAGGCACTGTGCGCTGCCAGCTCAGCCTCCTCTGCATAGACCCTTATGCAAATGCCTTCAACGACGGCCCTGCCGGCACCGGCTGGATGACCGACAACACCAGGATGGACCCGAACCTGCACGAGCGCAAATGGGAGATTGATTCGCCTTGCTACGTGATCCGCCTGGCGTACGAGTACTGGAAGGTCACCGGCGACGAATCTGTATTCGACGCCACCTGGCTCGAAGCCATGCGCAAGGTCTATACGACATTCCGCGAACAGCAGCGCAAGGATGGTCATGGACCATACACTTTTACGAGGGTCACCGACCGCCAGCTCGACACGAAGGCGTGTAATGGCCTTGGCCAGCCTGTCAAGCCGGTCGGCTTGATCGCATCCTCGTTCCGCCCGTCGGACGATGCGACCACTTTCGAGTTTCTGGTGCCGTCGAACTTTTTTGCTGTCAGCTCACTTCGCAAGGCTGCCGAGATTCTGGAGACGGTCAACGGCCGGAAGCAGTTCGCTTCCGACTGCCGTGCCCTGGCCGACGAAGTCGCAGGTGCGCTCAGGAAATACGCAGTTTACAAGCATCCCAAGTACGGAAAGATCTACGCCTACGAAGTGGACGGTTTCGGCAACCGCTTCCTCATGGACGATGCCAACGTGCCGTCGCTTCTCGCGCTCCCATATCTTGGCGACGTCCCAGCAAAAGACCGCATCTACAAGAATACCAGACAGTTCGTCTGGAGCGAGGACAACCCTTACTTCTTCCGGGGTTCGGCCGCCGAAGGCATAGGCGGCCCTCACATCGGCTACGATATGATCTGGCCGATGAGCATCCTGATGAAGGCTTTCACCTCAACCGATGACGAGGAAATCCGCTGGTGCGTTGAGACCCTTATGAAAACCGATGCAAACACCGGTTTCATACACGAGAGTTTCCACAAGGACAACCCTTACAACTTCACGCGCGAATGGTTCGCCTGGCAGAACACCCTTTTCGGCGAACTGATTCTCAAAATCATCGACGACGGCAAGCTCGAGCTTCTCAACTCAATCGAATTATGAAACCAAGACTTATACTCCTGCCCCTGCTTCTATGGCTCGTCTCCTGCTCCCGGCCCGAGGGCAAGATGCTGCAGCCAGTAGACTACGTCTCCACACTCGTCGGCACCCAGTCGAAACATTCGCTTTCGACCGGCAATACATATCCGGCGATAGCGATGCCCTGGGGCACTCATTTCTGGACCCCGCAAACGGGCAGGATGGGAGACGGCTGGGCCTACGTGTATACAGAAGACAAGATCCGCGGCTTCAAGATGACCCATCAGCCAAGCCCGTGGATGAATGACTACGGCCAGTTCAGCCTGATGCCGGTCACGACCGGTGCTGTATGGGATGAAGACGCCCGTGCAAGCTGGTTTTCCCACAAGACAGAGGCAGCCAAGCCATACTATTATGGAGTATATCTCGCAGATCACGACACCTATATTGAAATCACCCCTACCGAGCGTGCAGCCGCTTTCAGGATCACATATCCAGAGCGCGAGACCTCATACCTCGTAGTGGATGGTTTTGCCGGCAGCAAATGCACCATAAGCGGCAGCACGATAAGCGGCGTGAGCACCATCAATACCGGAGGAGTAGCCGACAACTTCGCGCTGTACTTCGTGGTCGAGTGCGACACGCCGTTCTCATCGGTCAAACAGGTCGACGAGCATGGCAGGGCCTATGCCATAGTCGGGTTCCCGACATCGAAAGGCCAGAAAGTAGGTCTTAGGGTGGCAGCCTCGTTCATCAGCCATGAACAGGCCCTGACCAACCTCCTGGAGCTCGGCGACGGTGATTTCGACAGGCTCTGCGCCGACGGTCGCGAGCGCTGGAACGAAGTCCTTTCGCGCATCGAGATAGAAGATGGCAATATCGACCATTTGCGGACCTTCTACTCCTGCCTGTACCGTTCGGTTCTGTTCCCACGCGACTTCAGCGAAATTACGGCAGAGGGCAGGCGAGTGCATTACAGCCCTCATGACGGCAAGGTCCATGACGGCTATCTGTTCACGGACACCGGCCTCTGGGACACCTTCCGCTCGCAGTTCTCCCTGACAGACCTTGTCTACCCTGAGATGGCATCAAAGATGCAGGAGGGATTCATGAACCACTACCTGGAGAGCGGTTTCATCCCTGAGTGGTCCAGCCCCGGCCATCGCGGCTGTATGATAGGGAACAACAGCGCTTCGGTCGTCGCTGAAGCCTGGCTCAAGGGGATCCGGGGAGATTACGACATCGAAACCCTCTGGGACGCGCTCGTGAGTGGCGCTCACTCCGTACACCCGACCGTGGATGCTTCAGGCCGCCTTGGCTACGAATACTACGACGAACTCGGTTATGTCCCTTGCGATGTGGGGATCAACGAGAGTGCCGCACGCACCCTCGAATATGCCTATGACGACTGGTGCATCTGGCAGCTCGGCAAGGACCTCGGCAAATCCGAAGAAGAACTCACTCCTTACGAGAAAGCATCACAGAACTACAGAAAGTTGTTCCGCGAAGACTACGGCCTTATGGGCGGGCGCAATGCCGACGGCAGTTTCCCTGCCGAATTCAATCCCCTGAAGTGGGGCGGAGATTTCACGGAAGGCAACTCGCTGCATTATACCTGGTCAGTATTCCATGATCCTGCAGGCCTGATGGGCCTTATGGGCGGAAAAGAAGCATTTGAGGCCAAGCTTGACGGCGTCTTCTCGACGCCTCCTGATTTCGATAACAGCTACTACGGATTCACTATCCACGAAATACGCGAGATGCAGATTATGAACATGGGCAATTACGCCCACGGCAACCAACCCATCCAGCACCTGCTTTATCTGTATAACTGGTGCGGTTCTCCGTGGAAGGCCCAGGCCCGCATCCGCGAAGTTATGGAGAAATTCTACACCCCGGCACCAGACGGCTATTGTGGAGACGAAGACAACGGCCAGACCTCTGCCTGGTACGTATTCTCCGCCTTGGGCTTCTATCCTGTATGTCCGACCAGCACCGAATACGCCCTGGGCACCCCGCTGTTCCGAAAAGCTACTGTTCATCTTCCCGGAGGGAATCTGGTCGTGCGTGCCGGAGTGAAGGGAAGCTGCCGCGCCTCTGCAGGTGATTCAGACGAAATCGCCCGGACTCCCTACGTCGACAACTTCAGAATCAATGGCCGGCGCGTTACCCGAAATTACCTTCGCCACAACGAACTCACTGGTGGTGCACGGCTGGACTTCACCCTGAGCGACTCTCCCAACCTTTCTCGAGGCACCAAGCCCGAAGATTTGCCATATTCTTACAGCAATAATTAATCACACCTTCCGCAAATAAGGGCAGAGACATCCGCGGAAGGGGAAAAAGAACTACTCTGCGGGAATTTCCGCAGAGTAGTAGGAAGTTTCGCGTGCTGCGGCGAGATAAAGGGATTTTTAGTAACTTTGTTGGAAGAACACATGAAATCACACAAAGACTATGAACCGTAAACTATTCGTCGCGGCGATTGCGCTGTTCGCTTTTCTTTTTGTTGCTTGTACCGAGGATCCGCAGCAGGATCCCTCACCGGATATAAACACCCCTATACACATCGACCCGGAACCGGGACCCGGAACTGACCCCGGCACAGATCTCGGCACAGATCCCGGAACTGACCCCGGAACTGACCCCGGAACCGATCCTGGAACTGATCCGGGCACCGACCCTGGCACCGATCCCGAACCGGAGAACGGCCCCGCCGTGGACCTTGGGCTGAGCGTGCTCTGGAGGAACTGCAACCTGGGGGCGAGTAAGCCGGAGGAGGTTGGAGATTTTTATTCATGGGGAGCGCTGGAGCCGTGTTATGAGACGCTGGATCCGCTGGTGTGGAAGGATTATGCGCCCGATGGATTTTTCTGGAACTCTAATCCGTTCTTCCTGCGAGACGGTGCGGTCACCAAGTACTGCCCCGTGGATGTTCCGTCTTACTGGGCAGGGCCGGACAGTCCGGAGCCGGACAATATCCTTATTCTTGAGCCCGAAGACGATGCGGCGTTCGTGCTGCTCGGAGAGACCTGGCACATCCCGACCAGGGACGATTGGACTGAGCTGATCAATAAATGCGAGTGGGAATGGACCACCATCGAGGAGGTTGGAGGCTATCAGATTACCGGCCCGAGCGGCAAGAGCATCTTCCTCCCGGCGGGCGGCGCGTTCAACACCTATATGCTCGATGATCCGGGCAAGCTCGGAGGCTACTGGACCTCGAATGTGGATACCGAACTTCCAGACCTGGCCTCGAAGTTCCACTTCTACCCGACCTACTACTTCCTCGTCTACACCTTCCGCTATGACGGCAACAATATCCGCCCCGTAGCCGACAAGGTGGAATAATTTAGCAGTTATGACATTACTGGAAGCAATTAAGGAGCGGCATTCCGTCCGCAAGTATATCGACAAGCCGATCGAGGCCGGGAAGGAGAATTTTGAGTGGGGAGATAATCAATAAGAGTCATATCCAATTATTATCCTTATATTTAACCGATTAACTGCATATAATCAAATATGACACAAGAGTACATTACCCCTGAAGCGGATGTTGTGTTGATAGAAACCAACACCGGATTGTGCCTGATTGCTTCGCAGCAAGACAGCACCAACGAACCAATTGTAGAAGAAATATACTCCGGAGGTTGGATGTAATAGCCCTATGAGAACAAGACTTTTATTGGGCGCGACAGCCCTCCTTCTCCTCGCGATAGCCTGTGAAAAGGGAAACACAACAGTAGAGACTCCTGCAACTACTACCGATATTATATTCACCGCCTCCTGCGAGACAGCGCAACCATCCAAAACTACAATAGACTGGACCTCTGACATTGGAGACGGAAATCCAGGTTACCTCGTCAACTGGGTTGCCGGCAACACCATCAGTGTCTTTGACGGAACGGCCAACCGTGTATTCACGGCCGCCAACACAGGGGAAACCACAAGTTTCTCCGGCAGCGCCGCCACGGTTACCACCTACTATGCCCTTTACCCCTACAACGCAGGCGCCACCAGCGACGGAGCGGTATTTACAACTACCCTCCCGTCTGTACAGCCCCTTAACAACGGCCAGCTTACAGAAGGGCTGAATATTGCAGTAGCAACCAGCGAAGCCAACCACTTCGCGTTTAAAAATGTCCTGGCAGTCGCCGCATTCCGCATACCTCAGCAGGTCACAGGATGTAAATACATCACTATCAAAGGCAACGACGACGAGACGCTGGCAGGAGACATAACCATCAACAATACTTCCGGTACCCCTTCCGTTACATCCGTTGCCAATCCTTCCAAGGTTATCAAGCTGACAAACGCAGCAGACGATCTCGACTCGGGTACATACTGGTTCAGCGTCCTGCCCGGAAACATCACGGCCGGATTCACGATTACCTTCTACGATTCCTCCGACAAAGTCATAACCTACCTGTCCAGCTCTGCGGCCGCTGAATTTAAGCGCTCCAAACTGCTCAACCTGGGCACCATTCCGATTCCCATCACCGTAAACGGCACTAAACTGACTTACAACTCAACCAAGAAGTGCTACAGCGGCTCTTTCGACTTTACCAAGGGACAAAATGTCAACATCATAGGACTGGGAAGCCTCTCCGAGAGTTACAACCGTGACTTCTTCGATTATGTCGACGGAGAGAATCTCACCTTCATCCGCGAGAGCGGTACCTGGACACTCGAATATTACAACGAGTTCGACGGTCGCACTGCAAACTATTTCTGGGTCTACAACAACACACTCACCTACCCCAACTGCCTCTATGTACTCGGAAACGGGAAAGTCCAGTGTCTGCACGCCTGCGCCACTATCTCCTGGTACGACTCGGACTACTACACACGCGAGGCGCCTTATTACCTCACTATGCCCGCCACCTCGTCTACTACCTTCCAGACAACTGCCTACCTGACAACCGACGCTCAGGGTGCCGGAGATGTCAGATTGGAATTCTACAGCGACCTGGCTTGGAATAAAAAAACTCCTATTGCAATCACCGACGAGACAGTCCTCACCGGCGATGCAGCTGGAATGTTCGAGATCTGCAATCCGGGTGAGAGCAAGGCCAACCTCCATTCCATCTCCGCCTTTAATGGGCATGATGGGGTCTACAGGATTATCCTCACCTCATCACCGGAGGGCTTGGTTAGTATCGACATAAACAGCTTCACGCCATAGGCCACACGGCAAGTCTTTCTTTCTATCTCCCAGGGCGGAGGAGAGACTCGGCGAGGCGCATCGAAAGGATTGAGACGGGGATAGCCAGGACAATCGCGACGATCAGCATCGGGACATTCTCGATGACGGGAATCATCAGCTGGTCATAGCCGGGACGCATCTCTTCAACTGCCGCGACGAGCGAGCCTTCGGTGTCGAACCACCAATGGGAGGTGTAAGCGAAGAAAGACAGAGCGAACGGTACAAAACTCCAGCGGATGCTCTTCGGGGAGTCGTACTTATACCAAAATCTTATGAGTTCGGCCAGGGCCGCCAGCGCGACCATTCCGATGATGCAAGGCACATCCGCCTCCCCTGCTATCAGGCCTACGACCAGGATGAAACCATTCAGAATCGCAGCCGCTCCGAAACCCCTGACGAGGGTGCAGGTTCGAAGGTAAATTGGCGCGAAAAGCAGCGGCAGAAGGGCTCCTACGTAGGCATAGCAGGCCGGATGAATAAGGCCGGTGGTGGAACCAAGAATGAAAGTAAGCAGATAGGCAATCTCCAGAAGGATAACTTTGAGTACTGTCTTCATATCATTAAGTATTTCTTCCACAAAATTCGACAATCCTATCCCGGCGGTCAATCCCCAAAAGTTGGGATTTTAGCGGTCACAGCTTGACAAAGAAATCTATCTTCTCTTCAGTTTTAGCCACCCTCCTTTCAAGTTGCTCAAAGCGTGGATTAATAGCATAACCTTTTATGAGGTATTCTTTGAGAATTGACGTAGCCCATTTTCTAAAAACAACCCCCTCCTGACTATGTACACGGTAACCCACTGATATGATAACATCAAGGTTGTAGACTCTGGTTGGACGATATTTTGAAAAAGTATTATGCATTATTTGCATATTACTCTCATCGATCTCTCCTTCGGCAAGAGCGTTTTTTATATGCCGCGCTATGTCCGACTGATCTTTCTTAAACAAGGATGACATCTGTGACTGGGTAAGCCATACGGTTTCTTTATCTAAGGTCACATCTATAATTGTATTGCCATCTGGAGTTTGATAAATAACGATTTCTCCTCCAGCGGTTATTTTTGTTGAGTTCTCCATATTTTAGTTTTTTTCTCGCAAAGATACCCCATAAAACAACGCCCGTCAAGATGAGAAATTATTGACAATCAGAGAGTTAGGACATTACACAGATTATTAGTATTTTTGACAAATCACGAAAAGATGAAGTTCAAGCACACAAACAGGCCGGGCTTCTGGTTCGGGTTCATCGACTTCTTTACAGCCGGGTTCTTCTTCCTATTTTATATGCCGCTGAGCGGACTGCAGGATGAGTTGGACTACATCCTCGGGCGCAGGACCCAGCGTTATTGGGTCGCATACCTTCTCGGCATTCCGACATTGTTCATTTACCCGCTGATCTGGATGGCACGAATCGCCGAAGAGCTCAAGGCCAAGGCCATCTCCCTCGGCATCGAAGGCCCATACACCTCCTGGTGGCACATGTTCGGCTGGAACATCTTCGGCATTCTCCTGATGGGCCCCGCGGTCGCCACCTGGCGCTTCTTCGACACTCTCAATAAGATTGAGAAGAAGATGAATGAGGAGGGCTAAAGTCCGCGAGCAGGTTATTGTAAAGGAAAAGTTTACAGCATGTAAAGAATCTCTATCTTTGTAATGACCATGCTCTTCACCAGCTCCTATCCCTCTCCTCTCGGCCCCATCATCCTCGCGAGCGACGGGACATCGCTGACCGGCCTCTGGTTCGAAGGGCAGAATCACATACCTGAGTCCATATCCCAAGCCCCCACGGACCATCAACTCCCCGTCTTCGGACAAGCCTGCCACTGGCTCGACCTCTACTTCGCTGGCCACATCCCAGACTTCACTCCACCGCTGAGCCCGAGCGGCACTCCATTCCAACGAAGCGTCTGGGAACTCCTGCTCACCATCCCGTTCGGCCGAACTACCACCTACGGAGAAATCGCCGCTATCCTCGCGAGGGGAAAGGGCATCCCAACCATGTCTGCCCAAGCCGTAGGCAGCGCCATCTCCCGCAACCCCATCTCCATCATAATTCCCTGTCACAGAGTAATCGGGTCCCACGGGCAGCTCACCGGTTACGCTGGCGGAGTCGAGAGAAAGGAGGCGCTACTGAGGCTCGAGGAGCTGAATAGGTAACGACATCTTTTACAGTAAGAAAGGGAATACGTTTCTGAAAAAAATCTTTTCTACGAAAGAGACATTTCTTTCATAAAAGATACACAACAAGCCCCTCAGTTTTCTATAAGGAATGACTGCGTATAAAGGCCCTGCGGCGCCGCAATCCAGGACATACGGGTCAAATAAAATAACGAAGCCTTCACGAATACCACATTGGTGATCTGTAGCTACCCCCAAATGAGAATGTACGAGGATCTTGGGCTGTCGACGCGATAGCAAGGCGCGTTTATTATAGATTATTAAGAAGTGTTTGTATGTCCTCTTTGCTATTAACGAGGTGGGGATTACCGTCGATATAGATGCAGCCGTGAGCTTCTTTCTTTTTCTCAGCGTGGCTTTCCCAAAGTCTATCCCCGTTTTCTATTAGTTCATGTAGTCCTGACCCTTTTTTAAAATCTTTTTCTGTGATAGCTCCATAGCCCAAGGCATAATCGTCTTCGCTTTCCCCAAAATTCTTCCAATTCTTCGGGGGTTACAAACTTCCCCCTTTCCCAACCGCCGCGAATATTATTAGTTTGGAGTTTTAGGAAAAAGTATTACCTTTGCAACATCACAGAAAACAGACTGCCCATGGCAGTCATTTGTAAAGAGAACAAAAAGGCATTTCAGACCCAACTGAAATGCCTTTCACCGTCTTTAAAGGGGCCGATGGAGTAAAGCTACACCCTCCTCCATATCTTCCAATTCTTTACAAATTGTTTTCAGTGAAAAAGATAATTGAGTTGACGGTGAACTTCGACTTAGAGTTTGAAGCTCCCAAACTTGTCAAGGTGAAGGCGCATTGGCGCCTCATCAACGGCAAGATAGTGAAGGTCCGCTCACACTACCGACGCATTTGGGTATGCAGGTAGTCGCTTGAG
>OCTW011609133.1_pt1 | contig 14899 bp, 8 predicted proteins | sample 1539671 | NCBI WGS metagenome assembly OCTW01 (sample SAMN02144230, study PRJEB22623) | gut metagenome | biome: sheep rumen | host: Ovis aries | place: New Zealand
TATTGTGTATTGTTATCAGGAGAAGATATAGTTGTAAATCATATCTACCGCACCGGCATTGGAGCGGATGTAGTCGGCGGAGGCTTTGGAGGCTTTTGCCAGGGCCTCGGTGTCGCTGGTCAGTGTGCCGATGATGCTATTATATTCCTCTGCATTGTTGATTTCGAAGCACCCGCCAAGCGCGATGAGATCGCGGGCCTCACGGAAACGCTGGTTGTTGGGGCCGATAATGACTGGCAGGCCATAGACTGCGGCTTCGGGCACATTGTGTATGCCTACGCCAAACCCGCCGCCCACGTAAGCCACGGTGGCGTAGCGGTAGATGGAGGAGAGCAGGCCGTAGCAGTCAATGATGAGACAATGCGCCGAGGCTGCCGTTGCTGCCGTTGCCTTGCTGTAGCGTACGGAGGGGCGCTGCAGCTTGCCCTCAATCTCGGCAAGATGGCTCTCGCTGACTACGTGAGGAGCAATGATAAGGTATTGCCCGGGGTGGGTATTGAAATAGCTGATGATGATATCCTCATCGGGCTGCCAACTGCTGCCGGCAACAAGGATGTTTTGGGGTTTGGACTTCTTCCCTTGAGCAAAAGCCTCGCATAGGGGAAGCTCTTTGGCTGCGGCACGTATCTGCAACACGCGGTCCATACGAGTGTCGCCGACGATGGTCGCGTTGGTGATGTCGAGCGTGCGTAGCAGGTCAATGGACACCTGATTCTGTACGAAAAGGTGGGCAAAGGTGCGCAGCACGTTACGATATTTGTGGCCGTACCAACGGAAGAAAATCTGGTTGGGGCGGAAGATGCTGGCTACGCTGTAAACCGGGATGCCGCGGCGATGCAGTCCTGTGAGATAGTTCTGCCAGAACTCGTATTTGATGAAGAAGGCCATCGCCGGATGAGCAATCTTGAGGAACTTACGCGCGTTGAGCTTAGTGTCGAAGGGCAGGTAGCAGATGACATCGGCACCTTTGTAGTCCTTGCGGACTTCATATCCCGACGGTGAGAAGAAGGTGAGCAGTATCTTGTATTCGGGATGCTCCTCGCGTATTTTCTCGATAAGAGGGCGCCCCTGTTCAAACTCGCCAAGCGAGGCGGCGTGGAACCATATAATTTTGTCGTCCTTGCCTATGCCGCGACGCATGATGTCGTAGGTTTTGCTGTGGCCGACCATTAGGAGGCGTGCCTTGCGATTGAACATGGCCACAAGGTTGACGCAGAACATATAGATGTATATGGCGAGTGAGTACATTGTTATGTTATTTCAGCGTGTCAATAGCGTGACGCATGCGGTTAAGAGTCTCTTCTTTGCCCAGGAATGCCGCAAGCTCATACATGTCCGGCCCCTGGCCTTTGCCAACAAGGCATATGCGCCATGCGTTCCAAGGACGCAGGCCCGTCTGCTCAACCCAGGGGTCAATGGCGGCCTTCATGCCTTCGGCGCTGAAGTCGGCTATCTTATTGAGTTGCTCTGCCAGCTGGGCCATCTCTTGTGCGGTGGTCTCTTTCCAGTTTTTGCGTATGAATTTGTCCTCAAGGTCAAAATCCTTCGGGGCGATGAAGAAGAAATCGCACAGCGGCCAGAGGTCGCTGATGAAGGAGATGTTGCGCTTTTTGGTCTGGCCGCTCTGACCGTCGGTGTATTCCACCACTTTTTGCTTCATCATGCCGATTACCTGTGCAGCGCGGTCAGGCTCAACGGATAGTCCGTGAGCCTCCAGCAACTTGACGAAATCGGGTGCCAACTGCTGGTCGGTTTTCTGTAGGAGATACTCGCGGTTAAACCACCAGCCCTTCATGAAGTCGAAGCGTGCGCCGCTTTTGGAGCAACGGCTGAGGTCGAAGAGTTCTGTCAGTTGCTCTAAGGTGAACAGCTCCTGCTCAGTGCCGGGGTTCCAGCCCAGGAGGGCAAGGAAGTTAATAACGGCTTCGGGCAGGTAGCCGCTTTCGCGGTAGCCGGAGGAGACGGCGCCGCTTTGTGGGTCATGCCATTCCAAGGGGAACACGGGGAATCCCAGTTTGTCGCCATCGCGTTTGGATAGCTTGCCTTTGCCGTCGGGCTTGAGCAGTAGGGGCAGGTGGGCAAAGGCAGGCATAGTGTCTTGCCAGCCGAAAGCCTCGTAAAGCAGAACGTGGAGCGGTGCTGACGGCAGCCACTCTTCGCCCCTTATGACATGGGACACCTGCATCAGGTGGTCGTCAACAATGTTGGCCAGATGATAGGTGGGCAGCTGGTCGGCGCTCTTATATAGCACCTTGTCGTCAAGCACGGATGAGTTGACGACAACATCGCCACGTATCAGGTCGCGAACATGTACCTCTCTGCTCGGTTCAATCTTGAAGCGCACTACATATTGTTCCCCTGCATCCAGAAGAGCCTGCACCTCATCCTTAGACAGGGTGAGAGAGTTGCGCATCTGCATGCGGGTGGAGGCGTCATATTGGAAGTTGGGCACTTCAGCCCTCTTTGCGTTGAGCTCGTCGGGGGTGTCGAAGGCCAGATAGGCGGAGCCGCTGTCAAGCAGTTGGTCAACATACTGCTTGTAAATATCGCGGCGTTCTGACTGGCGGTAAGGGCCGAAGTCGCCGCCTATGCCTACACCCTCATCAAACTTGATGCCGAGCCACTTGAAGCTCTCGATGATATATTCCTCCGCCCCCGGCACAAATCGCGTGGAGTCGGTATCCTCGATGCGGAAAATCATTTTTCCGCCATGCTGACGTGCAAAGAGGTAGTTGTAGAGCGCGGTGCGCACACCGCCTATATGTAGTGGGCCCGTGGGGCTGGGTGCAAAGCGCACCCTTACTGGTGTCTGGTTCATAAAGAAAAATGTTTTGACGGCAAAGGTAATGAAAAAAAGTGGTATATACCTTATTTATATATATAAAAAGGATTGTACTGTCCGCGAGTGTCAGTTATTTGCTCTATGACAGATAGTTTTTGTGTGTTTTTTGTTTCCCATTTTGAGTTTATTGCTTAATTTTGCCACGCTAACCCAGTGCTAACCATTATGTGGAGCAAATATAAGATATTGAGTAGGGTGTTGCTTGTAGTGGTGTGCGCGGTCATTATCGTGTACTTTATGCCTCACCAGCACACGTTCACTTATGATTATTCGGTGGGCAAGCCCTGGAAGTACTCGCAGATAATTGCCGAGTACGACTTTCCTATATACAAGTCTGATGCGCAGCTTGAGGCTGAGCGTGACAGCGTGCTGCAAAATCTCAAGCCTTTTTTCAATTTTGATGCTTCAGTAGGCGAGTTGCAGGTGAACAACTTTAAGCGCGATACCGGCACCAACATTACTCTCGTGCTGAGCTATCGCGAGCGTGTGGAGCTTAGTCGGTTGCTGGCGGAGGTCTATGCCCGCGGTGTTACCAGCCAGCATGACTATGACTTGGTGGTTGATAGCGTAAAGGCGGTGAGTGTCGTCAGTGACGGTGTGGCTCAGGTAAGACCCGTGGCCGGACTGCTGTCGCCGAGGCTTGCCTATGAGTTTATAGTTAAGAAGGCTGACTCCCTGCATCTTTCCAAGGAGATAGTGGGCCGCAGTAGCCTGAATAACTATATTGCGCCTAACCTTATATACGATGTAAAGCGCACAGCCTCGGTGCGCAGAGACGCCCTGTCTAATATCGCGCCAAGTCATGGGCTGGTGCAGAGTGGGCAGAAGATTGTTGACCGTGGTGAGATAGTTACTGAGCAAACCATGAAGGTGTTGCAGTCCCTGCAGAAAGAGACCGACAAGCGTAGCGGCAGCGGCGCGGAAGCTGTGTTGCTAATTGTCGGGCAGCTTTTGTGTGTGCTTATCTTGCTCGGAATGTTCATGACATATTTGGTACTTTACCGCGGCGATTATGCTCGCGATGTAAGGAGTGTGGCGATGCTGCTGAGCCTGATACTGCTATTCTCCGTGGCAGCCTCGTTGGTGCAGCAGCCTACCGAGCTCAATGTCTATATGGTGCCCTTTGCCATCGTTCCGATATTTATAAGGGTGTTTATGGACTCGCGCACAGCCTTTGCCGCTACCATTATCATTGTGAGTATATGCTCGCTGTCGCTCCATAGCCCCTATGAGTTTATGCTTCTTGAGATTGTGGCGGGCCTCACGGCCATCTATTCTCTCAAGGAACTTACTTCTCGTTCGCAGCTGTTCCGCACTGTGCTGCTTATCACAGCGGTCACTGCGCTTGTCAAGTTGGGCTACGACCTTAGCCAAGGCTTTATCCTGAGTACTATTGACCCGTCGTGGTATGAGCGTATAGCCATCAGTGGCGTCCTCCTGCTTTTTGCCTATCCGCTGATGCTGCTGTTCGAGAAGATGTTTGGCTTCATTTCAAGTGTTACGCTTGTGGAGCTTTCCAATGTCAACACTCCATTGCTCCGCCAGATGTCAAAGGAGGCGCAGGGCACTTTTAACCACTCAATGCAGGTGGCTAATCTTTGTGCTGAAGTCGCAGCCAAGATTGGGGCCAACGTGCAGTTGGTCAGAACCGCTGCCCTCTATCATGATATAGGCAAGTTGCAAAATCCGGCCTTCTTCACGGAGAATCAGAATGCGCTCAACCCCCATGACGGGCTGCCCGAGGAGCAGAGCGCACAGATAATAATCCGCCATGTGGCAGACGGCCTTGAGATGGCTGACAAACACCGCCTGCCTTCTGTCATCAAGGAGTGTATCGCCACTCATCACGGACGCAGCAAGGCCAAGTATTTCTACGTCAACTATGTCAATAAGCACCCCGACGAACCTGTCAACGAGGAGATTTTTACCTATCCTGGTCCCAATCCGCATACCAAGGAGCAGGCTATACTGATGATGGCCGACTCCACAGAGGCGGCATCGCGCAGTCTGCCCGAGAAGACAGAGGACTCCATCCGACAACTGGTCAACAGAATCATTGACCAGCAGGTAACGGAAGGCTATTTTGACAACTGTCCCATAACTTTCCAGGACATTGCCACGGCCAAAGACGTGCTAGTCTCTAGTCTTAAGACTATTTACCACGCCAGAATCAGTTATCCAACGCTTGAGCAGGCTGCCCCTCCAAAGCCCGAAGTGCAAAGTGAGGTTGCAAATGCGCGCCCTGTTGAGGGCAAAGAAAAAGCCTAAAAGCGTTTTTCTATGAAAAAAGTGATACGGATAGCAGGAAAAGTGCTATCTTTGCCTTGAAAACAAAAATAACTAAACAACTAAAACCATGAATTTCTTAACAAATGACAAGCTTGTGATTGTGGGAGCCGCAGGTATGATTGGCTCCAACATGGTGCAGACATCTCTCACCCTGGGTCTGACCTCTAATATCTGTCTTTACGACGTATTCTCGCCCGAGGGCGTGGCTGAGGAAATGCGTCAGAGCGGTTTTGACGGCGCCACCATTGTAGCCACCACAGATGCTGCTGAGGCATTCAAGGGGGCCAAGTACATTATCTCTTCCGGTGGTGCTCCTCGCAAGGAGGGCATGACCCGCGAAGACCTTCTTAAGGGTAACTGCGAGATAGCCAAGGGCCTTGGTGAAAACATCAAGAAATTCTGCCCCGATGTGAAGCATGTGGTTATCATCTTCAACCCCGCCGACCTCACTGGCCTCGTTACCCTGCTTTACTCTGGTCTTAAGCCCAGCCAGGTTACCACTCTTGCCGGCCTTGACACTACCCGTCTTCAGAGCGCTCTGGCTAAGAAGTTTGGCGTGATGCAGAATCAGATTACCGGTTGCGCTACCTATGGCGGCCATGGTGAGCAGATGGCAGTGTTTGGCAGCCATGTGGAGATTGCCGGCCGCAAACTCATCGACATCATTGGCACTCCCGAGTTCCCCACAGAGGAGTGGGAGGCAATGAAGACTGCTGTAACCCAGGGCGGAAGCGCTATTATCAAGCTGCGCGGACGTAGCTCCTTCCAGAGTCCTTCACAGCTCTCTGTTGAGATGATAGCTAGCGTAATGGGTGGCAAGCCTTTCCGTTTCCCCGCAGGCACCTATGTTAACTCAGGCAAGTATCATAACATTATGATGGCCATGAAGACCACCCTCGATACTACCGGCTGTCACTACGAGGTTCCGCAGGGTACTCCCGAGGAGAATGCTAAGCTTGACAAGAGCTATGAGCACCTCTGCAAGATGCGCGATGAGCTTGTAACTCTCAATATCATTCCCGAGGTAGCCAAGTGGGGCGAGATCAACCCTAACCTGGTGTAACAACAGCTTCGGCATAGGACTATGTTGAAAATTTGCATGTCGGAACAAGTTTAATTCGCGGTATGGAGTCAAAACTCTCGCTTAAATACCTATAAATGGTTAGGCGCGGGTGGAAACATCCAGGTATTTTGCGCCAAAACGAGGATAAAACGGCATAAAAACCATAAAAACTGCGAAAAATCCTAATTTTAAGTGAAAAAAACCGCCTAAAATTGTTGTGATTTCAAAAAAAAGTTGTTCCTTTGCAAGCGAATAGACATTCCGTAATTGTCTCTAAAAGCGAAAATAGAAGTTATTTCAATTAATTATTAACCCAGAAGAAGCCCCCTTTGGGGGCAGATTCAAACAAAAACATTTAAAAACATGAAGAAAGTTTTTATGCTTCTTGCCGTTTGTGCAAGCGTAATCTTCGCAGACGCACAGACAACTGTTCGTGGCAGCAAGTTTACTGACAACTGGTCTGTAGGTGTACAGGCTGGTGGCGTAACTCGCACCTATGGCCACAAGTTCTTTGGCGACCTTCGTCCGGTTGTTGGCCTGACTGTTGCTAAGGAAATCACTCCCGTCTTCGGTCTTGCTGCCGAGTTCAATGCTGCTATCAATGCACAGCACAACAACTTCGGCCCCACTGGTGCTCCCTGCAACACCCACAAGGCTTTTGACGCTTCCAATCTTAGCGGTTTGCTGCGTGTGAACCTCGTTAACCTTTTTAAGGATTACACAGGTGAGCCGGGCTTCGTTGATGTTAAGGCTGTATTCGGTTTCGGCTGGGGCCACGAGTACTATGGCCACAGGTACAACGACCGCAACCTCCTCACCAGCAAGGCTGGTCTGGACTTTGGTTTCAACATTGGTGCTGACAAGGCTTGGCAGGTAAACGTGAAGCCCGCTTACATCTGGGCTCTCACCGATGGTGCACGTGCTAGCGAGTATGACAACAAGTTTGCTCATCTTGAGCTGACCGCTGGTGTTACCTACAAGTTCAAGAACTCCAATGGCACTCACAACTTCGTTCTCGTTAAGGAGTACGACCAGGCTGAGGTAGACGGCCTCAACGCTAAGATCAATGACCTCCGCAACCAGCTTGGTGCAAAGGATCAGAAGATCGCTGCTGATGCTGCCGCTATCAAGAAGCTTCAGGACGAGCTCAACGACTGCCGCAACAAGAAGGTGCCCACTCCTCCTGTAGTAGATCCTAACGCAAAGACCGTTAACCAGCTTGAGACCAACGTATTCTTCGCTCAGGGCAAGAGCCTCATCACCGCTGCTCAGCAGCCCAATGTAGAGCGCGTTGCTTCCTTCCTCAAGAGCCACCCCGCAGCTAAGGTTGCTATCAAGGGTTATGCTTCTCCCGAGGGCGGTAAGGCTATCAACGACAAGCTCTCCAAGGCTCGTGCAGAGGCCGTTAAGACCATGCTCGTTAAGAAGTATAAGGTTGACGCTTCCCGCATCGTTTCTGTTGAGGGTTGTGGCGTAGGTGACCTCTTCTCAGAGCCCACTTGGAACCGCGTAGCAGTTTCCACTCTCTCCGAGTAATTCGAGCAGTTTTAACAAACCGCAAATAAATATGAGGGCGGCAGTCATTGCGACTGCCGCCCTTATGTTTATTACTTCTGTTAACTTTTCTCACTAAATTAGGCGTTAACAGCTAATTTATTGGCAGTAAGGCGAGGATATAACGCTAAAAGTTTGTAAATTCGCGGCTCGAAAACAACAATATAAAACCTATTACAAAATTATTATGGAAAATATTCTTAGTGTTTTCTGGCTTGTGCCCGTGGCCTCTGTTGTTGCTCTGGGCATGGCTTTGTTTTTCTTCCTTCAGATGAAGAAGGAGGATGAGGGTACTCCGCGTATGCGCGAGATTGCAGAGCATGTCCGCAAGGGTGCTATGGCTTATCTCAAGCAGCAGTACAAGGTTGTTACCATTGTGTTCATCGTCTTGGCAGTAATCTTTGCTGTGATGGCTTATGGTTTCCACATGCAGAACCCTTGGGTGCCGTTTGCATTCCTTACCGGTGGTTTGTTCTCTGGCTTGGCCGGTTTCTTTGGCATGAAGACTGCCACCTATGCCTCTGCTCGCACTGCCAATGCTGCCCGCAAGAGCCTTGACGGCGGTCTGAGGGTGGCCTTCCGCTCCGGTGCCGTGATGGGTCTTACCGTGGTTGGTCTTGGCTTGCTCGACATAGCCCTGTGGTACCTTATCCTCAATGCTGCCGGCGTGGACAGCCTTATCACAATAACCACCACTATGCTTACCTTCGGTATGGGTGCTTCTACTCAGGCACTGTTCGCCCGTGTGGGAGGCGGTATTTACACCAAGGCTGCCGATGTGGGTGCTGACATCGTAGGCAAGGTGGAAGCCGACATCCCTGAGGATGACCCGCGCAACCCTGCCACCATTGCCGACAACGTAGGTGACAATGTAGGCGATGTAGCCGGTATGGGTGCCGACCTCTACGAGAGCTACTGCGGCTCCATCCTCTCTACCGCTGCCTTGGGTGCCACTGCCTTTGTGGGTACTGGTGTCATGCAGATTAAGTCCGTCATCGCTCCGATGATTATTGCTGCAGTGGGTATCTTCCTCTCCTTGTTCGGTATCTTCCTCGTCCGCACCAAGGAGGGCGCCACTATGAAGCAGCTGCTCCACTCGCTGGGCGTAGGCACCAACGTCAGCGCTGCACTCATCGCAGTGGCCACCTTTGCTATCCTCTACCTGCTGGGCATTGAGAACTGGGTAGGCATCTCCTTCTCTGTAGTCACCGGCTTGCTTGCTGGCGTTATCATCGGTCAGGCAACAGAGTACTACACCTCCCATTCCTATAAGCCGACGCAGAAGATCTCCGAGGCCTCCAAGACTGGCGCTGCTACCGTGATTATCAAGGGCGTGGGTACCGGCATGATATCCACTATGGTGCCCGTTGTGACTATCTCAGTGGCTATCCTGCTGAGCTACCTCTGTGCCAATGGTTTCCAGCTCGATGTTACTGCCGCCAACCTCTCCAAGGGTCTCTATGGCGTGGGTATTGCTGCTGTGGGTATGCTTTCCACACTGGGTATCACCCTCGCTACCGATGCCTATGGTCCTATCGCCGACAATGCCGGCGGTAATGCCGAGATGAGTGAGCTGGGCGAGGAGGTGCGCAAGCGTACTGATGCCCTTGACGCACTGGGCAACACCACTGCCGCTACAGGCAAGGGCTTTGCTATCGGCTCTGCTGCCCTCACCGCTCTTGCGCTGCTTGCTTCCTACATCGAGGAGATTAAAGAGGCTGTGGCTCGTCTGGCAGAGGCAGGCAATGCCCACATGCAGGAGATAATCACCAAGATAAGCGACATTCCCTCCTTCATGGATTATTTCCAGGTCAACCTGATGAACCCCAAGGTTATCGTGGGCGTGTTCATCGGTGCTATGGCAGCCTTCCTGTTCAGCGGTATCACCATGGGTGCCGTTGGTCGTGCTGCCGAGGATATGGTTAAGGAGGTGCGTCGCCAGTTCCGCGAGATAAAGGGTATCCTTGAGGGAACGGGCACTCCCGACTATAAGCGCTGCGTGGAGATTTCCACCCGTTCGGCTCAGAGGGAGATGATCTTCCCGTCGCTGCTGGCCATCATCATTCCTATCATCGTAGGCGTAGTGCTCGGCGTGGCTGGCGTGCTGGGTCTTCTGGTGGGCGGTCTGGCAGCAGGCTTTACTCTCGCTATCTTTATGAGCAACGCCGGTGGTGCCTGGGACAACGCCAAGAAGATGGTTGAGGAAGGCAACTTCGGCGGCAAGGGCAGCGAGTGCCATAAGGCCACCATCGTTGGCGACACCGTGGGCGATCCTTTCAAGGACACCAGCGGTCCTTCGCTCAACATCCTTATCAAGCTCATGTCGATGGTCAGCATCGTAATGGCCGGCCTCACTGTAGCTTTCGTATAAGAAAAGAAAATGTTGCCATTCTGAGAATGGCGGTCAGTATATAATCGTAATTTCGCGGACGCCTGTTAAGATTGGGTGTCCGCGTTTTTTCGTGTAATTACCAGGCCGTTGAAAGAATTCACGTAAAATTCTTCAACGGCATTGAAGAATTTTACATAAATTTATTGCGTGGCTCGCAGTTTAGTTGTGATTTTGTTGGCGTAAAATAATCTCGAAAAAATATGCTTACAATAAGAAGAACACTGCAGACAGAGATGGAAGCAAGGCTAAAGCCTCAATGAAGTGAACCCCGAAAGTTGGACAAAAAACTTTCGGGGATCACTTCATAATTGCGGTATATACAATTGCTTTTGCACTGTAAAGTTAATCAATTGATGAACATCAGCCAAAGAAATTGGGATTATTTTGTGAAAAGCAAATGGTATAACTCAGTCCTCAAACAGAAGAGGCTTTCTTTAAACACGAATTACCATGAATTACCATAAATTATTCGTGAAATTCGTATAATTCGTAGTCTTCTTTTCTCACACAGATTTCTTTTTCAAGAATTAGAGAATTAAAGAATTTTTTTTGAAATTTGAAATTTAGCCAAGTCCGGCAGCGGACAACAAAGACTACGAATTATACGAATTTCACGAATAGAATATCTTTCTTTCAAGAATTAGAGAATTCGTATAATTCGTTTAATTCGTAGTTTATTTTCTTGAACGTGAATTATCATAAATTCTTTAATTCTCTAATTCTTGAAAAAATATTCGTTTGATTCGTGAGATTCGTGTTTGTAACCACGGATTGCGGATTGAGCGGATTTTTCTTAAACACGAACTATTACCGTATGAGTAGGTTATTCTCAAGATTATTCAGTCCTCGAACAGCGAGGAGATGATGCCGTCGGAGATGAAGATGCCCTTGCGGGTAAGGCATAGCCATTGACCATTGCCGCTTTGCTCTCGCGACTCTTTGAAGTCGGCACCAGCTCCGCTGACAGCCGACGAGTTGCTCGCGATGCCTTCGGCATTGACCATTGGCCATTGACCATTGATGAACGACTCGAGGGCGGCGTCGCAAAGCACCAGGGTGCCATTATTTATATAAGGTAGCGCGCGCGCGAGGAGGGCGTCGAGGGCTTGCTGCCCGAAGTCGCGGCGGAAGGCGGCGAGGTCGAGGCCCCGGGCGGTGCGCAGGCGGGTGAGGAGGGTTTCCTCCTGCTTGATTTTGGGCGTGAGGGCCTCCGTGGTGATGAGGTCGGCGGTGGCGGTATCGCCCCCGGCTTTGAGGTAGGCGCTGAGGTCGGGAGTGTTCCACTGGCGGCCGGTGCCGTTGAAGGAGTGGGCGGCTGGGCCGAGGCCGAGGTAGTGCATGCCGCTCCAGTAGCCGCTGTTGTGGCGGGCCTCGCGGTGGGGTAGGGCGAAGTTGGAGATTTCGTAGTGTAGGAAGCCAGCCTCCGCGGCCTTGTCCATCAGCATCTCAAACATCTGCAGGCTCAGTTCATCGCTGGCCTCCGCGGCTTTACCCTGCTCGCGCAGGCGATGGAGAGCGGTGCCCTCCTCATAGATGAGGGCGTAGGCAGAGAGATGGCTCACAGGCAGTGCCAGAGCCTTGTCGAGATCCTGCTGCCACTGCTCCAGCGTCTGGCCGGGCAGTCCGTAGATGAGGTCGATGCTCAGATTGTCAATGCCGGCGGCCAACAGGCGGTCGATGGCCTCGTACACCTGCGCGGCGGTGTGGCGGCGGCGGAGAAAACGCAGACTCTCGTCGTTGAAGGTCTGCACGCCCATGCTCACGCGGTTGACGGGCAGTGCGGCGAGGGCCCGGGCGTAGTCGGCGGTAATGTCGTCGGGGTTGGCCTCAAGGGTCACCTCGCTGTCGGGCGCGAGGGCCCAGTGGCGATTGATGGCCTCAAAGATGCGCCCCAGCTCGTCGGCAGAGAGTGTCGAGGGCGTGCCGCCGCCGATATAGACGCTGCTGAGCGTGGTGGCGCCGAGGTAGTCATGGCGGCACTGCATCTCGTGCATCAGGGCCTCCACATATTCGCGGCGCTGGTCGGCGCCGCAGGTGGTGGAGTAGAAGTCACAGTATATGCAGCGGCTTTTGCAAAAAGGCACGTGTATGTATAGTCCGCAGGTCGGCATAATATTCTTATTTTTCGCCAAAATTACTACATTATGGGCGTTATTCTTCATAAAGAGTACACAAAAAAGCGATTTTGCACCTCAAAAGTTTGCAGAACACCAATCTTTACGTATATTTGTAAGCCAATAATAAGCCAATAAATTGTCGCGGCCTTGTGCGCGGCACTGTAATGAGACAATCTAATTAACAACTAAATAACAAGTATGAAAGCTTACAAGACAAACGAAATCAAGAACATTGCCATCCTTGGTAATGACGGTGCGGGCAAGACGACCCTCACCGAATCCCTCCTTTTTGAGGCCGGTCTCATCAACCGCCGCGGTTCTGTATCAGCCAAGAATACGGCCAGCGACTACTTCCCCGTAGAGCAGGAGTATGGCTACAGCGTATTCTCCACCGTGTTCCACGCTGAGGCTAACGGCAAGAAGCTTAACTTTATCGACTGCCCGGGCTCCGACGACTTCGCCGGCGCTGCCATCACAGCCCTCAATGTTACCGACACAGCCCTTATCCTCATGGGCAGGAACGGTGTGGAGGTTGCCACCCAGAACCACTTCCGTTATACCGAGAAGCTGGGCAAGCCCGTCATCTTCGTGCTCAACCAGGTTGACGATGAGCGCTTCGACTACGACTCACTCGTAGAGAAGACCAAGACAGCCTTCGGTTCCAAGGTTATGCCTATCCAGTTCCCCGTGGCTACCGGCCCCGACTTCAATGCCTTCATCGACGTGCTCACCATGAAGAAGTATTCATGGGGTGCCGAGGGCGGCAAGCCGAAGGTGGAGGACATCCCCGCCGACCTGATGGACAAGGCCACCGAGATGCACATGGCTCTCGTGGAGGCAGCAGCCGAGCACGACGAGGCCCTGATGGAGAAGTTCTTTGAGAGCGAGGAGCTCACCGACGATGAGATCCGCGAGGGTGTCCGCAAGGGCTTGGCCACCCGTGGCATCTATCCCCTTGTGCTCACCAGCGCAGCCAAGGACATGGGCGTTAACCGCCTGATGGAGTTCCTGGGCAACGTTGTTCCGTTTGTCAGCGACATGCCTAAGGTGCCCAACGCTGCCGGCGAGGAGGTTGCTCCCGATGCCAACGGCCCCGTCAGCCTCTTCTTCTTCAAGACCAGCATGGAGCCCCACATCGGCGAGGTGCAGTATTTCAAGGTAATGAGCGGCACCGTCACTGAGGGTATGGACCTCACCAATGCCAACCGTGGCAGCAAGGAGCGTATGGGCCAGCTCTTTGCCTGCGCCGCTTCACAGCGCGTAAAGGTTGACTCCCTCCAGGCAGGCGACATAGGTTGTGCCGTCAAGCTGAAGGACGTCAAGACCGGCGACACCCTCAATGACAAGGGCACCGACCAGACCTTCAACTATATCAAATATCCTGACCCCAAGTATATCCGCGCCATCAAGCCCGTCAGCGAGAGCGATAACGAGAAGATGATGGCAGCCATCTATCGTATGGCTCAGGAGGATCCCACATGGGTGGTAGAGCAGAACAAGGAGCTCCGCCAGACTCTTATCAAGGGCCAGGGCGAGTTCCACCTGCGCACCCTCAAGTGGCGTCTGGAGAACAACGATAAGATTATGGTGGAGATGGCTCCGCAGCGCATCCCCTACCGCGAGACCATCACCAAGGCCGCCCGTGCCGACTATCGCCACAAGAAGCAGAGTGGTGGTGCAGGCCAGTTTGGCGAGGTTCACATGATAGTAGAGCCCTACACCGAGGGTATGCCCGAGCCCAGCGTCTATCGTTTCGGCAATCAGGAGTATCGCATCACTCCGCGTAGCACCGACGTTACCGAGCTCGAGTGGGGTGGCAAGCTGGTGTTTATCAACTCCGTTGTCGGCGGTGCCATCGACACCCGCTTCATGCCCGCCATCCTCAAGGGCGTCATGGAGCGCATGGAGCGCGGCCCGCTCACCGACAGCTACGCCCGCGATGTCCGCGTAATCGTTTACGATGGTAAGATGCACCCCGTTGACTCCAACGAAATCAGCTTCATGCTTGCAGCCCGCAACGCATTCAGCCAGGCCTTCCGCGAGGCAGGTCCTAAGATTCTGGAGCCTATCTATGATGTTGAGGTTCTCGTGCCCGGCGATTACATGGGCGATGTAATGAGTGACCTGCAGGGTCGCCGCGGTCTCATCATGGGTATGAGCAGCGATGGTGGCATGCAGAAGCTCAATGCCAAGGTGCCTCTCGCAGAGTTGGCTAACTACTCCACAGCCCTCAGCTCCATCACCGGCAGCCGCGCCAGCTTCACCATGAAGTTTGCCAGTTACGAACTTGTGCCCCAGAACGTGCAGGACGAGCTCATCGCTGCCAACCAGAAGAAGGACGAAGATTAAAGACCGCAGCGGCGGGGCTACAGTGCCTTCCGCCATGCAGATACCCATCAGGCGGTGCCGTGCTACGGCGCCGCCTGATTTTTTATGCCTTACGGATACTGAAAGAAATTACCAGAAATACATCAGAAATTTTTAAGTTACTCTCATATGCCCCTCCTTCTGGCTTTTCTTTAGGTTGTGTTCATACGCCCCCGTCGCTTCGCGCCACCCCCTCTATCTTGAAGTGAACCCCTAAAGTTGGACGTTAAACAAATTGTTCTTCTTTATGAACTTTATCCGTGATTGTACGGGGC
>OCTW011589538.1_pt1 | contig 14897 bp, 15 predicted proteins | sample 1539671 | NCBI WGS metagenome assembly OCTW01 (sample SAMN02144230, study PRJEB22623) | gut metagenome | biome: sheep rumen | host: Ovis aries | place: New Zealand
TTCAGGTTTATTAGCTGCTGCATAATTCAAAAAAAGAAAAATCGGCTGCGGAACTATCGTTCCGCAACCGTCTTTGTCTACACTCTGAAAGAGCGGATGAATGCTTGCATTCAAATCCGCTCTTTATTTTTATGTTATACGGCGCCTATGGCGATGGTTCTTGGTGTGCGAAGCACATCAAGAACAAAGCATGGCTTGTTATATATGAGTTTATGCCTTCCAGCGTCCGCTTGCGCCGCATGGCAGAACGAGTCCGCTTGCGGTGACTGGCAGTCCGATTTCTGAGCTTTCGACACTGCCACCATGCTTCGGAGTGATTATGGTTGACATAATATAGGTCAGGACTGCTGGGGCGAGTCCTGTGGTGTATGAATTTATAAGGAAGAAGAGCGGATCATCGGAGAGAAGCTGAGCGGTCAGTTCCACGAGCTCGTAGATGCTGTCCTCCATCTTCCATATTTCTCCCTTAGGACCTCTTCCGTAGGAAGGCGGATCCATTATTATTCCGTCATAATGATTGCCTCGGCGTATCTCACGCTCGACGAACTTTTTGCAGTCATCAACGAGCCATCTTATCGGTGCATCAGAGAGGCCTGAGGAGGTGGCATTTTCCTTGGCCCAGTTTACCATACCTTTTGACGCATCGACATGGGTGACTGAAGCACCTGCGGCTGCCGCTGCAAGAGTTGCTCCGCCAGTATATGCAAAGAGATTCAAAATCTTGACCTTACGACCTTCGGAGGCGTTACCTGAGCCGGTCTGGCTGCCGGAAGCATGAGTATCTGCGGCTTTGTCAGATGACAGTCTGTTACGAATCAGCGAATAAGTCCAGTCCCAGTTCACAGCCTGCTCCGGGAAGAGACCGGTGTGCTTGAATGAGAAAGGTTTCAGATGGAAGGTGAGCCTGTCACTTCCTCTTCTTTCCGAAGAATAGGCTTCGATATCAGGAAGATCGTAACTTACGGTCCATTCCTCCGGAAGATCGAAGAATTCCCAGCTTCCACCGCCCTTATCGCTTCTATGGTAGTGTGCGTTAAGCTTCCTCCATTCCTTTATACGTTTCGGGGTCTTCCACAGAACCTGAGGGTCAGGCCTGAGAAGAGTATATTTTGCCCAGCGTTCGAGTTTTTCGCCCTCTGAGCAGTCAAGTATTTCGTAGTCTTTCCAATTTTCAGCTATCCACATGGCAGGATCCTTTCTGTATCTTTTTATAAATCTATATATTTATGGTTTTCTGATTAGTATATAAAGCATTGTATTTTCATTCCTGAATGATTCTGTATATATAAAGCCGGATCAACGCTTGGCATTCGGATTGATATGATTTCTATGTGTTATCGGATCGAATTGTTCGGACAGTAATTGTCTGATCCTCGTAATCTATATTATTGTACGGTCATCTGATTTTCGGACCATTTATTTGGGTACAGTCATGTTATTTTAATCCGGTATTTACTCATCGTTTGAGAAGAGCAGATCATAAATAAGATTAAAATCCGTAAAATACGTCATGCTGGCAACACGGTTTGACTTATTATTGACCGTCAGAACGAGACAGTCATTTCTCTCTTCGTTATAGTAAATATATGAATCCGAATGATATCCGATAATGTTCTGGTTGATCTTTATAGTATCCTCGTATTTATAAGACGTCTTACGTGCGGCGGTTATTTCAGCCTGGTTGATCGATACCCCGAAGAATTTATAACCTCTGTAGGAGGTGTTGATACCGACCTGATGATTATTTATATATATGATATTCAGCTTTCCGTCGGAATTGACCCGGACATTATCTCCGAGATATACCGGAAGAGTTGAAGCGTTGGCTTCGTCGAAGCTGTATATCGAATTGGTCTCCAACGAAATCTTGTAGGACGGAAGTCGGAGCAGATCGGTTATATCCTTGCCACCGGAATCTATCACATAGGCGATGCCCTGATTGATGATAAATACGATCGCCACCGCTACGGCCAGTCCTGCCAGTTTTGAGATAAGAGACATGAGCTTAAATATAGTCTTACCGGCACCGCTGTTTCTGCGAAGCTCAGGAAGAGGTACATTCTTCGAATCCGGAAGTGTTACGTTGTGTCCCTTGATCATGCTCTTGATCAGCTGGAAGATCCGTCTGACCTTCCTGGTGAAATAGCCCTGAATAACAAGGATGATTATAATTCCCGAGGAAATGGTTATCGTTGCCAGAGGGTTGATCTCGACCACATTGAGCTGCTGTATGATCTCGTAAAGAAGGCAGATAAGTATAAGGTATTTTATTATACTTAGTACAACAAAAGCAAGTCTTGTGTATTTTGAGTCGTGAAGATCTCTGTAGCTGACTTCCTCCATGGTCTGACCGGTGATGATCTTGGTAACGATCATAGTCAGCATGTCTCGGATAATGACAAATACAAACATGCCAATCAGAGCCTTGAGCAGGTAACTGCCGACAGACCCTTTGTTGTAATGTATCCAGTTTTTGATCTCGTCCATTGCGAGGGCGAATACACCGGCGATGAATTTAAACATATTTTTGCTCCCGGAACAGTGGTCAGATGAATCAAAAAACGATACCTCCGCGAGGTGCTCATATTATATTTATGATACCATATTTAAGGGTGGTATGATATAATCAATTTTATAGAAATTAGTGGCATAAATGCTTTATTATCCGTGAAAACCGGTCTGAATATAGAAATTGAGGTTAATGATGAAAGGTATCATAGATCTGTATAACAAAATACATGATATACCGCTTCTTTATGCGGTTGCTGTTGCTGTGCTGTTGCCGATTATGGTAATAGTGGTAGGGTTTGCAATACAGATGATCGGAGAAGCGATCGCGACTCTTCTCGGAATAGTTGCAGATCCGTGGCTGGCGTACGGTCTTATCAACTATTTGACAATTCCCGGAGTAGTGCTTCATGAGCTGTCTCATGCCTTCTTTGCATATGTTACGGGCGCAAAGGTTATAGAGGTGGCTCCTTTCAAGAAGGATGAGAACTCGCTTGGGCATGTGTATTTCAGAAATAAAGGAAATAAACTTCTGGTGTCCCTGCAGAATATTTTCATCTCAAGCGCGCCTATGCTTATTGGCGGCATCATTGTCTACGGCTGCTACTGTGCATTGTTCGTGCTTCCGGCAAGCCTTCTCTGGTTGAAGATCATTGTGGCTTATATCGGTATATCGATGTTCTTCCATATGACCATGAGTCTGGCGGATATAAAGGTTTTCGTCAGGGGAATACCGCTTTTTATGTGTATATTGTTTATTCTTACGGTGATACTCAGACTTACGAATGTTATATGAAAGGATAATAAGCTGCTAAATGGAAGACAGAATGTCATTTTATGTTTTGAATAATATCAGGAAAAAGCATAATCTCTTCACGGCGTTTGGGATTATCTGCATACTTTTTGCAGTCTTTTCGGTTTTTCTCTCAGCCATTCAGGGTATTTTTGCCTTGTTTGGAATCATTTCGATGGTTATCGGAATAGTGCTTCTGGTTAAAAGAGGCAAGGTTAAGAAGGAGTTTAATGCGATATACAAGAATGAGGTCGTAAAAGCTGTTCTGGATCGTCATTTTGAGGATGTTTATTATAACTATGAGCATGGCTTTGACAGGAATTATGTGATGAATATGGCCCTTATCGCAAGCGGTAACCGTTACCGCACCGAAGACTATTTGAGGGCAAAATACAGGGGAGTCAATTTTGAACAGGCGGATGTCGTTATTGAAAATGAAACAACGGATTCAGACGGTAATTCAACCACAACGACTTATTTCAGGGGAAGGATCATAGTTATCGATTTCCCAAAGCAGACTGAATTTGTCAGGACTACCTCGAAGAAGTTCGGATATACGCGTCACCTGAGGAAGGGTGAGTATCCTTATGTGGAGATGGAGAATGTTGTATTTAACAAGAATTTCTATACCTATGCACGGGACAGTGTTGAGGCCTTCTACATCCTGACACCTCAGATGATGGAGAAGCTGATGGAGATAGTCGGAACCTATGGTAATGTCGGCGTGTCATGCTTTGGCGGCAAGATGAATATCGCGATAAATACTAAACGTGATGCATTTGATGCCAAAATGACGAGAAGTCTGCAGTATGACAGAGAAATGAATGATCTCGATCAGGATGCTGCATTGATAGAAAACCTGATCGAGATCATTTATAGTACACAGAAGGCTGTTCTATAAGAACAAAGCCTTATTCAAATGGTCTTGCGACACCATATATTATGTTGTGAACGTCTGTATTAAACAGACCGAGATAGTCAACTACCCATGGACGAACAGCTTCAATGACCTGACCATTGCCAAGGTAAATAGCTATGTGATTAATAATATCCCATTCTTCACTCTTATAGAAGATAAGGTCTCCGCGGTGAAGCTTAGTCATGTCTATATTTTCTTCGGTAGCGTATTTGGAGCCGTCCTTCGTGACATTGATATGCTTCATCTTGACATCGTTCCAAAGTGTTCTTGAATCATATTCATTCTCCGGGAGAGCGTGGTGAGCCGGTGTTGCAGGATAAGGATCAAAGCCGGCTGCATAGAGGCATTGCATAACAAGACCGCTGCAGTCTGCCTTTTCGCCCGGCTTTTCTGATTTGCATATTTCATAGCCGGTTACGGCGTTCAGATAGTCATAAGAGCGCTTTATCATAGCTTCGATACGCTCCTTGGAGTTATTCAGATTGCCGGCATACATCGGACTGACATAATATCCGTTAAGCTTTGTGAGTGTCTGAGGTTCGCTGGTCACTTTGGAAAGCTTACTTCCCTTTACGATATATGTTTTGTTATCCTTTATATAATAGCCGTTATCTTTGAAGGTGACATTGCCATTTCTGCAATACCAGGTTCCATTCTGGTTCTTCTCAAATCCATTATAGCTGAAGTTGACCTTGCCATTATGGCAGTACCACCATCCGTACTTGTTTTTTGCAACTCCGTTGTAGGTAAAATCAACCTTGCCACCTTTGCATTTCCACCATCCGTTTTCATTCTTGACGATTCCGTTGTGATTGAAATTAACCTTGCCGTCCTCAATGCACCACCAGCCATTCCGGTTCCTGGCGATGGTGTTTATAAATTGAACCTTGCCGCCTTTGACATACCACCAGGCAGTTTCGCCATTGACGGTCCCTTTGATCACATCATTTTTATTGAAATCGACCTTGCCACCATTGCAGTACCACCATCCATTTTCGTTTTTTGCAAAACCGGTAAAATTGAAATTAACACGTCCTTTTTGGATGGCCCACCATCCATTTTTATTCTTTACAACAGTATTTACGAACTGAACCTTTCCACTGCTTATATACCACCAGCCGGTCTGGCCGTTCACGGTTCCTTTGACTATATCCTTTCTGTTTGGATTTTTCTTTCCATTCTCGTAGTATAACCACTCGCCGTTCTTTTTAACAAATCCTGTTAATGTACTTTTTTCAGATGATTCTGACTGGTTCGCGGAAACATAGTTTCTGACGACAGGATTAATTACAGGATTAGTATTCTTATTTGATCCCGATAATGCATTGGATGTAACGAATGACAACGAAATTACTACAAGGGGTATTACTCTGTTTCTCAAATTCATCATCTCCATTCATTTGCTGGTAAAATATAGAATTGATGTTCTGCTTTCGGACATCAAATTTAATGGTATTGTATCATAAAACTTTGCTCTTGTGTACTGACTTACGCTTTTAATAAATATTAATAAGTTGTTTTAGGGAATCGCGAAATATGGTACAATTAAAATGTGGTAATGGTCTGCAATCCGAGCATCAGCGAGGATAAAAGCATTTGGTGGAGATAAGACATGATTACAATTGAAGAACCGATAGAGAAGGTTATTCTTGTCGGAACAGATACATATGAAGCGCTTGAAGAGCTGGAGGAGCTTGTCGAAACAGCCGGCGCAGAAACAGCAGCCATGATGGTGCAGAAGATAGACAGTCCGAGTGTTTCAACCTATCTCGGAAGCGGAAAGCTGGAGGAACTGGCGACACTTATTGATACAACAGGGGCTACCGGAGTTGTCTGCGATGACGAACTGACACCGGCACAGATGTCGAACCTTGAAAGAATACTGAAGACCAAGGTTATGGACAGGACTATGGTCATACTGGATATATTTGCCCAGCACGCAATTACTTCCGAAGGAAAGATTCAGGTTGAACTGGCTCAGCTTCAATACAGACTGACGAGGCTTACCGGAAAGGGACAGGCCATGTCGAGACTGGGAGGCGGTATCGGTACACGTGGACCGGGCGAGAAGAAGCTTGAGCAGGACAGACGTGTCATCAGAAACAGAGTTGCTCAGCTTAAACGTGAGCTTAGTGAGGTTGTGAATCACAGAGAGCTTACGAGAAAGAGGCGAGAGGTGAACAGCGTACCTGTATTTGCCATTGTAGGTTATACAAATGTCGGCAAATCGACACTGCTGAACAGGCTGACAGGCTCGCTTGTGCTGGCAGAAAATAAGCTTTTTGCAACCCTTGATACCACTACGAGAAGCCTCGAACTGGGGAACAGCGAGAAGGTGCTTCTGACGGATACGGTCGGCTTTATCAGAAAGCTTCCGCATAATCTGGTTGACGCCTTTAAGAGTACTCTCGAGGAGGCAAGATATGCGGATCATATAATACATGTTGTTGATGCATCGTCACCGACCTGCGAAGAGGATATGAAGGTGGTTTATGAAACACTTGATATGCTCGGTATTGAGGGGAAGAAGATCCTGACTGTATTTAACAAGATTGACAAGCTGGAGCATGCGGAGGAGACGATACTTCGTGATCCGAGGGCATATAAGAAGGTGAGGATATCAGCGAAGAACGGGCAGGGCATCGATGAACTTCTGAAAGCAATGTCAGAGATGATCAGAGAGGACTGCGTGCATGTCGAAAAGATTTTCGGATACAGCGAAATGGCCGTGATCTCCCAGGTTCGACAGTATGGGCATATCTTTAGGGAAGAATATAAGGATGACGGAATATATATAGAGGCGGACGTGCCTCAGGCGGTTTATAAAAAATATTTTTGAAATCGTATAATTGAATAAGGAGGGGTGTTATGAAAAAGAAACTGTATGTTTTTATGATGATGCTGGGGTTTATCATTGTAATGCTGGGCGTAAAAGGAGAAGGCGGCGGAAAGAGTGTTTCATATGCTGCTCAGGATACCAGGACGGGCGTGTATCAGGCAAAATACACCGCTAACGGCAAGACCACGACTGAGTGGTGTTATCTGAAGAATGGCGCCGTTCAGTATAATTATAATGGTTTTCAGAGTAATTCAAACGGCTGGTGGTATATTGAGAAGGGTAAGGTTACCTTCAAGAAGACTGATGTCATTCAGGGGACCGTTAAGGGACAGAACGGCTGGTGGTATGTAAAGGACAGTAAGGTTCAGTTTGTAAACTCCGTTGAGCAGAACAGTAACGGCTGGTGGGTTATCCGAAATGGAAAGGTCGATTTTAATTATACCGGCTTTGCAGACAATTCAAACGGCTGGTGGTATATCGAGAAGGGGAAAGTCACCTTCAAGAAGACTGATATCATTCAGGGAACAGTAAAAGGACAGAATGGCTGGTGGTTTGTGAAGGGCAGCAGAGTAAAGTTTGTAAACTCTGTAGAGCAGAACAGCAACGGCTGGTGGGCTATCCGAAACGGAAAGGTAGATTTTAACTATACCGGATTTGCAGACAATTCAAATGGCTGGTGGTATGCTGAGAAGGGTAAAATAACTTTCAAGAAGACTGATGTCATTCAGGGAACCGTAAAGGGACAGAGTGGCTGGTGGTACGTAAAGGGCAGCAAGGTGCAGTTTGTTGATTCTGTAGAAAAGAACAGCAATGGCTGGTGGTTTGTCAAGAAGGGAATGGTAGACTTTAGTTTTACCGGTATCGCGAAGAACAGCAGTGGCTGGTGGTATTGTAAGAAGGGTAAGGTTGTATTTGATTATACCGGAGACGTTAAGTGTGATAAGGGCGGAACGGTCACTGTTAAAGGCGGAAAGGTTACGGGAAATGACGGCCAGGGCAATATAGCTACGCTTATGTCATCGTCAAAATATATCAGTGGAAAAGAATTCTCAGGATATACCTATGAGATCACACCTATGGTTTATCCTTTCAATGATTATTTCTTTATCAAGACCGATAACCCGGATCCGGATTCATTCTATTTTGTTGATAAGAGTACAAAATACTCTGACGAAGAGGGAAGTATAGCGGCTGCAACAGAAAGATTTGCAGACGTGAAATATGAGGATGCTGAAACCGGAAGAGTTAAGGGCGGATATATTGCACGTGGTTCATACACCGATGGAGGAACTCTTTATATTGCTGAGAGAAAGGTGGTTCGTGAGATAGGATGCTATAACCTTTCGACAGGTGAATGGGAAAATGAAAAGGAATACGAAACAAAGGTTACGAACAAAACTGTCAAGGTTAAAGCTGTAAAGGACAGTGTTGATTACATAATCGATACCTATACAAAGGATAAGAGTGGTTTCTTCAATAAGATGGATGCTGCACAGGCAGGGCTGTATTCAATATGCCTATATAGTGGGGCTTATGTTCTGGGCGAACTTCATAAGAGTGAAGAAGTGCCGTATTATGGTATTTCAACTTCGCCTCACAATGATCAGAATTTTTATATTCAGGAACCATATTACAGATCTGACAGTAGATATATGCTTATGAGTTCACTTTATCCATATAGACTGGATTCAATAGGCTTTCCGTCAATGATGGTAAGCGTTGCTCAAAGAATGCAGCCATCGGCAACCTATAAGTGGGATGAATACTATCATTATGATGTAAGTATCACGTATAAAGGTAAGACTCAGACCTATGGCGGAGCCGGGCACGGAGGCGGACAGGGTATAAATGAGGATCAGATTATTTATCGTTTTTTATTTGATAAATCAAAGAATGATGCTTCAACAAAAACGGATCTGGATACTGTAAGACAGAGGCTGTGCGAATATGGTGCCCTTGATGTTGATGAAGATGAAGGTAAGACAATGACACCGCTTAAATGGTCAGATGTGAAGAAACAAGTAGGTGAAGGAAGCTATGCCAGGGTCGTACTTATGGACTCTATGTTTTTTGGAGCATCAGGAACAGGGTATACATATTTGTATGATAATGGAAGCGGTTATGATGGAAGTGATGGATTTGTAAGTATAGGATGTATGAGTAATGTATGGTTCGATGGAAGGTACTTTAATGTCAGGGAGTATTATTATCCGGGTGCTACATTTGAGGATACTGTAGAAAATGTTCAACCGGGACTTGTATTTAAGGATTACACTTTGAAACTTCCAAACGATGGAAAAGAATACTATACGTATATGGGTTCTTATGAATACGAAGGCCAGACATATTACTATGGCCTGACTCCTGTTTCAGAAAGCGGATATAACGCAAAAACCGGAAAGTGGAAGGGATACACAACCTTTACTTATGATGAAAGCAGTAAGTCGTGGAGAAATTACGAGCTTGAGAATATTATTTATTACGATAAAAACAATAATCCTGTTAAGCTGACCAATTCAAAATATCTTGATGGCTGCACCATAACAATGGATGAAGCCAAGGCTATGAAGCTTGACAAGAATACGAATAAGGATCCATCGTCGTTCCTTATCTATGACAGGGTTACAAAGCCGGGAACTAAGGGAAGCAACTAATAAACTGTTTGATAAAAAAGGAGAAGACTAAGGATGGCAAGAAAAAAGGTTGGAGAATTGATAAAAGAAGCAAGAACTGCGGCGGGAATGACACAGGAGCAGCTTGCAAGGAAGATTAAGGGCGTTTCTGCGCAGGATATTTCAAAGGCTGAGAGAGGTGAAATGAACCTTACTCAGGCACAGCTGAAGGAGGTCGCTAAGGCAACAGGAGTTACTCAGAAATCACTTCTTGACGCGGCCTCAGGAAGTTCGGCGAGTTCATCAGGAAAGAAGCCGACAAGCAGTACATCCGGAAAGAAGCCTGCATCTTCAGGTAAGAAACCGGCTGCAAATACCAGACCTGCAGCGGCAACTTCAAGCATGAAGGTTACCTCAACGGAGAAGAGACTGGTCGAGCTTTACAGAAAGGCTGATTCCGATACCAAGAAGGCAGCGGTTGCTATCCTGAGAGGAAAGAAGCAGGATACTGCAGGTGTTCTCAGCTCCATACTTCTGGATCCGAGCTTCATGGACAGCGTAACCGGCTTCTTCGGACGCGAGATGCCGGAGGACTGATGCAAAAAAGTAAATGATCTCGACAGTACTGTCGGCTATCGGAGAAGCAGATTATGATGAAAACACCTGAACTTACAACGTTGTGCTACATCGAGCAGGATAATAAATATTTGATGCTGCACAGAGTTAAAAAACAGAATGATATTAATAAGGACAAATATATCGGCGTCGGCGGGCATTTTGAATATGGTGAGAGTCCGGATGAATGCTTACTGCGTGAGGTTAAGGAGGAGACCGGGCTCCGGCTTCTTTCCTACAAGCCTCGCGGTATCGTAACCTTTATTTACGGTGATCCAAAGAAACCTTCGGAGAGAGTTGTTGAATACATGCATCTTTATACGGCGGATAGATTTGAACTCGCTTATAAAGATGACAATGAAGGTGTCCGGCCGGATAATGATGGCGAGCTGCCGGATGGCTTCGAAAGAAAACCGGAGAATATTGACATAAATAAACTTCTTGACTGCGACGAAGGAGAACTCATCTGGATCGACAAGGATAAGGTGTATGAGCTTCCTGTATGGGAGGGCGACAAGATATTTTTCAGACTCCTTGAGGAGAGGGAGGATTATTTCTCGCTGAAGCTTGTATATGACGAGAGCGGTAAGCTCCTGGAGTCGGTGATAGTTTAGATGGTATTTCATGATGTGAGTGGCCGGGGGATGTTATGGAACCGGGCTACTGGCAGACAGACAGGATGGAATATGAGTACAGTTACGCTTCTCAAATATACAAATACAAATACATATCTGATAGAGGGAAGCAGCGGTGCGATACTCTTTGATACCGGTTGGGCAGGAACCTTTAATGAGTTCTGCAAGGCGCTTGGTGCAGCCGGAAAAAGACTGCAGGTTATTACTTATATCTTAATATCGCATTTTCATCCGGATCATATGGGGATCGTGCAGGAGATAGCTGATCACGGGGCGACAATTGTTGTTCCCGAGATTCAAAAACCCTATCTGCATACGGCGGATGATATATTTGCTAAGGATAAGAGGATACGCTTTAAACCAATCGAGGATGATAAGGTTAAGGTGATAAGTCTGACCGAGAGCAGAGCTTTTCTTAAGATGATTGGGCTGGAGGGGGAAATCCTTTACACGCCGGGGCATAGTGATGACAGTATATCTCTGTGGCTGGATGAAGGGTTACTCTTTGTTGGCGATCTGAATCCGCTGTACGAGCTGGAAATGCATAAGGGTACCATGATTGGAGAAAGCTGGGAGAAACTACTGAGGTTCGGACCGAAGAAGGTGTATTACGGTCATGCTAAGCCGGCGGAGCTTTCAGACGGTAGTTTGCAAGCAAATCCCGAGATGAATAAAGCTGGCAGTTCTTTATCTGAAACGAGCTCAGAAAAGAATGGGGGCTCATTATCAGAACCGGGCTCAGCAAGGGATGGGGGCTCATTATCAGAACCGGACTCGGATATCAGTAGTGGTTTAGCTTTAGGAGAAACTGCGAGTATTGATAAGGAAGGTACTGCAGATCGTGACATGTATTTGCTGGTATCACGTATCATGAAATATATCGACAGGGGTTATTCGCTTGAAAAGATTGAGCGAAAGACCGGCGCAAGCAGTGAGTTTATTGAGGACGTCAGCAGGATGTATCTGACACACCAGAATGTGGGGGTTCAGGGTATTCTCGACAGGATTGAGATAAAGAATAAATAAGTGACTAGATGGAACAGCCGTAATGGCTATAATAATATAACGGATAACATAGGAGGAATAATAAAATGGTTAAGCACGTTATACTTTGGCAGTTGAAGGATGAACTGACAGAAGAGAGAAAGACAGCGGTTAAGGAAGATATCAAAGCAGGGCTCGAGGGACTTGCAGGGAAGATTCCGGGACTTGTTGATATTCACGTATATACAGATGGACTTGCTTCATCAAATGCGGATCTGATGCTTGATTCGTCGTTTGAAGATGAGGAGTCACTTAAGGGCTACGCGGTTCATCCTGCACATGTTGCGGTTGCTGATGGTGTGGTAAGACCGAACGCAAAGCTTAGAGTATGTATGGATTATGAGGCATAAAAGTGAGTATATTAATCAAAGATACAACAAAAGAAGAACGTGAGAGGATAGTTGCTGAATCAATCGGAAATATCAGCGGCTCCTGTGACGGATGCATGTCAGGACTTGCTGAGATGTATCAGGACTATATTGATGGTAAAAAGGAGATAAGGGACATCAATATGGAATTCAGAGCACATTACGAATCCGGCGTCGACGGACCAGAGAAGACAGACTGCGGGTACAAAAACTGAATAGTAATGAATCTGAATGTATTTGTAACCATTGTCAGGGTACAGGAATCACAAAAGGAACCTGCCCGAGATGCTGGGGACATACCGGACAGATGAATTGCAATGGCTGTGACGGCACGGAAAGAGCTGTATGTTATGGCTGCATGGATACTGATGGAAAGGTGATGTGTTATCATTGCAATGGAACCGGTAAGGTTGAGAAGCAATAATATGATATAAGGCAAGCATGGTGGATGCACGATGACAGACCGAAATGAATGGCTTGAAAGCCGTGATGAGTTAGTAAATACAATAAAAGAGCTCGGGTTTCCTGAGGAGCTTGGTCTTGAGATAGCCAGGCAGCTCGGAAGCCCGAAAGCTATGAGCAGGATGCAGGCGTATTTGTACTATACTAAGCCTGATAATGTGGAGATGATCGTTGATGAGATGCTCGCAATACGTACAGACATTGAGGCCTGGCGGACAAGGAAGGAAAGTCAGGAGGCAAATGCGGCTTATAATGAGGTGCTGTATTACGGGCTGGGGACTGATGAGGAAGATGAATGATATCGTGATCATCTTGTTATCGGATGTTCTGATTGTCAGCGGGTATTTCACAGTAAATGATAATGAATCGGAAACTTAGCGTTACGTTTACAGAGTGTTTAGAAGAGTTTATTAGTGATGGGGGTGAATATGGATATTGATTATTTAGAGATTATAGATGTAAATGAAAAAAAGCAGATTACGAGGGAAATACTCGAGGCACTTCCTGAATGGTTTGAGGTGCCGGAGAGCCGCGAAGCGTATATACGTGGCAGTGTTGATCAGCCGTTCTTTGCTGCGTATGATTCGGATAAGCCGGTTGGCTTTATTTATTTGAAGGAGACCGGAAAGGATACGGTTGAACTGTGCGTGATGGGTGTCCTGAAGGATTATCATCGTTATGGTATCGGCAGGGTTCTCTTTGAGAAGGCGAAGCATATGGCTGAGCGCAGCGGCTACTCCTTCCTGCAGGTTAAAACAGTTAAGATGGGTATGTACGAGGATTATGACGAGACCAATAAATTCTATCTGGCGCTGGGCTTTAAGGAGTTCGAGGTGATCCCGACCTTCTGGGATGAGGCAAATCCGTGCCAGATATACGTGATGGCATTACGGAAATAAATCAGACTGTGACCAGGACAGGCTGTTGTTATAATAAATAGCGGTAGTCGGGACAACTGCAGAGGTTTAGTGAGAATGCAATCAATCCTGTCAGGTGGACGTGATGATATTATGAGAGTTGCAGGTAAGAGGTATATATAAAATGAAAATAGGAATAATAGGTTACGGAAGCATGGGCAAGATGCTTCTGTGGAAATTCTCTGAGAAGAAAAATATTTCAAAGGATGATCTGTATGCGGCCAACAGAACTGTTTCGAAGATTGACGAGGCAGCGGGAATAGCGACTGTCTGTAACAGTAATAAAGAGCTGGCGGCTGAGGTGGATATAGTATTTATCTGTGTTCGTCCTGCAGATATAAGAACAGTACTCGAAGAAATCAAGGGCGATGTGAAGGACAGCACTCTGATAGTATCACTTAACGGAAATATTCAGTTTTCGCTTATGGAAAGCATAGTTGATCATAAGATGGCGAAGGTTATACCGAGTGTGACAGCCGAGATCGATCAGTCACAGACTCTTGTATGCTTCAACAGTAAGGCTGGTGAAGCAGATAAAGAGACTCTTAGAGAGCTTCTCTTGTGTATCGGAACGGTAAGAGAACTTCCGGAGAATAATATGGGAATGGGCTCGGAACTCGTAAGCTGTATGCCGGGCTTTATTGCGTCCATATTCGATGTGATCTGCCAGGCGGCAGGGAAGCATGTTGACTTTCCGCCGGAAATGATCGTAGAGATGATACTTAACACAATGAAAGCAACGGGCAATCTGATGCTTGAAAAGAGTATGTCATTTGAAGATGTTGTGACCAGAGTTGCTACAAAGGGCGGCATAACACAGGAGGGAACAAAGGTTATCTATGAAATGTTTCCGGAGGCTGCGGACAAGCTGTTTGAGAAGACACTAGAGAAGAGAAGGATAGTGGCCGAGCAGGCAAACAGTAGTTGGAAATAGATCAGACAACTGCCGGTTGATGATTGTGTTGTAGAGGAAATAAGAGTGTTTTTATATCATTATTATGATAAAAGATCCGGACCGTTTCGGAGCGTTACGGCGGTTCCTCTTGCTGAGGGGATTGATGTGCTGAGGCGTATTTTACTGGAACGTCCGGATTCGATGTGCGCAAAGAGAAATCCTGACTATATTGAAAAAAGGCTCAGGTGCGAAGCTCTGCTTCGGGAGGAATTTCTTAAAAAGGGTGGGAT
>OCTW013420170.1_pt1 | contig 14897 bp, 5 predicted proteins | sample 1539671 | NCBI WGS metagenome assembly OCTW01 (sample SAMN02144230, study PRJEB22623) | gut metagenome | biome: sheep rumen | host: Ovis aries | place: New Zealand
AACACACGACCATAGTACCCAGGGCGTTGCCCTGGGCTGGTTGCTGCTGGCCTTCCAGGCCGATTATTTCAGATGTGTATAAAGAGTAGGCTTAGGGAGGGAGTGGGTAGTGGTAAGAGAACACGTCTTCTGTTTCCTTTTTATGATTCTATTCTGGGCTTGCCCGCATTCCTCTTACCTCTTGCCTCTCACCACTCACCTCTAAAACAGAAACAAGCAGAGCTTGCGAAAGTTGAATCATATTGATTCGTTCGGCAATTACATAGGAGGCCTGGGAACAACTGTGTCTTTTGGCTCGAATGAGTCCATAAGCAGTGGAAGAAGGTCACAAAAAAGGGAACATCAAAAGGACGGTCTGGTTCAGGAGTTCTTTGCAAGCAAAGCGACCGAAAGGCTGATTTCTGAGCCTGCTGTTTCCTCTTTCGTTAGCCGAGACCATCAAATCGGAACCGTCAGCACAACGTTCTCTGACAGGTAAACCGCCAATCTGACGAAACAAACCCAATGAAATCGTTGAACAAATCCATTGAAATTGTTCAACGAAATCAATGGAATCGTTCAACAAAATCAATGGATTTGTTTCATTAAAACGCCAATTAAACTGAATAAAATTGGCGTTTAAATGACAAAAAGACGGCAGAAAAAGTCGTCTGATTTTCCATTGCCTGAGACGCTAAACGTTTTTGCACGAATGAACATCTAACAGATGTCCCGCGTTTGTTCAGCCATTCATGCCTGTTCATGCACATTCATGTAGCGCCGCAGGCGGACAATCTCATGAGAGAAAACGAAGTCTCAGCCGTTCTCGGGCAGCAGGACGACGCCCTCCTGCTTCATGCCGTCCATCATGATTTTCAGCGGATGGCTGAAGCGCACGTGGCGCACGAACTCGGTTTCCTCGACGGCCTCCATCTGGTCGAGCAGCTCTTTCTGGAAGATTCCGTCGTCGTTGTAGGTGTTCACGGTGAAGTAGCCCACGCCGAACGACGTCAGGTTCTGGAAGAAATGGGTGCCTTGCGACGGGTCCACACGGTAGTTCTTGAGCCCTGCCTCCACGATGACGCGCGCGGCGGAGATGTGGGGCCACTTGACGGGAATGCCCAGCCAGTAGTCGCTGCTTCCCCAGCGGCCAGGCCCTACGAGCACATATCCGCGCCCCTCGTCGAGGAAACGACGGTTGATGCGCTCTATCTGCTCGGCAATGGCGGGGTTGTTCTGGGCGGAGAAGTCGTCGCCGGCCTTCACGTAGACCACGTCGCACACGTCGTCGCTGATGCCGTGGCCCAGCGAGTTGTGCGACCGCAACAGGCACTGCGTGTCGGGAATCTTGTTGATGTCTTCGTCGAGCACCTGCTTGGAGTCTACGATGGGACGTATCTGCAGGAGGTAGAACTCGCCGGTGCGGTCGTCGTTGATGTTGCACGCCAGCTCTATTTCCACCGGCCTGCGCATGGCCTCCGCGCCGAACTGCATCGACATCTGCAACAGCTGAGGAAGGGGGAACACGCCATGCTGGAGCACACCACAGAGGGAGATGATCTTGCGTCCGCCCTCGTAGTAGCCGTCGCGAATCATCTGGTCTGTCGGGTCATAGGTGCTGCTGATGTACCGGAGCGAGCCGTCCTTGTCGGCCTCCCTGACACGCAGGTTCTTGATGTTGAATCCATCGTCCACCTGGAAATCGTTGCCGACATGGGTCATGTCGAGGGCATAGAAGCGTGTCTGGGTGTCCTTGAGCGCTATGTCCATCTCGCTCATCTGCAGGACCTTGTCGGGATGATAGGGATTCACGCGCAGCGTCTGCCCTCCGTCCACGATGTATTTTCCCAGTCCGAGCGCCAGGCTGGCCACTCCTTCCTCGGCGGTCTCGCCTTCCAGGGGATAGTAGTTGAGCGACCTCAGCACACCGCTGATGTTGGGATAGAAGCGGTCGCCGTAGCGCTTGCCCACCACTTCCTGCAGGATGACGGCCATCTTCTCCTGGTCGATGACGTTGGAGGTGGCGGTCATATAGGCCTTGGAGTCGCGATAGTAGACCGACGCGTAGACGCTCTTGATGGCTGCGGCAAGCATCTGCAGCATCTGGTATTTATCGTCGAGATAGGGTATCATGTAGGTGCTGTAGATGCCGGCGAACGGCTGGTAGTGGCTGTCTTCGAGCAGTGAGCTGCTGCGGATGGCGATGGGCGAGCGCGTGGCCTCAAAGAAGGTGAAGAAGTCGGCTATGAACCGGTCGGGCAGCTGGGCGCGCAGGAAGTGGCGCAGGATGTCTTCGTCGGAGGCATCGCTCAGGGCTATGGGGTAGAGGTTGTTGGAATCCATGAACTCGTCGAAGACATCGGTGCAGAGAACCACCGTCTTCGGAATGCTCACCTTCACGCCTTCGAACTCGTTGAACTCAGGATGCTGCTTGATGATGTTGTCGAGGAAAGCCAGTCCGCGGCCTTTTCCGCCCAGCGAGCCGTCGCCGATGCGTGCGAAATGGCTGTAGGTGTCGAAGCGGTTGCGGTCGAACAGGGCCACCACGCCGATGTTCTTCATGCGGCGATACTGCACAATGGCGTCGAAGATGATGCGGCGGTGGGCATCCACGTCCTTCAGCTTGTGCCACGTAACGGTCTTCAGGAAGGCCGACACGGGGAAGATGGCGCGGGCGCAGAGCCAGCGGCTCATGTGGTTGCGCGAGATGTGGTGGAGCATGGAGTCGTAGGGAATGGTGAAGATGTTGTCCTGCAGCTCCTTGAGGTTGCGCACGCGGCGCACCTCGTCGTGGGTCTTCGGGTCGCGGAAGATGAAGTCGCCGAAGCCGAAATGCTCGGCCAGGATGTTGCGCAGGTCGATGTTCATCTTCTTCGAGTTCTTGTCCACATACTTGATGCCGATGCCCATCTGCTCTGCCTTTGCGCGGTTGGCGGTCTCGGCGCTCTGCATGATGAGGGGCACATACTCGTCGCGCTCGCGGATGGCCTTCAGGAGCTTGAATCCGGCGTCGGGGTCTTTCTCGGCGCGCGTGGGGACAAAGGTGTGGGGGTCCGACGGCGCCAGCTTGTGCAGCGGGAAACGGCAGTCGGCAATCACGCCGAGGGTGTTGTCGTGGTGTTTCTCATAGAGCTCCCAGGCCTCCTCATAGGTGCGCGCCAGGACGACCTTGGGGCGGCCGCGCATGCGCAACGTGGCCGAGTGGGGATTCAGAGCCTCGGTGGCGAAGCGCTGGCTCTGTGCGAGGATGTAGCTGTAAAGGTTGGGCAGGACAGACGAATAGAAGCGGATGCCGTCTTCGACCAGCAGAATCATCTGCACACCGGCTTCCTCGATGTCGTGCTCCAGATTCATCTTGTCTTCTATGAGCTTGATGATGCTCAAGATGAGGTTGGTGTTGCCCAGCCAGCAGAAAACGTAGTCGAAGATGCTCATATCCTCGTTCTCAATGCGGCGGGTGATGCCGTGGGAGAAGGGAGTGAGCACCACGCAGGGCGTCTCGGGCACGTGCTGCTTGACGGAGCGCGCCACGTCGAAGGCGTCGTTGTCGGCATTGCCAGGCATACATATCACCAGGTCGATGCTGGTTTCGCGCAGCACCGCCTCGGCCTCCTCCACGGTGCTCACCTGCGTGAAGGTGGGCGGATAGCGCAGGCCCAGTTCGGTGTACTCGTTGAAAATCTTCTCGTCGACACGGCCGTCGTCCTCGAGCATGAAGGCATCATAGGGATTGGCCACTATCAAGACGTTGTAGATGCGACGTGTCATCAGATTGACAAACGACACGTCTTTCAGATAGAATTTATTCCACTGTTGCGGTATGTTGTTTTCCATAAAACGGGGAATGGGTGTTGTAAACTCGTGCAAACTTACAAAGAAAAAGCGAGAACACAAAATGTTTTGGCCAAACATGCTGAAAAATTCCGCATCTTTCTTTGTTATTCAACGTGCTTTTTATTACCTTTGTCGCCGATTCCACACAATGTGGACCGCATCCTTGTTGAATATAATATATAAAAGAACGCATGAAGAAACTGCTCGTATTGATCCTGTTGGTTGGCATAGCCATACTGATGACGCTCACGCGACCTGACAAAAAGGCGCATAAAGAAGCCATGATGAAAGCCGTCAGCGAATATGTGGAGGAAGAAGCCGCTGAACGCGGAATGGACAACAACGTGTTCGGGAAAGTGGGGAAAAGCCTCATCAAGACGGCTGTATCCGCCGCCATCGACATGAAGCTGCAACTCAATGACTACGTGCTGTTCAACACAACCCATGTCCACCTGAAAGGCGAAGACAAGACACTTTCCGTGGGACTCTTCGGACAAGTCATCACCTTCGACAAGGAGATGCTGCGCGAAGCACTGGAGTCGGGCGACGACCTCGACCCCGACAAAATGCTGAAGGAGGAAAAGGAAGCCTACAAAGAAGCGAAGAAAGCAGACAGGAAAGCTCAGAGGGAAGCAAGGAAACAGGCCCGCGAGGCTGAAAAAGCCGCAAAGAAAGCCGAGAAAGAAGCCAGGAAAGCCGCAAAGAAAGCGGAAAAGGAAGCCAGACGGGCTGCTCAGTGACAACGGCCTGAAAGAAATCGTCTGCTGGCAGACTGAGAACGAACGGCAAAAACCATCCCTCGGGGGAAAAAGTCTGCCTAAAAAAGAAGATTTTCGGTTTTTCTCTTGGCGGTTTCAACAAAAACCACTACATTTGTAAAGTCATTCGAGACATCTTTTTATGTTTAACTAAAATACTATTCTATGAACGTTGAGAAAATCATGCAGAACCTGGAGCAGAAGCACCCAGGTGAAGCCGAGTTCCTGCAGGCTGTCAGGGAAGTGCTAACCTCTATTCAGGACGTCTACAACCAGCATCCCGAGTTTGAAAAAGCCAAGATTATCGAGCGCATCGTGGAGCCAGAGCGCATCACCACGTTCCGCGTGCCTTGGGTTGACGACAAGGGCGAGGTGCAGGTGAACATTGGCTATCGCGTGCAGTTCAACAGCGCCATCGGCCCGTACAAGGGCGGACTGCGCTTCCATCCGTCAGTAAACCTCTCCATTCTGAAGTTCCTCGGCTTCGAGCAGACCTTCAAGAACGCCCTCACCACACTGCCCATGGGCGGCGGCAAGGGTGGCTCGGACTTCGCACCACGCGGAAAGAGCGACGCCGAGATCATGCGTTTCTGCCAGTCATTCATGACTGAGCTTTATAAGGTTATAGGTCCCGACATGGACGTTCCCGCTGGCGACATCGGCGTAGGCGGACGCGAAATCGGCTATCTCTTCGGACAATACAAGCGCATCACAGGACAGTTCCACGGCGCAACGCTCACCGGCAAGGGACTGGAATGGGGCGGTTCCATCCTGCGTCCTGAGGCTACGGGCTTCGGCGCACTCTATTTCGTGCACCACATGCTGGAGACTGCCGGCCACGACATCAAGGGCAAGACCATCGCACTCTCCGGATTCGGAAACGTGGCATGGGGCGCTGCCAAGAAGGCTACGGAACTGGGCGCCAAGGTCATCACCATCAGCGGACCCGACGGCTACATCCTCGACGAGGCCGGACTGGATGCCGAGAAGATTGAATACATGCTGGAACTGCGTGCCAGCGGCAACGACGTGTGCGAGCCTTATGCAGAGGAGTTCCCCGGCAGCAAGTTCTTCCCGGGCAAAAAGCCTTGGGAGGTGAAGGCCGACATATACCTGCCCTGCGCTACACAAAACGAGCTCAACGGTGCAGACGCAGACGCCATCCTGGCCAACAAGCCGCTATGCGTGGCCGAGGTATCCAACATGGGCTGCACGGCAGAGGCTGTCGACAAGTTCATTGCAGCACGCCAGCTGTTCGCTCCGGGTAAGGCTGTCAACGCAGGTGGTGTAGCTACCAGCGGTCTGGAAATGACCCAGAACTCCATGCGCATCTCTTGGAGTGCCGAAGAAGTGGACCAGAAGCTCCACACAATTATGGCCGGCATCCACGCCCAGTGCATGAAATACGGCAAGGAAGAGGGCTACATCAACTACGTGAAGGGCGCCAACATCGCCGGATTCATGAAGGTGGCCAATGCAATGATGGCGCAAGGAATTGTGTAAGCAATTCCCATCATGGCATCGGACAGCTCGGCGGAGCGAAGCGAAGCCAAGATTTCTGTATGCAATGATGGCACAAGGAATTGTGTAAGCAATTCCCATCATGGCATCGGACAGCTCGGCGGAGCGAAGCGAAGCCAAGATTTCTGAATGCAATGACGGCTCAGGGAATTGTGTAAAACCGCGGGTCTCGTAGGTTGCGGTACTTCCGCAACCTCTCCCCTCCCCTACGGAAAACAAAGACAGGAGGCAAGCCCCTTTTGGGAAGCTTGCCTCCTGCTTTCTTTTCCTGTCTTTCTCGGAACGGCGCTACTACCATTCGACCTCACCGCCGCGTAGGCAGTTCAAACGCCTGTGCACCAGTGACGCGAACATTTCCTCCCACCTCGGCATTGACTTCAAACTGCGCCATGCCGCGACGCAGACTGCGGTCGCCCACTACAGTGGCCGTATACCGTATGCCACTGCCGGGAGCTATGCTCTCCACATTGATGGTCGGCGAGACGAGAATGTGACGGTTGCCGGTGGTCTCCATGACAATGGGGCGCACATTATAGAGCGTCTGGCCCGACGTATTCTTCAGGTCGAAGGTAATCTTTGCCACCTCTCCAGCACCCAATGTCTGGTCTCCATTGTCGTCAAGATAGCGCACGTTGCTGATGACGAGTGTGCCGCTACCGGCTGTCATCTGCTGCGAAGGCACGCTGCCGGGAGCACCTGCGATGCCCAGGTCAATGCGGTCGTCGCCACCGTTCTGCGGGTCATAGCCGCTGTCACCGTAGTTGTCGTAGCCATAGCTACCCTGCCCCATGGTGGAGCGCTGCTCCATGCGGGCCTGGGTGCGCTGGTGGTATTCGTCAATCCTTTCGCGTCGCGACTGGTCGGCTGCACTTCCAATGGCAGTGCCAACGACAGCGCCGCCGGCCATACCGATGATGGTGCCCCAGTCACTTCCACGCGGACCGCCGGCGAGCCCGCCAATGGCCGACCCCAGAATGCTGCCCAACGAGGAGCCGGTGTAGGCTCCACTGGCCGTGTAAGAACCGCAGCTGCTCAGCAACAGTGCTGCGCCCACTGCAAAGATAGCTACTTTCTTCATGCCTGTATCTCCTTATTTAATATATTAACACAAACGATATTTTATCGCTGCAAAGATAATTGAAATTATGCAAGTGGCAAAAAAAGTTTTCCCTAAATCGAATAGGGATTTCCCTAAATGAGCCTTTGCACGGGTTTTTGTCGTCTCTATCTGACCACCACTTTCCGCCCGTTGTTGATGTAGATGCCCTTCACTGTGGGCCTGCCCTCAATCTTCCGTCCGTCGAGGGTGTAGAACACAGAGCTGGAACCAGTAAGCCGAGAGTTGTTGTCGGTTATGGCGGTGGGGACAGAAGGCAGTGGGTCATCGTCGATATCGAAGATGTAATAGGGAATGACATGCTCGTCTATGCCCACAAGATTGCAGTAGAGGAAAGCCTCGTAGGGAGGTATCTCACCCTGATGCTGGTAGTAGAAGAGGCCAATCTCACCCTCATCGTCGAGACCAAGCGTGAGCAGGGAGCCACGGTTGACGCCTTCCTGATTGACGGGTGTTCCAAACTGATCGTTTTGTCCTATATAAGAGCCCGTCAGCCGGTTCCACGACTTGTTGAGTTCGTACACCTTTCCGTGCTCGGGATAGAGAAGATAGGTGCCTGGTTCTTCGGCCTTGATGAGGACGGGAGTCTCATGCGGCAGCAAGTTGGCCGTGCGCTTCAGCTCAGCCACATGCTCCTCCAGCTCAGCCCGTCTCACGATATAGGCCTTGAGCTGTTCGGGAAGCCGGGTGGCAAAGCCGATGTAGAGCGAGTGCCAGCCCAGCGGACCCACACGGAGAGGGAAATAACGCTCAATGCGCCCGGCCTCGACATAGGGCAGCCAAGGGTCGTCTTCGTCGAGCATGTCGACGTCGGCATACTCGGGGAAGAGCACCGGTTCGTCGACATTTTCGAGCGTAGCTCCGTGAGACGAACCGTCGTTGATATAGATCTGCATGAGCGTGTTGTCCAGCTCATGTATGATGCCATCGGGCATCAGCTCGGCCCGTTCACCATCCGGCAGCGGGTTGTCGATGTAGATGCTGCGCAGGTTGGGTATCCGGTAGAAAGCACCTTCGAGGATGGCAGAGAGCGGTCCACACACCGTCGCTGTGTCTTGTCCACGAGCCGGCGGATAGGCCATGAGGGCGTTGAGATAGTACACGTCTTCGTGGGTATTGACGGAGTCGGTGAAGAGAAGTCCCTGTCGGCTCACCACCTGCGGATTCTTTTTAGCCACAAAGATGTCGGTAATGGAAGACTGATAGAAGGCGCCCGGCTCTGCCATGCGGAAGGATGCGGGCAGCATGACAGCAGGCAGGGCATCACAGCCGCTGAACACTTCGGGGCCGAGATTGCGGAGCTGCTTGGGCAACTCGACCTCTTCAAGCTGGCTGAGACCAGAGATCATACCGCTCTCCATGCGATTGATGCCGGCGAAAAAGCGGAGCTCGGGGAAATATCTCACGTGGGTGGCAGCGGGATTGAATCGCTGCTGGAAAGCGGAAACGGTGGACTCGAACGACTCGCGCAACGTGATGACGCCGTCCTGCGGGTTGATGTCGAAGGCTGCCATGCAGGCGTTCTGTGCCTCAGGATCCTTGAAGCGGATGCCCACCTTGCCATCCACGTTGACGTTGAGAGACAGCGTGCGCAGGGCTTGTGTGCACTTACTACGGTCGAGAGTGGAACGACCTATCAGGATTTCCGGACCGTCGGTCGTGCGCTGGTTCAGCGATGCAGCTCCACACTCCTGAATGACGTCGAGATAAGTGTCGCCATGAAGGGCGCTCCACTGCGCTTCGTCGGTTGGAAACTCAAAGATCTCAGTGACACTGCCCGCACAGTCCTGCTTTTCTTCGTCCACATAGAACATGACAGGCATTGACAAGAGGTCACCGTATGAAGAAGCGGCAAACTGCCGGAGTATGGGATAGCGGTTTTCGTTGTGCACCCATCCTGTCCAGCTATCGGTCAGGTTGTCTGTAATCAGCTGAGAGGTGAGCAAGGCGTTGCCACGCCTATTATCCTTTTCCTGCATCTGCCCGTCGAAGTAACAGTCTGTTCCGTTATCCATGGCCATGCCATTGCTTTCGCCGTCAGCTCTGCCCACACTGATGCACCGCAGCATCGTGGCGGGGGCGCCAACAGTTATGATTGACTGAACGGTGTTGGCTGGGGTTGCTGGATCTTCGAGCGCGAGGCCTTGATGCACTGAGGTAAAACAGTCTACGATACGCACATTGTTATCCTCTCCAGGCGCCCCTGTCACGCCGCAGAGTCCGCCTAGATAGCTATTGCTGATGACCCGCCCATGCGCCAGGCAACGCTCCACCGATGCCGACCCCATGATATGTCCGCAAAGCAATCCCACATTAATATGATTCGTGAAAGTCACTGTTGGGCAGATTGCCCTGACATAGCTGTCAGCAATGCCCAAGTCGTGCACCGACCCCGTCAGTTCGGAAAAAAGCCCATAGCTTGTGCCGGGCTCTGCGCTGGACTCATCCACGTAGAGTCCATAGAGCATCTTGCCGTTGCCGTCCAGATGAGCGTTCCATTTGCGCGGTGTCCACTGGCGGGCCTCGGTGCGAGGTTCCTCGCTGTCTGTCAGCAGATGGTTGTTGAAGAAGAGGTCGTTACTGAGTTTGAAATGGTAGTTGGAACTGTTGTACTTAGAGTCGATGGCGCCCGAAAGCTGCGCCACACTATGGATCATGAACGGATTCTTCTCGCTGCCATCGCCCCCGTCGAAGAGGTTTCCTTCGGTTGTTCCCGCAGTGGTTGACGAGCCGTCCCACTCCACACCATAGGTGATGTCGAGATGGATTTTGCGTTTCAGGTTCTTGTGCGTCACCTCCACGATGACTTCTCCCGGGTCAAGCGGTCTGACGGTGAAGTCCTTGTCGATCGTCACAATGCTCGTAGGCTCGATGGCATAGTTGGTAAGTTTCTCGTGGGTGGTTTTGTCCTCGTAATTGCGCAACGAGAAATCGCCACTTACATCATTGGCACAAGAGAGCGTCTTCATGTCTGATGTGATGTGGAAGGGATAGCTGCAGAGGTCAAAGATGTCAGTGTAGCACATTGTCTCTGGCAACAACTTTCTGTAGACCGGCCACAGGGCTTCCAGATAGATGCTGTATGAAACCTCGTCCGGTTCTGGCGACGTGAAACTTTCAATGTGTCCGTAGGCGATATTGTTGCCACATGGCTGGAGGTTGCACATCAGCCGATCGTAACGGAAGGTGCCAAACGACGGATGGTCGGCCAATAGTAATAGCTTCACCCGACCGACGATGCTTCCGTAATAGCTGGAGTTCACGGGTTTCTTAATCGTGCCTGCGAAAGTGCAGTTGTAGCCATAGTATGTGTTGGTCGAACCTGAAGAGTTCTTGGTGTACTCCACGTAGCCCACGATGCCACCCACATTTTCTGCCTCCGACCCGTCGATATAGGAGCAGCTGAAGCACTCCATGAGGTTGTGATAGGTTGTGCCCCTCACGACAGACTTGCCCACGAGTCCACCCAGACAGCCCTTTCCCGAAATGGTGACAGCCGACACGCTGAGACTTGCCACAGGCTTGTTGCCAATATAAAGGAGCTCGCTGAAGAACGATCCGAAGAGTCCTCCTATATGACTTGCGCAACTACCTGTTGCCTTGATCTCGCCGGCAGAAGAGCAATACTCCAAGGGGCATGCATGCTGCGTCACATAGGAGTAGCCCACGATGCCTCCATAGCGGCATGCCAGGCCGTCGTACAACTGAGCTCCGACCTCGCTCACTCCCGTGATGTCGACGATGGCATGACAGTCTTGCACCAGGCCTCCTCTCGTCATGCTTGTCATCTTTCCCACCATGCCGCCCGTGGCACACACGTTGGTGACAGTCATTTTGGTGGTAGCCACGCAGCGGCGGAGTCCTAAGAACGAAATGGCATCGCCAGTGATGCCGCCCACAGAAGAGAATCCCTCTGCATGGACATCAAAGCTGGCCTCCACATTACAGTTGGAAATGGTGCCGGCATTGTTGTTGATCATTTGTGTACCGGTTTCCCCACTAATGGCTCCAGCGACGATTTCTGAGTTCACATTGACGGTAATGACTGCGTCCTTCAGCCTGATGCCGTCCACCTGTCCCTGCAGATGGCCAAAGAGTCCGAACGCATTTGTCTTGGCTGTTCCTTTGGCCTTGAGCGTCAGATGGCTGATGGTGTAGCCGTCGGGGTTGGTCAGCGTTCCCTTGAAGCACTGGTCCGAGCCGCAACCTATGGGCACCCAGTTGTAGTTGCGCAGCGAGATGTCTGCTCCAAGCTTGAAGTACACGCCTTCGAAAGTATTGCCTTCTTCGTTGGCCTTCCATGCGAGCAGTGCCAGCTGACCGGCGCTACTGATGACATAGGGATCTGATTCCCTACCCTCCCCGCTCTCAAAATCCTGGCTGCGATGGTCGTACCACGTCTCACCGACAAACCCTTCCACATTTGTGTAGGCATGGATGCTGAGAGTGCCTACAGCCAGCAGGCCCACAATCATTGCCAAGGTTTGTTTCCACCTATTATTATATTGCTCTTTCTTCATACCCTGAGAAATGTTTTCAAAACGGTTCTTTTCTTCATCTACGAGATTTGTCACAGTGGCTAAAAGCTGAACTTGCGGCTCTCCTTGACAGTGGAAAGCAGGTACACGTCGTGATGCTTGATGGGCACGAACACTTCGCGTCCCTCTGGCGAGCAGCTGTAGACCATGACGCCGTTTGACGCAAAGACGCGCAGCCGATCGCCTGGCGTGAGCCCGCTTACCCGGAAGCCGTTGTCTTCTTTCACCACGCTGATCAGCGAGCCGTTGGCAGCTATGTCTCGCTGTATCTGCTCGATGACGGTGGGTTCCTCGTCGGGCAGCAGTGTCACATAGTGGGCTGTCTCCGTCTGCTTGGCGTTGGGCACGGCAGCGCTTGCCCTCGTCCCACTGTTCATGTGTCGGTTGAACACGTGGATGTTCAGGTAGGCGCGGGCAGACTCCACCACGCCCGGCACCTTCACCGTGACGATGGCCTTGCGCTGTCCGCCGTAGTCTTCGAAGTCGTCGGCGGTGACTACAATTTCCGACTCGTCGTTCATCGGCTCGTCGATCATGGCGTGGGGATAGATGCCCACCCTCACGGCGGCATTGCTGTTGAGTCCGCGCGGCGAGTGGTCGGTGAGCTCCACGACGAAATAGTTGATTCCGTCCTCCACGCTATGGCCAATCAGCCTGCACTCCACATCCTCGGCTCCCACATAGCTGGCGGGCTTCGACCGCAGCTGTCGGCGCAGGCTGACGTTGCGGCGCGTGGGATGCATCTGCGCCTTGAACACGTTGTCATAGTCCACGGCCACATTCGTGGAGAGGTATCCGTCGAAGTGTTCGTCGATGGGATATTGCACCACGAACGTGCGGTTGTGGCAGGGCGACACAAAGGTGTCGTCGAGCTGGAATTCCTTTCCGTTGATGAAGAAGGTCACCTTGCGGATGAGCGACGTGCCGGTGTTGCGCACCATGAAGCTCACAGGCAGCTGCGCACCGCCGAGCAATGCCTGGCAAGTGTAGGCCACGTCATACTCGAAACTGTTGGTGAAGTGTCGTTCGTTGCTCATGATGACGGCTTCGCCAGTGGTGATGTCGGCCAGCGAGTAGACCACCTTGATGCGCGAATCGTCGAGGAATCCGTCGAAGTCGAGCATCAGCAGGCTGTCTCGCTCGGCTCCGAGCGTGAGGGGAGCCGTCACGTGGGGCGACGGCATCAGCGTGATGCGCGAGGCATTGAGCATGGTGCAGACCTCGTCACCATAGATGTCTGAGTCTTCTCCGCGCATGCCATTGTTCATTTCTGTCCACAGCACGGCGAAGTGGTCGAGCTCGCTGGCTGCCCTGTCGCAGATGATCTTCACGCGGTGGGGCGAGCAGAAGTTGGCGCCGATGTCACTGCCGGCCAGTCCGTCGCCGTGGCCGTCCATGCGCATGGTCTTCACGAAGATGTCGCGCGTGGAGTCGTTCTTCTCATAGAGCATGGCTACCACTGCGTGCTGGCCCACCCGGTTCATGAAGAAATGCTGCGGGTTGACGGGTTCGTTTACGACGCTCACGCTGGTGGTGCCGAGCTTTGTTGATGCGAACTTGAACTCGCGATAGTAGCTGGTGCTGTCGAGCGGATTGTTGGCCAGGCTGGCGCCCACGAGCACCGAGTCGTTGCGCATCATGAGGTCGTAGGCGGCCACACTGCGCTTCTCGTCGAGGCGGAACAGGTTGACGGGCTCGCTCCACTCGTTGCCGTTGAAACATGAAACTACCAGATAGCCGTCGAGCGAGCTGTTGTAGAGGGTGTCGGCCTCATGGCGCGGTGCAAGTTCCTTGATGTATCCGCGCTGCCAGACACATGCGGCGTGGCCGTCGTCCTGGATGGTCACCACGGGCTTGCAGTTCACCAGGCCGTCATCGTCGGTCACTACAGACTGCTGCCATGGTGCGTTGCCCTTTCTCACCTTGGCCACGATCTGCGTCTGCTGTCCCATTTCGTTCATCCTGCGCACGGCATGGCGGCCGCCCAGCCTGATGGGTTCTTCAAGCCGTCCCTGCTGCTCGTAGACCACCACCTCGTGGTCGCCGCGCTTCGAGCGCATGTGGTTGGTGGCGCTGGTGCCCTGGGCCGAGAGGGTGGCGGTGGTGTTGCTGTCGGTGTTGAGCAGCGCCACGCGGTCGTCGTTGTCGTCGGCGGGGTCGGCCACATCGTTATACACCACGAGGCTGTCGCTCAGGAAGTGCGGGTTGGCATTGGTGCCCACGCCGTCCACCAGGGTCTCGCCGAGCATGTCGGCGGGCAGGCGTCGCGGTTGCATCAGGGGGGCCTGAGTGCTCTGGGCATCGCCGGTTATCCAGTAGGGATACTTGGGATGGAAGGGATTGTGGCCGTTGTTCTGTGGCAGGAAGGCCCTGCCGCCGAAGGTTGCCGACGCACGGCCCTGCCACTGGAAGCCGAAGGTCTTGAGCTTGGCGTATGCCTCCACGCCGAGCAGTCCTACGAGGCTGATTCCGAAGTCGGGCAGCGAGGCCTCGAAGCGGTTGGCGATGCCGATGCTCATGCCCAGCTTGCAGCCGGCGCGCAGACCGGCGTTGATGTTGAAAAGGGGGTTGGGGGGCGTGCCCACCTCCATCCAGGCGCCAATCTTGAACTTGCCCGACATGGAGGCGAAGTAGCCGAAGTTGTCGCACGTCTCATACACGCTCATCGGGTATTTCGAGTTGAGCGTCTTCACGCCGAAGTCCAGCTGGGCCGACAGCTCGAAGTTGGCACCAATCTTGAAGGTAGGAATCATACGGGTGATCTGTGCGAAGGTCGACGTGCCCAGATACCAGTCGAAGATGTCGGGCACCATCAGACCCAGGCCGTAGCCAATGGTGCAGGTGGCCTGCTGCATCTGCAGTCCATGGGTGAAGAGTTTGGGACCCAGGCCACACGTCATCACCATCTTTCCTCCGCCAAACCATCCTTGGCCCAGGCGGTTGCCGTCGAAGGAGAAGATGTCGTCCATCTCCTTCATCACCCAGTCGTCGAGGACTACATCTTTGCCGATGACGCTGTATTTGTCTTTGTCGTATCCGTCGATCTTGGTTCCGCTGGCGTATTCACAGGCCTCCTTGCGCATGTCGCTCATCTCCTTCGACTCGCCCGGACGCGACTCGCCAGGCTCCAACATGCCGCCACGCTTGTAG
>OCTW011538585.1_pt1 | contig 14893 bp, 12 predicted proteins | sample 1539671 | NCBI WGS metagenome assembly OCTW01 (sample SAMN02144230, study PRJEB22623) | gut metagenome | biome: sheep rumen | host: Ovis aries | place: New Zealand
CTGTATTTGTGTTTGAGTTCACCTTATTTCATATCATACAACACTTTTTGACCTTTGCATATCTAAATGACATTGGGACGGTTCTCCCGGTCCTTTTTTCGAAAAAGGCGTAACAGCACTGCCGCAGTTCTCTTTTCTTTTCCTTTTTCTTTACCTGTCACGGAGATGGATCACGCCACAGATGCGCCCGCATGCTTCTCCAGGATGCTGCGAAGAGCCGCCATGGAGGCTGTCCGGGAGTGCTCCACCTTGGTGTCCATGCCCTTGATCTCGTTCTGCGCGCACTTGAGCACCTTGTGCGAGAGCGCGCCTGTGAAACAGATCATCAGGTCGGGATTTCCCAGCTTGTTCTTCAGGCTTCCGGAAGGCTTGATAAAAACCTTCGCCCGGCATTTATATTCCTTACACAGATCCTTGTACTGGCGCTCCATACATTCGTTGCCGCCCAGAATGATCACACTCATCTTCGCCCTCCTCTTCTGTTGACACAGGATTGCGCTGCAAATAATAACGTACAGGTCCCTCATCTCGCAGTTCATGCAGCCGGCGTATCCGCCGGTCCTGCAGCACACGGTACGGAAGTTCATTTTCATCGACTGTTTTCAGGATTTTCAATGACGTCTGGGTTAGATTTATCTAACCCCAATTGAAAAAGAAAACGCCTTGCGGCGGCTGCAGTTACGGACTTTTACTGAGGAAATCCTGTACTGACTCATATCGGCATACACCTGCATAAGATGTAAATGCAATATCTCTGATCCCTGTTTGCGGGAATCTGATTCAGCCAGAAGGTTATCTTTGTCTAACTCTTGCTGTTGGTTAATTATAGCTAACCATCATGCCCGTTACAACTCCAAATAGACATATTTTCTGCTTTTTTCACTCCGGAAAAAAAGAGCCTCGCATGCGAGACTCTTACACATCCTCTTTACCCGGGCATTATCCACGCGTTTTCTACGCCGATCTGTGCGCGGTATTTTTTGACGGTCACTCGCCCATGACCTGGAAGACGATCTCCCGCTCGCGGTCGCGGGTGTCGCACTCCACCAGGGTCAGGTTCTGCCAGGTGCCGATGGTGATCTTGCCGTCCACGAAGGGGATCGTGATAAAGGGTGACAGGATCAGAGAATGGATATGGGAGGAGCCGTTGTCATCGTGCCAAGTGTCGTGGTGGCGGTAGTGGATAACGCGGCCCTTCTCATCGCGATAAGGCGCGATGCCCTGCATGGCCTCGCGGACATCGTGTCCGACGAGGCCGGGTTCGAATTCCAGGGTGGTCAGGGCAGCGACACCGCCCGTCGTGAATCCCGTGATGATCCCGCTGCTGATCTTCTTCTCCCGGCAGGCGGCGGTCACCGCGCTCTGGAAATCGCCGGTCACATCGATCATGCCCATATTGGCGCGGGTGTGATAGTCTTTTCGTACAGTATAGACAGCCATAGGTGGTATTCCTTTCTGCGTAAAATGCGTTGTCAGGTCGGTGTCTATTGTACATGGGAAAAATGAGGGGGTCAAATGTAGTAAAAGCCGATCAAATGACCGAGCGTGTTATGCGTTCCATTCCATGACACGGTTCCGTGACGTATGATTAAAACTACGCATTGCTTCGCGCTGCGGCGCTCTCGCAATGCTCCACCCATTCGGAATCCGCTCGTTTTGCGCGAAAAGCGCGCGCAAAACGGCTCCTTCCTCATGTGTGGACGCTCGTCAAATGTCCGCGCATCCGTACGTGCAAGCACGTCCGTCTGTGCGGCCGCTTGACTCGCTGTTTTAATCATGCAAGCATGGACACGCACGGTCGCTTGATCGGGCTTTTACAACAAGTTTTTCATGCTGTCCACGCTGAAGTAGATGGTGGAGATGTTGTGGAGGAGGGCGGCGCGGGCGGAGGGCATGCGGCCCATGAGGCCGAGTGCGATGAGGGCGCCGTTGAAGGTCATGATGCGGCGGTAGTTGCCGTCGATGCGGGCCATGAGGGCGTTGCTGATGCGGCGCAGGACGACAAGTTCGCGGAGGTCGTCGGCGGAAATGGTGATGTCGGCGATCTCGCGGGCGATGGCGGCGCCCGCCGCGATGGCGATGCCGGCATCGGCCTCGGACAGGGCCGGGGAGTCGTTGATGCCGTCGCCGATCATGACGACCTTGCGCCCCGCCTCGTGCTCACTGCGGATGAAGGCGGCCTTGTCCTCGGGGAGGACCTCGGCGTAGAAGTCGTCCATGCCCAGGCGTGCCGCGACGGCTGCCGCGGTCTTGCGGCTGTCGCCGGTCATCATGACGACGCGTGAGAAGCCGACAGCGTGCAGGTCATCCACGACGCGGACGGCCTCGGGCCGGATGGGATCCTCGATGCAGATAACCGCGGCCAGTGTTCCGCCGAGCGCCAGATAGAGGAGGGAGCAGTCGTCGGGCAGGGACTCGAACCGGGCGCGGTCCTCTTCCGTATCCGGCACCTCGCAGTTTTCATCTTCAAAAATGAAGTGGTAACTGCCGATCAGAGCGCGGACACCGTCGATGGAGCTGGCGATGCCGTGCGCGACGACGTATTCCACCTTCGCGTGCCGTTCCTCGTGCTCGAGATCCCTCTTTTCTGCCTCGCGGACGACCGCGTTGGCGATGGAGTGGGGGAAATGCTCCTCCAGGCAGGCTGCCAGACGCAGCATCTCAGGTTCGTTCTGTCCGCCGAAGGTGATTACCTCACGGACGCTGGGCGTCGCCTTGGTCAGGGTCCCCGTCTTGTCGAAGACGATGGTATCCGCCTGGGCGACGGCCTCCAGGAACTTGCCGCCCTTGACGTTGATGTGGTGGTCACTGCACTCGCGCATAGCTGACAGCACCGTGATGGGCATGGCCAGCTTGAGGGCGCAGGAGAAATCCACCATCAGGAAGGACAGGGCCCGCGTCGCATTGCGGGTGATGGCATAGGTCAGGACCGTGCCGCCCAGGGACCAGGGCACCAGGGAATCGGCCAGATGGGCCGCCCGGCTCTCCGTCGCGGATTTGAGCTTCTCCGAATCCTCGATCATGGACACGATCTTGTCATAGCGGCCGCTGCCCAGCGCCTTCTCGACGCGGAATTCCAGTTCGCCCTCTTCCAGGACGGTGCCCGCATAGACATAGGCGCCCGCGTCCTTGCGGACCGGCAGGGACTCGCCCGTCATGGAGGCCTGGTTGACGCTGCCCTCGCCGCTCTCGACGATACCGTCGAGCGGGATGACATTGCCCGTCCGGACTACGACGTGGTCGCCCGGCTTCACATCGCGCACAGAGACCAGGACTTCCTCGCCTGCCTCCGTCCGCACCCAGGCCTTGTCCACGTTGAGGTACATGCGCTGGGCCAGGTCGTCGACCGACTTCTTGTGGGTCCACTCCTCCAGGAGGGCGCCTGCATCCAGCAGGAACATGACCGATCCAGCCGTGGAGTAGTCGCCCCGCAGGAGCGAGACCGAGATCGTCGTGGCATCCAGGACCGGAACCTCCAGCTTACCCCTCCACAGGCAGCGCAGACCTTCGCCGATGTAGCGGGCGGCCTTGACCAGGTTGTAGACCCGGTTCACCGGATCCGGCAGGACAAAGGACCGGACCGCCCGCCCCAGGACCAGGAAAAAGAGCTTGTCCTCATAGGTCCGGCTCAGCTCGCGGCCGGTGTGCTCGGGCACCTCGACCTCCGAGGTCTCGTAGTCAAATGTCGACAGCGCGGAGATAATGTTCTCCCGCGCCTGCCTGTTTTTTTTATCATATAGAATCGTCGCGTCCATGGTGCGGTCAGAGACGGTCACCTTGGACACCACCGGGAGGGCCGACAGATAGTAGTGCAGCCGGTCCGCCTGGGCCATGGTCATCCGGCGCTGGGCCATCCTGACACGCATGCGGCCGCCCGATTCATGTAATATTCTGCATTTCATTTTTTTCTCTTCCGTATAAAACCGTATAAATTACCTGCGCGAAAAGACTATATACAAAGCCTTCTGATTGACTCCTGTGTATATGACCTTCGCATCTTACGTAAAACCGCCCCGCAGGAGCATTTCCTGCGGGGCAGCTGTCGTCATACCGGTTTCTGTGATCTTATGATCATGCCTCTGTATAATCCGCCTTGCAGGCCTCCGCAGCCGCCAGGATCGCTTTCGCGTCCTCGATCTGCTTCGCATCCAGTTCTGCCTGCCGCTTCTCGTTGATCTCACGGGCGTCCGCCGCGATATCACTGCAGTTCTCGCGGATCGTGGTGACGTCCTTGAGGACCTCATCCTTCATGCGCAGAACCGCCGCCGTACCATGCGTATATGCCTTCTTCGCATCCGAGCTGGACAGGAGCTTTACTCCGTAGGAGCCCAGCAGTGCGCCGCAGCCGATCAGTCTGAGTGCTTTCCAGTTGCAATGTTCCAAACAATCCAAGATAAACATAAGGTGCCTCCTGTTCTGACTGTCCATGCCGCCCCGATTCTCACGCCCCGTTCTCTCACGGTTTCTGATATTGCCTGTTTCACGTGACAGGGACCGGTATGGATATTGACCGCGCGGGAGTCCTGCTCATTCAGTCCCCGCGTTCGTCTGCTTGCTATAAACTCATGATAGTGAGTTAGTTTTGGCTTGGTCGACTCCAAAAAGACGAAATTATACAGTTAGTCCTAACTCTTTTGGCTCCAAAAAGACAGATTATGTTTTCAGCTTTTATACCACCTCCGGCCTTGCCGGCATGTCAGGGCTCCACTTGCGTCATGTGCGGAGCAATTCCGTTCTCCTGTTCCCAGCGATAGCGCCTCCTGTACTGGCTGGGGGAGACGCCCATCACACTGCGAAAGGCCGTCGCGAACTTGCTCCCGTTCTCATAGCCGTATTTGCCGGCGATCTCCAGGATCGAATCCTGTGTTTTCTCCAGCTGCGCGGCAGCGGCCTCCATGCGCGCTTTCCTCGCATACGAAAAGACCGGCATGCCGTATACCCTGTTGAAACATACCTTGATCTGGGTCTGCGACACATGCATCTCCTGTGCCAGCTCCGCGATCGTGACATGCCTCTCCAGATTGGAGAACATGATATCACGCGCCCTGTCGGCGATTTCCTTCTGCGACTCTGTATATTGTTCCATACTTCCGTCTCGTCTTCTGTTGTATCCACCGGAACTTCCGCGACATCCTTCCCGAATCTGTAATTCCGGGAGTCAACTGTCTGTCAGCTCACAAGTTATACGCCTTAAACAGAATTAGTAGATTCTAACTCTTCATCAAAAAAAGTGCCGCTCCCTTAGCGGCACCTAGAGTTTAACTCTTCTAACCAGATTTGTCAAATCTAACTCCCGGAAGGCCACACAGCTAAACCGCCCTGGAAAACCACCTGGGACGGTTCTCCCGGTTCAAAAACCAGTGACATACGTCACAGATGGTATAAAAAGAACCGGTAAGATACGTCCCGGATGGGACCGGAGAACCGTCCCTCTGGTCCCTTCACAGCTCGCACTGGGCAAACAGGGTGCGCACCGCCGCCTGGTACTGGACCAGGTTCCTGGACTTGCGGATTTCCTTCAGGCAGCGGTCGGCATTCCGGAAGTTGGCTCCCATGTAAAACCAGAGTTCCTTCATGCGGCCGAGGATGGGGACTGTGCCCGGAAGGGTTTGGACCGCCGCCTCATACAGGGCATCGTGGAAGCTGCGAAGCTCCGCCTTCCGGAGCCTGTCTCCGCCCTGCAACTCCCGGGCAAGGGCAGGATTGGTGATCAGGCCCCGCCCGATCATGACCGTGCCAACCTGCGGGAAGCGCTCCCGCAGCGCCAGGAGATCCTCCATGGAACAGATATCTCCGTTGTAGACGACCTGATGCACGCACTCCTCCAGGAACATGCCGAAGACATCGAGGTCAGGTGTGTTTTTGTACATGTCCCTTTGCGTCCGTGGGTGCACCGTCAGCTCGCAGATGGGGTATCTGTTGTAGATTGCCAGGAGGTCTGCCGCACGGGACGCGTCGTCGACGCCGATTCGGGTCTTGACGGAAAAGCGCAGGGAGCCCTGCTCTTTCTCCCGCCCCTTTTCATCTGCTGATCCGGCAATATCAGGATTGCTGGATATTTCTGCCCCTGATGCTGCAGCCCATCTGTCAGAAACCGCATCAGTCGTATCCGTACAAAGTCCGTACTGACTGTCCATCCCCACACAGATTTCCTCCAGGAACCGGTCCAGGGCATCCAAGTCAGCCAGCTGCCCGGCCCCGCGCTTTTTGCGCACGACGGTGGGCATGGGGCAGCCCAGATTCAGGTTGATCTCGCGGTAGCCCCGGTCATAGAGCTCTCCCACCGCCCACAGGAAGTCCTCCGCCCGGTTGGACAGGATCTGCGGGACCAGCGGCAGGCCGGCGTTGTTCTCCGGCGCGACATCCGCCTTTTCCTTTCCCTTGAAATGATGCGTGTAGTTGGGCGCCACAAAAGGTGTATAGTAGCGGTCGATCCCGGCAAAGAGCCGATGATGGGCATTGCGATAGCTATATCCTGTGATCCCCTCAAGCGGGGCAAAATAAATCTTCATGTATACTGATAACTCCAGATTTTCTCTCCCGCCTGCACTTTCGCGAGCAGGTCGATTTTTTTCCTGTATCCTGTCAGAATTCCCGTCATCTGCCGGTCTGTCAGATTTGCCTTTCCCAGAAGCGACCCGATTTCGTCCTCTCCGGGCAGCTTTGCTATATCAACAAGTGTGTAATCGGTCACATACCTCAACAGATCCACTTCCTTTTTTCGGAAGCTGCTGACGGGAATGCTGAGAAGAGGGTCTGACAACGGAAGGGCAGTACAATTCCAGAACATACTGTTTCCTGTATCAAAAACAGGTGCCATCCCAACCAGGGACAGACTGGCGGAATCTCGCAAAACGCCAAAATTATTGAAATGCCTGTCGGTGTTCGTCAGTACAAAATCTGTCAGAATCTGATATTCGAGAAAGGTGCGTACTTTGCTCTCTTCCAATCCGCCCCGCGTGCATAGACGGACAAAATGCTCATATTCAGACAGGGCATTATCTTTTTTGGCAGAGCAGACAATGTCATAGGCCGGAATAAATTCAGTCTCACCGTCTGCAAAGTCCTCACAGATACAACCTGTTCTCATTCCCTGCTCCGTCATGATCTCACAGAGCTCGTATCGTGTAAAAGGGACACGTCCCTGTCGTTCATGCAGCCGCGTCGCGATCACTTCATTTACGCTCTGCTGGCAGGTATCTCCATAGTTGCCCTTGATCAGGCACCGTTTTCCATCCCGGATCACCCATTTTTTCCGGAGCTCACCCTGGGTGGAAGCACTCGGATAAAAGACGGAGATTCCAGTCAGATCCAGCGTCTCATATCCGTCACCACCATGGGCAAACTGCATTTCACCGATGTCATCACGAAAACCGTTGGTAAAAAGATTGACATCTTCCCAGCCCAGGCTGCTTTCCACAGGCCTGATCCAGTAATGGTCAGACAGACTGAGCCCACAGTTCATCGTCAGATACGTCTGGGTGGAAGGAATTCCCTGCCGCTCCAGGATTTTCCGGATCATTCCCTGCCGGGCGGGAACCGCGCGGCGATTCCACCAGGCGCGCAGATCGTCAGGGGACATACTTCCTCCGGGAGGAAGCAGTTCCCTTCTCACCTTCGTTCCAACGCGGGTGATCTGGCCGGAGACCGGATCAATTTCGACCATTGTGACGATATCGTCTTTGTGCATCAGATAGTAAAGACCGTTCCGGTTACTTCCAATCATCCCATTCTCCCGTCTCTGCCAGTCGGTCGCTCCTATCCTGAAACGACAGATCTTCCATATACCGTTCCATTCTCATAACAGCTGCTTCCGACAGCCATGGCAGCGTTTTCTCTGTCACCCAGACCGGCAGAGGAAGCTGAACAACAGATCCCCGGCAGACAAATATGATCGACATTCCCTTGTCCGTCATAAGCCATCTGCCGGACAGGTGATATTGCGCAGACCGGAAGCTCCTGTTCTCAAGAAGTTTCCCAAGCATTCCTCTCTGTTCGTCTTCCTGCTCCTTCTCTGCTTCGCCCTCTCCGAATACGTCTGCCTCCGTCTTTGGTGTAAAACGGTCATTCCCGGTAACTGCTTCTTCGGCGCAGCTGTCCTTGATCTCTTCCCTCCCTGTATCCTCCTGAAAGAAAGAATCAGCGCTGTGCGTTCTTCCCACCAGATAAGGAGTCAGCAGGTCCTCCACCGTGCATCCCAAGACGAGAGAAAGCTTGAACAGAATCTCTCCATTTGCCCGGACAATATTTTTGTGCCCCTGCTCGTAATCCTGCAGAGACCGGAGGTTGATCCCGCTCTGTTCGGATACCTCTCTGCGCGTCAGGTCGGCAGCTTCACGCAGTTGCTTCAAAGCGGTCATGATTCCTCCCCTCTTTGCGAAATCCTGTTGTTACCATCTCCTTTTTACATTAATTATACGCATATCTGCGTATATTACAATGTATTCTTCCATGCCTGTGTGTCCGGATCGGAGCCAGAACAGCCAGAACAGCCGAAAAAGCCGGTGTCGCAGTCATTTCTGGCTGCAGCACCGGCGCAACATCATTGGTACTTCTCAGTTTGCAGCTTTCTCCGGCATAGGTTCCGGCCGCTCAAAAGTGGTGTGGATAGAGACAAAACGCTCCTCCCTGGCAGCGACCAGAATGGCCTCCCCCACTTCGAGAGAGTGCAGGGCCATGTCGCCGCTCGCGCGGCCGGGGCGGCCCTCGGCAATCGCGCGGACCATGTCGACCAGGCCGATCCCGCGGTTATTGGTCACATAGCTGGTCGCGTCATAGTCATGCCTGACCTCCGCGATCTCCCAGGGAATATCCTCGTCGCCCTCGTGCCGGGGCATGTTTTTCCACCGGTAGGTCTCCCGGGTCTTGACCAGCGTGTCACCGCCAAAAATATTGGGGCCGCCGTTGGGATCCTCATCCGCCATGACCAGGGTCGCCTTCGTCCCGTAGAGCTCCATGCGCGGCATGACAGAATCCCAGGCGTCCCAGACCATGTTGTAATTGACGACCGCGCCGGAGCGGAATTTCAGGACTGCCATGAGGGAGGTCTGGATCTCCGGATCCACCTGCAGCATCTGTCCCTTCATGGGCTCAGAGTAGATCATGCGCTCCCCCTGCGGCCGGATGCCCATGGCAGTGACCGTCTCGACCGGTCCCAGCAGGGACAGCAGAGCTGTCATGTAATAGGGTCCGATATCCAGCACAGGCCCTGCGCCCTTCTGATAAAAGAATGCCGGACTCGGGTGATACCACTCCCAGCCGTGGGAAATGCAGTTGGCTGTCCCGGCGACGATCTCGCCGGTAACCCCCTCATCCATCAGCCTGCGGAAGGTCTGCAGCCGCGCGCCCATGAAGGTGTCCGGCGCGCACCCGACATAGAGCCCCTTCTCCCTGGCGAGCGCCATGATCTCCTGCCCCTCGGCAAAGGTCGCGGCCAGCGGCTTCTCGGTATACACGTGCTTGCCTGCCCGCAGGGCGGCGATGTTGTAGGAATAATGCGCCGCCGGCGTCGTCAGATTCAGGACCAGGTCCACCTCCGGATCCGCCAGCAGATCATCCCCGGTGGCATAGGCCTTCCTGAATCCGTACTGTTCCTTTTTGGCCTCCGCCTTGGCCGGCGTCCGGCAGGCGCAGGCGTACAGCTCCACCTCCTCCGGGAATTTCTGCAGATTCGACAGATATGCGTGACAGATGTCTCCCAGTCCGATCACGCCGATTCGCAATGCTCTCATAGATACCTCCACATTTGCGCTGTTCTCAGTCCCTTGTTCCTTTCCCGCATGCGGCCGTTTACGACCGTTGTGAGTTTCCGTTTATCTCTCATACACAAGCCGGGGCATCCCCGCATCTGCTATAGCAATTATCATTCTATCATTTTTCACCCTGCTCTGCATTTGAACATCTTGCGAAGATGAACAGGCTTCTGTCAGGCCATCTCAAGTGCCTGACGTCCCCTGTATGCCGCCGCGCCAAATGATCCTCCTCCATGAAGCCTGTCCTGAAACCAACCCTGAAACCAGCCCTGAAAATGACCCGCAGGCTTGCGTCCTCAAAATACGGCATGATATAGTATTTTTGTACAAAAACACGAACAATAATAAGCAAAACAACTCGTGCAAATCAGCCCAGGCAAAATGACATATGTCCTGTGCACCGCTTCACATTTGACCATATCTGACCACGTTTGTAGATCGAGAGGTTATAGATCTCGAGAACCTCAAAAAGAAGGGAGATCTCATGACTTATACATGTCCCGCCTGCGGCGGTCCCAATGAAAACAATGCGGGAACGAGGCTGATCAACTGTATCTGGTGCGGAACCGCCTTCCGAATTCCTGTCGGAACAAATCTGACGGCACAGGCCGGCTCCGGTTCCAACTCCGGCTCTGAAGCGGAATCACCGAAAGAAAGTCCTGCGGCAGATCCTTCCCTGGTCGCGTCGCAGGCCTCCCTGTCGGCCAGTCAGAGTGCTTCCGCCGGCGCGGCCGCTGCTGCCTCGTCCACCGCAATGGCCTCCTCGATCATTCAGGCTGCACAGGATCCGAATCTAGCCAATGATCCGGAAAAAGCCGCCGAGATCGCCGCCGCGGCCGCCCGGGCCGCCGCCAATGCCATCGCCGCAGCCAATGCGGCCAATGCGGCTGCAGCCGCTGCCGCAGCAGCATTTGACCTGCAGCAGAAAGAGGCTGCTCTGCAAAACGAAACACCTGCTCCGGAAAGCGCCCGGCCAGCCGCCTCTCCTGCTCCGGTGCACCCCGCAACTGCTTCCACAGGCTCACAGCCCGCAACTCCACCTACTTCCGACCAGCCCATAAATACAACTCCCGCTGCACAAGCCTCTGCAAAACCCGCGGGTATCCGGATCGTCCCCAGAAAATTTGCCGATGCCCAGTCCGGCATCACCCTCGCCTCCGCCGCCATTCCGGAGAATTTCACGGTAAGCGGATCCCTGGTTCAGAAATGGCAGAGCGATATGGTCCCCTTCACGGCATCGATCCAGGCGGCCAGCCCAGACAGGAGTATTTTCCTCGCCTCTACATCCGGGGAGTTTTATTCCTACTACCTGAACCCCCTGCTGCGGTCAGCTGCCGCCAGCGTGCCCGGCGCCTTCAAGACCCAGCTTCGCAATTTTATGGAGCCGGATGCATACCTGCACGAGTATGCCGCCAAAATGGCCGGTGTCCGCCTGCAGCCCACATCCAGAGCCAAGCTTCCCAGCCCCTTCGGCGCAGATCTGCAGGGGGAGCGGAACCGCCTGGCCCGCTTTTTCCAGGATCACTCGATCAATATCGGTGTGCAGATCGCCGTGTCCACCTATTACTGCGATGCCTTCCTCTACCGCTATGAGGCCGTCGTCAAGGGCCGGCGAACCGTCTTCCTCGCCGGCTGTGATTACAAGGGCGTCGAATATTATGACGCCTCCAACAGCATGGCCTTCGCCCTCGGAGGAGGCCTCGGAGGTCTCCTGGCCATGGGCATGCAGAGCGGATCCAGTAAAAAGGCAAAAGCCGCCGCAAAGGCCGCTGCTGCCGGCAAGGGCAAGGACTCCCCCACCGGCGTCGGCTCCGAGGGCATCCCCTTCGGCCACGGCAAGGAATACGGGAAACGTGTCGATACCATCGACTGGGGCGCCGACCGCCTCTACTTCATGGCCGCGCCGATCGAACTCGAGAAAACCGCCACGAATCTCTTCCTGCGCTTCATTGGCAGCCTGGCACCGGACCCCGCCCTCTGGAAACGCAGGAACCTCCTCATTGAACAGATGTACCAGCAGAGGATCGTGGAAGCGACCCGGCTCAACGCCCAGGCGACCCAGATGCGCATCGACGCCCAGCGCCGCCAGGCCGACCTGGCCCGCCAGATCCAGGCGAACAGCGATGAGATCTCCCGCGGCATCATGGACTCCTGGGAAAAACGCAGCGCCTCCCAGAGCCGCATGAGCGAGAACTGGTCCCAGGCCATCCGCGGCGTCAACACCTGGCAGACCTCCTCCGGCCGCACCGTGGAGGCCAGCGTCACCGCCGACCACGTCTACCAGAACCGCTACGGCGACACCATCGAAGTCTCCGGCACCGCCCTCGACGACGAGCTGACCAGCCGCCTCGACTGGACCGAGCTCAGACGCAAGTGAACCGTTTTGTGGTCCACCTGGGACGCAAAACAAAACAGGCAGCAAAAATCCTTAACGGATCTCGCTGCCTGTTTCTTTTCTTACTCCGGCACGACAGGGTGGTCACAGTCTGGTGAAGCCTCGTGCGGCTCAGCCCGCGTAAATCTTCACTGCACATGATCAAATCATCATGCGCTTTACTCCGTTCCGGATGCTTTCATGTAATAAGAGTAATCGGTGTGGTCATAGCCGGGAAGCTCATAGATGGCAGGACCGATTTCAAAGTGGAAATCAGAGATCTCACCGGCTGCAAGCTCGGATTCCAGATGTGTGCCGCTGAGGATGATCTCCCCGTCCTTGTCATACAGGACATAGACGATCTCGGCCCACTGCTCATTCCCGGTGTCATTGACCAGGGTACCTGCCAGGCTGGCACAAGAAAACTGCCTGTAATCTCCCTCACTGACCACAGGATCGTCCAGATGGATCTGATCCGTGGGAATCAAAAGACTATGGATGGATGCAGTATTCGCCAGGTCGAGTTCATTGACGGAGTCATAGCCTGCAAGTGTGATCTCCACATGGTCGACCTCGGAACCGACGTCAAGATCGCTGAGCTTGAATGTATAGGTCATATCCTCTCCCGGGAGAATGGTATAATCATTGTAATAATACAGCTTGGGCTCGCCCAGCAGGGTGTCGTCCGCTCCATAGGCCTTGCAGTCGAGCTTGACGTCGTAAATGTCCGTTCGCTCGTTGGGATTGTGTACGAGGGCTGAGATGACCGCACCGTTGGAAGTTGTGCCAACCGTATAGTTGTAAATGCCGGTCTTTACGATCTCGGGGTCCTTGACCTCCTCTGCGTTGGCCGCGACCTCATCCTCGTGCTGCTCCTCTGCCGCCATTTCCTCACGCATGGCCAGCACTTCCTGCATATCCTCGGTGATGTAGGGGGCATCCGCGGTCAGGGCAAGCGAATCTCCCTCCAGCTTCAGGTGGCAGGGAATCTGTTCCGGAATCCAGTTGTCACTTTCCATTCCCACGTTAAGTTCCATATCCAGCGTTGTGAACGCAGCGACCTCGAAAGTCTCGGAATCACGTACGGAAGCTGTTGCCAGGCCGCAGTCTCCCGGCATAACAGTGGCTCCTTCATAGATAAGTGTTTTGTCCCCGTCTGTTTCTCCGTCTATCGTCTCTTTATCAGAATCAGAACTCAGACCCACCTGGCCCTGCGCATCATTGGTGATAAAAAAGACTGCCTTCTGTCCATCGTACTGATCCTCATAGGAGCCCAGGTAGCTGACGCATATCCCATCGGTGTCATAAATGACCTGATCAGAGTGCGAAGGTCGCGGGGAAGTATCCCCGGCAACGAAAGTGATCCGCTCCGGCCCCGCTATAATATTTGAGGAATCTTCCGAATCCTCGATGGCGAGGTATCCTTCCACCGATCCCAGAGAGGAGATACCGGCAAACTGCAGCAGCGGCAGACTCATGTACGTCTCTGTTTCTACCGTTGCACCCGGCTCAAGACTTTCAAATACGCCCTCGGAGATACTGACTGAACCGTTGGCCACAATGGGAAACAGCTGCACGTTGAGTGCTTTGCTGCCCTTGTTTGTGATTTCTAATTCGAAGATGGCCAGGCCCTGGTCCTCAATGACGTCCGTCAGGCTGATCTCTACGTCATTGGCGTCATAGATGACACCGCCTGCCCCGGCCGAAGGGGTTCCGGGCGCAGAGGCGCTGTCCTGATCCGCCTCACTTCCGGATGCCTCTTCCCCTGCCGCTCCGCCAGCTGCGCCGGTGCTCCCGGCATTTCCTGCCGAGCCCGCAGATCCGCCAGAGCTGCTGCCACCGCCGCAGGCACTCAGAAGCAGGGCAAGGATCAGTGCCACGCATGGAATCAGCGATTTCCAATGTCTGACGCTTTTTTTCATAACGATTACTCCTTGGTTCTGTGACTGCCGACTGCAAACAGGGTATTGATCAGGAGATCTCCGTACTTTTCCGGTCAGTGTCTGCCGCAGGTAGTCATTTTTAATAGTTGCTTGTATCATTATAACTCTTCTGGAATCGAAAGCATATCTGAAAAACTCAGTGATCAGAATATCTGCACCTGACCGAGAGGAATCATAAATCCTGATAATCATACCTTCGCGTCCGATCCGGCGGATGCCGGCCCCGCGCTCAGGGCGCAAAAAACCGCATAAATACGGGCTCGATTGTCTCTTGATCGAACACATACTCATGCGGTTTTCCTTAAAAAACTGCCGGCGGTGGGACTCGAACCCACACGCCCTCTCGGACAGCAGATTTTGAGTCTGCCTCGTCTGCCATTCCGACACGCCGGCATAATCTATGAATTTGAATAACCTGTCATGACGGCACAGGAGCAGATATACCCTTATGTCCGTATGCCTGACAGATCGATATTTGCGCAAAATCCTGCCGGCAGCCAGGCTGCCGACAGGAAGCGTTTTTAAAAAAGTATGTCCACGCCGATCAGCGCTCGGTGTAGGGCATCAGAGCCATGTGGCGGGCTCTCTTGATGGCGCTGGTGAGCGCTCTCTGGTGTGTCGCGCAGGTGCCGGTGATTCTGCGGGGCAGAATCTTGCCGCTCTCGGAGACGTACTTGCGAAGCTTCGCAACATCCTTGTAATCGATCACGTTGTCCTTGCCGCAGAACACGCAAACTTTTCTCTTTCTGTGGAAGCCGCCTCTCTTGCGGAAAGGTGCATCCGAACGATTCTCTCTGTTAAAAGCCATTTCTAACCTCCTGTAT
>OCTW011605025.1_pt1 | contig 14883 bp, 27 predicted proteins | sample 1539671 | NCBI WGS metagenome assembly OCTW01 (sample SAMN02144230, study PRJEB22623) | gut metagenome | biome: sheep rumen | host: Ovis aries | place: New Zealand
GCTATTTTCTGGATATTGCTCGTGCTGTGGTTGGGAGTCGGTTATCTGTGAAACGGATGTTGCTGATATGCCGTATTGCCCAAACTGCGGCGCATATATGAGAGGAGAACAGGAATGAGCATAACGGATGATCATCGAAATATCATAAACGAGTATGCTGACAGAATTAAGACAGCATGTACGGAATCAGAGCAGAGAGATATTGCTGTGGCATTACTTGCCCATGTTGCATATCTACTCGGAAGAGAATCACTGAGGAACGAAGGAGAACAGGAATGATTCATGAGCTTAAAATAATTCCAGAATATTTCGATGCAGTACGTTCAAGAGAAAAAACATTTGAATTGCGAAAGAATGACAGGGGATTTAAGGTCGGAGATTATCTGCATTTAAAAGAATGGGATGGTGAAAAATACACAGGGCGGGAGGTGACGAGATATGTTAATTACATCTTGTATGATTGGACGGGAGGTTTACAGGATGGATGGTGCATTATGAATTTAAAAATAAGTCACATTAAAGCAACGTTAGATTAAGCGAGAGGGGGAACAGGAATGAAAGTAAGAGAAGCGATCGGTCAACTTTCCTACGGGACGGCATATGAGATTCGGGGCTCGCACAGTGGGAAAATTTATCATCGGTCATACATAAACAGCAGTAAGAATCTTGATAAGTATGCCGACATGGAAGTGACGGAAACACCGTACTACTCAAAAATGATTCTGCGGGGCGAAGGAGGGTCAAACGAGTGGTGCAACGCAATAATCGGAATATGGATGCACGATTATGATCTGACAAAGGCGAGGTGATGACCATGAGAATGATTGATGCAGACGAATTGCTAATGTTGATTGACAACCACGACAACATGGTACTTGAAGATGTCGATAGTAGCTGTCTTAAAGATGTTTACAAAATGGCTCATGTGCATATCAAAGACCTTATCAAAATGATGCCGATTATCGAGCAAAAGACGGGCATCTGGATACGATCCGAACGGGGCTACACCTGCAACCGGTGCGGAAAGACTCACCTTCTGAGGACGGCTTACTGCCCATCATGCGGCGCTGAGATGGACTGCTAAGGAGGTGGGGACAATGTTGTCATTATCACATGCTATTGTTATCGGATGTGCGCTTATAGCTTTTGGCCTTATGGTTAATGGTTGGAGGTGATCGAGTGAAAGATTGGCGCAAGGAATTAGCCGACCAGATAAGGGCGGCGGCTGACAGCATTTACAGAGAGGCCGACCGGCTTGCAGATCAGCCCGACTTTATGACGGCGGACTCGTTCGAGATCGACATTGAGTTTAAACCGGGTACGTTTCCATTTTACACAGTGCGGCATGAGCATTTTGTACCGAAAGCGGGGTGGAATAAATGATTTATCTTTACGGCATGAAAGAAAGAGGAGCAAGCCCCGGAGCGCAACCTAAAGAGGGGTTAGTTGGTATCAGAGAGGATGGGACGGCAGTATATTACAACATCATCGGGTATGATCGGATATTGAGCGACAAAGAGGAGCGTGACTATTCTTTAGATTGGTTAGGGGGTGTCCACGAATGGCGTTACAAGTAGGGGATAAAGCTATATGGCGTCCGTGGTCGCGATCTGATGAAAAACACCCGTGGTATGGTCACACAGTGACGATCAGACAAACGCCGTCGAGCCAATACGCGCCGTTGTATCAATTTAGTGTGGACGACGCGCCGAGTGTCAACAACCCGAGAGCGTTTTGGTTCTGGGACGATGAAAAGAGGTTAGAGCCGGTCATTTGACCGGCTTTTATTTTTTTCAAAAATTGCATTTTCCTTATTGACATACCACTCATTGAGTGGTAATATAATATCAGAGTTAATCATAACACACACCGAAAGGGGAGAAGAAAATGAAGTTCACACTTGAGAAGGTCGGCAACATGGTTTATCTGGTAGGCGAGGGCGATATAATTTTTAAAGCATGGATGGCGGATGAGTTCACGGAGCGCAAGTTAAACAACGCACTTAAGAGAATCAGTAACGACCTCGGACGCGAAATCGTGCCGGTGAGAAAATTCTAAAACACACACAGATGACCGGCGGCAACTGCCGCCGGGGAAAGGGGTAAAAGATGATGAAAGATAAGACGGTTGAACGGTTCAAGATTGGCGACGGTATTAGGCTTTACGGGTTTGACGGCACGGTGGTAGCGATTGACCATCAAGTACGCGACGAAATCGGGATGGACGGCGACAAGACAGGCAACAAGGTTGATTGCACATACTTGCAAGTAAGTTTTGACGATCCTGAAACGGTCGGATACCAGTACAACAACGGTTGGTATGGCGGACTTAACGGTGTTGTTGCTTACGGGTTCTTTGAAAGATAGGAAATCAAACGCCGCCGCCGGTCGGCTAATACCGGCAGAAAGGGGTTTACAATGACGATCACACGCGAACAGGTGGCAAGGTGCTACACCGAGTTAGAACGCAGGCTCAACCTTGCGGCGGACGTCTTGAGCGAGAAAGAGGCGCACGATATGCGCGCCGATATGGCGCAGGCGCTTTACGGGTGTCTTATGACGCTTGCGGGAAACTGGCCAGAGGTGCGGGCGATGTGCGACAGAGAGGAAGAAGAAAGGGGGTGGAGCTGATGACAGCAAAAGAGATTAGAGAACTAACAGGACTAAGCCGGGCGGCGTTCTGCCGCCAGTACGGCATCCCACTAAGGACGATGGAAAACTACGAAGCCGGGACGCGTGAAGCGCCGGCGTGGGTTCTGTCACTGTTAGATAGGGTTGTTAAAGCGGATACAGGAAAAGAGAGCGGCAAAGAATAGCCGCTCTTATTTTGTCAAAAAATGCAGTTAATGTGTTGTGATATACTATAGTCGGCTTAATAGATAAGCCAAACCTCTTTCGCTCATGCCGTGTGATGCTCACCCCGTCACGCGGCATTTGCTTTGTCATCCATCATTTATTTGCTCCTTTTTAATGGGCGGCAGGGGCTAGTCCTTCACCCTGCCGCCTAAAGGACGAGTGTTAGATGATACATAGATAGAGATAAGGGTATACAACAAATGGCAACGCCGCGAAAGCTAAGACCCGACCAGATAGGCGCGCACCGTGTCGCGTATGAGAAAAACAAGCGAAAGATATTACTTACCCAAGACACCTGCGCCATATGCGGTCAGCCGGTAGACAAGACTTTAAAATACCCACACCCTCTTAGCCCCACGGTAGACCATATAATACCCGTGGCACGCGGGGGTCATCCGTCGAGTATAGATAACTTACAGCTTGCACACTTTACTTGCAACCGTCAGAAGTGGGACAAGATCGTAGACAGCAAACCAGTTGAGCAACACAAAGACGTGATCAGCAACCGGGTGTTACCTCAGTCGATGGACTGGACGGCCTACAAGGGTTAGCGGTCAAGAGGAAACAATAAAAAAGAGTTAATAGAGGGGGTACGGGGTACGGCCTCGTAAATAACCAAAAAACACAATGACTAAGTGCGGTCACTGGTTGTGATAGGGGGGATACCACCCCGCCACGGCCTCGCCCAGAGATTCCCGCCGTTACTCAACAAATATTTCGGAGATCATATAGGATTGGTATAGCATGAGCCTTGACAGTTTAAAGCGAAAATTGGAATACAAGCGTTATAGGGTAGACGTGCGCTACAAGTTCTACGAAATGAAAAACTACGCGCGCGATCTCGGCATTAGCACGCCGCCTAACTTGATGTGGCTTAACTCCGCGTTAGGGTGGAACGCTAAAGCGGTCGACAGTCTGGCGGATAGATTGCAATTTGTCGGTTTTAGGTCTGATACGGACTTTTTTAGAGTTGACCAGATATTTAAGCTCAACAATCCCGACGTGCTTGCATATTCCGCCATTAACGGGGCGTTGATTGCGTCCTGCTCGTTTATCTACATTTCAGAGGTCGACAACTACCCGCGCTTGCAGGTCATCGACGGCGGCAACGCTACGGGGGACATAGACCCGACCACGGGACTTCTCAATGAGGGCTATGCGGTCTTAGAGCGGGACGAAAGCGGTAACCCGTTAACGGAGGCTTATTTTACGGCTGATAGCACAGCGATTTACAGCGATGGTCAGTTGGTGCAGGAGATCCCGAACCCCGCGCGCTATCCGCTTTTAGTGCCGGTCATTTTCCGACCAGACGCAAAAAGGCCGTTTGGTCATTCGAGGATAAGCCGCGCTTGTATGGCTTATACCAGTGCCGCGCTGAGAACGTTAAAGCGGTCTGAGGTAAGCGCGGAGTTTTTCTCATTCCCGCAAAGGTACGTCACAGGCTTAGACCAAGACCATGACAAACTGGACAAGTGGAAGGCTACCATGTCGAGCCTCTTGTCATTTGAGATAAGCGAGGATGGCACAGACCACGTTAAACTAGGTCAGTTCGCTCAACAGAGCATGACGCCGCATATTGACCAATTAAAAATGTTTGCGTCGCTCTTTGCCGGGGAGACGGGCTTAACACTTGACGACTTGGGTTTTGCAACCGCGAACCCGTCAAGCGCGGAGGCCATCAAGGCCGCACACGAAAATCTGAGACTTACCGCACGACGCGCGCAGGTGTCCTTCGGGGCGGCTTTCCTCAATGCGGGGTTAGTTGCCGCGTCGGTGCGTGACCGTCAACCGTATTTACGTTATCAGCTCTACGAGACCGTGCCTGTTTGGCGTCCGCTCTTTGAGCCAGATGCGTCTATGCTTGGGGCTATCGGTGACGGTCTTAGCAAATTGCAGGTGGCTTTCCCAGACGCGATCACGCGGGAGACCTTAACTGAGTTAGTGGGGTTCTAAATGGATGTAGCGCCAGAATTATTAGAGCAAATAGAACGAGCATTTAACCGTCGCTATCAAAACAATAAGCGCATCGACTCCCTTTTGATTAAGATGTCATCTGGGGCGGCTACACAAGCCCATATACACGATTACGCACTGGAGACGGGTAAATGCTTAAGGGACGCTCTAAAGTCCGTTTTAGGGCCGTCAGCGTTGCCAGACGGCACACTATACTACAACATAGCCAACAGGACGATTAAACCGGCACTAGAGCGCAATCATGTTAGGATAGTTGACTACGCCGCCGAGGTGCAAGAGGCGCTATATGGCGCGGACGGTATCGGGCTTGGAGCGGTGCGCCCAGACTTTGCGACGGACAGAGCCGACGGTTTGATTGATAAGGTCAGCGGACTGACAGCGGAAGAAGCCGCGCCGTGGCTAGATGAGCCGCTATTGAACTTTTGCGAGAAAGTAGCAGACGACTTTATTTTTACTAATGCCCACGCGATGTATAGCGCGGGTTTTGACGTCACAGTGTCGCGCCGCACGTCATCACACGCCAAGATCGTGCCGAAAGGGCGCAAAACGGGCTATGAAATACCATGCAAATGGTGCGAGGGCTTACAGGGCGATTACGACTATTACGAGGTCTACGGCAAAGGGGACGATGTGTGGCGACGTCATACGGGTTGCCGGTGTTTAATTACGTTTCATCAAGACAGCCGCGCGGTTAACGTCAATAGGCAAGTCGAATTGACAACGCCAGAGGAGCTGATTGAAAGACTAAAATACAACACGGAGATTTATAGAGGGTGAGAATAGGACGGCAGACGCCGACGCGCTCGTTGATTCTGCCGTACAAAGAGACAAAGGGCGTTGAGGCGATAGAGATTTACAACCGCTCAAAGACGCGCACCGCGATGGAGTGGCAAGAGTTGTTGACCGCCGACATAATGGCGGTTAATGACGACGGGCTATGGACGCATCTTAGATTCGGCTATAGCTTACCGCGCCGAAACGGCAAAAATGAGGTCTTAGCGATCCGCGAATTATGGGGGCTTGAGAACGGGGAGCAGATGTTGCACACCGCGCACAAGACCACGACCTCGCACACCGCATGGACGCGTCTTTGCCAGATATTGAGTGAGGCGGGATATGTTGAGGTGGGACGCGATAAAAAGGGCGTGTCGCACCCGGAGAACGCCTACAAGGCCACAAAACAGTTTGGCTTAGAGACTATCACCCTATTACGGACAGGCGGCTCTATCAGCTTTAGAACGCGTACAGACAGCGGCGGACTCGGTGAGGGCTATGACCTGTTAGTCATTGATGAGGCGCAAGAGTACACTGTCGAGCAAGAATCAACACTAATTTACACCGTATCCGCGTCGGACAATCCGCAGACCATTTTATGCGGCACACCGCCGACAATGGTTAGCGCCGGTACGGTCTTTACCGATATGCGCGATGAGGTTTTAGGCGCTGAGACGGAAGATTGTGGTTGGGCTGAGTGGGGCATAGACGAAGAACCGCAAGAGTTAGATGACGTCGACCTATGGTATGAGACTAACCCGTCAATGGGGTTAAAGCTCAAAGAGAGGGTTGTTAGGCAAGAGCTAAGAAAAGATAAATTAGATTTTACCATTCAAAGGCTCGGCTACTGGTTTAAGTATAGCCTTAAGTCGGTAATCAGCACCCAAGAGTGGGCCGATTGCAAGGTTGACAAGTTGCCAGACCTTGCAGGGCCAATGGCGGTCGGTATCAAGTACGGTAGAGACGGGCTTAACGTCTCCATGTCGATTGCGTGCCGCACTTGGGACAATAAAATCTTTGTCGAGGCCATTGACTGCCGCCCGATCAGCGCGGGCAACTCATGGATTTTGTCGTTTTTGAGGGCGGCGACCTATTCAAGCGTAACGATAGACGGCAACGGCGCAAAAGAGTTAGCTGAGGAGATGAAAGACGTCGGGTTAAAAAAACCGATCTATGCGACTACGGCGGAATTTGTCAGCGCAAACGCCATGTTTGTACAGGCACTAGCAGATAAACAGATAAGCCACGCCGGCCAACCGTCACTAGACCAGAGTGTAACAAACGTCGAAAAGAGGACGATAGGCACGCAGGGCGGCTACGGCTTTAGGTCGTTAAAAGATGGCGTGGATGTGACTTTGCTAGACTCAGCTATTTTAGCTTTATACCAGTGTACACGGGTTAAAGCAAAGCGAAAACAGAAAATTAGTTACTAGAGCATGAAAGGACAAGCGGACGCGCAAGTCCTTTTTTGTTATATCAAAATTTACGCACACCGGCGGTTAACAGGGGAGGTAATTTATGGCGTTTAAAGTTTTTGAAACCGAGGACGAATACAACGAAGCCTTTAAAGAGCGCTTAGAAAGAGAGCGCAGGAAATACGCGGATTATGACGCGCTCAAAGAAAAGGCGGGCAAGTATGACGACCTCATCAAAGAGGATTTTGAGGGTAAAGCTAAAAAGGCCAAGGCCGATTATGACGCACTTGTCGAAAAGTACAAAGACTATGATGCGAATCTGTCAGAGCTGACAGCCAAGGCAACAAAGGCCGAAAACAGCTTAACCAAGCTCAAGATCGCAAACGAGTATAAATTACCGTTTGAACTTGCCGAGCGGATTACCGGGGCAGATGAAAAGGCCATGAGAGCGGATGCCGAGACGTTGAGCAAGTATATGCACGGCGGCATGGGCGCTCCCGCTTTTACACCCGATCCGTATACGGTTGACAACAAAGAAGCGGCTAAAAACGCCGCTTACAGAACACTTTTAAACGGACTAACGAAAGGAAATTAAAAAATGGCTAACGTTCTTTCTAAAGGGGAACTTTTCCCCGCTACTCTCGTTGCTGAAATGTTTAACACCGTGCGCGGCAAATCCTCGCTTGCGCGTCTGTCTGGCACTATGCCGGTCTCATTCAACGGCAACGATGTTTTCACCTTCTCGCTTGACAAGGAAGTTGACCTTGTTGGCGAAAACGGCGCTAAGAGCAACGGCGGCGGAGCTATCGCCCCTGTGCAGATTCGCCCGTTTAAGGTCGAATACGGCATGAGAGTATCTGACGAATTTATGTATGCTTCCGAGGAAACCCGCCTTAATATCCTCGCCACGTTCGCTGAGGGATTCGCTCGTAAGGCCGCCCGTGGTCTCGATATTATGGCCTTCCATGGCATTAACCCGCGCACGGGGGCTGAGGCCACACAGCTTACGGATAAGAACTTTGACGATGTTGTGTCTCAGACCGTCACCGTGACCGCTAACGCTAACGTGGACGTTACGACCGCCATCTCGCTTGTTGAGACGGCAGAGCATGACGTCACAGGCATGGCGATGGCGCCGGCCTTTAGAACGGCCCTCGCGTCCCTCACAAAAGGCACGTCCTCTAACGAGTCTCTTTTCCCGGAGCTTGCGTGGGGCGCTTCGCCGTCCACTATCAACGGTCTGCCGGTCGACGTCAACGGCACGGTCAGCTATGGCACGGGCGTTAAAGACCGCGCTATCGTTGGAAACTTTGCCGACTACTTCAGATGGGGTTATGCCAAAGAAGTGCCGGTTGAAGTGATCGAATACGGCAACCCGGACAACGACGCCACGGCGGGCGACCTCAAGGGCCACAATCAGGTCTACCTTAGAGGCGAAGCCTACATCGGATGGGGCATCCTTGTTCCGTCGGCATTTGCGCGCATCGTCACGGCCTAATGATTTATCGCAACACAAAGACCGGCAACACCTTTGAAAGTCCTTGCATTGTCAAGGGCAAAGACATTGAGGAAATCAAGCCGGTTAAAAAGGAGTCGACAAATGGCAGAAAGAAGCCCGTACGCAACGGTAAATGATATTGAAGCCATGTGGCGACCGCTCACAGCAGAGGAACAGGCGCGGGCGGAGGCGTTGCTTCCGCTCGTGTCTGATACTTTGAGACAAGAGGCGCTTAACAGGGGGCAAGACCTCGACGCCATGATGACGGCGGGGCAGGTCTTAGAAACCGTTGTTAAGTCGGTAACGGTCGATGTTACGACCCGTGCCCTGCTGACGTCAACGAGCGGCGAACCAATGACCCAAGAGAGCCAAAGCGCGCTCGGCTACTCTTGGAGCGGCACTTACTTTAACGCGGGCGGCGGCTTATTTGTCAAAAACTCAGAGCTTAAACGACTGGGATTAAGACGGCAGAAAATCGAGGTGATTGAGCCTTATGACACACTTAAACACCGTGACAGTTTTTTTGAGGGTCAAGACGCAAACGGGTGTTGATTTGCTCAACCATCCTATTTATGCGGAGGTTGAGGAGGCCGTTAGCGGCGTTTTAGTCGGTGAGCCGACAACAGACGACATTACGACGTCGGTTAACCTTTACGGCAAACGGGCAGGGGCGACTCTTGCCTTACCGAAAGGCGACACGCACACGTGGACGGACACGACCGTGCGACTTCCCGCGCCGTGGTCTGGCGTCTACCGGACTATCGGAATCCCGCGTTACGGCATAGAGTCTAATATCCCGTTGGATTGGAATGGCAAAGTGTTGTTGGAGCGCTATGAATAAACAGAAGCTAAAGCTAAACCGAAAAGCGATCAAAAACCAGTTGCTTAAGGGCGCTGAGTTTGCGGCACTCTGCGATGAGGCCGCGCACCAGATCGCGTCAACATGCGGTGACGGTTACGTCCCATCGGGGCAGAACGGTAAAAACCGATATGTTGCTTCGGTGATAACTAAATCTTACGGGGCTAAAAAAGACAACCTCGACAACAACACTTTGCTAAAAGCAATCGGGCAGGTGCATTTATGATTGAGCCGTTTTTAATCTCATTTCTAAACAACCATTTAAGCGTGCCGGTTTATGCCGAAGAGCCAGAAAGCCCGCCTAATGAGTATGTAATCATTGAGCGGACAGGCGGCACGCAAACCGACCAAATAGACCGAGCAACGATAGCGGCGCAGTCTTACGGTCTGACAATGCTTGATGCGATAGCGCTAAATGAGCGCGTCAAAGAGGCATTTGAGGACTTGAGGACGGAGGACGCTATCGGGGCTTGCCGGTTAGAGTCGGATTACAACTTCACAGACACGACAACCAAAAGATACCGCTACCAAGCGGTATTTTTAATTACCTACTATAAGGAGGCTACATAATGCCCACAGCGAGTAATGTATCAGTCGGCAAACCGGCTATTGCGGGCGCGGTGTATGTCGCGGATATCACGGCGACCCTGCCCACGGACGCCACAACGGCGCTCGGCGCGGACTTTAAGGCGCTCGGCTATGTCTCGGAGGACGGCCTCACAAACGCCATGAGCATCGAGTCGGATGAGGTCAAGGCGTGGGGCGGTGACACTGTTCTTACGCTCCAGACGTCTTTCTCTGACACCTTCGGGCTTACGCTCATTGAGTCACTTAACGCCGAAGTCCTTAAGACCGTTTTTGGTGACAGCAACGTCACCGGCACGCTTGCGGATGGCGTAACGGTCAAGGTCAACTCTCAAGAGCCGCCTGCAAAGGCATGGGTTATTGAGATGCTTTTAAGGGGTGGAATCGTCAAGCGCATCGTTATCCCGTCCGCGTCGGTCACAGAGCGCGGCGAGATCACTTACAAAGACGATGAAGCCATCGGCTATGAGCTTACACTTACCGCCGTTAGCGATACGGCGGGCAATACTCATTACGAGTATTTAAAGAGCGCTTAAGGGGGTTTTTATGCAGGTCACAACTACAAAGGGTGCAACATTTACCGTTAACGACAAAGCCTTTACAGACTTTCGGACTATCCGCTCTTATGCGGCGATGATCGACAAGAACAAAGGCGAGGAGGAACAGTTGGCGGGCGCGGTCTCGCTTGTTCATAACATCTTGGGCAAGCAAGAAGATGCCTTCCTCGACAGCCTTGAGGTTGACGGGTACGTCGACCCGCACGACGTTTTTAGCGAACTCAGCAACATCATGGAACAGCTAAAGAACGGGAGCGCCGACGTAAAAAAATAATAGTCCTCGTCGCCATGATAGCAGAGGACGAGGACGCACTTTATTGTGACCTTGCGGAGACTTATGGACTTTTTAATTGGGAGGCGTTGCCGGTCGAAAGACTGGCGACCCTCTCATGCGGTCTGCGTGACGACTCACGCATAAAGATGGCGCTTGCAGGTGCAAAGATAGACCCGTTAAAGACTCTTTTGGCGGCGGCTGTCGACAGGCTTACAACGTTAGTGTGGCAACGCACAAAGGACGGCGCAAAAGGCCGCAACCGGCCAGAAAGCGTGTTAGACGCGCTGACTAAAGAGCCGCAAGAAAAGCCGCTTACGTTTACAAGCGGACGAGAATTTGAAGAAGCAAGAGCCAAGTTACTATGGGAGATAGACCATGCCTGAATCAATAGCAACCGCATATGTGCAAATCATCCCCACAACAGAGGGCATCGGCGGCGAACTTAAAAAGCAGTTAGGGATGCCCGCCGATAATGCCGGTAAAGAGGCAGGCACAAAAGCAGGAGGCGGTTTTGCCAAGACTATGTTAAAAGCTATTGCCGCCGCAGGGATCGCTAAAGGCGTCGGGGATTTTGTCAAAGGCGCGGTCGACGCGGGCGGCGCATTACAGCAGAGCATCGGCGGTATTGAGACGCTTTTTAAAAACGACGCCGACACAATGGTTAAATATGCCAACGACGCGTGGCAGACGGTCGGCATTAGTGCCAATGACTACATGGAAAACGTCACGAGCTTTAGCGCGTCGCTCTTACAGGGGTTAGGCGGTGACACGGAAAAGGCCGCAGAGGTCGCTAACATGGCTATGATAGACATGGGCGACAACGCTAACAAATTCGGTACTGACATGGCGGCTATACAGAACGCTTACCAAGGGTTTGCCAAACAAAATTATACGATGTTGGACAACCTCAAGTTGGGGTATGGCGGCACTAAAACCGAGATGGAGCGCCTCTTAAAAGATGCGCAGGCTATAAGCGGCGTCGAGTACGACATCAACAACTTAAGTGATGTTTACGAGGCCATCCACGTAGTGCAAGAGGAGTTAGGCGTAACGGGTACAACAGCCCGCGAGGCGTCGACAACTTTAGCGGGCGCTTCGGGCGCTATGAAAGCGTCTTGGGAAAACCTGCAAGGCGCTATGGCGACAGGGGCGGGCGTTAGTGAGGCGTTAGAGGCGTTAGGTAGCTCGGTCGTTGTCTACCTCAGAAATCTTTTACCGATGATCGGCAACGTATTAAGCCGCCTGCCCGGTATGCTTATCACGCTTGTTAGAGAAATCGGCACAAGTGTTTTAGACGAACTTAAAGCCATTGACTTTGTAGCTGAGGCCGAGGCATGGGTCGACGGCGTTACAGAGTTTATAGGCGGTGAGGGCTTAGAGGAAATGCTAACGACCCTCACGGGCATTTTATCGGCACTTATGACGGGGCTGTCTCAGTCGTTGCCCATCATGATGCCCGCCATCGTTGAATTGTTGAGCTACATAGTGCAGACCCTTATAGCGCAAGCACCGATGTTATTACAGGCGGGCTTAGAGCTATTAAACGGCATAGCGCAGGGACTTGTCGCGGCGTTGCCCGTTTTAATCGAGCAGTTGCCGTTGATTATACAGGCGATAATCGACGCGATAGCGACGGGGATGCCAATGATACTGACGTCCGCAGGTGACATCATAGCGGCGTTAGGAAACGGGCTTATAAATGCGTTGCCCGTGCTTATGCAGGCTGTGCCACAGATTCTAAACTCGATCATTAACTACTTTACTAACAACTTCCCCAAAATAGTACAACAGGGCGTCAAGGTTATAACGTCGCTTGCGTCTGGTCTGGCAAAGGCCATGCCGCAAATCATTAAGGCCATCGGCTCGTTGCTTAAATCCATCATTAGCACTTTAGCGCAGGGCGCACCGTCTTTGAGAAATGCGGGTGTAACGATTCTAAATACGATCAAAAACGGCCTGTTATCGGTGTTAGGCTCTCTCGGCTCTATCGGCTTAGACATCGTGCGCGGAATTTGGAACGGCATCAGCAACGCCGCAGGGTGGCTGTTTGGACAGATTCGCAATTTTGCGTCAAACCTCGTTAGTAATCTCAAAAGTGCTATGAAAATCGGGTCTCCGTCTAAAGTCATGGCGGACGAGATCGGGCGTTGGATTCCCGCCGGTATTGCAGTCGGTATCGAGGATAACGCGGGACTAATCAGTCAAGCTATGAGTGGTTTAAGAACCGATATGCAGGCGGGCTTTACGCCTCAGTTTTACCAGTCACTCAGCTACGACGGCGCGGCTACACCGGCAGGCGGGACAAGCACGATCATGGTTAATATCTACGCGACACCCAATCAGTCAGCGGATGACCTTTATAACACATTTGAACGCCGCTTAACCAACTCGGTACTTAGGAAGGAGGCCGCATTTGCCTAAATCAGATTTTGTTTTCGGCACGTTTGACACCTCGACAAGCGCGGCCTATTACAAATTACAACCAATAAACTTCCCGACGCCAGAAAAGGATGTAGAGACTTTCGAAGTGCCGGGCCGGTCGGGCGATTTGCTCATTGATTACGGGAGTTATAAAAACGTCGAGTTAACGGTAGAGATAGCCATAGACGGCGCGGCGGTAGATAGTGACTTTATCACCCTCTACGACGCGCTCAGAGCCGCCATAATGGCGCAGAATGGCTATCAGCGGTTGGAAGATAGCCTATACCCTAATGAGTACCGTGTGGCGCGTGCTGTCAAGTGTGAGCGCGACCAGAGCGACACCCAGAGCGGCAAAGCGGTATTTACATTTGACGCGAAGCCGCAGAGGTATCTAACAAGCGGTGACGTGTCACAGCTTACGCCCGAATCACATATGACGTCTCAGTACGTCATGGGGCTTGGAAAAGACATTTTAAATTCAACGGCGCTCGATATGATGCGCGTCGCGGGTGTCTCGAATTACGAAAACCGCGAATATATGGCGCTTAATATGTCGGCGTATACAGCACCTACGGACAGTTTTAAAGTCTATTACCCCGAGGGATTTACAAGCATCTTAAAGCCGACGGGTGGCGGAGTTTATACTGACCGTATTGTTCTAATGACTTGCACAGGCTCACCGCTGATTGACGAGGCGGCGGGACAGGTGACGACCAGAATGGTATATTTGTCCGATGATATGACGTATGAAAAGGCTATTGGCTACATGCCGCCGCCGTGGTACGTTTTCCCGATGCCGTTACAATTAGAGGTCAAGCATCTCGGTAGCGTGGTTGAGTCGTTGTTTGCCAACTATCGGGAGTTAATACCGCCCGACGGCGTTGTCAAATATTCCCCGCTTATTCATATCTATGTTGATGGTGCTGTTAGTGACCCAAACGTAATGACGATTGCTGATAGCATAATAGGTCTCAACACGCCTGCGACGGTTGGCGATTCGGTGACGCTTACGGAGTTTTATATTGATTGCGACACGATGAACGCATACGCCCAAATAAATAATGTGACGTATAACCTAAATAGATATGTGACTATGACAGGGGCGTTTACTTTTAGCGGAACGGTAAAGGTGGCAATAACCCCGTCTATTGTTAGCGCCGAAGTCTTGCCGAGGTGGTGGAAGATATGAAGCCGGTATTATACGCGGCGGACGAAACCGCCTTTACAAGCAACGGCGTGGGCGTGCTTGCGGACTGCATTAGTTGCCTCGTTACCGAGGCACGCAACGGCGAGTATGAGCTAGAGATGCAGTACCCGTCTAACGGTCTATGGTCAGAGGATATTGACGTGGGCATGGTCATTAAGGCCAAGGCCAACGACACGGACGCGCCGCAGTTGTTCCAGATTTACGACGTCGTGAGGTCACTCTCGGCGGCTTACGTCATCAAGGCAGAGCATATCAGTTATAGGCTTTCGGGCGTCCCGTTGAAGCCGTACAGCGCGGCAGGCGTGGCGGCTACACTTGCGGGTATCAGCTCACACGCGGTGGCGACGGTCGGCTTTACGTTTAGCACGGACTTCACCAACACGACCAATTATAGTTTTACTACGCCGCGCTCGGTGCGGTCACTACTTGGCGGGGCGGAAGGGTCGCTGTTAGACCTGTTTGGG
>OCTW011566606.1_pt1 | contig 14882 bp, 14 predicted proteins | sample 1539671 | NCBI WGS metagenome assembly OCTW01 (sample SAMN02144230, study PRJEB22623) | gut metagenome | biome: sheep rumen | host: Ovis aries | place: New Zealand
TCGTGATATTGATTTCTTGCCCATAGAACCCGTTTCTAATATTTTCTTTGCCGAGCACTTCCGCCGCTTTCAAAAGTAACGAACCTGAACCACAGGCAGGATCGTATACTTTGTTCACTTGTTTCTTCCCATAAGTGGCGAGTTTCATCAAAAGTTCTGAGACATCTTGTGGGGTAAAGAATTCACCGCCAGATTTCCCTGCCTTAGAGGCATACATCGACATCAAGAACTCATAAGCATCGCCAAAAGCGTCAATCGTATTATCTTCGTAGCTGCCGAGTTTCATATCGCCAATACCATTCAAAAGTTTGGTGAGTTTCTCGTTTCTTTTTGCAACTGTGGCACCTAGTTTATTTGAATTAACGTCGATATCAGCGAAAAGACCGGCAAAATCATTTTCAGACTCAGTACCAGAGGCAGATTCTTCGATGTGTTTGAACACTTTCTCAAGAGTTTCGTTTAAATTCTCATCATGTGGTGCTCTTTTGCGAACGTTGCAAAATAGTTCCGATGGCAGGATGAAGAACCCCTTCTCTTGGACGAGACCTTGTCTTGCTTCTTCCGCTTGATCATCGGTTATATTGGCATAGTCAAAGGATGTGTTCCCACTTTCATGTTCCCCTTTGTTGATATAAGACTGAAGGTTCTCGGAAATATACCGATAGAACATGATTCCCAGTATGTATTGTTTAAAGTCCCATCCGTCGACGCTGCCTCTTAAATCATCAGCGACTGACCAAATGGCTCTGTGAAGTTCTTCTCTTTGTTGGTTGTTGTTATTGGCCATAATTAAGCCTCCAATTTAGTGATGTGGGCGTTCAACAATTGTTGATGGCGTTTTTACTTGATTGTTAGGATTATATCAAAGATATAGGATTTTATTAAGATAGTCGGATAAAATCCGAAGCAATTGGGTTTCGCTGAAAGACCTTAAATAAAACCCTGACGGATGTATTTATTTTTCCAACCAAAACATCTATTTTCTACCCAAAATCCACCATCAATTGGTTAGTAAATTGATTTTACTGCCCAATAAATAGAGATAATCTGCCCTCGAATTCAACAACCGGTGGTGATTTAGCAAACAATATAAGATGGTTTATTGCTTGGCAAAATCACATCCTGTTCATTTAGGCTACATTCTCTTAGTCAATCATCATCCCTTATGTGTTCCTATAACCTGATTTTTCACTTGATAAGATCGAACGATATGGCGAATAAGAAAAACAAGGCCAACAATTAGCCCACCAACCAAATGAATCAGGATGATGATTATCGAAAGATGTTGTTTTGTTCTATCATAACGGGCTTGTTTCCAGCTTTGGGATGAGGCGTAGTTTAAAGGGGACGTATATATCAATCCTCTATGTCTGATCCTTTTAGATAATTACACCGGTGGCAAAGGGTTTGGAGATTGTCGTATGTTGATTTGCCACCTCTAGCGATCGGGATGATGTGGTCGATTTCTAAATCGTCAGTCCTTCTACCACATTTTCTGCAACGATAATGATCTCGTTTGTAAATGGCAAACCGCATCTTGTTAGAGACCTTGCCTCTTTCCACCCTACATATTGCATGCCATATTTCATCATCTAAATAGAAATTTCCATGTTTTCGCTTAAGTCTTCTGATAATGGTTTTGATTTCTCCAGGATTAAATGTGGCGGATTTCGAAGTCCTACACTCCCCATTGATATTGGTTAATTCCAAAGTAACATTGATGGAAAAGTTAACCTGTGGGGTTTTAAGATTCTTCTTTACCATTTCTTTTTCAAACTGATTTAACCGTTTGGTATTTTTCAGTGGCTTATCGACATCATATTGTCCGTAGACCAAAGTCTCTTTGATCTCTTTAGAATACAAACCAAACATATTTTTGTTGTCTAATGTATTTTCTAAAGCTTCACAGACCTCTTTTTGGCAATAAACCAGCTGGTAGGTTAAATAATCCTCACAAGAGATATCACGGTACATATTCTCATTATCATAAGAATGTTCCATATCGAAGTTCTCGATGGATTTGAAAGAATATTTATCGTTGATAAGTTCCAGTTGTTTTAAAGCAACGCTGTGGGATTCGACAAACCTTCTATATTTGTTCCTTACAACCTTAATAGGAACGAATATTCCTACGAATACCGCTCCAGATATTGCGATAAAAAGTAAAAATATCAATCCTGGATTCATACTTTCACCATAATAACGCTAGAAATAGAAAATAGTTAATTTTTTTGCTGCTAATCAAACCACTACCACATTTCACTTGCTGCTAGATCTATTCTTAGTCAACCAACCATCTTTTTCGGTGTGCTTTATCACCTTATCATCCGCCTCCTGCTAAAATAGAGACAGTTAGGAGGGAGTCATTATGAATGAAACGATCAACACTTTAATTCACCGTCGTTCTTGTCGGAGCTACTTAGACAAAGAGGTTCCAGAGGAATTGATTGAGCAAATCGTTGAGGCAGGACTATATGCCCCAACCGGGAGAGGGTCCCAAGGAGATGCGGTGATTGTCATCACCAACAAAGAAATCCGTGACGAATTAGAAAAACAAAATGCCGCGGTGATGGGAAGAGAAGGGACATCCCCATTCTATGGGGCACCTGTGGTCTTACTAGTCATCGCCTCAGGGCCTCTAGGGGTTTATGATGGCTCTTGCATGATCAGCAATATGATGAATGCCGCCACTTCGTTAGGATTAGGCAGTTGTTGGATCCATCGGGCTTATGAAGAATGCCAAGAAGGCTATGGCAGGCAATTATTAAAAGAAGCCGGATATGGGGAAGAATATTATGGCATTGGCCACATAATCCTTGGCTATCCGGCAGGAGAGTTCCCTAAACCTCAAGCAAGAAAAGAAGGCCGAGTGGCCTACTTCAAATAAGTCAACGATAAATAAAAATGTCTCCTTCCAAACGGGGGAGACATTTTCTTTTTATTTAATCGGTTTCATGTAGAAATGACCTTCCACTTGAACCAGAGGCAAAATCTCAATGAAAGCCGTCTTATCTTCTCCTCGCACCAACTTGATCGCGGATTTCAATTCGTAAGACGAAATGACGATATCAAAGACATAACGTTCTTGCCCCGTATAGACCCCGATTCCTTTGAACATCGTCGCCGCATGAGGAAGATGAGAGATGATAAATTGCCCTAAATCAGGGTTGTTGCTAACAATTTGCATCTTCACTTTGCGATTTCTCGTGTGGATGCGGTCAATCACCAAGCCTGAGACAAACAAATACACGGCAGAGAAGATAGCGCGGGCACAATGTTCCCCGACTTTGGCAAATTCACCCCAGCCATCCTGCGTGCAGCAAAGAATCGTATATAACGTCAACGTGCAAGCATTGATCGCCACCGCATATTTGCCCACGGTAGCTCTCTTTTTCAGAGCAATATAGTAGGCGATGATGTCAATCCCCCCGGCCGAGAAATCCCCTTTAAAGGCCAAGGCACTGCTTAAACCTGTGGTAACCCCGCCAAAAATGACGCGGGCCAATAAGCCTCCATTGTTGTTGACATATTGGGCGATTTGATTGATGATTTCGACATTCTGAGGGGTCAAAAGTTCATTGAAAAGAGAGGCTTCGGCGACACTGATAAGAGTCAGAATCGTATATCGTTTGCCAATCCCGAAGAAAGCTAAGATGATCATCGGGACGTTGAAGGCAAAATAAAGGGCGGAGAAGAGGACATGTTCTTGGGAGACAGTAAAACGCACCCCGCAGACTTCCAAAAAGACCGTCAGCGTCTGGGAAAGACCAGAAACCCCGCCGGCCACGAATTTGTCAATCACCCATTCTGAGCCTTTCAGGGTCTGCAAGTTGATAAAGCAGTTGTAACCGAAGGCGAAGACTAAGGCCGAGAGGGTAGAAAGAATAAAGGCCCAGAGATAATCCAGACCATGTTTGACCGGCATATGGTCATAAAGCCAGTCATTGGTTCTTTCTTTCCAATTGGCTATGCTCTTCTTCAATTTGTTCATACTACCGAATTATAAGCGAAGCCAATTTTTCTACAATCAAAAAAGAAAAGTTAGGAACAATTCCTAAATTTGTGATTAAATCATTATTCGAAGCCACCTCTTTTTCTTTCCAAAAGAAAATACGATGTTTTATTGCTTATGAAAGTGGTAAATGATAAGATTTAAACGCTGTTTCTAGGAAACAGGTTCCTTTTTCGGAGGTTTTCCATGGTAATACTTAAAGCTATCGGCGCATTTTTTGTGAAGATTTGGCGCTGGATTAAAGAAACTGCGTGGGTTCAGCCATTATTGATCGTCGGCACGATTTTTGCCGTTATCTTTTCGATTCCTTATATCACCCGATGGATGCAATCTTTCGCTGGGGAAGGAAATGGCCAATTCTTCAAAAACTATGACCTTTCCTTGCAAAATGAGAGATTCGTCTTAGGAGAAGTTAACAGCGATGCCGATAAAATGACCCAAAGCCTTTATGAATATACCCTCAAGGCTTATGACGATGCCGAAGCGAAAGCCACCACTGCGAATGATTATGTTGGCTTCACCAAGCCATATGGCGAGAAATTCTTCTTGGTCTTCTACAAAGAAGAAAATACTGCTTCGAACAATATCGAGACCGGATTGAAATATCTTTCTGAGAAATGGGACAATGCCCAATATAACATGTCCGCCAACGACGATACTTTCATCCCATTCTCCTTAAAAGCCGTCAACACTTCCTATATCGCCGATAACGATAATGACGAGGAGATCAAATTGGCTGGCTCCCCAAGCGCCTTCCAACGTTACCTCTATACCAATTCCAACCTCTTTAATGTCGCTGGCCCAGAACTTTATAAAGCCTCTTATCAGACCCGCGCTTCCATTTCTGAGAATTCTTATGACCAATTCGCTTTGAATAACACCAGCAGCTCCACTTCTGATCCATTGAAGGACTTCCCGCTTCCATGCGTTTGCTTGGTTGATTTCACCCAAAAAGCCATCTCTCAAGGCCGTGCCGGTCTTTCGGAAATCTTATTCACCGTCTCTGGTGATTCGGATCTTTCCCGTGCCACCTTGCTTCTGAATATGTGGAACCACACTGACGATTACAGCACCACGAATCTCTTCACCAAACAGCTTTAATCCTCTTCCAAAAAAGATAGAAACGAGTCTCCTGAAGGCTCGTTTTTCTTTTATCCTTATTTATGATTAAAAAGACAATTGCCTGTTGAAAATCCTAACGCAACTAAAGTTGACATATCGATAAAAACACATTTTTTAGTTGATATTTTCGATAAAAAGTAGAAAAATTAGATTAATCGAAAGGTTTAGCAACCATTGGTTGCGCAGTTAAAATGACAATTGGACAAAAAATTTCGCATTTAAGAATTAATGCGCAAATGAGTCAAGAACAATTGGCAGAAGCCTTGAATGTGTCGCGGCAATCCGTCTCCAAATGGGAGATGGAATTATCCTCGCCTCAAATCGACAAAATCCTCGGACTTTGCAAATTGTTCCAAATCTCAGCAGACGAATTACTCAACGATGATGTCATCGTCAGCAAAGTGACGAAAAGCGAGAGCAAAAAAGAAAAGAACAAATATTTCGGAACCGATGGCTTCCGAGGGGAATCCAACAAAATCCTGACCGCGGATCGCGCTTATCAAGTCGGCCGTTTCTTAGGCTGGTATTATGGCAGCGCTCAATTTGCTTCCCGCCATCAAAAGGGAGAAAGAGCAAGGATCGTAATCGGCAAAGACACAAGGCGAAGCTCTTATATGTTTGAATACGCCTTAGCGGCAGGCATTTCTGCTTCTGGGGCAGACGCTTATCTGTTGCATGTCACCACCACCCCTAGCGTTTCTTTCGTCACCAGAACAGAAGGGTTTGATTGTGGCGTGATGATCACCGCCTCCCATAATGTCTTTTATGACAATGGGATCAAAGTCTTAAATGGCAGAGGGGAGAAGCTTGACGATGAGATCACCTCTTTAATCGAAGCCTATCTTGACAAAGACATGAGCCGTCTTCCGATCGAAGGCGATGATCTTCCTTATGCCACCAGAGAACGGATTGGCTCGATTACCGATTATGTCGAAGGAAGGAATCGTTACACCGGTTATTTGATTTCCGTGGTCTCAAAATCCTTCCGAGGGCTCAAAATCGGGCTGGATTGTGCGAATGGGGCCAGCTGGAATATCGCCAGAAACGTCTTCAGCGCTTTGGGCGCGGACGTCTATGCCATCGGAATTGAGCCAAATGGCTTAAACACCAACAAAGATTGTGGCTCCACTCATATCGAGAATCTTTGCCGTTATGTCAAAGAGAATAAGCTTGATGTTGGCTTCGCCTTCGATGGCGATGCGGACCGTTGCATTGCCGTCGATGAGAAAGGCAACCCCGTCGATGGCGACCAGATTATGTATATCCTGGGGACTGCCCTAAAGCGAAAAGGGGCCTTAAACGAGGACACTGTCGTGGTTACCGTCATGTCCAATTCCGGAGCCTTGAAGGCTTTTAAAGCCGCAGGACTCAATTATGAACAGACTACCGTTGGCGACCGTTTTGTCTATGAAAGGATGTTAGAGAAAAATTATGGCTTAGGAGGAGAGCAATCCGGCCATGTGATCATCCGAAAATATGCGACGACAGGAGATGGCATCCTCACGGCTTTGAAAATCACCGAGGAGATGATTGAAAATCATTCTAGTCTCAGCAAATTATCCTCCCCCGTCCATCTCTATCCCCAACTTTTGAAGAATGTCCGCGTCGTCGATAAACGGGCCGTGGCCCAAGACGCTAACATTCAGCAGAAAGTCAAAGAGATCAATCAAAAATTAGGCGATGAGGGAAGAATCTTGCTCCGTGAATCAGGCACCGAGCCTGTCATCCGCATTATGGTGGAAGCCGATGATGAATCCTTATGCCAGAAATACATCAACGACGTCTACGTCTTAATCAAGAAAGGGGGATACGTCTGTGAGCAAGATTAAATGCGTTGATTTATATCAACCTAGCGGGATCCCTTTCATCGATGATTACGTCTTTTCCAAACAATATCCTTATGAGCTGCTTCCCTCTCTTAAAGACTATGTCACCCAATTAGTCGAGGAAGGAATCGAAGGGTATACCTTATGGAAAGAAGGCGTCTTGATTGGCAAAGAAGTGAAAATCGCCCCAACCTCCACCATCATCGGTCCTTGTGTCATCGGCAATCATGTCGAAATCAGGCCGGGGGCTTATATCCGAGGCAGCGTCATTATCGGAGATGAGTCGGTCGTCGGCAATTCCAGCGAACTTAAAAATTCGATTTTGATGCGTCATTGCCAAGTGCCCCATTATAACTACGTCGGCGACTCCATTTTAGGAAATTACGCCCATATGGGGGCAGGATCGATCCTTTCCAATTTAAGAAGCGACAACCATTCTGTCATCATCCATAACGATGGAATCGACATTCCGACGGGAATTCGTAAAATCGGTTCTTTTTTGGGGGATCATGCCGACATCGGATGTGGCGCCGTCTTAAACCCAGGAACCATCATCGGACAGAACACCCAGGTTTATCCTTTGACGATGTGCCGTGGGGTTTATGGGCCAGATCTGATTGTGAAATCCACCAATGAGATGGTCATCAAAAGAAAGGAGAATTAATCATGAAAGTCATTGTCGGAAATGAAGAGGCGATTTCTCGATTGATCGCCGAGGAATTTATCCAAACCATCCACGCCAAGCCCCACGCCGTTTTGGGATTTGCCACCGGCACTTCTCCTTTGAAAGTCTACGCCGATTTGATTCAGGCCAACCAAGAAGGGAAAGTGACCTTCCAAGGATGCAGCAGCTTCAATCTAGATGAATATGTCGGGTTGGAGGGAAGCCATGCTCAATCTTACCGGTATTTCATGAACAAAAATCTTTTCGATCACATCGACATCAACAAAGACAAGACCCATGTTTTGCTTGGTGTTGGGGATTATCAGTCTTATATGAGCCATTATGATGAGATGATTGAGAAGGCCGGCGGCATCGACATTCAAATCCTAGGCATCGGCTCTGATGGCCATATCGCCTTCAATGAGCCTGGCACCTCCTTTGATTCTTTGACTCACGAAACGGAATTGGCTCCTTCAACGATCAAAGACAACTCCCGTCTTTTCCATGATATTTCCGAAGTCCCTACCAGAGCCGTCACGATGGGTCTGAAAAGCATCATGAACGCTAGAAAAATCGTCTTGATTGCAACAGGAAAGAACAAAGCCAAAGCCATCTATGGTCTTTTAAAAGGACCAGTCAGCGAAGCGATGCCTTGCTCGATTTTGCGAAATCACCCAGACGTCACCATTTATGTCGATGAAGAGGCTTATTCCTTGATTCGCTAACCTCTATCATCTTCTTACCCCGCATCAACAAGGCGGGGTTTTCTTTTTGATTCAGATCAAATCAATCTTCATTTAAAGCGATTCTTAATGAAAGAAAAAGACTCTCAAGCGAGAGCCTTAAAGGAAATCGTCTTATTCGATTGGAGTGAGGCAATCGGAGACAAGATCGTAACGGTAATAACCACCGGTTTGGGCTTGTCCGCTTTGGACGGCCTTCTTATCGTGAACGCCCATCAAGACGGTGAGTTTCTTGTCAACGAAGGAATCAAGATAGCTGAAATCAGCACCAGTCGAATGATAGATGTTTTTCTTCGTTCCGGTTTCAAAATCAGTAGTCTCTGGTCCAAAGACATAATATTGAGTGCCGTTTTGGGTGTCGAATTTCTTTAAGATGCAATCCATATAGAAGACATCGCCAGCACGGTTGTTGTCGATATCGACGGTATAGTCGTACATCTCTTGGAAAGTCTTCGTTCCGATCTCTCTAGGAAGAGGATGTTCCCCGCTTTCAAGATAAGAGATCTTCGCATTGATGACTTTCTTGGAATTGGCGGCCTGGGCATAAACATCCCAAGTTCCTTCGACCCAGACTTTCTCTCCTTTATGAGGGAGGATCGATTTAGCCATTTCTGGGGTGAGGGTGATTTGGATTGAACCGCTATCATCCATGACATAATAAGAATTGAAGCGAGTATCGTAAGTGTGGCCATTGTCAAAGACACCGCCTAACACCACTGCTTCCAAATGGATTGTGGCGCCATTTTCTCCTGTAGAACGAAGCGTTTCGATCTTATCTGGAGTGACGGTAGGAACTTCGGTCTTTACTTCGAAATCTTGTGTCACTTCTAAGGTGGATTCGCCTAAAGTGAGGGTGGCTGTGATGGTGAAAGATTTGCTGGCATTATAAGCAAGAGTCCATCCTGTCTCTGTCTTAGTTAAAGTCGCGGCAGATTCATCGCTGCTAGCATAAGAGAAGGTGGCTCCTTCGAGGATATTGGAAGCTGCAGGGAGGGTCTGACTTCCTGCTGCAAAAAGAAAGGTTGAGACATCTTGGAATGGCTCATTGACGATGCCGGCTAATTTGGCTTTATCATCAATCTCATATTCTCCTAAAACGGCAATCGGGCAGACTCTCCAGCTGAGATTGTTGCCAGAAGTCTTTGGGTTTCCTAAGACACTTAGGACGGTGACATCTTTGCCAATATAATCGGAAAGGAAAGAATATTCCGAATAAGAGGAGGCAGAATAAGTCAAAAGAGTTTCATCGCCAGAGAAGGCATCGAGATAATAAGCGTTGTAATTGCCTTGTCTCACTCGAGCGTGAATTTGATAGATATCCCCTACATTTTCTGGGGTGACAGGAAGGGCGAGAACATCGGAGACAAAAGCCTCTCCTTTCACAAAAGAGGAAGGAACGATCTCTTCTGGGATGCTAGAAGCTTCTTCGTCTTTCAAAATGGTCGGAGAAGCGATTTGTGGTAACCCTTTATAGACGGTATAGGTTCCTTTGACGGTAAGATAATGACCTTTGGTGGCAGAAATCGGCTTGTCTTTATCTGGGTAAACGCAGATGCCAGCCCCATCAGAGAGCCAAACATAAGAGATGGTTGATTTGTCGCTCTTGTAGAGGATTTGGGTGACTAAGCCACGGACGGTGACTTCGGTTCCATCTTCTGCTTTCTTAGCGTCAGCAATCGAAATGGTATCGATGATTTCTTCCGAAGAGATCGGTTCTTCCGAAGAGATCGGTTCTTCCGAAGAGATCGGTTCTTCCGAAGAGATCGGCTCTTCCGAGGAGATTGGCGTTTCCGAAGAGATCGGCTCTTCCGAGGAGATCGGCGTTTCCGAGGAGACCGGCTCTTCCGAGGAGACTTCTTCGCTTAAGGATGGGGCTTCGGAAGAAGGCGAGGGTGGGGTTTCATGCTGGCCACATCCGGCAAGCAAAAAAGACCCCGAAAGCAAAAGTAGAAAAGTGCAAGAACGTTTCATTTCTTTTAAATTCTCCTTTGATTTAGATAAAAGTCTTACGCATTTAACTATAACCGATGATTCAAAAGAAAGGAAAGAAGCGGATGATTGGTTCTCATTAAAAATCAAGCTGTCCTAGAGATTGAACGAACGTTGTCTTGTGCTTCAAAACGGGCATCAGCGATAAGAGATCTTCTCATAACAATAAGGCTTCAGCAGATCGATTTACGTTTTGGCGTTTTTCTTATCTCCCGCTGGTTACCGCGACGGTGGAGTTTTTGGGTCAGAAGTTATTTGTTCTGATAAAAACGTAGGACGACAGGGGGGACGAGAGGACTGACGTCCACGCCGTTTTTCTGGAGTTCATTGACGGCAGAGGAAGAGATGAACGTCTCTTCTTTTCTCGCCATGAAGAAGACCATATCAATGTCTGGGTCGGCGAATTCATTGGAGGCGGCTAATTGGAATTCATATTCGAAATCGGTGACGGCCCTTAATCCGCGGATGATATGCTTCGCCCCGGCTTTGCGACAATAAGAAACCACCAAGCCTGGGTCATAATCAACTTTGACATTGGGATAATCTTTGACCGCCTCTTTCATCATCTCGAGACGTTCTTCCGCGGTGAAAGTCGATTTCTTCCCTGGGTTGACCGCCAAAAGAAGAATCACTTCGTCAAAGACTTTCAAAGCCCGTTCCAAAACGTTGATATGGCCGATGGTGATTGGGTCAAATGAACCAGGATATACTGCGATTTTCGCCATAAATTACCTCCAGAGAATCTTGATTTTGCTCCGTCCATAACGATAAGAACGGACTTCACGGAATGGGGTTTCATCCACGACGATCTCCCCTTCATATTCTAATACGATGCAGGCATTGTCTTTGAGCAATTCTTTTTCTAAAAGAAGATGGATGGCTTCTTGATACCATCCCGTTTCTTTATAGGGAGGGTCTAAGAAAACGATATCGTAGGGTTCTTTTAAGATAGATAAGGCACCTCTAAAATCTTCATTCAGAAGTTCATAATGCGTTTCTTTCAGAGAAGATAGGTTGTTTTTGATGATGTTGACGACTTCTTTCGAGGCATCGACGAAAGTCGCCGAAGAGGCCCCACGGGAAAGCATTTCAATCCCTAACGCCCCACTGCCGGCGAAAAGATCGAGGACTCTAGCCTCAGGAATGTTCTTTTTTATGGCGCTGGCGATGGCCTCCCGCGTCATCGCTTTGGTCGGAACGGTGATGGAAGGTGGCACCTCAATCATCCGAGAACGGTATTTCCCCCCTGAGATTTTGATCATTTATTTTGCCTCGCTCGATAAGGTTTTGGAACGGAATTCCCCAAAAAGGATGTCGTCGATCTCTAAATAAAGGTCACGGACCTCTAGATAAGCGTCGTTGTATTCTTTCACCAAAGGATGGGTGTCTAAGGCTAGTTTGGCTTCATATAACGCCTTTTGGGCGCGTTCTGATGCCTCCTCAGAAGGTTTTGTGTAAGAAAGAAGAGTTTCATAATCGTCTTCTAGAAGATTCTTCTTTTTGATGAGTTCTACCACTTCAGGATCCAGAAGAAGTTTTTCTTCTCGTTCGTTTAGCCTTTTGACCCTGGGGTCATCTTTGAGGGCTTGCTTTAATTCACTTAATGAGGCGACTAATGTTTGTTCCATGCTTGCATATTTTAACTTCTTGAGGGTTTCTATGCTACAATTGGCTTGTTATGAATCTCAAGATTGTCAAAGACACCAACCCAAGAATCCACCAGCCTTCCCAAGAAGTGACGATGCCTTTAAGCCAAGAAGACCGTCAAACGATTCTTTCGATGATGGATTATCTTAAAGAAACACAAGACCCCGCCTTCCGTGAGAAATATCCCGCCGTCCGGGAAGGAGTTGGCTTAGCCGCTCCTCAAATTGGGGTCTATAAACGGATGTTGGTGATCTATTATGAAACCGACCCGGAAACGCACGAGGCGGTCGAACACGCCTTAGTCAACCCAAAGATTGTCGCCAATTCGCTTAAGAAATGTTATCTCGAGGCTGGCGAAGGCTGCCTTTCTGTCGATGGATCGCATCCTGGCTATGCTTATCGTGATTTCAAAGTCACCGTCAAAGCCTTTGATGCCATCAAAAATGAAGATGTTCTCATCCATGCTAGAGGGTTTGATGCCATTGTCTTGCAACATGAAATCGATCATCTTTCGGGAGTCTTTTTCTACGATCGAATCGACAAAAAGGACCCCTATAAAAAATTGCCTGGCGCGGTTGCCATCTAATGTTATTTGAATTAAAATCATTACAATGAAGCGAAATAAATCTACTGTTGCTCTCTTTTTGGCCATGTTGCTTTCGTCTTGTCAAGGTGGCAAGGTGGAACATCCGCTGGAAGATTATCGTTCTGAGCTTTCTTTCCAAGAGGAGACTTTCAAAATCATGCAACTGACCGACATCCATTGGAGCTATGTCACGATTTTGGAACAATCCAAAACTTATATGGATGCCATCTTAAAAAATGCCCTTTCCGAGGAAGGCCATATTGACCTTGTCGTCATCACCGGCGATATCGTCTTGAACGCCAATCCATATATTCTGAAATCCTTGATCGATTACCTTGACGGCTGGAATCTTCCTTTGGCTTTCACTTATGGAAATCACGAAAAAGAGGGTACGTGGTCCACTGCTTATTTGAATTCCTTAATCACCTCGGCGAAAAATTCCATCACCAGAATCGTCGATGGCGATAACGTCTACGGAGAGACCAATTATCTTATCAATATCAAAGACGGCTCCAATTTGCTTTGGCAGATTTATTGCCTCGATTCTAATTCCTTGGCCCACGACAACGGATTGACTTATCAATACGACAACATCCATCAGGATCAAGTCGATTGGCTGAAAAGAATGGCCAAAGACAGCGAAGTCGGTGGCACGAACGTCCCTTCCTTAGGCTTTATTCATATTCCTCCCAAAGAGATGTTTGCCGCCCAAGAGGAAGCCCTTAAAGATCCAAGCAAACATATTATGGGTGAATCGCATGAAAAATGTTGCGCCACCAAATTAGATTCTGAATTCTTTGATGCGGCGAAAAACATCAACATGCAAGGAATCTTCTTCGGTCATGACCATTCCAATGACAACGTTGTTTCTTATCAAGATGTGTTGTTAGGCTATGGAGTGAAATCAACGCCAGAACTTTATTATTATGAAGATCAAGAAGGTTTTGATTGGATTGGCTATTCCTTAATCGAATTGAAGAAAGACCACCGCTGGTCTTTGAAACATGTTTATCTAGATTATGACGATCCAAACAATAGCAAACATTCACCGACTTGGGAGAGTTCTTTATGAATAAAACCACAAGGCTCTGTCTGAAAATCGTTGAGGCGATACTTTATTTCTTCGCTGGGGTGATGTTATTCAAATCATTCCATATTTTATCCGCCGATTTGCAGGATTTCTCCCATCAATGGAGAGTCTTGCCGATTGAAATTGGATATTTGCTTCCTTTCTATTGGTTGATCCTTCTTCATCTTCTTCTTTATCCACGAAATAACGTCAAATTCTATCGCACGGGGTTCGTGAATGGCATCATTCTCACTTCTCTTGGGGCAATAGGAATCCTTGTCACGTCGATTTATTGGGGGTGCGGGGTTTATTTCTTCGGAGATCGTAGTTTCTCTGTCATTTTCCCTCTCGAACTCTATCTCTTCTACTTGTCTTCCATTCTTTTTGGGGTTTATCTGTTCCTTTATGTGAGGAAAAATAAAGACGCCGAACGAGAATATTTCCCTTTTGTCGGAAACAAGGCCCATTATGTCTTCGCTTCCATCCTTCGCCCGTTATTCATCGTCTTTTCCTGTTATTTCAGCGGTGCCCTTCTTGACGGCCTTTTCCAGAATTATTTGAACGCTTCCTCGATTTCTTATTGGGAAGTCTATGCCATCATCGTTTGGAATTTCTTGGCCTTAGGGTATTATGAATTTGTCCTGACCAACCGAGGAGAAATCAAAATCAATCTTTCTACAAAAGCAAAGAAAATCATTTCCATCGCCAATTTCCTGCTCGTCACCTCATTGATGGTCGCTTGTTTCTTGCTCAATATCCTCAATCCTTATTATGTCGCGGAGAATTTCCAAATGTGGATTCCACTCGATTTCATGGGTTCTTTCGAATTCTTCCTCTACCTCATCTGCTTCCCCCTTTTTGGGTATTCTCTCTATTTCCTCATCCATGCCTTCCGTCAAAAGCAGGCGGCATAATCTTCTTTGGCTTATGCCAAGTTAACCGCTTTCATTCTTTATCTTGAATGAAAAAGGGGTGACTTGTGGTATAGTTGTCAAAGCCAAAAGAAACATATTTTCGTTGGTACGAATATTAGAAGGAGGCCTTTCCATGATAGGTTTTCAAAATGGCGTGAATGTTTTTGCCCTCGGCGGTCTCGGCGAAGTCGGCAAAAATACATATTGTATTGAATCCGAACGGAGCCTCATCTTACTAGATGCCGGGGTCCGTTTCCCAGAAGCGACTTTGCCTGGGGTCGATTATGTCATCCCCAATTATTCTTATCTC
>OCTW013369784.1_pt1 | contig 14881 bp, 7 predicted proteins | sample 1539671 | NCBI WGS metagenome assembly OCTW01 (sample SAMN02144230, study PRJEB22623) | gut metagenome | biome: sheep rumen | host: Ovis aries | place: New Zealand
ATCTTATCTCTATAATGAAATAATTATGTACTTTTGCAACTATGAACAAAAATCAATACAGTGGCCATGCGGCCATTCTTTTTGCGAATGTTATTTTCGGACTTGGTGTTCCTGTAACCAAGTTTCTGTTGGAAGACTGGGTGACGCCCATGACCTACATGGCATCACGCTGTATCGGTGCCACGCTTATCTTTTGGGTAATCAGTATGTTTCTTCCGAAGGAAAAGGTTGAGAAACGCGACCTGCTGGTTATCATGGCGGGTGGTTTGCTGGGCTTCGTTATCTCACAGACCCTCACGGCATGGTCGTTGAAGTTCACCACACCCGTATACTTCTCGCTGATCTCTACCCTTACACCTATCGCCACCATGCTCATGGCAGCGATGTTCTTAGGGGAACGCATCACACGAGAAAAATCCTTAGGCGTAAACTTGGCCATCATCGGAGCAGCACTGATGGTGTTCGTAGGATGGCAGGCAGGTGCTGGCAGTAACGACTTGCTGGGTATCTTCCTGGCAATACTGAGCGTGCTGACATGGGTGGTCTATCTGCTTATCACCCGTAAGGTATCACAGAAATACACAGCAGTGACACAGATGAAGTGGATCTTCCTCGTATCTACCATCGCCGTACTACCCTTCTCATGGCATGAGTTCCCACAGACAGCCCTCTACGGAGGACAGTTTGGATGGGACGGTGCTGCCGCCATGCTCTTCATCGTGGTCTTCGCCACGGTACTCGGGTATTTCCTTATCCCCTATGCCATGCAGTATCTGAAGGCCACCACGGTAAGTATCTACACCAACATCCAACCGGTAGTTGCCTCACTGGTGGCTATCGCCATCGGACAAGACGTCCTCACATGGGACAAACCTGTGGCTGCCGTGCTGGTATTGCTCGGCGCATGGTTGGTAACCAGAAAAGAGTAGGTCCTTCATGCATAAGTCCACACACGACATTATACACTAACCTTTATAATAATTCTCAATTCTCAATTTTTTAATTCTCAATTAGAAAAAACCTATGGTATATAAATATGACTTTCTCATTATTGGCGCCGGAGTGGCTGGTATGAGTTATGCCTTAAAAGTAGCAAAGGCAAAGAAGGGTAAGATCTGTATGATCTGCAAGACCAACCTTGACGAAGCAAACACTTCTTTCGCACAAGGTGGTGTGGCATCTGTCACCAACACCTTAGTAGACAATTTCGATAAGCATATCGAAGATACAATCATCGCAGGTGACTATATCAGTGACCGGGCTGCTGTTGAGCAGGTGGTAAGGATGGCACCCGAACAGATTAAAGAACTGGTGCAGTGGGGAGTAAACTTCGACAAGAAAGAAGATGGCTCTTTCGATCTGCATCGTGAGGGTGGACATAGTGAGTTCCGTATCCTGCATCATGCCGATGATACGGGTGCTGAGATACAGCGCGGTCTGATGGAAGCCGTGAGAAACAATCCGGATATCACCATCAAGGAGAATCATTTCGCAGTGGAAATCATCACGCAGCATCATCTGGGAGCACGCGTTACCAGACGCACACCCTACATCAACTGTTATGGTGCCTACGTGCTGAATCCCGACACACAGAAGGTAGATACCTATCTAAGTAAGGTGACGGTGATGTGTACAGGTGGTTGCGGAGCCGTTTATCAGACAACAACCAACCCCGTTATCGCCACTGGTGACGGTGAGGCTATGGTATACCGTGCTAAGGGTACCGTACAGGATATGGAGTTTGTGCAGTTCCATCCCACAGCACTCTATTCACCCGGCGAGACTCATCCTGCCTTCCTCATCACGGAGGCCATGCGTGGCTACGGTGGCATCCTGCGCCTGCCTAACGGAGAGAGTTTCATGGAGAAATACGATGAACGACTGTCGTTGGCACCCCGTGATATCGTGGCACGCGCTATCGATAAAGAGATGAAGGTACACGGACTGAGTCATGTATGTCTTGATGTCACCCATAAAGACCCCGCAGAAACAAAGAAACACTTCCCCAACATCTATCTGAAGTGCAAGACATTGGGTATCGATATCACTACAGACTATATCCCGGTGCGCCCGGCAGCACACTATATGTGTGGCGGTATTAAGGTGGACCTGAACGGATGTACCAGCATCGACCGACTCTATGCACTGGGAGAGTGTTCCTGCACAGGACTGCACGGCGGTAACCGTCTGGCCAGCAACTCATTGATAGAGGCTGTCGTGTATGCAGAGACAGCTGCACGCCACTCTTTGGATCACTTCGATCTGTATGATTTCAACGAACAGATACCTGAGTGGAACGATGAGGGTACGATGAGTAATGAGGAAAAGGTGCTGATCACGCAGAGTGTCAAGGAGGTTGGTGAGATCATGTCTAACTATGTGGGTATCGTACGTAGTAACCTACGTCTGCAACGTGCATGGGATCGATTGGATATGCTCTATGAGGAGACCGAACGACTCTTCAAACGTGTCAAGGCCAGCAAGGATATCTGTGAACTGCGTAACATGATCAACGTGGGTTATCTCATCACCCGTCAGGCCTTGGAGCGCAAAGAATGCCGCGGACTGCATTATACCATCGATTATGCGGCACATGGATATGACAAGTAATTGAAAATTGATAATTGATAATTAAAATATAAGCGCCCTTTCGAACCAAAATCGAAAGGGCGCTTTGTTAAGGTTATCGTTAACGTTAACGTTTTATTTCAGGTCAAGTGGATTACCGATGCAGCCGCTCGGCATCTGGATATGTATCAGTGCACAGACAGTTGGTGCGATATCCGTAATATAACAAACACGCTGTGAGGTGCCATGTTTCACGCCCCAGCCCATCAACAGGAAAGGCAGATGACAATCGTATGGATTCCACAAGCCATGGGAAGTGCCGTAGCCTCCACTGCCGAGATATCCCGGCTTGGGTATCAATTGTATCTCACCGGAACGCTCACGGTTATAGCCATTGACGATCTTCTCTTTGACAACGGCAGGAATAGGAGCAGCCATCACCTTCTCCAGATCAACGACATACGAGAAGCAGTCTTTCTCCTTAAGGAAGTTTACCATCTCTTCGCGTACCTTACACTCATCGAGTCCAGCCTCTTTAATACCACTATGATTGATGACAACTCGGTAATCCTGAATGGCGTTGCCATACTTCATCTCTTTTCCGAAGACAGTAGTCAAATGCTTGTTCATATCCCCCAGTATCTCTCTTGAACGGAAGATACCGGTTGGAAGACGATGATCCAAATTCAACTGCACACTATTGGCAGCTCCATGGTCTGCTGAGAGGAATACGAGATATTGTCCTTTACCTATCTGCTTATCCAGGAAGGTGAAGAACGCTGCCAGTTGTTTGTCTAACCCTACATACTGATCATGGGTCTTCGGATCATGGGTGCCAAACTTATGACCGACCTTATCCGGACAAGAGAAACTGATCGTCAACATATCTGTCGTCTGACTCTTGCCTAACTTCTCATTGAGGATGATCTCCTTGGCCATCTCCACCACGATCTCGTTTCCATAGGGAGTGTACTGAATATCATCCAACGGCAACTTCTTTATTCCGCTATTGTATTTCTTCACCCATTCGGGCAGTTCACTCATATAATAGGTACTGGTGATAAAGCCGTTTGCCTTCTCATCAAACCAATAGGCGGCATTCGAACTGTGTCCGGAAGGAAAGATGGCTGCCCTATCTTTATAAGAGACACCAAACAGCTTTGCCTGCCAGTTGGTGGCTGTCCTTAACTCATCACCTATCGTCGTTACCAACAGGTTACGGGGAGAGCGCATACCAGCTTTCGTTTCACTACCCACCGTCTGAACATCGGGATCTTCACAGCAATACACACTCTTTCCTTTAATATAAAAGATGTTGCCTGCAATACCATGGATAGAGGGAACACTACCTGTAAACAGAGAGGTATGGCCAATGGCTGTCACAGAAGGTATATAATTAATCATACAGTTCTCGAAGTTGTAACCTTCGTTCATCAGTCGTTTAAAGCCTCCGTCGGTATACTCATCGTAATAACGATAAAGATAATCCCAACGCATCTGGTCCACAGCGATGCCGACAACCAGTTTGGGGCGGTCTTGTGCCATACTTGTCAATGTAGCAAGCATCAAGGCGGTTAGAAAAAAGAATCTTTTCATCATATTATATTTTGGCAACTATATAGAATTAGACCCCAATAATTGAGAAATGTAGTCAGAAATGGCTACATTTTTTTGTGTGTTTGATATTTATAAATAAAAATGGCTATAGAAGAAGTACGAAAAAACAAAAGTGCCAAACGTCCGAACTTTCATAAGGGGAGTTTATCTCACAGTCCTTCTCAGACGAATGGCGATGCAAAGGTACAAATAAATTCTGAAATAGCAATACCAAAGTTGCAAAAACTTGCAGAAACATATTTTGGGGTATCAGACCCACATCGTTTTTTGACAGATTTAAGGGTTGCATTAGGCATTCCTGATTCCCAAGGCGCAAGCAAATATGGGGTTGTATCAATACCAAAAGAAGATGGAAGCATACTCCAAGCATCATTAAGGGTAACTAATCATCAAGCAAATGCTAATACGTATATCGACCACGATGCTAACTATAAATACAATCTAAGTATTGTTGTAAGACGTAAGCAAAGAAAGAACACATTTATACCAAATGAAAATGTAATACTTGATGAATATGTTTACTATGGAACAAAAATGCAAGGCATAGAAAACCCTTTAACACAAATTGTAAACGGAATAATAGTTTTCTTGCAAAGTGGCGAATACAAAGACACAACAGGTGTTGCATTCAAGAACCAATCAGTAAAATTAAAAGATAGAGTGCCTCAAAATATATCAGTTGATAAAGATGGCAATTATGTATCAGCAAATGCTTGGGGTGCAGATTATGTATCAGAAAATAAGCAATATAAAACAAATACAAATATGAATAAGAAACTAATTAGATTAACAGAAGGAGACCTTCATAGAATTGTGAAAGAATCTGTTAGTAAAGTTCTCACTGAACTTGATTGGAGAACATATGCAAATGCAGCAAGAAAACGTGCTGCTCAAGCTGACAGTGTTGATGACATTGAAACAAGAAGAAGACTTGGCAAAAAAGCATATGATTTAGATAGGGCTACAGAACGTGCTTTAAAGAATCAGTATGGTGCAAATAGTGTTGTTGATACAAAGTATGATAGGCAAGACTTCAATACCTATGATACAAATGACCCATTCAATTTTAGTACCGATTATTCAACAAGGGGGGCAGAAAGTTATAAGGAATATGACCCTTATGGAGGGCCGTACAGTGACGATAAAAACAGATATAAAGGGAGTAAAGAAATATCAGATTTTGTAAAAGGTAAGAACAAATATATCAAAGGACAAGGTTGGCAATAATTATGCCACCTCGCACAGCATTAATTCACTCCAAGTAACAATCAGTCCAATAGACTTATTGAACATATCCTCAAAGCGTTCCGATTGGGACGCTTTTCTTGTGTTCCAACGATACACAGCCTCGTCAATATATGACTGTAAATGCTCATCACTTACATCGTGATAGCAACCACTAATCATACGTCTGAAGTGACTCCAAAAGCCCTCAATGTTGTTGGTGTATGTCTCACCATCAACAACATACTGCAATGAGCCGTGATTGCAAATCTTATGGTTATAACCCATATCAGCAAGACGATTGTATGAGTTCAACTCATCAGTGAATACAGTAGAACCTTCTTCAACGAACTGTGAGATAATCGGAAGGATAGTGTCACGATTGGTATTCTCTACAACCATAGCACGGACATAGGACATAAACTCAAACTCACCGTCCTCGTTCTCAATCTCAGAACGTTCCATCATTCCGAAGACGGGAGTCTTTGTCTTTGTAGAACGACCTTGCGTATTGGGTGTACGCATTGACTGATGCTTCCATTTCTCACGTCCACCAATGTACACCTCATCACACTCAACCTCACCACTGAAACCTTCTGCATCGTCTTGAGCAAGCAATGCACGAACCTTATGGAGCATATGCCAAGCTGTAGTCTGAGTTACCTTAATGTCACGTGCCAACTGACAAGAAGAAATGCCTTTCTTGTGTGAGGAAATGAGATACATTGCAATGAACCACTTTACAAGTGAGAGGTTACTGTCCTCAAAGATTGTGCCAACCTTGCAAGAGAAGTTTCGCTTGCAGTGGTTGCAGCGAAACCTACCATCCTTGCGAGTTACACAGTGGTGTTCACCACAATAGGGGCAAACAACATCTTGTGCATCACCAACACCCCAACGTGTTTCTATGATGGCTTGCTTGCAAACGTCTTCGTTGTTGAAGTACATTGTCATTGAAATGAGGCTGTCGAACTGTGAAAAATCTATCATATTGCTATTGTTTTATACTATAGCAAAGATACGAAAAAAGTCCAGCGTAAGCTGAACTTTTATACGTATAACTGATTATTTGGGGTCAAACCCTATATAATTGCCTATATTTTAATGTTAATATTATCTTGTCAAAGAGAACTTCATACTCAATCCGAAGTCATGAATAGTAGTGGGATAAGAACTGCTACTCAACAACGGTGTATTGGTCTGACGGTCGAAGAAGAAACTCATCGTAAGTAGGCGCGACAGGGTATAGTCGGCGTTGAACGACAGTTTGAACGCATTGTTACCACTGCTGGCACTGCTGGTTACCGTAGCGATATCCCTCACGATAGTGGCTTGTTTACGCAGACTCAGATCCAGACGGAGATTCAAGTCGTGATTAAAGTTACTACGTCCACCCCTACTCGACTGAGACTGTCGTTGTTGTGCATTGTTATTATTCTGACGGTTACCCCTGTTATTACCAGAGGTTCGTGCATTCTTCCTACTACCACCGCCGCCGAAGAGTTTGAAGTCGTTGATCTTATAGGCGAAGCCCAATACCCAGTCATGACTGCTCGACTCATTGATCTGCACACTGGTCATCGAGAGGTTCAGCACCCTCGTCGTACGGTACTCGAGTTTACAGGTAAGGTTATTCTGCAAGGTGACATCTATACCCAGCAATGGGGAGAACGACTCGTTGATGCTTACCGTAGAGATATTGAACATCGACGACGGTGTAGGATTGCCCGTGGTGGCATCGGTAACAAATCCCAAACCATTCATATACTCCATGAAGGTGCTGTAGCTGGAGTACGCGCCCACCGCATAGATACTCTTGTAAGAATGATTGAGGTTGACACTCTTGAAAAGATTCTGGAAGAAAGGCAACTGACTAAGTCCACTGTAACGGATCGACCAGTTGGGCAACAAACGGCTAAGAGCAGGGAATATACTGAGTTTTCCGCCACCCGAACCCGTATAGTTTGCTAAGAAAGCGGGAACCATCACATCAGCACTGTATTTATTCACTGTTCCATTCTCTGGATTATATGCCTGTCCGGCCTTGCTGGTGCCTGCAGGGTAAATAGCCCCTTCATACTGGGCCTGCACCCGTTGCTGATAGTGATCGAGTGAATTACAGAACTTCTCGAATGAGGCAGAATAATATCCGTTGTTAGCATCGCCCATTCCCTCGAGGGCACTCTTCATCGAGATAGTTGTCATCGTGAAGGTTCCGCTCTGCGTCATCGGCATACCGTCAAACATATAGTGTACACTCTTGGCACGTGTCTCCGCACGACTGGCATTCAGGTCTATACGGAAGTTCTTAACCGGTTCAAGCGTCATACGTATCTGCAGATCCTCCGTCTTATTAGAGGTGGCAGGTGTTGCACAGCTTGCATCCATCAACAGCCAGTTGTTTTCTACGGCTTTATCTATGAAACTGTCACCGGTAAGACCGAAGGCGAAGTCAAGTCCTGGTGTCAACACACCGTCACGTTTCTGTCCAAACACATCACCGGCCATAGGCATAAAGCCAGGTATTGCCATGGCGTTCTGCTGACGATACGACAGACTGACGTTCCTTACGAGCATCAGTCCACGGGCAATCACTTGTGCGGTCTTATACCACGACTTCTCTTCAAGAGGAGCCTTAGGAGTGACGGTGAGTTTCAGCTTCGTTGCGGAATCCACCTTTGAGGTGATCTGTATCTTGTTATTATCAACGATCTTATACTTGAGTCGGAAGGATTTTCCCTCATTGGTCTTTGCCAGGATATCCAATCGTTTGCTGTTCTTACCATGTGCCACGGTAAGCGTGGTGTCTGGCATCAGTGTTATTTCCTTTTCAAAACTACGTTGGTTACGTGGCAGAGCCCGCTGATCACGTGTATTCTGGTTACGGGCGTTTTGATTACGCGCATTACCCTGTTGATTACGGTTATTCTGCTGATTACCCTGATTACCGCGTGCATTCCTGCCCTGCTGGTTACGAGTATTCTGCCGCGATGACGTCTTATTAAAACGGTCATTGGTACTCTTCAGGAACGGGATGTGGTTATACAACCGCTCCAGATTGAAAGAACCATTCAGGTTAATGGTGCGGTCGTTGGTGATGACATTACCCAATGAGGTACCATCTTCCAAATCCGTTCCCCTCACCCACTTATAGGAAGAATTAAAGCTGGCATCGGCATTCACCCAGTCGAAGATAGGCAACAGGTTCAGTGGCAACTGATACGATGCCTGGAAATTCTGCTGATAGTCGAGTGGTGTACCCAAATTCTTGATACTCGTCCACACCGAGTCTTTCCATGCCTCATACTGTGTGGGATACAAATCTTTGTTTATCGGCGTATAGGGCTCTTCTATCTGCGCATGGGTAGCACTGTTGAACGACATGTGCAGGTTACGGGTAAGATCCCAGCGGAGGGAGAAGTCACGGTTCCACAAGAACTGTTCACTGAAAGTGATAGGCAGTTCCGGATTCTCCATATTCTCCATGTCGCGCTCCTGCAGTTCATAGTAGTTACGCGTAATATCCGTATTAAAGGATACGTTCTGTGGCAACCAGTTCAGTCCGAACCGCTTGAGGATGTCCAACCACTTGCTTTTCTTATCAGCAAACAGCTTCTTAAACGGCTCGAAGGTTTTGTACACCGGTGTATAACTGTAGTTCATCGACCCACGCCAGTTATCCTCATTCTCAAAGACGGTTGTCTCTCCTGAGTTGTGCGAATGTGAATGACTATAGGAGAAAGAGAAGTTACCCGGATCGTAAGGCATGGGATGACGCTTGGTGGTAATACCCACACGTACGTTCGAGAGGGAGAAGTTGGTGGTGGATGTTTCCTTCACGGCAATCGACTTAATAGAATCTTTCTCATGCTTATCTGCTGCAGCATCAAGGGCATCGTTCAACAGCATATCCGTATCCAGCGGATTATATTTCGGACTGGATTTCTCCTTTGTTACGGAATAATACAGCGGGGCAGATACCTTTGCCTTGGTGGGGAAGAACTTACCCAACTCCACATTCGTAGTCACGCTATATGTTCCGAAGTTATCCATGCTGCGCGCACTGACGCCATCCTCCAGTCCGCCGAAGCCCTCTGATGTATAACGGCCCGACATATTGACACTACCCACATCACTCAGTTGCATGTTCAGTGCTCCCTGTGCTGCCCAGCCGCCTTCGTTATTATACTCTTTCAATCGGAGTTCGTTGACCCATACCTCACCCGACTTGACACCACTGGAAAGGTTCCTCACACCGATAATCATGGTCTTCACCTCACCCAACGAAGGATTACCCATCACCGTAACCTTGTTCTGCGGTTTGTCTTCCGTATAGTAAGAATACTCTCGGTTGTACGAAGCCTGCCCAGCTGCCTTCGCGATGTTACGCTGTTTCTTCAACTCCGTAAAGACGCTGAACGGTATATCGAGCATATTCTCCTCGGGCCATACCTCCCGTTGGTCAGCAGCGCTGTAACGATTATAGTTGCTGCCCGGCTTTGTCAGTTTCAGCGGTATCTCATACTCATAGTAATTATTCTTGTAGTCGGAGCCAAAACGGACGAACAAAGCCAACTGGTTGTCCGCAAGATTCGTGACATTCTGCTGCATGGCATTGGCATGCACAAACATCTGCAGTCGGCGGTATTGGCGTAAGTCAACATTCGTATTCTTATACACCGCCTTAGATCCACCTGATGAAAGGTCGGTCACCACGATATCCAATGCCTGTTCATTACTCTCCACCAACTGCGGTTGTGTGGGGTCTAAGTCACGACGGATACCCGGCGGCAGCACGTAGTTGACAGGCTCTTTGTCATTGTTCTCCTCAATATTCACCGCACTAACCGACATCTTTCCCGTCTCGCTGCCACCCGAAAGGTTCTGCTCATAGATACGCCACTCACCACGCACCAGGTCAAGACTGCCGAAGCGCATGATGATTGGTAATTCAAAACCTGTCAGGAACATTCGCATAAAGCGGATAGAGGTAAAGTCGTTGATGGATCCCATCCTACGCTCATAGTCCTTGATGGGGATACGGAACTGATACCAGGTAACAGAGTCCTTTCCTTCATTACGCAGGGGAACGGCACTGACACGCTTATCAACAATGAAGTTATTACCCACCACCATGTCTTCCGGACGGATACTGACATGATACTGGTAATACTTCTCATACTCATTCAGGGTATAGTCCTGGTTGATATCCTCCACATCAGGAGTCGACTTATAAGCGGTGCTGTACGATTCCCTACTATTCTCATTATCCGGTGAGTTACCCTGCGGCATGTTGATGCGCTTGTATCTATATAAGATAGGTGCTTCGATACGGTCGAAGTCGGAGCCACGGAAATAATGATAATCATCATTGGCAGGGTCACTCTGTATACTGTCGAAGACGGCTGCCGACACCTTACCCTGAATAGCGTTCAGATAATTCTGATAGGCTCCAAACGATTTCTCCTCATCATTGGTCAGTCCGTTGTATCCCACATCCTGCAGTGAGCGTGATCCACTGGTAGTGGCAAAAGCATAGGTGACGGTAGACTGCGTAGGAATCTTTCCCCACTGGGTTGTCGTAAAACTGTTGCTGCCATCCACCGGCATACCACTCTCATAGAATTTCTTTCCGTCACGGAGGATATCCTCACTGATATCTCCCAAGTTGATATACAGATCGCCACCATAACTGCCTGCCTTGTCGGTATTCCTGGAATAGATAAACGGATCGAGCAGCCAGAACTCTATATACTCAATATTGGCAGCCTCGAAGTCGCTGGTATCCAACTTCCTCATCATGCCGCCCCATCGCCGTTGCGGGTTAGGCAATGTACCGTCACTATTCAGGTTCACATCCAGATTATACGGACCACGCTCACTGGGGTAATACGCCAGATTCAGGATCGGCAAGGTAGCAGTGGCTCCATTATAATTACTCTGGTCACGATACGGGTAAAGTTCCTTCACGTGAACCTCTCGCACATAGTGATTGGAGAGTTGGTTAAGATCACTCTTGATATGACTGGGCGTGAGGGATGAAGAACGACGCGTAAACAGCGGATCGATGGTATACCAGGAGAGGAGTGCACGGTTATAACCACTCGACACATCCGTCTTGTCTTGCGACTCATTAAACACCGATGGTACACTCGAGATGATCCATGAGGTAGGTGTACTCACATCAATAGCATTCTTGGTATTCTCGAAGTCATCCAGATACGAGGCGTTATCCTGCGTGCCATGCGCCTTGCCGGCAATAAGATGGGCGAACTCTCCGGTGAAAGAGATTTGTGAAGGCAGGGTACAATGCAATCCCGGTATCTTGTCGAGCATATTCGTAAGCCACTGACTCTCTTTCTTCCAGTTGATATTCACGCCCCAGATAGTATTGTTCAGCGGTTCACTACCCATAGACACCTTCGTGGTAAGCGCCTGTTCGGAGAGATGCTGGAAGGTACCACTGAGCTGCAGATCCTTAGAGAAGTCATACTCCCAGTTCAATCCCACCATTGTCTTACGTTGCTGGGCATAATCGGTATTACTCTCCAGACTGACATTCACCTGTGTACCCGCATCCAGGATACTCTGATTAAGGATGGTCACCTCTCCGGCAGAATAGTCGACACTATAGTCGGATCCCTCTGTCAGAGTCACACCACCCGCCGTAACGACCACACTACCCTGCGGCACGTTATAGGCACCCAGTGAGATTACATTGGCAGAAGTACCCTTGTATTGTCCCACCATGATATACTTGTCTTTCTCGGCAATCTGCTTGGCAATGGTCTTCGTGGAGTCGTACAGTTCGTAGAAACAGTATTTCTCTGCGGTAGATGCTGACAAGCCTTTGCCGACAAGATATTTGTACAGATCTTCACCGAAAGGCTCAGCCTTAGGCAAGAACACACGACCGTTGTTCACGGTATATCCTTGCACGTAGTCGAAATAGCCGTTAGGATGGGCATTGTTATTGTTATCCAGGCGATCGGCTCCCATCACCTTGATTAATGTCTGGTCTTTCACCTGTGTCTCAGGGATATACGACAGATACACACCCGTGGTGTCACTCTGGTATTTGATATCCAAGCGGAACTTCTCTCGCTCCACTGAAGACGCGAGGAAATACACATTCTTCATCATCAGATCCCAGTTGGGCTGACTGGGATTATTACTGGTGTTCTTCAATGACTTGACGAAGAGTGACTGACTGACATCCGTAATATCCGAAGCGAATTCTCCCACCTGGTAGGTCTGTCCGCCATAGGTATACTCAAAGGCTACGGCCACCACCTGATCTGTCTGCACATTACTCTTCAATGACACATATCCCAAGGCACCATTCAAGGAGTACTCAGAAGCACTGAGCAGTCGGGCACTCTCCAGTTTCTCGTAGTCGACACCTCCTACGAAGCCCGGTATGGCGTCCAGTATGGTGGATGCCGCGTCGATGCTTCGTGCCCCTGCATAAGTGCTCACCATCTGACTATATTCGGTATTGGCTTGGTTGGAGGGTACTTGCTGTCCGGTAACCATCCAGTTAGGATTGCTCACCGATGTATTCTCTCCCAAGTCAGACAATGCGATGATATTACGGGTGTTTGTGGTGGTTCCCGTCTTATTGGTCACCCATATCTCGATACGGTTGATGGTAATACCCGTGGTGATATTCGGCAACGTAGCCATGGCACTGGCATAACGGTCACGGAAATATCTGGAAAGGAAGAAGTGGCGGTTCTCCTCATAATCAGCGGCATCGATCTCAAAGGGTGTCGTCTGCACACCACCTTTCGAGGAGACACTCTTCGAAGAGGATTTCTTCTGCGAGATTACCGTCTGCAGTTTCAGTTTACCAAACTGCCAATCCGTACGGATACCGAAGAGCGATGATGCTCCCCTCACCAAAGAGGAGTTGCTGGGGAACGACACATTACCACCTTCTACCAGTTTGATAATCTCATCTTCCTTACCATCGTATTTCAGTTTCAGGCTCTGCGCATCAAAGTCGAAGGTAGCATCGGTGTTGTAGTTAAGGTTCATATTCACCTTGTCACCCACCCTACCGTTTACACTGAGGTTGATCTTCTCATCGAAGTCCATCGTGGTGGTCTTACGGTTTCTGATCGGCAAGGATGGGTTGTCGATACTCTTCATCGTGGCGCCAAACTTCAGTTCTGCCGTTCCTTGTGTCTTGATGCGCACGCCACCAGGGCCGAAGATCTTCTCCGCGGGTCCTAAGTCGAAATGCATATCCGTGAAGGAGAACTTCTCTTTCTCTTCCTCCTGATTGGTCGTTTCATTCTTGCTGCGATAGAATTTCCTTCGCAATTCCCGTTCACTCCAACGGTTAAACTCATCCGTCGTCATCCACATCGGAGTACCTAAATAGGATGAGCCCATCTTCGAACCGATAAAGTAGCCACCCAGTGTGTCGTTATAGATAAACTCCTGCTTGATATTCTCCGGCAGGCTTAAGTCAGCTGCATTCTTATGCAGGTCATCGAGGGTGATCGGTTGGATACGCTGAATCTTCCATCGGGGATTCAACAAAGAGTCGGGTATACTATCCTCCTCATCGATAATGGGTTGTGCGGTAATCTGTCGCTGTGGTTTCTTGTCATCATTGGCATTGGCCGTTTGTCGTTGGTTTTGCCGCTGTTGTCTTGTTCGGTTATCCTGCTGTGTGTTCTGCGGTCTTCGTGTACGGTTGTCTTGCTGTAAGGGCGCGGCTGTCCATGCCAACACCTGAATGCTGACAAAGATCACCAAAAGCATCAATACCTGTTTACGTATACGCATCACTATCGCCCTAAACCACGGGGGCTAACCCTAAACACTAAACTATTTAATCTGTTTCAGCGCTGCCTTGATTACCTGCTCTACCGACATATCGGGATGCTCCTTCAAGATAGCAACGACAATTTTGGCAGAAGGTGCCGGTGAGAAGCCCAACATCGTCAGTGCCCCTACAGCCTCATCCTTCACGCCATAGTCGATAGTACCTTGAGAACCACCGGCCATACTGATCTCTTGAGCCACACCACTACTGAGGATCTTATCCTTCAAATCCACGATGATACGCTGCGCGGTCTTCAAGCCAATGCCTTTCACGCCTTTCAACACTCTGTCGTTGCCAGACGATATCACGTTACACAGTTCGTTGACAGTCATCTCAGAGAGAATCACCCTGGCGGTGTTGGCACCTACTCCTGAGACCGTAATCAGCAAGAGGAACATCTCGCGCTCTTGCTTCGTGGCAAAACCGAAGAGCACATAAGCATCCTCACGTATCGCCTCATACACCCACAGTTTCGTCTCTTTCTTGCCTTGAATGGCACTGTAGGTATTCAGAGAGATGTTCAAGCCATACCCTACACCGTTGGCTTCAACCACAGCATAAGCGGGAGTAATGTCTGTCAGACTACCCTTAACATATTCAATCATAAATGTCTATTTTGTATATATACAATAA
>OCTW013394128.1_pt1 | contig 14881 bp, 11 predicted proteins | sample 1539671 | NCBI WGS metagenome assembly OCTW01 (sample SAMN02144230, study PRJEB22623) | gut metagenome | biome: sheep rumen | host: Ovis aries | place: New Zealand
TATTTAGAAACAAAAGAGAAATATCAAGATTGCATTTTGTTTTATCGTTTAGGCGATTTTTATGAAATGTTTTTTGATGATGCAATAAGAGTTTCAAGAGAGCTAGAATTAACACTTACTGGAAAAGATTGTGGATTAGAAGAAAGAGCTCCAATGTGTGGTATTCCACATCATGCAGCTGAAAGCTATATTGCAAAATTAATTGCAAAAGGCTATAAAGTTGCGATTTGTGAACAACTTGAAGATCCAAAAACTGCTAAAGGTATTGTAAAAAGAGGTGTTATAAAAATTGTAACTCCTGGTACTGTAGTAGAATCTAATATGCTGGAAGAGAGAAAAAATAATTATATAATGTCAATTTACAAAACTGGTATATATTTTGGCATTGCAATAAGTGATATTTCAACTGGTGAATTTTATTCTAGCCAAATAAAAGAGACAAATAATTTTGCTTTGCTTTTAGATGAAATTTCAAGATTTGCACCATCAGAGATTATTATAAATAAAATGATGGCAGATTCTACAGAAGAGCTTAGTAAAATAAAAGAAAGGTTTCCAGAAAGTTATATAAGTAATGTAAAAGAAGAATATTTTTCAGATGATTTTTCAATAACAAAAATGAGATTTGCTTTAATTGATGTTAATGGAAATAAGATAGAAAATTTAGATGATAAAGTTTTAGCAATTGAATCAATAAATGCTTTAACAAAATATCTTGAAGAGACTCAAATGACTACATTAGAGCATATAAATAAAATAATAATTTATTCAATTTCAAGATATATGTCTTTAGATATTAATGCAAGAAGAAATCTTGAGATTACAGAGAAAATGAGAGATAAATCTAAAAAAGGCACATTACTTTGGGTACTTGACAAGACCTCAACATCTATGGGTGGAAGGCTTTTAAGAAGATGGCTTAATGATCCATTAATAGATATTTCAGAAATAAATAAAAGACTTGATTCTGTAAAAGAACTAAAAGATGATATAATTCTTAGAGGAGATGTAATAGAAAACTTAAAAAAAGTCTATGATATAGAGCGTTTGGCAGGGAAAATGGCTTATGGAAATGGAACTCCAAGAGATATGATAACATTAAAAAATTCATTAAGTAAATTGCCAGATGTAAAACAAGTTTTATCTAAGACTAAATCAGAATTATTACAAGAACTTTATAATAGATTAGATGAATTGCAAGATATTTATGCACTTATAGAAAAATCAATAATAGATGATCCACCAATGGTTACAAAAGATGGAGGATATATAAAATTAGGATATGATAAAGAAATAGACGAATTAAAATCTGCAACTACAGATGGTCAAAAATGGCTTATGAAGTTAGAGGCAGATGAAAGAGAAAAAACAGGAATAAAATCATTAAAAATTGGATTTAACAAAGTTTTTGGGTATTATATAGAAGTAACAAATACATATAAAAAAATGGTGCCAGAAAATTATATAAGAAAACAAACATTAACAAATGGAGAAAGATATATAACAGAGGAATTAAAGACTCTAGAAAATCAAATTTTAGGAGCATCTGAAAAAGTTATAAAACTAGAATTTGAAGCATTTGATAAAATTAGAAAAGAAATAGCATCAAATGTAAAAAGACTTCAGATTTCTGCAGAAGTTATATCAACTTTAGATGTTTTAACTTCATTTGCACAAGTTGCAGAAGACATGAATTACTGTATGCCAGATGTTACAAATGATGGGGTAATTGACATAAAAGATGGAAGACATCCAGTAATAGAAAAAATGCTACCAACAGGAGAATTTATCTCAAATGATACATATTTAGATAAAGGAGAAAATAGACTTTCAATAATAACAGGTCCAAATATGGCAGGAAAGTCAACATATATGAGGCAAGTAGCATTAATAACACTAATGGCCCAAGTTGGAAGCTTTGTACCTGCTACATCAGCAAAAATAGGAGTTGTGGATAAAATCTTCACAAGAGTTGGAGCATCAGATGACCTAAGTATGGGACAAAGTACATTTATGGTAGAAATGATGGAAGTTGCAACTATCTTAAAAGAAGCAACACAAAATAGTTTGGTCATATTAGATGAAATAGGACGTGGAACATCAACATATGATGGACTATCAATTGCATGGGCAGTTGCAGAATTTATAGCAGATAAAGAAAAATGTGGAGCAAAAACATTATTTGCAACTCATTATCATGAATTAATCGAATTAGAAGAAAAACAAGAAGGAATAAAAAACTACTCAATAGCAGTAAAAGAAAAAGGAGAAGACATAATATTTTTGCGTAAAATAGTTAGAGGAGGCACAGATGAAAGTTATGGAATACATGTTGCAAAACTAGCAGGTGTACCAAAAGCTGTTACAACTCGTGCAAATCAGATATTGCGCACAATAGAAAGAAAAAGTGTATTAAACAATAAAAAGCCAGAAAAAGAAGATAAGAAAAAAGTAGAAGGACAATTTGATATGTTTAACTATAAATTAGCAGAGATAGCCCAGGAGCTAGATAAAGTCAATCTAAACGAACTAACCCCAATAGATGCGTTAAACACTTTATCTAGAATAAAAGAAAAAATGAAATAATTTCATTTGGGGACACTTCTCTTTCAAAAAGGGACGGTTCTTTTTTGAAAGGGGACGGTTCTTTTCTGAAAGGGGACGGTTCTTTTCTGAAAGGGGACGGATCTTTTCAAGAATTGAATCTAAAAGATCTGTTTCTAATTGGAAAAAATAGAAAGGAAATAAAAATAATGAAAAATTTTAAACAAGTACCAATAACAATACTTACAGGATATTTAGGAGCAGGAAAAACTACTCTTATGAATCATGTATTGACAAACCAGCAAGGATATAAAGTTGCTGTAATTGTAAATGATATAGGTGAGGTAAATATAGATGCAAAACTTATATCTGATGAAGGTTTTATTCAAGAGGAAGATAAAGGAAATGTTGTACCACTTTCAAATGGATGTATTTGCTGTACCTTGAAAGCAGATTTAATGCAACAAATTGTTGATATTTTAAAAACTCAAAAGTTTGACTATATTTTAATTGAAGCTAGTGGGATTTGTGAACCTCTTCCAATTGCTCAAACTATAACAACACTTGCAAATTCTATGGAACAATATGGATTGCCTCCAATATGCAGATTAGACAATGTTGTAACAGTTGTTGATGCAATGCGTTTAGTAACAGAATTTGGCTGTGGAGAAAATCTTGTAAAAGATGATATAGAAGAAGAAGATATTGAAAATCTTCTAATTCAGCAAATTGAATTTTGCAATGTGATTGTTTTAAATAAGGTTGATGAAGTTACAAAAGAACAATTAAATGAAGTAAAAGCAGTTATAAAATCTCTTCAACCAACTGCAAAAATTATAGAAACAAATTATGCAAAAGTTGATGTAAAAGAAATTATGGATACAAATAATTTTGATTTTGAAGATATTCAAACATCTGCTGGGTGGATTAAAGAACTTGAAAAAGAAGACGAAGAAACTCATCATAATGATCATAACCATGATGAGCATCACCACCATCATCATGAAGAAGGAGAAGCAGAGGAATACGGAATTTCAACATTTGTATATACTTCAAGAAAACCACTAGATGAGAAAAAATTTGAAGATTTTGTAAATGATAGATTTCCATCAAGTATAATAAGATGCAAGGGATTAGTGTGGTTTGGAAATGATTATGATATGTCATATTTATTTGAACAAGCAGGAAAGCAAATGCAACTTACACAAACAGGATATTGGCTTGCATCAGCCCCAAAAGATGAGCTAAAGGAAATGATTGCACAAGATCCAGAAATCTTAAAAGATTGGGATAAAGAAGTTGGAGACAGAATGGTTAAACTTGTATTTATTGGAAGAAAGATGAATAAAGAAGCAATTATAAAAGAAATGGAAAATTGTCATTAATAGCTCACAAGAAAATATTCGGATTAAAGAAAAAAATAATCGATTATAAATTTTACCTGCAATTTCATAAAAATTCATGAAAACCCCTTGCAAAAGGGGCTTTTTTATGATACAATGTGTTTTGTTAAAAAATATAGGAATTTTAACATCCTTACTCACAACAAATTTTATATAAATAAATTTATATAATAAAAGAGTGTGGGTTTTATATCCAGAAGGAGGTGGAAATAATGAATAAATACGAAAGTGTAATCATTATTAATCCAAATATTACAGAAGAAGCTATAAAAGCTTTAGAAAGTAAATATACAGGATTAATAAATGAAAACGGAAAAGTAGAATCTTTCGAAAATCAAGGAAAGAAAAGATTAGCTTATGAAATTAAAAAGAATACAGAAGCAATCTATGTATTAGTAAACTTTGAAGCTAAACCAGATTCTGTTGCTGAATTAGAAAGAAACTACAGAATAGATGATAATATATTAAAATTTATCATCGTTAGAAAAGATGCATAATGATGCAAAAAAAAGAAAATTATAGAAGGGGCCTTTTGAAAGGTGAGTGATAGTTAATGAACAAAGTAATTTTAATGGGAAGATTGACAAAAGATCCAGAAGTAAGATATACACAAACAAGCAATACATTGGTTGCATCATTTAGTCTTGCAGTAAATAGAAGATTTGTAAGACAAGGAGAAGAAAGGCAAGCAGATTTCTTTAATATAGTTGCTTGGGGTAAAACAGGAGAATTTTGTAGCAAATACTTTAAAAAAGGTCAACAAGTTGGAATCATTGGAAGACTTCAAACAAGAACATGGGATGATGATAAAGGAAGGCATTATATAACAGAGGTTGTAGCAGAAGAAGCATATTTTGCAGATAGTAAAAGAGATGGAACTTCTTCAAATGCAGCTTTTGAGGAAAGCTTTGGAGCAACAATGCCAGGTGGAATGGATTCAGGAGCAAATACAACATCAACTTCAGATTTTGAGGTATCAAGTAATGATGATTTACCATTCTAATAAAATTAATTAGATAGGGGGGAAAATGAAAATGGCAGATAACAAAAAAAATAGAAAAAACAATAGAAATAAAAATTATGATGATGATTATAATCCTAGAATAAGAAAACAAAGAAAAAAAGTATGTCCTTTATGTGGAGACAAGAACTTTGTTTTAGATTATAAAGATTATGATATTATGAAGAAATTTGTAAATGATAAAGGAAAAATATTGCCAAGAAGAACAACAGGAGCATGTGCAAAACATCAAAGAGATATTACTCTAGCAGTAAAAAGAGCTAGACAAATAGCCGTATTACCTTATACTCAAGATTAATAAAAACATGGATCTAATATTTTTTATATCTAAATTCAGCTTTAAGTTATTTTATATAAACTTAAAGCTGGATTTTTTATTTTTTTACAATTTGTAGTTAATTATTAAGACTTTCAAGCTGGGAATTGTAATTTATTTTAAAATAAACAAAAAAATGTTCGCAAAACCATTGACATTTTTAAAAATTTTTGTTAGTATAAAGGAAAACAATTTTACAAAAGGAGCGCAGATATGAAAATAATACATTGTGCAGATTTACATTTAGACTCTAAAATGGAAACACACTTAAGTAAGGAAAAAGCAAGAGAAAGAAAAAATGAGATTCTTATCACATTCCAAAATATGGTAGAATATGCTACAAAAAATAAAGTAAAAATTATTATAATTGCAGGAGATATGTTCGACAAAAAAAATATATCAGTAAAGGCAAAAAAAATAGTAAAAAATGCAATAGAAGTAAATCCAGAAATAGATTTTATATATTTAAAAGGAAATCACGATGAAGCAGGATTTTTAGATGCAGATGAAGAAATTCCTCAAAATTTAAAATTATTTAAAAGTGAGGAATGGACGACTTATGAATATTTAGATGATGAAAATCCAACTAAAATCACAATTTCAGGAATTGAATTTGGAGGAAAGCAAGAGTATGAAATTTATAATTCTCTAATTTTAGATAAGGGAAAAATCAATATTGTTGTTATGCATGGCCAAGAAAGCGAAAATAGTGTAAAAGATAAAACAGAAATTATAAATTTAAAAAAATTAAAAAATAAAAATATAGATTACTTAGCTCTAGGACACATACATTCATATAAAAAAGAAAAATTAGATAATAGAGGGGAATACTGCTATTCTGGATGTTTAGAAGGCAGAGGCTTTGATGAATGTGGAGATAAAGGTTTTGTGTTGTTAGACATAAAAAGTGGAAAGATAAATTCAGAGTTTATAAAATTTGCACAAAGGACTCTATATGAAATAAATATAGATTTAACAGGACTTACTGCAAGTAATGAAATTGAAGAAAAAATAAAAAAAGAAATAGAAAATATTCCAAAATCAAGTTTAGTAAAAATAATTTTAGGTGGAGAAACTGAAATAGGAGAAGAAAGAGATGTTGATTTTTTAGAAAAAAAGTTCAAGTCATATTTTTACTATTTAAAAATAAAAGATAATCCAAAAATTAAAATTGATTATATGAAATATCAAAATGATATTTCTTTAAAAGGCGAATTTATAAGGTTAGTGTTACAACAAGATAAACTTAGTGATGATGAAAAGAGCAAAGTTATAAGTACAGGAATAAAAGCACTTTCTGGAGAGGAATTTTAAAAAAGAATAATGAAAAGGAAATTTTGACCTAAAATTATTATACTAGGAGGAAATACAATTGAAATTAATTAAATGTTATGTAGAAAACTTTGGAAAATTAAGCAATTTTACATATAATTTTAAAGATGGGCTTAATATTATAAAAGAGCAAAATGGGTTTGGAAAAACGACTTTTGCAGTTTTTATAAAATCAATGTTTTATGGTATGGATGCTGGAAAAAACACCAAAATAGAAAAATCAGAAAGAAAAAAATATTATCCATGGCAAGGTGGCAATTATGGTGGAAATATTGAATTTGAAGTAGATGGGAATAAATATAAAATAGAAAGGTTTTTCGGGAAAAAGCCAGCAGAAGATACTTTTAAGTTATATGATTTAGCTACAAATTTAGAGAGTAAAGATTTTACAGAAAATATAGGAGAAGAAATATTTAAAATTAACAAAGAGGGATATGAAAGAAGTACATATATTCCACAAGGGCAAATTCAGATAGAAATGGAAGATAGTATAAATGCAAAACTAGGAAATGTTTTAGAGAGTGATAATGATGTAAATTCATCAGAACAAGCAATTATAGCAATAAATAATGCTAAAAAGCTTTATAAAAAAGAAAGAGGAAAAGGTGGCTTAATAGACGAAAAAAAAGAAAAATTAAACCAATTAGAAAGAGAACTTGAAAAAAGGCAATCAGATTTTGAGATTTTAAAAATTCAAGAAGAAAAATTAAATAAACTAAATAATAATATAAAAGAGCAGGGAAAATTAAGAGACCAATCACAACAGATGTTATCAGAGAAAATGGAACAAGGAAGAAAAGTAGCAAAACTAGAAACTTATAAAACAATTTTAACTAAGTATAATAAGTCACAAGAAAATATAGATGAGTTAACAGAATTTTTTGCAAATGATATACCAAGTGATGATTTAATTAAAAATCTTACAGAAAAGAATTTTGAATTAGAAATTACAAAAAATCAATTGAAAAATAATAAGTTTTCTGTAGAAGACCAAGAAAAAGTTACATATTACAAAGATATTTTTGACAGAAATCAAATTACAGAAACACAAGTAAATAAGGGAATAGAAGAATATTCTAAAATATCAAATCTGGAAAACGAAATCCAGAATAAAACAAATAAAAAAGAAATTATACAAAATGAATTAAAATCAAAAAGGTTAGCAACAATTTTAGATAGTATTTTAGCAATAGTATTTATTATATTAGGGTTTTTCCTGATTTTTAAAGGAGTGCAAGAAATTGTAGGATTTATTTCTGCAATTATTGGAATTGGATTATTTATTTTGTTTTTAGTCAATTTAAAAAAATCCAAAAAATTAGATGTTAAAGAACTAGAAGAAAAAATAGAAGAGATGCAAAGCGAAAAAAAGTTAATTGAAAGGAACATAGATAAAATCTTAGATATATGTAACGAAAAAGAGCAAAATAAATTAAATGGTCTATATAATATAAAAAATCAAATAAATCTATATAACAATTTATTAGCTAAGCAAAACGAAATAAATGCAAATGTACAGAAAAATAATATTAAAAAAGCTACTTTAGAAAATGAAATAAAAAATGGGTTAACAAAATATTTTGTAGATTTAACAAAGCCATATTCTGAGCTTTTACAAGAGCTAACTATAAAGAAAAATGAATATCAATCACAGTTAGAGCAATTTAATAGTCTAAAAAAAGAAAAAGAAGATTTTGAAAAATCTAATGATATGCAAAATCTTGATGATGTAAAAAATTTGTCTAACATTGATGAGTCCGTGTTAAAAGAAAAAATAAAAGAAATAAATATTCATTTTGATAAATTATCAGATGAAAAAAATCAAGTAAAAAATCAAATAGAAGTATTAGAAAATAGGATTGATGAATATGAATTTTTGGAAAGTGATATAGAAAATACGGCAAGTGAAATTGAAGAAGAAACAGAAAAATATAAAATTTTAAATACTACAGAAAGTCTATTAAAACAAGCAAAAGAACAATTTTCTTCAAGCTATTTACAAGATATGATTCAAAATTTTAATGAATATATGAAATTAATAGATAATGGTGAAATGTCTACTAATATAGACATAAAACTTGATGTTAAAGTTGATGTAAATGGTTCACAAAAAGAAATAAAATATTTTAGTGCTGGATATAAAGATTTAGTTTATATTTGTATGAGATTTAGTTTGATTAAAACATTATTTAAAAATGAGGCACCATTTGTAGTGCTAGATGACCCATTTGTAAATTTAGATGAAGAAAAAACTACAAAGGCAATAAATGTAATATCAACTATATCTGAAAAATATCAAATAATATATTTTGTCTGTAATTCTAGCAGAATATAAATCAATTAATTTGAAAATTTGGGCAATATAAGGAAGAAATTTAAAATACAAAAATTCAAAAAGTTAAATTGTAAAAAAGTAAGATTAGTTGAGATTAAATCATATTTTCAAAGAAAGCAACTTTTAAATTATAAAAATATTAAAAAATCAAGCAAATTTGAGAATTTTAAAATTTGAAAATATATTAGATATATGGTATTATAAATGTAACAAAAAAATAAAAAAACCCCTGCATAGTGCGTGAAGACAGAATTTTTAGAACCTACAAGTTTAAAGAGGGACCAATCTCTGGATATGGCGTGCAAGCTTACACAGCATTTAATATGACAAATATTGTAGTAAGAAGCCCATAAGTATTTAGGTAGGAACCCACCTGTTTTAGAGCAGGTTGTTAAAAATTTTGACATAATTTACGGCTAAGGCGGGGATTTTTTTGGTTTATTTTAGGAATTTTTAATAACAAAATGAAAGGCAATTTAATATACAGGTTACATATTACAATAACAATCAGGCAAATAGTGCTTGATTTTTTTTATTATTGATGTTAAACTAAGTTATATAATTTAAAAAAGAGGTTTACTAATTATGGAAAATAAGAAAGAGGAAATTAACGAAAATATAGAAAAAGATAATAAAAAAATCCCATTTTTTAGGAAATTTTGGTATTCAATTGGAAGAATAGGTCAATATGAAAAATTAAATAAAGAAGGATTGGTAGCAAGTTTGAAATATTTTTTTGGATTAGTAGCAATATTAGCATTTATATTAGCAATTATTTATTCAGTTGTCCAAGTCAAAATGTCAAATGAAGTTATTCAATACTTAAATGATAATTTACCAGAAATTACATTTAAAAATAATCAATTGTCATTAGATAATGATGATGCAACGATTATTGATAACGAAGATATGGCAGATAAATTAGGAAATGCAATTGTTATAAATCCATTAATTGATGAGAATGAAGCAGTTAAAAATTATAGTAATTTAGCAACAGATAAGCACAACTGTATAGTATTTTTATCAGAAGAATTTATTATAATTACATCAAAATACAATTCTGAGAATTCAGATGAAAATACAGATTTAAATAATGTCGAAGGAATTACAATATCTAAGTATTCAGATGTATCATCAAGATATATTTCAGATACTGATTCAGAATATCACAAAGAAGCAGTTATTGCTGTTCTTCAAAATTCCAATTCATATTATTATTATATAGCAGAAAATTTTATTGTATGTTATATAAAACTATTTATTGAATATTTTATATATATAACTATAATTTCTATATTAATTTGGATAGTTGTTAAATTGTTAGGTAAAAAGAAAAATATAAAATGGGAATTTAAAGAAACAGCTACTAATGTAATATATGCTTCAACATTATCAATTGTATTTTCTGTTATATATTTTATTGTAAACTATTTCACCAAATTTTCAATTCCAATTTATGATGTAATAAGTATTTTGTTGATTTTTGTATATGTGTATATATTATTAATAAAAAGCAAAAAGAAAAAAATAGAATAAAATAAAACTCTCAATACCTATATGGGTTTTGAGAGTTTTTGTATGTATATTTTAAACAAAGTGATAATGTTGAATAAATTACAACTATAATTTATACATAGTATATCGATATTATATAGGTTCTACATGTACAATGGTTTTGTAAACTTTTGATAATTTATTAACTTCTACTTCAAGATTATCAGCTAATTTATGACTATTAAATGTTGTCATATTTCCATCAACAGCAATAGTAATAAAAATAATGTATTTATATCCAACAGGTGTAGATGAAATGTTTAAAACTTTATGTATATCAGAAAATCGTTTTGCTATATCAAGAATTAAATTTTGTGTATTTATATCAACAGAGACATCCATTAAAATATTATAACTTTCAACAAAAATTTCTATACCTGTATAACCAATCCAAATAGCAATCCCAATACCAACAATACTATCAAAATAATTCCAACCTTTCAAGCTAAGCAAACTTGAGATAAGAGTAAAACTTGTTATAATACAATCATTTCTATGGTCTTTGACATTGGCTTTTAATAAAATGTTATCAAATTTTTTAGCAACATGATTTGAATAAATAAAAAGTGCAAGCTTAGTTAAAATTGTTATAATACATACAGCTACCAAGATCCAGGAAAACTCAAGATTACTGCCATATATAAGAGTTTGAATTGCATCAATTAATAATTTTAAAGCTACTAAAATCATAGACATGCCAATAAAAAGTGAAAAAATATATTCAGCTTTTCCATGACCAAAATTATGATCATCATCATTCGGAACACTTGATATTTTATTACCAATAAATGTCATAAGAGAAGCAAAAATATCTCCAGCACTATTAAAAGAATCTGCAATCATTGCTTGACTATGTGTAGAAAAACCAATGAATCCTTTAATTACTAGTAAAAAAATATTACCAATTATGCCTAAAACTCCAACTTTTTTTGTTTGTGAAAAACGTGTATCATCCATAATAAAAAACATCCCTTTCTTTGATTTGAAGGCACAAATTGTCATAAAAAATTTTTATATAATATTCAAAAAATTTGTTTAATGTGAATTATAACATATTATTTATAAAAAGCAAATGTATTTTAAAACATTTTTATTTGACATGAATTTTGAAACATTTTTATCTGATAGTTACATAACATAAAATAAATGGTAAAAAAGCATTGCATAAAAGTCAATTAAATGGTAAAATACAAGAGAAATTGAAAATCTTAAATATAAGGATTTATTAAATTGGAATGATAATTTATTTAAAGAAAAAATTTAATGAAATGGGTGAAAATATATGGCAAAAAAAGTAGCTTTTTTAACATTAGGCTGTAAAACAAATCAATATGAAACAAATGGAATGATGCAGCAATTTTTAGATGCAGGATACGAAATATGTAATGCAGATGAAGAACCTGATATTTATATAGTAAATACATGTACAGTAACAAATATTGCAGATAGAAAATCAAGACAATCATTAAGAAAAGTGAAAAATAAAAAGGATACAATTGTTATAGCAGTTGGCTGTTATGCACAAGTTGCAAAAGATACATTACAAAATATGCCAGAAATTGACATTATTTTAGGAAACAAAGAAAAGAAAAATATTATAAAATATATAGAAGACTATGAAATAAGCAAAAATAAAATAGTTGATGTTGCAAACATCAATATGCAACAAGATTTTGATGAATATGGATGTATTACATATACAGAAAAAGCAAGAACAACAATTAAAATTCAAGATGGATGCAATAATTTTTGCTCATATTGCTTAATTCCTTATGCAAGAGGCAGAGTTAGAAGTAGAAATAAAGAAAACATCTTAGAAGAGGCAAGAAAAATTGCAAATGAAGGAATAAAAGAAATAGTTTTAACAGGAATTCACATTGCATCATATGGAAAAGACTTTAATGAAGAATATGAATTAGTAGACTTATTAGAAGATTTAAATAATATTGAAGGTATAGAAAGAATTAGATTAGGGTCACTTGAACCAACAATTATCACAGAAGAGTTTGTGGAAAGGCTTATAAAATTAGACAAAATTTGCAATCATTTTCATCTATCTTTACAAAGTGGATGTGATGAAACTTTAAAAAGAATGAATAGAAAATATACAACTAAAGAATTTAGAGAAGTTGTAAAAAGATTAAGAGATAATATAAAAGATGTAAATTTAACAACAGATATAATAGTTGGATTTCCAGGAGAAACAGAAGAAGAATTCAATACAACTTATGAATTTTTAAAAGAAATAAAATTTTACAAAATGCACATATTTAAATATTCAAAAAGAGATGGAACAATCGCAGCAACAATGCCAAATCAAATAGATGGAAATATAGCAGAACAAAGAAGTAAAAAGCTTATAGAGTTATCAGAAAGAAACCAGAAAGAATATGAAAAAAAATATGCAGGTAAGGAAGTTGAAGTTCTATTCGAAGAAAAACAAGGAGAATATTGGGTTGGACATACAACAAATTATATGCTAGTAAAATATAAATCAAATCAAAATCTCGAAAATAAAATTTTAAGTTGCACTTTCAAATAGGGACGGTTCTCTTTAAAAAGGGGACGGTTCTTTTTTTAAAAAGAACCGTCCCCTTTCAAAAAAGAACCGTCCCCTTTTGAAAGAGAACCGTCCCCTTTTGAAAGACAGGAGCACAACTCCTGCCTTTATGTATTACTAAAATAAAGTAATCCTATAAAACCAAGAATAATACCCCTGTCAATTATTAAGTTATAACATATCGTATCAAAGTAACTTATTTGTTTGCCATGTTATTTTCAACTTGTTGGATCATTTTTTTAACCATGTTACCACCGATTCTTCCTGCATCTCTTGAAGATATATCACCATTGTAACCATCTTTTAAATTTACACCAACTTCACTAGCTACTTCGTATTTGAATTTATCTAAAGCAGACATAGCTTCTGGAACTAATTTTTTATTTGTATTAGTATTTGCCATTTTGAATTCACCTCCTGTTAATATTAATTAACATCAAAAAAACATTTTGTTTTTTCTAAACTTATGATGTGCAATTAATAAGAATTTAAACAGGAAATTTTCGGAAATTGCTTTTCATATTGAAAAAGAATCATTTTAAAAGTAGAAAAATTAATTTTAAAAACTATAGAATAATTTTCAAAATCAAAAATTTTTTTAAAACCATTGTAAAAAATCAAAAAAAAATATATAATATACAAGCAAACAAAAAGGAAAAAACAAAAATAAATAGACATAAAAAGAATAAAGATACGCAAAAAGATAAAAGTTGAAAGGGTTGTTAAAATGTACAAATTACTCGCAATTGATTTAGATGGAACCATGTTAAATACTTATGGAGAAGTAAGTGAAAAAACAAAAAGAGTTTTACAAGAGGCAAATAAAATCGGAGCAGAAGTGGTAATTTCTTCTGGGAGAACAATAGATTCTATAAGAAATATAGCTGAAGAAGTTTCTGCAACTAAATACACAATAGCTGGAAATGGTGCTCTTTTGTATGATCTTCAAAACAATAAAGTTATGTATGAAAAATATATATCAAAACAGAAAGCATTAAAAATCATAAAAATATGTGATGAAAATAGTATAATGTATAGTGTTTATACAGATAAAACAATTGTTGCACATTTTTTAAAATATAATATTTTATATTATTATAAAGAAAATATCAAAAAGCCACAAAGTAAGAAAACAAGTATTACATTAGTACAAGATATATATGATTATGTAAGAAATATGCAAGATGAAAATGTTATGAAAATCTTTATTTGTGATAAACATAAATCTATATTTAATTCAATTACAAAAAAGATTAAAGGAAGTATAGAAGATATAGAAATTTTAGATGTATCACATATGTCAAGAAAGATTATTGTAAATGGAAGTAAAGAGGTGCCTTTAGAGTATTTTTATACAGAAATTACAGAAAGTGATACAGATAAATGGAATGCTTTGGAATATTTATTAAAAAAATTAAATATTTCAAAAGATGAAGTTATTTCTATTGGTGATAATGTAAATGACATAAAAATGGTAGAGAATGCAGGACTTGGAATTGCAATGAAAGGGAGTACTCCTAAGCTTATAAGTGTTGCAGATTATGTAACAGAAGAAGATAATAATCATGATGGTGTTGCAAATGCTTTAGAAAAATATTTGCTATAATTTATTGTAGAAATAAACTATAGCAAATATAAAAAATTATACATATAAAGTCTTATTATTTTTGTAAATTACAAGTCCTGGTTTATTGCCTGGAACTTTTTTTACAAAACTGACTTCACAATAATCTACAGGTACATTAGAAGAATTTTTTGCTTTACTATGTAAAGCTGCAAGCTTTGCTGCCTCATAAATTACATTGTCTGGAGTAAT